>Ga0055584_100000686_pt1 | contig 32204 bp, 20 predicted proteins | sample OSDHelmetaG_FD_58716 | JGI IMG/M metagenome (GOLD analysis project Ga0055584, IMG submission 58716) | Pelagic marine sediment microbial communities from the LTER site Helgoland, North Sea, for post-phytoplankton bloom and carbon turnover... | ecosystem: Environmental > Aquatic > Marine >... | reverse complement strand
CGGTCCACCGCCATGACATGGCAGCCTGAAAGTTGGGCAATTTGGGCGCTGAACTGTCCGACGATACCCAGTCCCATCACCATGCCATTCTCGCCAAAAAGCGGTATAGTTCGTCGGATCGCATGAAGGGCCGTTGCGACCAGATGAGTAGACGCAGCCACCTCTAAAGACACGCCTTCGGGCACCGCTGCACAGAGGTTCTGTGGCACGCAAACGCGGTCGGCGTGCAGCGCATAACCACCCCCCATACAAGCAACTCGCTGTCCCGGCACGAACTGGTCAACACCCGGGCCGACCTTTTCGACAATGCCCGCATTGGCATACCCAAAGGGTCTAGGGGCTCTGGTTCCCTGTGGATCTTTGCGCATGGCCCCCACCTGACCCAATTCGGTCCCTGGACTAATCAACGAGGCGCCGACTTCGACGTGCACTTGTCCAGGCTCTAGCGCGGGCATCTCCTGCTCTATACAGATGCCGCGCCCCTGGTTATCAATCGCTGCGACTTTGCGTTTCATAACTTGCCCCTCACTTAGGTCTCAAAGTGTTAAGGTGATTCTGTTTCTTGTTCTAGGGACTTGAGACGGTCTCCGGCTTGGATTAGCTCTGCTCCTTCCAGCACGCGCACACTCGACAAACGAGCCCCTATGACCTCCTTCACCTCGAGTATACCAATAAGCCCCGATGCTCCATCCTCGCGCTTGATCCCTGGGTGTATACCGAAGCGATACCCCACTCGCAAACCATTTTCGCTGCCGACATTGATATAGATATCCTCGCCATATACGGAGAGAATCTCGGCCATACTGCCGTCTAAATTGAGTTCGTCGGGCTGAAAGAGCGCTTCCAATCCGCTCAGTATTTCTGCCATCGCCACCATCGTGGCCTGCCCGAGTAAAGCTTCGCGAAAAGCCTCCGAACCAAACTCGAGGTTCTTGAGTTCGGCGAACTCCACGTCCTGTTCGCGCGGTTTGCCAAAGAGATCCAGCCCCAAATCGCGGTCGCTCAACTCCTGGTCCGTAGTCACCATCCCCATATCGCTCTGGTCCGCCATGCGCAGCGCCCCCACGCGCATGGCCGCCGCGCCGACGTATGATTTATACCCCCCCAGCAATGGATCGCCAACGGAGAGACGCTTCATGTCGTAATTGTCGATGGTGCCCAAAAAAAGGACGTCCGCCTCTAGCGTGCGCCCCACTGCAAGCACTTCTTCCATCTTTAAGGTGCGTCGACGGCCGAGCACCTCGTCGACGGCGGCATAGGGAACGACCTTCCACTCGTCGACCGCTTCCGCTTCATCGCTGAGCAACTTGGCCATCTCCCAACTCAAATCCCACACGCCCTTGCGAAAACCGGACTCGTCGACAAAGGGCAGCACGGCGACATAGCGCGGTTGCGCTTGCGGCATTTTGTCCAGCGCGTGTTTTAAACGCAGGTGATTCTCTAAATGATTAACCTGTTGCAGCGAATCGGCCGCATTCTGAGTGACGGCACTAGGATCGCTTTGGACCTCTGCTAGCGTCAACGGCGCACACCCGCTCGCCACACCCACTAAACAGCAGAGCCAAAGCGCACTCTTTCTGCCTATCAACAGCATCATTTCTTCTTTCTTTGTATGCGCTAGGCGCGTGCCGACGCAAGGGGCAACGCGCTAGTCAATAGGTTTTCCGCTGTCGCCTCCTCCCGCGTATAACTAGCGGTGAGTTGGCCCGCGCGCATCACGTGAATACGGTCGCATAGACCGAGGATCTCCGTCATTTCCGAAGACATCACGACGAGGGCCAATCCCCCCTCGGCCAATTCGTTGAGCAAAGTGTAGATCTCGGCCTTCGCCCCAACATCAATACCGCGCGTTGGCTCGTCAACGATCAGCACTTTGATATGTTCCACCAACAGCCAGCGCGCCAGCAGCACCTTCTGTTGGTTGCCGCCACTCAGCTTGGCAATCTCTTGCTCGATACTCGGCGTGCGCACCGCTAGACGTTCTACCCACGTGCCAACCTGTTCGCGTTCGCTTGTATGTCGGATCCGACCGTGGTGACTGAGGCTTTCCAGTGCGGCAATACTGGCATTCTCACAGACGCTGCGCCGAGGAAAAATTCCGCTTTCGCGCCGGTCTTCGGGCACCAGCCCCAAGCCTAGGCGTCGCGAAGCCACGGGCGAAGAAGCGGGCAACAAAGCCCCGCCCACGCGCACCTGCCCTGCCAGACGCCGATCTACCCCCATCAACGCCCTGGCCAGTTCCGTACGCCCCGCTCCCATCAGACCGGAGAATCCTACGATTTCACCAGCGCGCACGACAAAGCTAATATCGCGCACTGATGCGCTACTCAAATTCTCTACTTCTAAAGCTGGAGCCCCTAATACCGCCTTGCGATCTGTAAAATTTGCACCTAGTGCCCGCCCCACCATCAGCGAGACCAGACTCTGCTCATCGAGCCCCACAGCCTCTTTACAGGCCACGCGGCCCCCGTCGCGCAGCACCGTAATGCGATCGGCGACCTGTAGCACCTCGTCGAGTTTATGCGACACATACACAACACCGACACCGCGGCTTTTTAGCTCTTCTATTAGTTTCAGTAGCCGCTCGATTTCCTGTGGACTCAACGCCGAAGTGGGTTCGTCCATGACGATCAGCTTGGCCTGATGCGAAAGTGCGCGCGCGATTTCGATCAGGTGCTGAGCTGCAATGCCGAGATAGCCCGCCTTGGTCCTCGGATCTACATCGAGTCCAACCTGGGCTAAAAGTGCCGTCGACTCCGCGTATAATTGTCGCCACTGCACGCGGCCAAAGCGCTCTGGTAAGCGGCCAAAAAATATATTCTCGGCCACCGACAGAGCAGGCACTAATTCCAGCTCTTGGTAGACAACGACGATCCCCTTGGCGATAGACTCGCTAGGGCTAGCGATTTGGGCGGGTACCCCCTCTACGAGATAGTCCCCCCCGTCGAGCCCGTAGGCCCCCGCTATTATTTTGATCAACGTCGACTTACCCGCGCCATTCTCGCCGACCAATGCGTGCACTTCGCCCGCATGCACCTCAAAATCTACGTCTTTAAGCGCGTAAACACCTGGGAAGCGCTTGTGGATGCCACTCAGGCTGATTATTGGGGTTGCACTCACGTGCTACTGCCCAGCATGCGGCGCAGTAAGCTCTCCTTGCGCCGCGTATCGAGATAAACCGCGAGGATAATGACCACGCCGCGCGCAATATCGTGATAAAAGGACGACACATTGAGCAAGACCAGTCCATTGCTGAGCACCGTGAGAATGAGGATGCCGATAAAAGCACCCCCCAGCGTGCCAATGCCACCCGTCAGACTAATACCGCCTAAGATCACAGCAGCGATAACCTGTAGCTCAAAACCCAAGCCGGCGTTGGGCTGCCCCGAGTTGAGGCGGGAGGCGAGAATAAAAGCGCTCAGCGCCGCGAGCACTCCAGCGAGCATAAAGACCATAATCTTGGTGCGATCGACGGATAGCCCCGACAATCGCGCCGCTTCTACATTGCCACCGATCGCGTATATATAACGGCCGAAGGTCATGTGGTGCAGAGCGAAATAGAACAGGCCGAAGAGAATAAAGACGAGCAGCACCGGAATGGGCAGCGGACCAATATAGCCCGTGCCGATGTCGATAAAGGAATCTACCTTGCCCTGGATGGATACGGCTTGAGTGCCGACCATACCTCCACCGCGCAAAATGGCCATCGTACCTAGGGTCGCTATCAGCGAATTGATTTTCGCCTTCGTTACCAGCAGACCATTGATAAGGCCGATACAAGCCCCACAAGCCAGCGCCGCCACCAATGCTAGCACCACGCTTTCGCTGGCATTGAGCGCCGCCACCGCGACGATGCCGGCGACGGCCTGTGTCGAACCGACGCTGAGGTCGATTTCACCGAGCAAGATCACCATCACCATGCCGATGCCGGCTATGGCGACTAACGAAGCATCGCGCAGCACGTTTTTTATGTTGAGCGCAGTAAAAAAGACGGGGCTTAAAAGAGAGATGGCGATACAAAGCAGGACTAAAGCTAGGAGCAACCCCGTTTGTTCGCTGCGCAGCAGTCGCGCGGCAAAAGTCTTCATTGCATCAACGCGCCTACCGCGTCGAGTTTCATGGTGAAAGGCTCGCTGCTGCGATCGTAAAACTGGTCGACATTGTCGCGAGTAATCATCAGCGTCGGCGTTTCGTAATGCGCGGGCAGCTTTTGACCTGCGTGCAGCTTAAGCGCTGCGTCGACCAGCGAGACCCCAACGAAATCGGGAAACATGCCCAGCGCAGAGCGATAGGGCGATCCGTTCATCAACGCCGTATGACCGACGATGCCCTCAAAACCAAAACCGACGGCCGTCAGCGCACTTTCGTCGAGACCGGCTGCCTTGTAGGCAGCCATGCCCCCCGTCGTCGAATCGTCATTGATGCCGAAGATAACATTGATGCCCGGGTGCGCCGTCAGCGCATCCTGCGCGACTTTAAACGCCTTTTCCTTCATGCCCTGACTATCAACTTCTTGCACAATCTCGTAGGCGATGCCACCCGACTCCATACCGCGCTTAAAACCGTCGACGCGCTGGCGGCAGTCTTCAAAATTGGGAAAACCAATAACGAGAATTTTCGGCGCAATATTCTGCTCTTTGGCGTATTGGGCAAACCACTGCCCAGCCTTAAAACCGCTGGCCTCGTTATCGATGCCCACATAGGTATCGCTGCCGGGCACGGGATTGGACTCGGTAATCACTGCGACACCCGCCGCCTTGGCCTGGCGCACGACCGGCCCCATGGCCTTGGCGTCTACCGGCGTCAACACCAACACGTCGACGCCCTGCGCCAGCAGGTTTTCCGCTTTGGAGATCTGCGCCGCCACGTCCATATTGGCATCGGCAATGATCAGATCTATGCCTTGAGCATCGGCGTGTTTCTGCGCCGCCCTGCAGATATTCTGATACCACTCGTGCGACATAAAGTTGACGACGTAGCCGACTTTTAATTTTTGCGATCCCGACTCAGTCTCGCCAGCGCAGGAAACGACACATGCCATCAGCGCCAACAAGGCGATGAGTTTCTTCCTCATAGAATTAAACCCTTCTTATTCTTTCACTGCCCCCGCCGTCAGACCCTGAACAAAGTAGCGCTGCAATCCAACGAATAGCGCAATGGGCGGTAAGCTAAAAATTAATGAAGCGGCGAATAGCTGATCGTATTTATTGACGTACTGACCCAAAAACGCCGCGCGCAGTCCTACGGGAATCGTCAGTGCCTGCGACTTGGTGAAGACAAAAGCAAACAGAAACTCATTCCAAGAAAGTAGAAAGGCAAAGGTTCCAACCGCTACTATGGCCGGTGCCGCCAGCGGCAAAATAATCATATAGAGCAATTCAAAACGATTGCAGCCATCGATCAATGCCGCCTGCTCAAGGTCTACGGGTATCGCGCGAAAATAACCGTTGAGCAGCCAGGTGCAAAAGGGTATGGCAAACCCCGTATAGATCAACACCATGCCCACGTGCGTATCCAACAAACCCAGCGCGCGAATCACCTGAAAAAGCGGAATCAAAATCGACGAACCCGGCAGCATTTGCGACATCACGACCACCATTAAAAGGAAGGTCGCCCCCTTAAAGCGGAAACGGGCAAAGGCGTAGGCTGCGCATATACTAAAGGCCAGCGCGATAAAAGCCGTCGAAAATGAAATGATCACACTGTTGATAAAATACTTTAAAAAGGGGCCCGTTTTCCACATCTCGATATAGGCATCAAAAGTAATGGAGCGCGGAAAAATAAGTGGGGGCGTCTGGGTCATCTCGGCAAGGGGGCGCACCGAAGTCGTCACCACCCAAATCAGCGGCATTATTAGGGCCACGATAAAAACCGAACCCAATCCATACGCCACCCAAGCTCGTATCTTGGCCTGCGTCTTAACCCGCATTAGATTTTTTCCTCTCTTCGCGGAAAAGCACGCGGATAAAGATCATGCTCATCGAGAGCAGAAAGACCAGAAGGATCAAAGCCGCCGCCGCCCCTTTTCCCAAGCGCAAATGCTCGAAGGCAATGCGGTATACCGTGATCGGCACTACCTGCGTCGCCTTGGCCGGCCCGCCTTCGGTCATGATAAAGATCAGGGCAAAGTCGTTGACCATCCAGATAGTGGCAAAGAGAAAAACGACCCCAATCACGTGTTTGAGCTGGGGCAGCGTCACGTGAAAAAAACGTTCTATAATGTTGGCTCCATCGACGTGGGCCGCTTCGTATAATTCGGTCGAAACGCCCTGCAATCCCGCCAGCAGCATAATGGTGATATAGGGCATAAAACGCCAGACATTGGCTACTACTACCGCACCGACCGCCGTGTCGGGTTGGGCCAACCAGGGGATATTGGCATCGATAATCCCGAGGCTTAATAGGGCGTAGTTGATGAGGCCGAAGCTGTCGTGAAAAAGCCAGCGCCACATATAGCCCGTTACCACCGGGGCAATTGCCCACGGCACCAGTAAAAACCCGGTAAATACCGGCCTGTACTTCTTGATCTCGTTAAAGATCAACGCCATGCCCAAACCCATTACAAAAGCCACGGGCAACGAGTAGAGCGTAAAGCGCACCGAGCTCCAGATGCTGTTGACGAAGGTGCGGCTGCCCAAAAGTTTGGCGTAGTTGGCCAGGCCAACAAATTCGTCACCCGCCCCGCGGAAGAGCTTAACCTTGTATACGCTCATCGCGATATTGCTAAAAACTGGATAGATGATGATCACCACTAGGACCAACATCGCCGGCAATAAAAAATAATACGGCAGCAGGTTTCTGCGCAGATTGTCCGTGTTAGTAGTCAAGTAAAACCTCATTCACTTCCTCAGCGGCAAAGTCCAGCGCCTCCTTCGGGCTCATCGTGCCCGTCAGCGCCATATTGACCGCATCGGCAATATAGCGTTGGATCTGCGTAATGGCCGGATGCCCCGGCCACCCCAATCCGTTGGCGCCGGCCTCAGCCAGCTGCTGTAGATCGACGTAATCGGACTGCACGCCTTCCGCATAAGCCGCCTTTAGCGTTGGAATGCCCCCCATCTTCGGATTGGGGTTGAGCCAGACCGGGTCGTTGAGATCGAGCGTCTTAATCACTTCCCACGCCTCGTTGGGCACTTTGCTATACCCCGTAATCGACATCATGATCACATCGAGCAGCGTGCGCGATTCGTTCTTTTCTAGCGGCTTAGCGGGTCGAGGGACCTGAGCTAGGGCGAGATTCTTCAGATCAAAACCATAGTTTCCGTGCACCGTATCTTGCCACCACGGCCCCTCAATCGACAGCGCTGCGCGTCCCGTAGACCAGTGGGCGGCATTCTCATCAAAGGCATAGGCGGCGCTGGCGGCGGGCATATAGGCCTTTGTTTTCATCTCGATTAGAAATTCGAGTGCGGCTAACCCGGCAGGACCGTTAAACGCGGCCTTGGTCCAATCGTCGTTAAAGACCCGCCCCCCCGCCTTGTATAATAGAGGCAAGAAGCGGTAGGCCGTGTCCAAGTTGACGCCGCCCGGCATGGTAAAGAGGTCGACCCCGGTGCCGGCAAACTCGGGTCCCAGAGCCAACATTTCTTCCCAGGTCTCTGGTATTTCGAGCCCCTTTTTCGCCATAATATCGGTATTGACGGCGAGAACGAAAGGCAACATCGTCACGGGCAAACCATAGTGTTTGCCCTCGTATTCGACCAATTCCCAGACATTGTCGAGGATCCGTTCTTTTACCTGGGGAAAGTCGGGGAAATTATCGAGCGGATACAGGCCTCCCAACTCGCCGAACTCCACCGAGTATTTGTGGTGAACCCGCACGATATCCGGCCCATCACCGACGATGGTAGTGCTGATCAAGCTTTCGCGCTGGGTAGCCCAGTCGCGAAACTCCAACTCAATTTGGATATCGGTGCGGCTCGCATTAAAATCTTCGACGGCCTGCTGCACCCAATCGCGCAACCCTGGGACTCCACCAAACTCCCAGAGAACGACCGTCGTCGGCTCTCCTGGCTTGGGGCCGTCATCTCCACCACAGGCCACTAAGACTATAAACAAAGGAACTAGTATTTTTATCATCATAGAGGATATATATAAGGGAGTGGAGCACCTTACGGCAAGTATTATTCCACAGGACCATAACGGCTCTTTACTGGACACCTGACAACTTATTTCTTAGTTATGTGTTCCGAGCAAATTTGGTCCGGCTAAAGATCCGGCTACAGCACTTGCATTCACGACTGGCTCGCGCTTGAGTCTCTGTTTCATTTCTTGGAGAATACTATGCTGTTATTCGCCCTCTGCACCGTCTTACTCACCTCGTCCGCGCTCTTTGCCGATATGAATATTAACGTCCCTTTTATCCAAGATCCCCCCCGTATTGATGGCGATCTCACCGAGTGGAAAGACCTCGCCCACAACGACGGCCTTTGGGACATGCGGCGCATCACCGAATCCTCGTTTTACACGCTGGACCGCGGTGCCCGCAACCGTCTCACGGATCACGGCGACGAACCCCATATATCCGAAGACCTCAGCGCCCGCTATTATATAGCATGGGACGAGCACAACCTCTACTTCGGTGCCGAGGTCCAGGACAATATCAACGACCACGAAGACCCCGCCCCCGCTGACAAGCGCTGGTATTTTAACGACGCCATCTGTTGGTTTATGGAAGGGCCACGCGATAATGCCAACGAACGCTTTGGCCAAGGTGATAACGCCTTCTGTTTCGTCGCCGACCCCCAACCCGCAGCGAAGAATGCCTGGTGGCGCCACGGATCCCACACAGAAACATATATAGAGGAACCGATCCCCCAAGCATCTGTAGACTACCGCGTAAAAATGAACCCTTGGGGCCGGAGCGAGGGAGATTTTATTTTAGAAGCGCGCGTAGACCTTGCTTCGACCTTTGGCAAAAGCGATAAGCGCTGGATGCCGCCGCAGATCGGCGATGAGTACAGCATGGAAATTGTGCACACCGACCCGGACGGCGGCGATTATGGTGGTCATTTCATGATCTACGGCAATGGGGACGACGACAACACCTGGCGGCGCATGGTCTTGGTCGGGCCCCGGCAACCTCTCGTCCGCTTGAGCGAGTAACGTATGCCCTCATATAACCCGCATACCTACCGGAGGATGAGCCACCGGCTTATTATAGTAGTAGCTGAGTGACCTACGGCCACTCAACTAAGCCAAGATCAAGCCGGGCCAGCCAAAGAGCGGAGCGCTCGCTTGACATGTCTGGCCGGCTGTGAATATCTTGTCCCATTCTCTTAACAAGACCATCCATTGCAAAAGATGCCATCGACAGAGACCAACACGGCCAACGGCCTGACACTACGCTCCCTCCTCTTGGGGATCATCCAGGTCTTCATCGTCTGCCTAGGAGCCCCCTATGCCATCTGGGTGTTGGGGTCTTCCGAGATCACCTGGTCGTTCTTCCCCATCGCCGTGGGCTTTGCCTTTGTCTGTCTAATCGGCCTCAATGTACTGCTCAAGACGCTCAACCCGCGCTGGGCGCTGCGCCCAGCCGAAATGATCACCGTCGTCGTCATGGGGTTGGTCACGACGGGCATTCCCATTTTTATGATGGGCTTTGTGCTCTCGATTCCCACTACGCCCTATTATTTTGCCTCTGCCGAAAACCAGTGGGGCACTTACGTCCTGCCCCACCTTCCCGCCTGGCTGCTGCCTTCCAACGATGGGCTGGCTATGACCTGGTTTTTCGAGGGGCTGCCACTGGGCGAACCCGTGCCCTGGAGCACGCTGTTCCACGCCTGGGCCATGCCGATGTTCTGGTGGTTGAGTTTTATCTGGACGCTCTATTTTGTTTGTTTCTGCATAGTCGTCATTCTGCGCAAACAGTGGATTGAGCGCGAGCGACTGGCCTATCCGCTGATGGAAGTGCCGCAGGCGCTCGTGGCCGACTCCGACGGTCCTTCGCGCTTGCCCGCAATCCTCAAGAATCGGGTATTTTGGGCCGGCGCCTCTCTCCCGCTCTTTATCGCACTGTGGAATATCATCGGGTTCTTTTATCACTTTTTCCCGCAGATAGCCTGGGAACACCCCATCCAGATCGCCCACGGCTTCCCGACCATCATTATCCGCTACTACTTCCCCGTCATCGGTTTTATGTATTTCGCCAACCTCAATATCACCTTCAGCATCTGGTTCTTCTTTTTGTTGACGCTGTTGGAGGAGGGGCTTTTCAACCGCTTCGGCGTGGGTGTGACTCAAGCCGACACCTTTGTGTGGGGCCTGCCCTCGACTTCTTGGCAGTCCTGGGGCGCTTTTGTGACCCTGGTTTTGTGGAGTTTGTGGATGGCGCGCGACCATCTCAAAGACGTCGTGCGCAAAGCGTGGAACCCCGATTGCGACATAGATGATACCCGCGAATTGATGTCCTATCGCGCCGCCAGCGTCGGGCTACTCGTCGGAACTGCCTATATGCTAGCCTGGCTCTACCGCGCGGGTATGGAATTCTCCGTGGCCGCCTTTTTCTTAGTCGGCGTACTCATCGCCTATCTGGGCATTACTCGCCTCGTGGTACAAACGGGCGTTTTCTATCTGACGACCCCCATCGTCAGCCAGGCGATGACGATGATGACTTTTGGCACGGCGGCCATCTCACCGAGTGGTCTAGCCGCTCTCGGTCTCAGCTATTCGTTCTTTGGCGACGTGCAGTCGATATTTATGCCTTCGGCCGCGCACGCCGCGCGTTTGCACGACACCTTGCGCATGGGACGCCGGGGTCTGTCCTTAGCCATTGTCATCGCCCTAATCGTCGGTTTTGCCTCATCTATAACCTACGTCGTTTTTATGGCCTACGATCAGGGGGCCTCCAACTTTAACTCCTGGTTTTTTCGCGTTTCCTCCGGCGCCGGCGTGCGCACCTTCGACGATGTGATGGCAAAAATTAAAACGCCGGCCGATTTCCACGAGCTCAAATTGACCTTCTTTGGCATCGGCGCTGCGGCCATGTCTTTTCTGACCTTTATGCAGTATCGCTTTCCCTGGTGGCCCCTGCACCCTGTGGGATTGGCCATTTCTTCTATCTGGATGATTCGCAACCAGGCCGCCGCCATATTTGTGGCCTGGGCCGCCAAGAGCCTTATCATGCGCTTTGGCGGTATCGATCTCTACCGCAAAGCCGCCCCTTTCTTCATCGGTTTAATTCTCGGGCATTTTGCCGGTGTCGGCATATCGTTCATCGTCGACATGATCTTCTTCCACGGCAACGGACACCCCATCCTACACGGTTAGATCCACGGACGATAAGCCTCGATTCCAACGGCCCTACGTTTGTGGTATCTCCGTAGTACGCGCCAACTCTTCCCCCTGCTCTCGATAGGTTTGACGAACCTCCTGTGGAATCGTGCGCCAAACGAGAAAGCGCTTGCGCAGCACGTGGAGAAAGCTGGTGTTGAGCCGTTTCCAGCTGGCCACATCCCCACTAATCCGCTCCAAGTGCATCTCAATCCTATAAATGCCCGGCATATCCTCCGTCGGCGTGGTGCGCAGAGAAACCCGCTGGCTGACGCCGAGATCATATGGCGCCAACCACACCGTTAGCTCTAACAGGTAAACTGGACTGTCTCCGCCCCGCTCGAGTTCGAACTGCACCCCTTCCGTCATAAAGTCGCCGACGGAACCCTCTCCATAAGAAGAAAAGACCCGGTGCAAATACGCACAGCTGCCCAGGGCGTCGGTCTTTCCCAAAGTAAAGGGGAAATCGAAACGCCAATTATCCCCATCGGGATCGGGGAACTGCCAGCGCCTGGTGACGTCTGGCACCGACATCGAGGCGGCTTTGCGCGCGGGATAGAGCGTCGACAGCACCACCGTGAGCATGACCATCATAGTCGAGGTGATTGCCGAGAGCGACGAGTAGTTGAGAAACATGCCCCCCAGCATATCATAGCGCGTCAGGATCAACGTCGCCGACTGCCCGACCAGATACCCGAGTACGGCACCGACGATGGCAAAAACCATCGCTTCGGCGATAAAGAGCGAGGAAATATGACCGGGAGCCAACCCCACCGAACTGTAGACGCCGATCTCCGCCGAGCGCTCGTATACGGCGCCCAACATCGTATTGAGCACGATCAGGGCCGCAATCAGCAGTGGAACAAATAAATTGCCCATACCCGAGAGCGATGCCGACCCCATCGATGTGTAGACCCGAACCTGATCCCCTTCGCCGACAAAGAGTGGGACGGCTACGCGCACGACAAAATCCTCGACCCTATCGAGCAAAGTCTTGCTATCGGCAAAACCGCTAATAGCAACAGAGCGCAGCGTTCCCCCTAAATCGATCACCTTCTGATAGGGCAATATTGCCACATTATTGGCCAGTAGGTGGGTAAACGTTTCGATGGCCGCCGTGTCCATTAACCTCGGATCCAGGCTCGCCATCTCCTGCATTTTCTTGGCTTCAGCTACCGTATCCACCGGTATCGGGCTCTCGTTGTCGAGGTCGCGCAGTTGGTCCACTGCATCTCCGTCGATCAGACCGACGACTCGATAGGCGTGGCCCATGATCCACACCTGCTTCTGCCCTACGTCATCGGGACCGATACCGAGAATTTCCCCCATCGCCTGTGGCAGAATACACACATCGCGTTCCCCTTCTTCAAACCAGCGACTCCCCGCTCCGACGAGCATGTCCTCCATGCCCATCAACCCTCTTTCTTCCGGCGTTAACCCCAGCAGCGCAAAGGCAAAACTCTTGCTATCGACCTCCTTGTGCTCAATGTCGATATAGGCGCGTTCGCCGACCAGGTGCGAAGCCAACCATGCGCGGGGCAGCACTTTAGCCTGCGCGGAAAATGCACTATTGGCATAGTCGAGTACGGAGAGTTGAAGCCCTTTCCAACCGCGATCACGCAGCAGCGCGCCGTCGTATATCGGCGCATTGGGGCGCGGGATCTGGAAAAACTTTAAATAGCTCTGCACCGAAGTGAAGGCCTGCGTCGTAAAGGTCAACAGCGTCAAGGTAAGGATGGTCAACAGCGTGCGCGCCTTGCGTTTACGCAGATTAGATACACCCAGTGCTATCGCCGCAGAGGTGGCGCTGAGACGGCCGATATCGGCCTCGTGAACGCCGACCGCTGCGCGTTTTCGCTGGCCAACCTCGCGCGTAAAACGACCGAGAATCATCATTAGGGCAGCGCCACCGATGGCGAAGATCACAAAGGCCAGAAAAATGATATAGGGCGAAGAACTGAGTTTAAAGGCCGGATGAATAAAGCGCATGATCATGAAAATGCCGAGAAAGAACAGCGAGGCACCCAGCATCTGTCGCCGCACATCGGCAAAACCAAAGAACAAACGCTCGCAGCAAAAAGAAAAGGGAATGAGCAGCGCAAAATAAAAGATCACGCCGTAGACCGTATCGTCAGCGGTGGATTTAATATCGGGATAACCGCGTCCTTCTAGGCCCCATGCCTCGCGCGTTTTTGCCTTAAACTGACTGTAGTTTCGCTCTTTTAAATGCGCCTGCGCTTCGACTAGCGCCGCGCGCGCCTCCTCGTGAAGACGCATAAATTTGCCGTTGCGCACACCATAACGGGCCAACTGTTTTATTCGCACATCGTCTAGCGCCCACATGTCGCGCGCCGCGGCATAACCCGGTCTCAGCACTACGCCATCATTGATGGGGTAGCCTCGCCCCAGGGCACTTTTCAGCACGCCCTCGTCGATCTGCTCTGGTTCGAGCGGGTTCTCGACGAGTTCCTCCGGTGCGCCACTCAGCAAATAGCGCACGCCGAAGAGACTGGTACTCATCAGCACTTTGACGCGGGTGTCCGGCGGAGCATAGACCACTGAGGCCAACGTAACTTTGCCCTCTTCATTGCTCTGCCGTTCGATGAAATCGGCACCCCATGACTGGGGCACGCCGTCGCGATCGTCGAGCACGGTTACGTGATCGAGCACCGATAGATAGCGCGAATCGACCGTTTCGAAAAGACTCAGCGCCCGGCACTTAAAGAGCACTTGCAGCATCTCGTTTTCCCACCAGCCCCACGGGTGCAGCATGGGATACGTCTCGTTGCCATCCTGCCCCATATCCGGTGCTGAGACGATCTGCCCGTTCGCATCTAACTCGTACGCCTTAATGGTATTCTCGTAGCGATTGCGCATTATATCGAAGCGAAAATGTCCATCGTCATCGGCCTGGCGGACCATCAGGCTGCGCACACCGGCGACGGAATTGGGACCCTGCTGTTGGTAGGTGACAAGCGCGCGCGCTACCGGTGCTTTCGGTACGGCAAAATTGACATCGCGATCAAACCAATAAATCGAACCGGCCAAACTATGGCCATAGTCTTCTAACTCGAGCTTACCCGGCTTGAGCAGGTCGGCATCGCGTCCAGCCCAAGCCATCATCGCCGCCAGGGTGCGAATCTGCCGCGTCAAATTGTCCATATTCATCGACTCGGGCAGGTCCAACGGGGTGTCTACGCGCTCGCGCGCGTCGTTGGCTGTCGACAGTGCCAATGCTTTTTGACCGACAAATGCAGCGGCCTCACTGGCAAAGGCCAGCGGTATCGGCATATAGTTTTTCCACGTGCGTTTCGGAGGTGTAATCCCCTCATAGTGGCGCGTTGTATCGGCGAATATTTCTTCGACAGCCAAACTCAGACGCTTGGAATAGGGCGTCAGCATGTATTTTATATAATTATCTGTTTGCCACTTAGGATTGTAGAACGTCCCCATGCCAAACGAGACACTGCGATCGCCGTGACTCGATAAATCTAGGGAGAGCATCAGATCGAAATCGATGCGCTCATCTGCACTCATGCGCTCGCGAAAATACTCGCTCCCCCGGCTGTGCCGGTAGAGAAAATCATTGATGCCCTCCAGCCCTTCGAAATGCCCAGAAGTAGCCAAGAAGAGGACGGAATATTGCGGCCGGTGTTTAGCTAAGGTTTCGGCTAATTGCAATAAGGCAACTATACTAGCCGCATTTTCGGCGCCTGGAGCCAGTGCCGGCACAACGGAAATCGCATCGTAATAGGCCTGAATGACTATGACTTGATCCTTCCACACCTGCGTCCCTTCTCGGCTTTTCGCAGGCAACGTGTCGCCAGTCCCGGGCAACCAGCCATAAATATTTCGCGACGTCACCGACTCCCAGTCCATGCGTCCTTCTAGGCCAACTACGAGTTTTCCCGTCTCCAATTTCGCCAACAAGTCGAGCGCCCCTTCGCGCTCTATCCAAAACCTCGGAACGTCTACCGGTACTTTTAAAAATTTATCGGCCGCCTGTTCGCGATTGACGCCGCCATTGTCAAAAAATATAATGGCGCGCGCTCCGAGTGTTGCCAAGCTGAGGTAGTTCTGACCACCGTCGAAGTCAAGGAGAACAATAGCCCCCTCTAAAGGCTGGCCGTCCAACTCTTTTAGATCCCCCCGACCACCATAGACCAATTCCCCTTGAATGCCCCCTGCGGGCAACGTCGACGTGCGCACCCCATTGGGCCAGAGCGCATAGAGCTGCTGGTGCTCACCGCCCGGCAGCTTCAATTTGGCCCCTTTGTCAAGCGGTACCGTTACTGCGAACTCGTCACTCTGCACGTCTTCTAAGCCCAACTCATCAAAGCGTTGGCGCACATATTCGTAGGCCTGGCGCTCGCCGGGATAACCGGGTACGCGCGAACCAAAAGCGGCAAAGCGCTCAATTTCGGACTGTACCACTGCGCTCGTAATGTCCTCGCTCAATGCGCGCAGTTCTAGCGCTTCATTTTCATCCACCAAACGCGCATCAAGCGGTTCGGTCGGTTTCCAACCAAATAGGTCGTTGACCCGCCGGTTGATCGCAGTCGGGTCGCCGACGGCAAGTGCTGCGATCAGCCCTAGCGCTAAGACCAGAAAAATAATATGCAGTAGTTTAGACATGAGACCCACTCCCGAAACGAACTCCAATAGGTGCCGCGAGATAGCGCATAACTAAATAAACTCAGCCGTGATAGTAGGCATGGCCCATGCCCATAAACCAGGTCATATCAACGAGCAGAGAAAGGCCAACGCCGAGAAAATATCCGACGATCAACCCGATAAAAAATGGCCGAGCACTGCGATAGGCCTGGATGCCTCCGTAGCGCATAATGACACTCTTACATAACCAAGCAAGGAAAATAGAAAAGATAATCCGCCGCGTCATCCACAGCGGCGCCACCGCAATGCCGACCGGCGAGAGTGGCCACCAATAAAAGCGGTACTGACATAGAGCGAGTAGCGCATAGACCAACAGGCCGATAGCGAAATAGAACAGCTTGTCCCAATCCGTCGGCCAAGGGTCGTTAAAGTGGCGAATGACGCCATCAAAGGCCATGCCGCCCGCACCACCACCGGCGGCAAAGTACCAGGAGCTAAAATTGCCCGCGCCAAACTTGTAGCACAGCGAGAGCACCAAATAAATATTGGCACAAAAACCGGCGACAACAGCTAGACCGAGTGCCCAGGCCATGCCGCGACGGGCTCGATAGAGTTCTCCGAGCCGAGCAGCGTGTGCCGCTGCGGGCATAAACAGGGACTGGACATCGCCAAACCAAGTATAGGAAAGCCCTAGTGCCACCAGGTTGCGCCCGCCGATACCCGAACCAGTAATAGACAGCGCAAAGGCCTGCGCGCCAACCGGAGTCGTTAAAAAATAAATGCCCGCCTGCACCACAAGGCGCGTAATGCCGTAATAGGCAATGAGTATGCCACCGAGCACGAGCAAAGCGATATGTAGATCCATTCCCGATTTCCACAGCCAGCCGATGATATAGACGACACCGAGGATAAAGCCATATACGGCCGTGCGATAGGAAATCATCTCCTCGCCGTCATCAATCGTGTGCGAACCGACAAAGACCTGGCGCAACACAGCGGATAAATGCCGGCGCGCCATCCACAGACTAATGCACACCATCGCCACAAAACCGCCCCAAGCCTGCCAGGAGAGCGACTGCATTCCCCAGACAAAAGTGTCGGGGCGAGTCACGTCGTAGCCGATGCGGTTCGTGATACCTTCCTGTACGACGGCGACTAAATAAAATACAAATATGCTCAGGGAAACGCTGCTGCTGACCAGATACATAAAGCCGACTACGGGAAAATAGAGCGTCAGCGATAGCGAGGGAAAATCGCGCCCGAGGGACACGGCGAGTTCTTGATGGAAATTTATCTGGGGAAAACCGATATGGAAAAAACCAATAATATTAAAGAGTATCAAACCAAACGGAAGCGCACACCCCGCCCAGAACAAGCGCGACTTAAAAAGCGGCTTTCCCTCATTGTCTATGAGCAGGCGCGGCATCTCCATCAGCGGGAAGGTCAACCGCTCGTGTTCGACCCACTGGCGGCGGAAAATGACGACCATACAGAAGCAGACGAAGTAGACGGTCAGAATCAGGCTCAGCCACCATGCCAATGGACCCAGCCACACGTCAAACGGTAGGTCTTGGCCTGCGGGTAGTCCCTCGTAGAAATGGCGCATAGCATCGCCATCGGGGCGCGGCACGAGCCAGTCGGGCAGAAAAGGGTGTATATTTCCTTCCCAGTCGTTCTCGTTGGTGGCGCCGTAGTAGGGGCTGGAAATAATTGCCAATAACGTGCCGACAATAAATACGGGGATGCCAGTGGCAGATAATCCCATCACGACAATGATCGCCAGCTCGAGCGGCTCTAGTGCCCAACTCGAACGCAGACGTCGCACGAGGGAATTTGCCAACACAATGGCGACAAAACAAAAACCCACGCTCGACGGAAAATAGGACCACGTGATTTCCGATGAGCGCGCCATCCAAATAGCATAGGGCGCACCAAAAACTACAGCCACTACCACCATGAGTCCGAGCAGCGCGGCGCGCAGCGTCATACGGTCTCCCCCTATCCCTCAACCATGTGTTTTTCGGATTAAAAAACGACCTGCGAAACCGCTTTAGATATCAGCGCGACGGCAATCGCTGTCATGCCAATCAAGCCTACGCCACAGGAGTAGCCAGCCAACACGATGGGAGCATAAGCATACCAGCGCTCGCGCCCAAAACGCTTTTCTAAATAAAATCGTCCGAGTAGTGCGCCGATAAAATTGAGAATGGCAAAGTGCGGCCACCCGCCTAGGCCGGCGACAAAACCGTAGAATATGCCCAGAGGTGCCGCCACTGCAGTCAATAGCGCGTAGAGTGCACCACAGAAAGCCAGGCCGATTCCAATATAATCCCAGCGGATTATTTGGGTGACCAAAGTCGAGTCCGCACCCGGCAGAGTAGACTTTGCCCAGAACGACTGCATCGTGGCGTGAAAAGGCCACATCTTTTGCACAAAAGGATAGGCAGAGGAAGGGATCGGCCCCAGATTCCATATCAGCGACCAAAACAAGAAGCTGCAAACGAACATCACGGCGAGCGTGAGCGCAGTCATCTTCACCAGACTGCCGAATTTGGTTCGCGTCAGTTCCAACTGTTTGAATACTTGGGCCTCGTACCCCCACTGAAAGATAGGCATGGGTGCGAACCAAATCTCCGCCCCCTGATAACCCGACAGATAAAAACTGGCCTCGCGCAAATAGGGGAAAGTGACGCCTTGTGGCGAACCCGTAAGGCCGATCATACGAGTTCCTATATACGAATAAATAGGGGTCCATACGAAACCAAAGAGGGCCGTTATCCACCAGGGGAAATTGGGTACTAGAAAGTACACCATAGCCACGAAACCACAGGTGCTTGCAACCCAGATAGCCAACGCTGAAACAATGCGAATATCGCCGCGCTCGCGGCTTGGTCCCGGTCCGGTCGGGGACGCAGCCTGCGAACGCCGCTGTTTGCCCGCAGCAATAAGAATCTGACCCGCCGTCCAAAAGCCCATAATGGCCACGACGATGGCTCCACCCAGCGAAAAGCTCAACCAGAAATCGAAGGTATTGGCAATCTGTGTAGGGATCGCCGACATCCCAGGCTCCCATGTATGCAGCACACCGTATGCGTAGAGAATAGGATTGGCGACCAAATTGACCAAGATCGATGATACAAAGACCCCTATGACTACCCAAAACGGCAATACTAAACCAAAGAGCACGTGGATAATATCCGTGGCCACCCCGACAACAGCCGCGGGCAGAACGGACTTCATGGGGACGGTGAAATCTATAAAGGGAATGGGAAGGATGGAGACCGTCTCGGTCAGGAATACGGAAGAGAGCGTCGGCACGACCACATAGAGGACGCCCCACACCGCCCCGATAAATGCCCCGGTGCTGAATACGTGCCAGCGCCACCCTTCTGTTTTGGCTGAAGTTTCTGCAAGCGCAGTAGCGCCACCGGCCTGGACTGCGGCCATGGGAAAGGGCAGTTTCTCAATATCGTGTGTGATGCGAAAAAGAACATATCCCAACGACAGAGCATTCACCCGCTGTAATACTACGGCAACCAGCAATATTAATATCGGCTTAACCCAAGCCAGGTGCAGGAAACTGCGCTCTAGCAAAGCTTCCGATCCGCGCGGAGGCACGACCCAATCCGGAATATACTGGTGTAAACCATTTGCTTGCGGCGTTTGAATCAGGTACTGATCCCATATCAACACGCCAAAGGGACCGCCAAAAAGGTCGGCGCCCGTGCCGAGTTTCCCCCCCATCATCACTAACCCACCGGCAACCCAGTAGAGTATAATGATCTCCTGCGTGCGCAGATGAATAAAGGTGCGCTTCGCCAGTTCTATAAACAGGATGAGCGTCACCCACTCCGCCCCCCCAGCCATGCTCATTCCAGTGACTAGACCGAGATAAATTGCCCCGGGGAGCATTACAAATCCCACGAACAAAGCAGCCCAAAGAGTTTTTTGGTTGAAGCCTGCTTCAAACGGCGCATCGGCCGGCATGATAGCAAAGCTCTCGGCCGTATTCGCTAGGTCCTGCTCATGGGTTGGGGAATCGTTCTTATTTGATGCCATTGTATATTAGCGATTGACTAGGTCTGCTAATCGCTCCGCATATATAACGGTGCCTTCGCTGTGGCGATCGCGCACCTTCTGAACGTAGGCATTAAAGAGGCGGCGCTCCTTTACTCTTTGCAGATCGCGGATAACCGCAGTGCGCACCCTCGATTCTGTTAGCGAATAATATGAATCGGCAAAACGCTCGACAACTTCGATTAACGAATATCCACCCTCTGCCGCAACGGGCCCGTGTATCTCACCAATGGGAATATTCAGCGCGTAGTTCATCCACGCTGATCCGAACTGCTTGGACTGTAGGTTGAACACTCTAAACACGTCCTTCTTGCTCCCGCGACGCAGGCTTTTTTCTCGCACGAGCGCCGCAAAATCAGCCCCATCATTAATCTGCTGTTTATACGCGGCGGCCTCTTCTTTTGTAGAAACCAAAAGGTCGCGCACTCGGGCATAGCCCGGAATGCGAAAGCGGCTTTTTATTCGGTGATAATGGGCTATGATTTCCTTTTCTTGCAGTGAATCAGGAGTACTCATCTCACGCTGCAGCAAACTGAGTAAGAGGTCTTCACTGCGAGAAACTTTCCACGCCAAAAACTCCGCGGAAGTATCCACGCCCTTACGGCGAGCATCTGCAGCCATAAGCAAGTTGGGCAACACCGTATTCTTTATTTCCGCTATTATATGCTCAGCATTCACCGTATCCCAACGAGTTGCCGCTACACCAACCCATTTTACGACGTCACTCAACGAGTGGTCACTGCCAGCGAACGAGTATACGACGAGCGATGAGTCCTGGGGCATTGGCGTATCACCCCCCTCTCGTCTTTGCGACAAGTACTCTACTGTTCTCGTTAGTCCTCGATCCTCAAACTTCAAATCGAGCTCTTTATTTAATTGATGCAGGTAGACGCCCCGCAACAACTTGCGTTTTTCCTTGCGCAAGTATACTTCAATTTCATCGACAATATCCTCCCGTTCTACCGTGCGGTACTCGGCGACGAAGGCAAGGATATAGCCCCTGCGAAAGGGGATAGGACTCGACAAATTGCCAGCGGGTATCTGAAAGACACGCTGCACAATCTCTGCTGGGCCATCAAAGCGCGAGTATACAAACTGTTGCGCGCCTCCCATAGGCAGGTGCATCATGCGGTCAACCGAATACAGCTGCGCCGCCTCGTAGACATCGAGGCCCTGGAGAATCTCTTGCCGGACTCTGGTGGCCGTTTCATCATCGGGCAAAAAGAGTTCGACACTCACCACCTGGTCGCGCCAATCACCGCTGGCATAGGCCGCATCAATTTCCTCACTCGTCGGAGCCGAACGATCCGCGACCTCGCGATTAAACATCAACTCGGCCAATTTCTTAGTCGAGTTGCGCTCGAGAATGCGCTGGAGCTCTGCATTTTCGAGCAGGCTCATCTCAGTAGCCTCGCCAATCAAAAGCTCGCGGTCTACAAGCGTGCCTAAATGCCCTCGGTGCTCTTCGAGAGACAGCGTGTCCCCGACCTCTATTCTTTGCTCATATGCGAGCAGGTCGTCTAGGTGAATCTCAACCTCACCCACTCGAGCAAGCAAAGTAGTTTGTTCAACTTCACCACAGGCTACGGTCACAACAATACAAAAGGATAGAAGCGCACGAACAAAGCGACCAGAGATCGCGAATATTCCACATTCTCTGGTCGATATATGCCTGAATCTTAGATTTTCTTTAGTAATCAGTCTCTATTTTTCCTATAAATACGCGTCGTTCAAGCTAATCGATCGGCTCTACTTCGCTCGTTATAATCCCTTGCTCTACTTTAAATCGACATTCGAAATCTATTGTGCGTTCCGGATTTCCACTGGCATCAAATGCCAATACAAATTCATTGACTGACAACACAACTTCAGTCGCATCTTTGGGCAAGCTATCAAAAGATAATTTACCGTTGCGTTTGTCCCCGCGAAACACGGAACGAAAGCGATGGAATGCCGACTTATAAATCAGCCCCATACGCTCGAGGTTAATATCTTTGTCCAAGCCGGATCGGCCTAGCTCCGTCTGGTAATACGTGCTAAAGAGGTTTCCACCCAGCGGATCAACCCCTTCTCCAGCCCTGCCGGGGTCATAGTATCGCAACTTCCTCCCCGTGTTGGTCGTCAACAAGGTTTTGGCCGGGTCAAACTCAATCTTAGCATACGTATCATTTACTACTTCAACGTCAAAAACGATAAAAATCGACGGCACATAGCCCAAATCGACATCGAGTTGATCTGTGGTGTATGGATTGGTGTGGCGCCCGTCAAATAGCGGTGGATACAGCTCGTTTAACTCGGCATCTGTATACGGTCGTATTTTTACCAGCATACCCTCGTGACTAAATATGATCTTTTTAGGATCCTCGGGATCTAGCTGATACTCCCCCTTACCCTCAGGGATAACTGGAGTCAGAGAAACCTCGTAATACATCTCCTTGGGTATGAGGCTAGCCATATAGGCACACCCACCTAAGGTGCTAATTATGATAAAAAACGCTGCGAGACTCTTTTGAAGGGGCATACAGGTCATTTACTCCTCTGCAGTGGTCTTGGCACCATTGGCCGCTCCAGCGGCTTTATCTTCACCCGTTTCCAAATCGATCTTGCCCACTCCCGCCTGAATGGCCACTTCCATAGCATCGAGGACAAATCCATGCGGGGTCTGTGCATCAGCCGTCACAATAAGTGTTCCAGAGCCTGAGCGCAAACGCTCGCTTTCAATCAATGTCGCGAGTTGGCCCATGCTTACGAGCTGACTATTAAACTCCAACTGCCCTTCAGCTGAAATGAGCAGACTTAGCTTTTTCTCCTGATCGATCTGGTCGTAGTTCTCGGCGATCGGCAACTCGATCTTCAATTGAGTCGACTGAATAAAAACGGAAGTCACCATGAAGAAAACGAGCAGGAGAAAGACCGCATCGATCAATGGAGTAAGGTTTAGATCGTTGTTGTCGGCATCGTTTGACTGTAATCTGCGAGCCATACCCTTTACCCCTCTGCGGATTTGGCAAATGCCACGGCTTCTATTCCCTCGCCACGAGCGATATCTACCACCCGCACCACCCTTTGATGACGCACTGTGCGATGGGCTTCAATGATGACATTCTTAATGTTGTCCGCTTTGACGATCCTCCCAATGGTTTCGGCGAGTTCCTCTGTAGCGGTCGGATCACCATTAACCTGAATAGCGCCGCCCTCTTCAATGACGATATTAATATCCTTACTCGCACGGGACGAATCACTACCCTGGCCCCCCGGAAGATCAACGCTCAACCCTTTGGTGTTGAGAAAAGTCGTCGCGACCATAAAAAACACCAGGAGCAGGAAAATACAATTGATCAAGGGCGTCATATCCGGATCATTGCTCGTGGCAAAGCGATTTGCCTTATGCCTCTTGCCTTTTATACGCCTAGCCAGTGCCGGCCTTTTGGGCATGCTAATACCCCCTTTCTATTTCTCCCGCTGAGAACTAAAGCGGACTAGAAGCGTATTGGCAAAGGCGTGACAATAAAGCTCGATATGCTTAAATGCCGTATCTGCTCGCGCGGAAAGATAGCGATGAAATACAATAGCTGGAATGGCAACAATCAGCCCAGAAGCCGTCGTAATCAACGCTTCAGAAATACCACTCGCGACCGCTGCGGGGTCACCTGCGCCCGCCTGCGCGATGGCATCAAAGGCGCGAATCATACCGATAATCGTACCGAGCAATCCCATTAGCGGAGTCAGCACGCCGATGGTTCCCAACACGTTGAGCAGACGGCCAAGATAGTCCACGGCCGCCTCTTCTGTTACGGTTATTAGCTCTTGGCGCATGTCCTCAATGTCCGTGCGGTTTTCGAGCACTAACGAGTCATAGCGTTTTAGCAGTGCCGCAAATACGTAATTCAACACCCCGCTGTGCTGGGTAAAATATTCAACGGTAGCGGCCTCACCTTGTGATTCTAAAACGGATTCTACATCGTTGAGCTGAGCCTCGGCATCGGCTTCAGAAGGCAGGCGCATATAGCTCATCAAACGGTCGATAATAACCACCATGGCAATGAGCGAACAAATGAGCAACGGCCACATCATCGGCCCGCCTTTTAGGAACTGACCAACTAGGAAGTTCTCCGACATTTTAAACCTCTCCTTCTACAGTGCAGATACGTTGTTTTTTATAGCCTGTTTTCAACAATCCAGTCCCTATGTACACGAGCAAAATTAACCACATCAGAATTTTCGATATCGTCTCGGCCCTTGCTCAAGGTTTGGTCGTAGTGTTCTACTGCTTGCGGCCACTTCCTCAATATCTCATAGGTTAGTCCAAGATTACAATAGGCGGCCAATTGTGTATAGGTGTCGGGATATTTCTCGATGATTTCGCGAAAACCGACGATCGCCTGGTCATAGTTCTTGGCCTCAAACTCCTTCATCACTCGCCCGTAATGGAGACTAGCTTCTATTTCACTTAACTCATCGACTAACGACTGGGCGCGCGGAGCCTCTGGAGACGAAGCATAGTGCTCAATCAGCACCCCATAAGCCTCTAACGCTTGATCGTAGTTGCGGTTGTTATAATGAAAGTCACCAACGGTAAACTGGGCCTTGGCAGCAAACTCACTTTGGGGATACTCATCAACCAACTTAGACATAGTAGCCACACCAGCATCCATATCCTCTTGCTCAAAATAACACCAAGCCAAAGCATAGAGAGCAGAGTCGCCATACTTTCCCTGTGGGAAGCGGTCCAACTGCTTACCATACGCCTCGGAAGCAGTTGGAAAATCCCGCTGGTTATAGTAATTCTCCCCCACTAGGAACAGCGCTTCTTCCGTGTAATTGGCTTTGGGGAAACGTTCGGCAAGTTCGCCAAATGCCAGGGCAGCTTCCGAGAAATTAGTCTGCATTTGGTGGCTATGTGCAAGGTAATACTGCCCGTGAACCGCATTGCGATCGGAGGAGAAGGTCTCCCCATAGTAGGTGAAACCAGCGGCAGCCTCTTTGTATTCCCCGCGATTAAAATCTGCAAATGCTCTCGAGAAAGCGATATTGGCACTCTCGCCTGAATTCGGGTATTTCTCTAAAGCAGTACCCAGCACTTCACTCGCGCCTTTGTAGTCTTTGCGCTGCATCAAGGCATTGCCAATGATCGAGTAGGCCCGTTCCTTGCGATAATAACCAGCGCTATTATCGTCTTCAAATGGCATCTCGAGTAAATCGCGAGCAAACGTTTCAGCCCACTCAAACTTCTGTTGGTCAAAATACAGTTCCATCAGCAGCATCTGAAATGTAGCGCGCTGCTGTGGGTCCTCACTAGAGTTGATCAACTCCCCATAATAACGCACAGCCTCGTCTTCGCGCTGCAAGCGGATCATACCGGCGCCCAACGTGCGAAAGGCGCTGTCCTTGATATTTGCAGCGGGATCTGAATCGAGTAATGCCTTCATATCGACGAGTGAAGCTTCATACTGCACGCGGGCGCGAACGGTATCCCCGCGTGCATCGAGCAATTTGGCCAATTCGTACTGCGCACTTCCTCTCGACAGTAAAGCCCCATTGATTATATCATCGCGAACCGGCAATTCCATCGCTTTGGAGAATCCATCAATTGCCTGCTCATACTCTCCCTCACCGAAGTGAATCCGCGATTTCACATAGAGCAGTTGGCCGCGCAGTTCATCGTCTTTCGTGCCGTCTAACGCGCGTGCTAAAACCTCCTTTGCCGCCGATGTATTACCGGCGCGCACATAGAGGTCGGCGAGTTCGGCCTGAACTTTTGTCCACTGAGTCCACGCTGGGTCAATCGCCTCAAAAGTCGCGATCGCCGTATCCAAGTCACCGAGGTTTTTGTAGCACAAACCCAACTCGAGCCGCGCTGGATTGACGAGTTCGGACTCGGCATAATCCGTCAACAATTTCTTATAGGACCGTTGAGCGGCTTCGTAGTCCCTGCCTTCGAAATCGATGCGCCCTAGCTGTAACATCGCATTGGGAGCAGCTGGGTGATCTGGGTATACATCGACCATGTGCTGGTAGGCTACAGCAGCCCGATCATCGTGTTGTAACTGTCGAGTATAACCCAGTGAAAAGTATACGTCGGGCACGAGATCGCTGTTCCCGTGCTCTGCCAGGATCTGTTCATACAAAGCCACCGCCTGTAGCAAGGACTCTTGGGCCTTGTTGTCTTGACCATCGGCGAGATACAAGCGAGTCTGCGATTGGTGGCACTGGGCAATCTGAAACAAGACCTTGTCTTCGGCGAAACCGATGCGCGCCGCGACATCGCCATAAGCACCCAGAAAGATTTGATACTCCGCCGCCGACTTGGCATAGGCTTCATTCTCAAACAACAGCCGTGCAATCGTCAGTTGGGTGCGCGCCTGAAAACGCTTATCATCGACATTTTCTATCGCATTCTGGTACGCGACTAGGGCGGCATCTGTGCCACGAGTATCATAGATCAATTCTGCCGAGCGCGTATGGGCTCCGTGTACCAAAATAGTTTCCGTCGGATACTTTTCTGGAACGACGGCATAAGCGGCCAACGCCTCATCGACATCGCCGCGTTCGGCAAGAATATCACCGCGCTTGAGCTGAGATTTTGCCACGAGCTCCCGCGATGTCTCCTCTACCAGCCCCTTCAATTTGAGACTGGCCATCTCAATCAGCTCTTTTTCCGTCATAGTGGAAAAATCATAGCGCCGGATTAACCGGTCTAAATAAGCTAATGACTGGTCAAATTGCTTGAGCTTGTCATAGGATTCTGCAATCTGAAAATACGAGCGATCGGAATGCGAACCGCGGGGAGAGAGCGTGATAACCTCTTTGAAATTATCTATGGCCTGTTCGTACTGCTCGAGCTCATAGTATGACCAACCAATATTATAGTAGGCTGCCGTCTCGTAGACACTATTGGGGAAACGCTGTAATAGACGTTCGCCCTCGTCGATTACTTGCTCGTACTGCTTTAACTTGTAGTTGGTCTCCAACGTCTGAAACTGAGCCATTACACGGGTGCGCTCATCGACATCTGACCGTGAACTTATCTCGGCAAAATACGCCAGACTAGCCTTAAAGTCGGCAAGCGCCTCTTCGTATCTCAGATCAGCTTGGGCATCTTTGTTCTCGGCGCGCAAATAACCTGCTCGACGCAGTTTGTCTTGGCCGAGTTTGTTGAGTGTATTACCCAATTGATAGGTTGCCGCCACGCGGACGGGTAGAATAAAATCATCGAGTGTCACGGTGACTTCGTCCACATTTATCGTGGCATTGTTCTTGGTCGCTAAGACCGCTTCAAAGTGCGGTATAGCCTTTTCATAATCACCAAGAGCATACAACTTCTGCCCGTCGCCAAACCGATCCTGCAACTCCTGTGGCGAGAAGTAACGCGTGGTTAGACCGGCCGCGGTACTTATCACAGCAATCGCGAGAAGTTTCACTACTAGCATTGCCTAATCCTTATTAGTTGCTACGCTAAAAGCCTGCGATTACGTCAAAAAACAGCGTGGAGTGATTTCGATTCAGAGCGGCATTACTGCTATCATCAAACTCTCGGCGCGTCGTCTCCCAGCCAAACTGAGACGACAGTGCAAACCCGTAATAATCCGAGCGGTTTGTAAGCATAAATACAGTGGTCCACTCTTTGAAATCCTGGGCGCTGTCGACTCGATCAGTTTTGGTATAGCGCCAGAAGGGAAATCCCTGAAACCCCAGCTGCACATTGGATTTACTCGTCAATTCAAACCGAGTGCGCAAAATCGGCGTATAGATCGAGAAAGAGCGAATGCTGCCAGAGCCGACTTCGCGATCTAGCTTATCGGAATGCTCTCGTAACAACAAGTGCTTGAACATTGGTTTTACCGATAGATTACCAGCTCTAAACGTATAGTCGACCTTGTTTACCATAGTGAATAGCGAACGCACATCATCATCTTGGGCCGTGCCGTCATCAAACTCATCGGCCGCCTGCGAGTTACGCACCCACTGAATATTGTTAATCAAGTTGAAGTCGACGACGGGGTTGGTCCGCGACTCTAAGAAAAAGGTATTGACGAGACTCTTGCGCATCGCGAGCGGGTCTTGATCGGGAGGCATAATCTGAGAATTCAGATCGCGCTCCTCAATTTGCCGAGGAGTTATATGCGGATAAGGCGAGTCAATTCGCTGCACTCCCCTGTCTCTCCAGATATAGACATCGTCGCGAATATTATCTTCAACCTTCTTTATATCATCGTTGATGCGGATACGCCCCAAATACGGCGAGTTAATACTGTAATCATATCTTACATAGATGGCCTTGGCCTTACCGCGCCCAGCAACCTCTTTTGTGTCGTAGAAACCAACGGAGACGGAATTGCCAAAAACGCCCAGCCGGTCTTTGCGAGAAAACAGGTGAAAACCTCGGCGATCTCGGCGATAGGGGTAGTCCGGCAGTCCATCGTTCTCGCGATAGTCGACTACGCCATTATTATTAAAGTCCAAGCCATAGATAAACTCGGGCGGGTCGGCATCGTAAAAGATGATAGGTTCGGTCCAGTCGGCGATGCCGTTGAGATTCTGATCCGTATCCGGAACCAAATCTTGATTTTCATCTAAACCGGGAAAGACACCTGAGTCTTGGCGGTCTGCACTGGGCAATTCGACGATGAGTTCGTCGGGCCACTGGTCGTTATCATCGTTATCCGTCATAACGAACATTTCCTGCATTTGTGAACCTGTCTGCGCCACATCGGTAAAGAAGGGCACACCGCCGCGAATACTATCGTAATTACCGCCGTAATCTGGGTCGAGTTGAAACAGCTCAAGCCCAAACGAAAAGGATTCGTAGTTCTTTATCGCATTGATGAAGAAGGCCGTCGTGCGCTTTTCAAAGCGCTTGCCGGCATTATTGCCCATTGGATAGATAAAATACTGAGGGTTGGTCACAAATTCGGCCTTCACATCTACGCCTGCGAGGGTCAGATGTCCATCGAGCCCCATTAGAGCTTGGCCCGTAGGAATACCGTAATCAAAACTGACGACGCGGCGATTACTTAATCCGGTCCCTTTCGACTCCGAGCGCGCAACGGTGTAGGCTACGTCGTCGGGGTTCTCGAGATTCCACTTAAACTGCATAAAGGGGTTCAGTTGGCTGATGGACGGATTCGGAGGTACTGGCCACTGCTTAAAAATATCCTCACCCGCAGCATTCGCGTCTGCTGGGCTAAGCAGTGCATCGTCTCCCCTCAACCCCGTGAAGGGGTTGGTATAACTGGCATCACCTGGCACGTATTCTTTATCTAAGTTTTTATCGTGTATATTCTCATCAAAGAACAGGTGTTTTTGTTTAACTGAAATGCGGTAATCCCCTGCAACATCGGCGAGAAAACGCACTGATTTTATCGTAAGTCCCCCCAAAGGGGCTCCTGGGTTTTGCGCATAATCTGCCGCGTCGGGTAAGGCGAATTCTGGCATTTTAAAGGTATAAAATACGCGCTGTCCTTCGCCGCTTACCCCGCGCCCACCGTCCGCATTGAGGACTCCGCCCTCCACTGTTGGCTGTAGACTTATATCGAAATCGGCATCGCCATCGAGACTGCTTAGGCGTATTTTCTGTCCCATCGATTCGGCGTGGATCTCTACCCCCACATTATAAACGACGGCGCCGACCTGATTGACGTCCGGCGAATCGTCTTCAACGATAACGGTTATAAAGGTCGGCCCGAGCATACTATAGGGCGTATCGCCGCGAACAAAAGACCCCTTGTCGTTGAAGGTATCAAGCATGTGCTGGTTGAAATAGGTTGCCCCCAGCTTGAGCATATTGCCCAATTGCGTCTCCCAATGCCCCCCAAACATTAACACTGAGGAGCGTTCTTTTCCACCTTGGAAGGTAGAAAATTTGGGGTTGGGTGACTGCGTTGCCTGACTGCCACCCTGGCTCAACAACAACGTAAATTTGTTATCGGCCGACGCGCCATCCATGCGGATGCCGTAAAAACGCGGATCTTGAAAGATGAGGTTCGTCAGTTTGGTGCGAATATCTTCACCCACCGTTACGCCAAAATTCCAACCGCGGTAGGTATCATTCATAATGATCAGGTTGTTAAACCAACCGAGATATTGCTCTGAACGAGTGCTAATTTCACTATACCCAGGTCTCTGCAACTCCCAAGTAAATGTCTTATGACCCCGCATCTGAAAATTGCCCAGGCGATCGTAGCGATTACGAGCGCTAATCAGTTCAGGGTATGGCTCATACTCAGTGCGACCATAGTTCAGATAGTTCTCGGTCGACCCCAAGTTGAGGAAGTTGCGTTCGCGCAGGTGGGTCTGCGCCAACGCGGCATCACCCACTATCGCCACCAAACAGATAGCCCAGAGCATTTGGAGCCCCAACCTGTTACCAAAACCTGTGTGCTTCATATTAGCACCCTTACCAGAGAAGTAGAAAAATCGCTTTTTTATCATGGACATTCGCCTCCACCTAGCGAATCCTTTATTTGCATTTGTATCACAAAACGGACGATACTCAGTTCCAAAAATAACCAACGCCAAAACGGTGGGTAGCACCGAAAGAGCTCAGATCAATTGAGTGGGAAAAGGCGTAATCAAAATGTAACTTTTTCCACTCGTACCCCATTCCCGTATGCCACGTGCGATTTACCGTATCGCCCGCATAAACTCGAGCGCCAAACCTCATCTTCAAAAGGTCTCGCACTTGCACTTCGTAACCGGCGCGAAGTTGCCAATCGCCTTCCTGCAATTCAGCGTCGAACAACAGCACTCGCTCGGCAGAGACCACCTGCATTCCCATGGTGTAGGAACTAGCTCTTTGGCCCGTTGAGCGCCCATTCGCCCCTACGCGCTTTGCTCCCAGATTGGCCAAAACAAATGACAGGCGCATATAAGCGTTTGACGTCAACCAGCCCGCTTCATACAACCCCCCAATATTTCCCAACCAATGCCGCCGCGCGTATTTACCAGAGTCCCAACTATTCGTTCGAACTTGCGCCCCCAAGGCCAATCTCGGGTGAATGGCCCGTGCCAATCCGAACAAGAGCGAACTCTCGTTCCATTGATCTGCCCGCAGCGTCGAATACCCGGCTTGTGCTGTCCCCCACTCCCTCGGCCAAGCAGCCGAACCCGAGTGAATGCTCGGACTCTCCGACAAGGATGAAAAAATCGTCCCATGCGTCGAAGTCATGCGCGCAATGCGCAACCGAGCTGCTGCCGCGGGGTTAAACCATACCGTCTCAGCGGACTCAACACCGGCTGAAAAAGCCCCACCAAGAGACGTCGTATACGCGCCCCCGCCCCCTAGTTCAAACGCGGCACCGACCGGTGCAACCAACGCGGTCAAGCAGATTGCACATACGAACCTAATAAGCAACAACGCATGTTCCTCTGCGCCCGCCTCGATCGCCTCCACCTGCTACTCGCACTTCGTATAGATAAAGCCCTGGGTCGACGATTCGTCCACTTTCATCCCGACCATCCCATGACATCTGATACGCTCTAGCTCCACCATTCTGCACCAAATGCTGCACTCGATTTCCGTCGAGACTATATATTGAGAGCGTAATATCCGTTGGGTTCGTCAGGTTTCCAACCACGAAGCTAAAATCGAGTTCTCCATCTAAATACGGCGAAAATGCACGCGCCGAAACTTCGATTTGGCCAAGGAGCTGTCCTGGGTCGCCAATGGCCCGCACACTCCAACTCGAGAAGGCGTCTTCTACTCCGTTCTGCCAATTTATATAATTATCAGCCTGGCCCTGTTCGCTGTTTCCAACCTTCGGCCGTATCGTGGTCAATTCATTTAGAAAAAGGGCGCTGCCCGATATTTCTACCACTGCATCGCGCCGCACGCTCGTGCCGTTGATAAACGTTAGTGCTGTCTCGGCATTTTCTACATTGGCAGAAAACGTATAATCATCACCCAGGCCAAGTACAACACCGTCTACAGCCACCTCACTAACCCTCAGAGCGACACCATTGAGTTGAACTAAGTCCACGCCGTAATCACCGGCGGCAACATCTAGCGCCAAGCTATAGGTTATAGTCGCCTCTTCACCTTTGGTCACCGTATTGGGCCGCGCGGCCCCCACTGCGCGAGAAGCGACCAAACGCCGATCGTATTCGACTTCTAAATTGCGCCATAGGGGCGTAGAAAAGGGCTCGCGAGTTGACAACACGGCGCGCAATTGTAGTACGTCAATGGGCTCAGAAGCCGAAAATAATGCGCCATTTTCCAAAGGGCGAACCTCCGCCCACTCTTT
>Ga0055584_100000685_pt1 | contig 32217 bp, 29 predicted proteins | sample OSDHelmetaG_FD_58716 | JGI IMG/M metagenome (GOLD analysis project Ga0055584, IMG submission 58716) | Pelagic marine sediment microbial communities from the LTER site Helgoland, North Sea, for post-phytoplankton bloom and carbon turnover... | ecosystem: Environmental > Aquatic > Marine >... | reverse complement strand
GGGCGAATTGAACAAAATGCCTGCTGAAGGCATGTGGTTTGGCCACCCCTACTATGGCGGTGGTGACGTTCGTACTAACGAATACGCGGGCCAGGAAATCCCAGAAGACAAGGCATCCCGTTACGTACCGCCTCAGGTTGAAATGAAGGCCCACGCTGCAGATTTAGGCATGATGTTCTACACCGGCAATATGTTTCCTGAAAAGTATAAGAACGCAATCTTCAGTGCCCAGCATGGCTCCTGGAATGCGGTGGTACCGCGTGGTGCACGTGTCATGGTGACCTTTCTTGATGATGAAGGAAATGCTGCTGAAACCATGCCATTTGCTGAAGGCTGGTTGCAGGAAAACGGGGTATATTCCGGTCGCCCGGTTGATGTGCAGCAGTATGTAGATGGTTCACTGCTTGTCTCAGACGACAAAGCAGGGGCAATTTATCGAATTTCCTACGACAACTGATACACACTTGCAATCAATCACCGCCGGGGCAATATCCGCCACCGGCGGTGATTCTTACCCACTAGAATATGAAATTTCTTATGTCCGCTGCGCTTCTCTGGAGTGCAGCGTTTTTAATGACAGGCGTTGCCAGCGCAGCAGATATCGCTGCTGGTAAACAAAAAGCCGAAGCGGTCTGTCAAACCTGTCATGGAATGAATGGTGTTGCAACACTCGCCACCACACCTAATATTGGTGGACAGCAAAGGGACTACATCGTGATTCAACTGGAAGCCTACCGCAGCGGTAAACGCCAGCATCTACAGATGTCTACCGTAGCGCAGCCGCTGACTGATGCGGACATTGAAAACCTGGCGGAATGGTATTCTAGTATCAAGTTCACCTTTGAAATGCCCGAATAGAACAGACAGTTAATCGGCGCTATAGTCGATTAAATATAAGCCTGACATAAAATACTGTCAGTTACTTCGTACTCATCGCTTTAAGAAACATGGACTGAGTGATTTCGCCTACAAGTTGGCCATCTGAATTGACCACGGCCAACGCTTTTTCTGATTCAGATGCCACTTCAATCAAGGAATCAAGCTTGGCTGACTCACTGACCACCGGATTATCTCCATTCAGACTGACCGTAGATACCGCTTGCATTACCTTGCCTACGCTGAGCACCTTGTACCTTGGAACGTCTTCAGTGAACTCTCTGACGTAATCATCCGCCGGTGATGCGACCAGCTCTTCGGAGGTGCCGATCTGCGATGTTTCACCATCCTTCATGATCGCAATGTGATCGCCCATTTTGATCGCTTCAAGAAAATCATGGGTGATGAACACCATAGTCTTCTGCACTTTCTGTTGCAGGCTCAGTAATTCATCCTGCATCTCCCGCCGGATCAACGGGTCGAGGGCGCTGAACGGTTCATCAAATATCAGTATCTCTGGATCCACCGCCATCGCTCGAGCCAGACCGACACGTTGCTGCATACCACCGGATAGCTCCCTCGGATAATTACTCTCCCACCCTGAGAGCCCGACCATTTCCAGCACTTCCATCGCCTTTTCGGTGCGCTGCTGTTTGCCAACCCCTCGTATTTCCAGGCCAAACGCAATGTTATCGATCACTTTTCGGTGAGGAAACAAGCCAAAATGCTGAAATACCATGCTCATTTTGTGTCGGCGTAATTCAGTCAATTGTGTGTCGTTCATTTTGATGACATCGACCCCATCGATCAACACTTCACCAGCAGTTGGCTCGATCAGGCGAGACAAACAGCGCACCAACGTGGACTTGCCACTGCCGGACAAACCCATCACGACAAAAGTTTCACCTTGCTCAACCTTAAAGGACATATTCCGGACACCGATAACATGGCCAGTTTGCTCCTGCACCTGGGCACGGGTGAGAGAGTGATCAAGGTTTTTCAGGGTGATCTCGGGATTCGGTCCGAATACCTTCCAGATGTTATTACAAACAATTTTTGTCGCTTCACTCATAGGAATTTTAGTAAATTAGCTTTCAACGTGATGCTATTGAAATTTCCCTGATATCCCGGCCTTTGTTTCAACAACCACGCACTGCATTCTGCCCGTAATCTGCAGCCTGTACAATGACCCGTACCAGAGGGGCAACAACTTTTAACAATCGCTAGTTTGAATTAAACCTGAAACTGCCGTGGCAAAAACAAAAGGCCTCGCAATGCGAGGCCTTTGTTTTACGATCGATCTACAATAATTAAGGCATCCATTTACGCCAGATGTCTTCATTTTCAGCAACCCAGGCTTCAACCACCTCATCAATTTCCTTACCATCAACATCAATGGCAAGCACCATCTTCGCCTGTTCGGCATTTGACAGATTCATGTTTCCAAGAAGATGTGCGGCATCTGCATGTTTGGCCATGGATTCAGGATTACCATAGTTAAAGGTAACGTCTTCCGCCCAGCCAGTGGCTGGCCATTTTGCATCATCGTGGGCTGGCAGCTCTATAGGCACCAGATCCATGGCCGCGTGAACCCAGTGGGGCTCCCAGGCATAAAGCAAAAATGGTTCACCTCGAGCATATGCGCCCTGAGCCTCGGCCCATGAAGCCGTCTCGGTACCAAGTTCAACTGCAACAAAATCGACACCCAGCATGTCAAGGCGCTTCTGGTCATCACATTCCCAGGCAGGTGTAGGGCAGGCGATCAGACGGCCTTTGCCATTGGTTTCAAGAGTTGCAAAATGTTCCTTGTACTTGTTGAGCTGCTCATAAGACTTGAGGTCTGGTGCAACTTTATCAATAAAATATCGTGGCACGTAGTAAGTCGACACGCCGACGATGCCGGTTGCACCGAGGTAAGCAACCGAGCCATCTCCACCAAATTTCTCAATCATGGTGTCTTTTGAACTGCTGTATGAAGGCCAGCTTTCACAGGCAAAGTCCATATCACCTGCAGCAATGGCTTCATACACGCCTGCACCGGAAGGTATGGTTATACGCTTAACCTTGTAATCCATTTCTTTTTCCATGATTACCTGGGCAACCTTGCAGGTGACTGCACCGCCAGTCCAGTCTGCGACAGGTGCTGTCAAACGTCCGCCTGCACTGGCGGACATTGAGCCGGCTAACAGCATTGTCGCTGATAATCCGCTCACTAGTGATTTAGAAAATAGGGATGTTGTCATTTATTGATCTCCAGTAATGATGTTAAAACTTAGTAGTTATATATGTGCTGATCGAAAAGATCGTGAAATTGAGCGCGACGCCACTTCACGTCATGAAAATGTACCTCTTTTATAACGATAATTATGGCGCATTACCACAGATTGTCAATTACTGTTGTGTAAGGATGAACATCGGTGTGCGTCCTTCTTTAATGTGAAAACGACTGCTCTCAATTGAAATCTCACAAACCCAGTGCTTTTCTCTGGGTCTGGGTCCAGGCCTGACTAAGCCGATCCAGAATAACCGCCAGCAGCACGATGCCGATGCCCGCTGCCAGGCCATAACCGGTATTAGAGGTATTCAGTGCATTAAAGACATCACGGCCCAGACCACCGCCACCGATTAATGGCGTGACCACCTGCATTGCCAGCGCCATCATCACTGCCTGGTTCAGGCCCAGCATGATACTTGGCAGCGCCATCGGTAATTTCACCTTGTTCAGCGTCTGCAATGCAGTACCGCCGAACGACGACGAGACTTCGGTATAGGTCACCGGAATCTGCGCGATACCAAGCGTCGTCAACCTGACCACCGGCGGCAATGCGTAAATTACAGTTGCGATCACCGCAGAGACAATATTGCCACCAAAGAACATCAGCACAGGAATCAGATAAACAAAACTGGGCATGGTCTGCATTGTATCAAGCACAGGTCGCAGCATGGCATCAAAACGTTTGTTCTGCGCAGCAAGCACACCCAGTGGCAACCCAATCACAAAACAGATCAGCACCGACACCAGTACCGAGGATAGCGTCAACATGGCTTCCGCCCACAGATCACAGGCGCCGATAAACAATAGTAAGCCAATACAGGCAAGCCCGAAATTTCTGCCCACAGAAACCCAGCTCACCAAACCAACGACAAATATCACCACATACCATGGCAGATAGGTCAGATAGGTATCAAGGGGGTGTAGCAGGTAAAGATACACAAAGGCGCGAATGCCCTTGGTAAACGCGATGAACGATGGGTTGACCGTCAACCAGGCCACCGCATCATCCACCGGTTGACGGAAACTGAATCGCATTGATTCCGGAAATTCCCCAATACCGGGACCGAACGCATCGAAGGCCAGAATTGCCCCAAGGATCAGAAAGCTGCCAAACAGATATTGCCTGTTAACAATAAAATCATAGGCACGTTTCGACCGTGTCTTGCCAGATATTCTGGCGACTGAAGCGAATCCACTGGCGACACCGTTTACCAGAAATTTCATCGAGCCCGCAATAGCGTTCCAGATCATACCAATGACACTTTCGATGGCAACCGCCCAGGAATGAACATCCCATGACTGTGGCAACAGGTGAAAAGGGATAGAGTTTGCCGGCAAATTTTTATCACGCGATTTGCCCATCGCCAGACTGAGACGGTCAAATATAATGGCCATAAACACGATACAAAGTCCGCCTTCCAGCGACCAGCCAACTTTCAACTTGTAGATCGCTTTCCACACCTCGGAGCCAAGGCCTTCAGCACCAATAAAGGTCGCCAGCACCACCAGCCCCAGCGCCATCATAATAGTCTGGTTGATGCCCAGCATAATACTCGGCAGGGAAATCGGAATCTGAACCTTGAAAAGTGTCTGCAAACGGGACGAACCAAAGGAATGTGCCGCTTCCAGGGTCTCGTGGGAAATCTGGCGAATACCAAGATTGGTCAGCCTTATCACCGGTGGCAGCGCGTAGATCATCGTCGCCATAATTGCCGGTGGCCCGCCGATGCCGAAAAAGAACACTGCGGGCAGCAGATATACAAATGCGGGCATTGTCTGCATGGTATCCAGAATCGGTTTGAGGATAGCCTCAAACCGATCATTCTGGGAACTCAGCACGCCGAGAATCACACCAAATATAATGGAAAGAAATACTGCCATTCCCATCAGCGCGAGGGTTTGCATGGTCGGTTCCCACATACCAACGCCGCCCCAGAATAATCCACCGATGAGGGTTAAAATTGCCAGTGGCAGTCCACCGAAATACAGTGCCGGCAGCAGCAGCAACATCAAGACGAAAAACCAGGGAGATTCAATCAGAAAATCCTCGACAAAATAAAGCGCTTCTTCGATACCCCCGGCAATGGCGCGGGTAAACCAGCGAAAGTTTTTCTTCAGCCAGTCTTCAGCATCGTTCACCCAGTCAACAAATTTAAACGATTCGGAAATAGCCTTTGGCAGCTCGGAAACATCTGTTGCGTAGCGAACCAGCACCAGCGAATAGATAAAACCAGCAACTAAAACAACACCAAATATAATTCGGTTTTTTTGACTGGCAAGATTAAACATCGGTGACATTACTTTCTGATTTGACGGTCATTGTAGGGGATAGCCATACAGGCATCAATCGATCAAAGCGACCGCCATTTGCGCCAACACGGGCGCCAGTGCGCCGTAATCCAGCGCCTTCCTGCTCGAAGCGTTGCCATCTATCGCCCGTTTCAGCACACCCTGAAGAATCGCAGCGAATCGAAAAAAACTGAATACCAGATAGAAATTCCAATGTGGAATGTCGGAGATTCCGCGTCTATCACAGTATTGGGCGACATAAGCTTGCTCCGAAGGGATACCGAGGCTTAGCCGGTCAGATTCGCCAAAGCCAGGAATTACCGCATCGCGATCAAGACGCCATTGCATGCACTGATAAGCAAGGTCCGAGTAAGGATGCCCCAGGGTGGAAAGCTCCCAATCTATAATCGCCTTTGCCTGTGCCCGGTCATTATCAAATATTATATTATCGATTCGATAATCCCCGTGAATCAGACTGACCTTACCGTCATCTGCCGGCATGTTTAACGGCAGCCATTCGATCAGCTGATCCATCGCCACAATGGGATCAGTCTCCGATGCTCGATACTGCCGGCTCCAGCGTCCAACCTGTCGCTGGAAATAATTGCCTGGCTTTCCGTAGTCCTGCAATCCGATTTTTTCCAGATCCACATCATGCAATGCTGCAATCACCCGGTTCATCTCATGATAGATCGCGGTTCTATCTGGCTTTTTCAGTTGTGGCAATGTCGGGTCCCAGAATATTCGGCCGGCTTCATAGGACATCACAAAAAACATGCCATCAATCACGCCCCTGTCCTGACAAAGATGCAATGCCCGTGGTACAGGCACTTCGGTATTCTGCAATGCCTGGATTACGCGAAATTCCCTGTCCACTGCATGAGCGGATTTCAGCAATGTCCCCGATGGCTGTTTACGCAATACATACTGCCCCGAATCAGCAGAGATCAGATAGGTTGGATTTGACTGACCGTCAGAAAACTTTTTTGCATCGATCAGTCTGTTGAAACCCTCTACATGCGCCTCGAGATATGATCCCAGGACATTGAGATCAAGTTGTCCCGCTATGGGTTGCGATCTAGTGACCATAGCGCTGAATAATCTGTTTGCCCAAAGCCATCTGGTGCACCTGATCCGGACCATCCGCCTGACGGCACCAGCGAGCGTAGTTAAATGCTTCCGCCATAAAGTAGTCTTCAGTTAAGCCCCCTGCGCCATGCATCTGCATGCAACGATCAATGATGGTTTGCACCATCACAGGGACGGTGGTTTTACTGGCCGCAATCATATCTCTTGCCGACTGAGCACCGACCTGATCCATCTGCTGGCAGGTTTTCAGCACCAGTAAGCGCAACATTTCAATCTCACTGAAACTTTTTGCAATGTCTTCACGCACCGACTGGTGCTGACCAAGCTGTCGTCCGAAGGTGGTGCGACGGGTAACGCGCTTGCAGGCAAGTTCCAGCGAACGTTGGGCGGCACCGATCAATCGCATACAGTGATGCATCCTGCCAGGGCCGAGTCTGCCCTGGGCAATCTCAAAACCACGGCCTTCTCCGAGGAGTATATTTTCAACTGGCACACGTACATCATTGAAATTTATTTCGCCGTGACCGATGGGGGCATCATCGTAACCAAGGGTGGTAAGAGACCGGATCAGTTCCACCCCCGGGGTATCGCTCGGCACCAGTACCTGGCTCTGTTGTTTGTGTCTATCGGTATTGTCCGGGTCGGTTTTTCCCATCACAATAAGAATTTTGTTTCGCTGGTACATCGCACCGGTGATAAACCACTTTCGACCATTCAACAGCCATTCATTACCATCGCGGACGATGCTTAACTCAATATTGGTCGCATCACTGGACGCTACATCAGGCTCAGTCATGGCATAAGAAGAGCGGATCTCGCCCTCCAGCAAGGGCGTCAACCAGGTTTCCTGCTGGGCTTTGGTTGCGTACTTCATCAACACTTCCATGTTACCGCTATCCGGCGCGTTGCAGTTAAACACCTCCGGCGACCAGAGTACCCGACCCATGATTTCTGCCAGAGGATAGTAATCAACATTACTCAGCCCTCCGTGCTCACTGTACTCGCCATGGGTATCGGGAATAAACAGGTTCCACAACCCCGCCGCCCGTGCTTTCTCCTTCAAGCTGTCCATTAACGGCAGCGCCGCGAAACGATTACTTGCGTTGCCAAGCTGCGCGGCATAGGCCTCTTCGTTTGGATAAATATGCTGATCCATGAAGGCCTGCAATTTATCCAGCAATGGTTGGGGCTTATCGCAACATTGGAATGACATCAGGGCTGGTTTTTAATAATGTTAAATATGGACTAACTGAAAATTCTATATAAAATATCGCCAGAATGCGCTGGACTTCTGAGGTTTATATTAAATATATGAATAAGAGCGAACTTAAGCAAGAATTCCTCAATGCCGGATTTGTTTCCGGCCTCGAAATCATTGACAGTGATGCCGCAATGGCCCACCGACAATCAATGCAGCGCATTGAAGCGGATTTCGGCCCGCTGCATTATAAGAGCAAAATCCATACGCTGTTGCGTTCGCCACTGGAACTCGCCACTCATAAAAATGCTCTGGATATAGTACAGCAACTGATCGGCCCTGACATTCTTCTTTACAATGTCAACTATATTGTTAAAGAAGCTGGAACCACGTCTCATGTGAGCTGGCACCAGGACCTGACATACTGGGGGTTCGACTGCGATGATCAGGTATCCATGTGGCTGGCATTATCCCCCGCCACCCGCGAGAGCGGTTGTATGCGCATGATCCCTGGCAGTCATAAAGCCGGCAAGCAGCTCCATGTACTCACTGACGATAATAGTAACGTGCTGTTCAGCGGCCAGACCGTTCAAGGCGTCAGCGAGGCTGAAGCAGTGCTGTGTCCTCTGGCGCCAGGCCAGGCCTCTTTCCATCATGGCTGGACCTTACATGCGTCCACAGCCAATCAAAGTGATGATCGACGCATTGGACTCAACGTTCAATATATTGCACCTCATATGAAACAGACCAAGCATAGCGAGGACACCGCGATGCTGGTAAGAGGCCGAGACCGATTCAATCACTTTGGCAGAAACCTACCCCCCGCCTATGATCTGGAACCCGCTGCCATCGCCAGACAGGCAGAACTGGAACAACGCTATCAGCAGATTGCCAGAGCAAAACAGCCCGCCTGATCATCTGTTGTCAGCAGCAATGTATTGGTCTACTAGAGCCTCCTGAGAAACCGGTCAGGTTGACTGTGCCAGGAAAGTTTCTATTTGCGGTGTGCGGTACCCGTCTTGCCGCCACAATACTGGAAAATAGTTTTCATCCAGCTGGTTATCACCCAGTCGTTTATAGCGGCCGTATACAGGACCGATGCCCTGGGTAAGGTTTTGCGGCACGTATTCAACATCGCTGCGCATGGCATGAAGCACTAAAGAACGACGCGGCAGTGCGCCCGAATTTTCTCCGGAGCCGTGCCACATCCAACCGTGGTGGAACGACCCACCGCCGGCGGGCACCTCGACATGGACAATGTCAGGAGTCACACCCTGCCTTGCTGCGGCTCTTTCCATCGGCAGACGATACTTTGCAGGAGCATGGAATTCGCCTTGGGGTTCTGACAGCTGCCATTGATGTGATCCCCGGACGAATTCGATGGTACCGCCCGCGGCACTGGTCTGATCCAAAGCAATCCAGCAGGTCAACAGATCAGATGGAGTGAACCAGGCAAGATAAGCACTATCCTGATGGAATCCCAGGGCGCGTGCCCCTACCGGCTTCCAGATCACATTGTCGATCATAATTCTGACTCCGGGCCAGCCAGTCAGCGCACCAATGGTCTCACCCAGGGAGACATCCAGCACCACTGACGCCACTTCCCTGCTGGCCTTCCAGCCATTGCAGATCTGTCGGGTCAGGCTGGGGTCACCGCTGCCCATCTGCCAGTTCACTTCGTCCGGTGTAATTCCGGTTTCAAATTTGCCATTGAACAGATCATTAAATGCACTATGCAGGGCAGGCAGTCTTGTGGACGCGATCAGGCGATCCGCCATCAGGAATCCATCTTCATTGAACTGATCACGGTGACCAGCAGTGATCTCAATAGACATAGAAAATTATCTGTAATGATGGTCGTATGCATCAGTATATATCACCTGATATTCTCGTTTCTATTGAATGGCTTTCAATTTGTTATCGCATCCGTATCATCAACCACTAAAAGCCTGACCCAGCCAATGAAGTTCCATGGCGGTATTACGGGTGTTGGAATTGCAGGCGCTGCCGCCGCTTTCGATTTTGCCAACAGAGGGAGAAAATTGATGCTGGTGGAATAAGGCCTTATTGCCAGTGCAGGGCTCGCCCGAAAATGCGCTGACTGGTCTATCTACATGTCGGCCGAACTGCCTGTAATGGGACAAAGCAGCAATATTTCAGGTTTATTATTTGCAGCAGGATTTCGCGTTAATGGTTCTGGTATGGACCCCATTGCAGGAAAGGTCATGTCGGGTTTAATCTGCGAAGGGTCAAGTAATCATGACCTCAGTCATTTGTCCCCATCGAGATTCAATGCACCCGGCATTCGCTGAAGAAAACTCTATGCGGGAGTTAACCTCTCAACAATAATCCGATGTATTACCCGTCGATACCCATGATAATCGTTCACTGCGTCGTGCCGGGTACAGAGAGCATTGCTCAGTGTGAGCACTGCTGATTTTGCAGCAGAAACCCGGGGCACCATAGTGACAACACGTTAAACAGGAATATAATGCATCAGCGACTACCGTATCGAGGCACCAGATGTTATTCACCCCACCTCCGTTTCCCGATCACCTGCCCGATGGTTATGCGCTCATCCCTGAAACACTGATCTACGATCCTTCAAGGCATCTGCAGCTTGAATTTCCTGAGCGCAGCTGGACGCTGGAAGAGTTTGGATACAGTGACCAGGAGATTGCGTCGTGCGCGTCAAGGGTTGCAGTAACCTCACCATTTCGCATTCTCTCCGATAGCGGTATCAGAGACCTTCATCAGATTGCCTCAGATCTGAAACCTTATTGCACCAACTTATCAGGGGCGCGAGTCCCCTATCATCTCGCAGGGGGTGTGTATAAATCGAAATTTCTCAGAGATTTCTGTGCCTGCCCGGTAGTACTTGAACACATGTCAAAAATCAGTGGCACACCACTGGTGCCGCACTCCATGCCATCACAACAGGTTTATATCAACTATGCACCGGAGGATATCAGCAAGGCTGTGGATGCCTGGCACTTTGACGGCATTGGTTTTGATTACGTGTTAATGATGAGTGATCCGGCGACGCTCAAGGGTGGAAACTTTGAATATTTCCAGGGTACGAAATATGAGATTGCCAACATGTTTAATCTTAAAACACATGCGCTACGCTACGGTATTACCAGTGCCTTGCCCCACCATAGAGTCATCAAGACAAAGTTTCCCGGTGCCGGCTACGGGATTTTTCAACAGGGTAATATGGTGGTGCATCGTGCGGCGCCGTTGCTGGCACCAGGGGACAGGATCACCATCGTCCCGGGAATGGTCTCCCGGGACTGTCCGGGAGTCGACCCCACCGCCAAACATGATATGCCAGCATATAATGAACCGGGGATCAGCGCCGAATTAGCGCGGCATAGCGCCTGGATTGCACAAGCCAAGCTGCAACGCTTTATTGAGGGTGTATCACTGTCAGCAGACGCGGCAGTAATTACCGCAGATCTGCAACGGGCGATAGCAGATGTCGCCGACACGATAGAGTACATTAGCCATCAGGCTCGATCTGCACCCGGCAATCCTGATTGAGGACTCTGCTGAAGATATCCAGAGTCAAAAATCTGCATGGCACCACAAGCTTGAATATAATTATATAAACTGCATACAAATATGAAACACCCCTTACACCCCCTTGACCCTCTGTCAGCCACGGAGCTGGCACTTGCTGTTCAGGTTATCCGCACCGAAGCAGATTTAAGTCATCGGGTATTTTTTGAACAGGTCAGATTGAAGGAACCTGAAAAGTCAGTGATCCGCAATTTTGCATCAGGTGATCCGATCGAGCGCAATGCATTTGCCGTGGTACTGGACCGTGACCAAGAAAAGGTGTTTGAAGCAATTGTCTCATTGAACACTCATTCGCTTACTGCGTGGACCCATATACCAGATGTACAACCGGTAGTGTTACACAGTGAGTGCGAACAGATGGAGCAAACCGCCAAGCAGCATCCCGAGCTGATCGCCGGACTGCGACGCCGCGGAATCACCAACCTGGATCAGGTTTCGATCTCTATTCTGGCGCTGGGTAATTTTTCTCAACCAGCGGAGAAAGGCAAACGTCTGTTGCGTGGCCACTGTTTTTACGTTGAAGATCCCGGAGACAATCAACACGTCAGACCCATTGAGGGCCTGGTGCCGGTGATTGACCTGAACGCAATGCAGGTACTTCGGGTAGAAGATAGTTTTCAGGCACCGATACCGCCGGATAAAGGCGAATATCGAGCGAGTCACCTCGATAATGTTGACCCTGCCCTCGCTGCTCTGGAGATCACCCAACCGGACGGACCAGGATTCACCGTGGACGGTTATCAGGTGGTCTGGAACAACTGGCGGCTGCGAGTCGGATTCACTCCCAAGGAGGGACTGGTGTTACATACCCTGGATATCAAGGATGGAGAACAGTATCGCCCGGTCATTTATCGCGCTTCTCTCAGTGAACTGGTGGTGCCCTATGGGGAAACTGTTGGCGATTACTTCATGAACCACTCTTTCGATCTCGGTGAAAGCGTATTTGGCGAGCAGGTGAATGCACTGACCCTGGGGTGCGATTGCGTAGGTGAAATATATTACTTTGATATTGATCATGGAGACGAGCTGGGCAATGTCAGAACGCTTTCCAATGCCATCTGCATGCACGAAGAAGACTACGGTATTCTATGGAAACATACCAACTGGGCCACCGGCAATACTGAGGTTCGGCGCTCAAGGCGTCTTGTGATTTCCTCGTTCTTCACCATTGGTAATTATGACTACGGCATATTCTGGTATTTATACCTCGACGGCACCATAGAATTTGAAGCCAAGCTGACTGGAATGCTGTACACACGAGCCATTCAAGAGGGAGAAAATATTCCCTATGGCAGCATCGTTGCGCCTGGTCTGGCGGGATTGATCCATGAACATTATTTTAATGTCCGTCTGGATATGAGTGTCGACGGTGATCAAAATACTGCAGTGGAAGTGAATACACTGCGCATTCCAACCGGCCCGGAAAACCTGCATGGCAATGCCCATATGCATACAGAAACAGTGATTAAGGCAGAAGATATGTCAGGGCGTGATAATAACCTGGAGGATGGCCGTTACTGGAAGGTCATCAATCCATCCAGGACCAATAATCTTGGCTGGCATCCGGGGTACAAACTGATGCCGGGTAGAAATATCAAGCCTATGCATCAGCCGGATTCAGCATTTATGCGTCGTGCCGGTTTCATCGAACATGACCTGTGGGTAACCGCCTACCAGCAGGATCAGCTGCACGCGCCTGGAAATTATGTAAACCAGAATGAATATGGCCCGGGCATTCCTGAATGGACCCGTGAAAATCGTAATCTGGAGAATACCGATATCGTTCTATGGCATACCTTTGGCATTCTGCATATTCCGCGACCGGAGGATTTTCCAGTTATGCCAGTGGAATACATCGGTTTTATGCTGAAGCCTGTGGGCTTTTTTGAACGTAACCCTGCGCTCAATATTGCACCGCCCGGCTGTCACGATGAAAAGTAAACCAGGTAAATACAAGCACTCGGTGTCTTGTTTATATCTGAACAAACTGAGTGACGTTAACTATTCAGTACTCACAGAAATTATCGAAAATTTCGTCGCCGAAATGCGCAAACGCTATTCTCTCAAAAGCAGGCAGGCGCTATGACGCGACGCAACCATCGGCGTAATTCTCGTGGAAACGCTAACTACAACGCGAGGGTCGGACGCAAAGTAGATTACACCAGACTCAAGAACCCGCTCATCAACCAGACTGTCTTTGACCAGGATCGGCTTGAAGCAATCCATCAAACCGCATTACGGGTCAATCAGGAGCTTGGTATTCGGGTGCTCAACAAAGAAGCGCGTCACCGGTTTAGAGCTGCCGGCGCATCTGTGGATGACGATAGCCTGCTGGTGCGCATTGATCAGGCGCTGATTACCCAGGCGCTGCAAAGTGCACCCAGCGAGTTTATTCTGCATGGAGCGACTCCCGATAAAAACGTCACCCTTGGTGGCAATAATATCTGTTTTGTTTCAGTAGGGGGGCCGCCTAATATTTCTGACCTCGATAACGGCAAACGCATTGGCACCCTGGAAGACACGCGAAATATTATCCGGCTTTCCGAGCACTTTGATGTCATGCACCTGCAGTCCTCGAATGTGGAGTCACAGGATATCCCGTTACACCTGAGGCACTTGCACGTCACCGAAAGCCAACTGACCCTGAGCCACAAACCATTCTTTATCTACTCACGTGGCAGCCCTCAAGTGAAAGACTGTTTTGCCATGACCCGTATTGCTCGAGGACTGGACGAGGAGGCATTTCTTGAGACCCCGTGTTGTTATACCGTGATTAATACCAACTCGCCACGTCAGCTTGATGTACCAATGTGCCAGGGCATTATGGATTTTGCTGAAGCCGGACAGGTGTCGGTCATCACCCCTTTTACCCTTGCAGGGGCCATGGCGCCCATCACCATCTCCGGGGCGCTGGTTCTGCAGCATGCCGAAGCCCTGGCTGGCATTACCCTCGCACAGATTACCAGACCCGGAGCACCTGTGGTCTATGGATCCTTTACTTCCAATGTCGACATGAAGTCAGGGTCCCCGGCTTTTGGTACTCCGGAATTTGTCCAGGGGGCCTTTGGCGCCGGACAACTGGCAAGGCATATCGGCCTGCCATGGCGCGGATCAGGGGCAACGGCCTCCAATACACCAGATGCGCAGTCGGTGTACGAATTTGTAATGTCAGCCTGGGGCAGTATTCTTGGAGGGGTAAATATGATGGTTCATTCAGCAGGATGGCTTGAAGGCGGTCTCACCGCTTCCATGGAAAAATATATTCTCGATATAGAAGTCCTGCAGAACTTCGCGGAAATATTCCAACCGTTAAAGTGCGATGAACCAGAACTGGCTTTTGAAGCCATCGCCAGCGTTGATCCCGGAGGGCATTTCTTTGGCTGTGATCACACCATGTCCCGCTACCACAACGCCTTTTACACACCACTCGTCTCTGACTGGGATAATTACGGGCAGTGGCAGGAAAACGGCAGCAGAACTGCAACCGAACGCGCCAATGGAATATGGAAAAAAATTCTAGGTGAGTTCGAGCCGCCGCCGAACCATCCGGCAACATTCGAGGCACTGCAGGATTATATTAAGGTAAGAACTTCCCAGGGCGGTGCACCACCGGAATCTTGAAAGCACGGAATCTTGAAAGCACGGAATCTTGAAAGCAGAAGGATATGGATGAATAGACAAGGGTGACCGGACGCGCCTGGTCACCCTTGCAGATCAAGACTGATTCTTTTAGAGGTACTTGTTATGCGGATGTGCGCTGACGATCTTCTGATAATAGTACTGTTTCTTTCGAAGTCGTTGTTTGAAACGCTGCCGAATCAAGTGACCAGCAATTCTTCCGATCACTACACAGGCACCTACCGCGAGGAAATACACTGCCATGATTGCGCCATATATCATGACAAAATCCTGCACACCCGCACCCATTCGTCCCACCATCGCGAGGACAAGGATGGTAATCCAGGAAATACTTGAAACCGCACCCAGGGCAATCATCCTGTTCTGCTGAACATCGGTAAGACCGCCAAAAATCGACATGCCCACTCGTTTTTTTGCCATGGGCAACACGACTTTTCGCATGTAGTAAAGATTGCAACTCACTAACGCCACAATCGTAATGCGTGCCCAGAATCCTGGATCAATGGCGGCAACAGGGTCGATATTGGCCAGAAAGGATATATAGATAAAAGTACTTGACCAGACAATCGCCGCACCAAGAATACATACCTTCAATGCGTATCTGAAATTCATGTAGATGCTCCTGGTAAGATCACCAGTGGCACAAAGCTTTGATAGAACCAGGCCAAGATAAAAGGCAGCAATAGTGCCAATTATGATTCCAACCCAGTGAATGGATAAAACTATTTGTTCAAATTCCACAGCGTCCCCCAAATTGATGTAATAAACATTAATTACGTATCATACGGTCAAACAAAGCCGACCTGCGATTGCCACAGTACGAACGACGCTATAGCGTTATCTAGACTTCCCCCGGAACACTAAAACAATACCCCCGATTAACGTCTTATTTTTTACCCCTTAGCAGGCTCTTAGACTGTATTAATCGTTACCGCGTGTTCATATTACGCACATTCCGGCATTGTTGCAAGCGGCAACGATAAATAGAGGCAAGTCATTGTTAAAATTGATGTTTTCCCTGAAAGAAGAACTGATTACCGGAGGGCATCGGGACCCGGGGCGGTTGGGTAATCACTTTACAGGTAGCTGACCAGATACTCCGGGGATCAGCTGCAACTACACCCTGGATACTTTAAATCTATCTGAAAAAACCAACGATAAAACCCGCAGGTTTTTGCCAGAGACGTTATAAGGCTGTTACTAGGCAATCCGGGATAGCGTCGAGGTTATGTAGTATTGGAATCAAACCTGTAAGAGCCGATACTTCCGCTGTCAGATAAAAATATGAGACAGAGAGACTCGGGCATGATCCTGTGCAGCAAACAATACTCGGTTTCGATGTTATCCCGGACCAAGCTTACCTGAAACTTTCCCTGAGACTTTCAAGATGAGAGCGATACCTGCAAAACCTGAACCACGTCGAGGTCCAAGTAAGGAATCACGATCACTGTCCACCGCCTTCGGAATGGCAGCACCTAGTTTCACTTCTCCCGGCTTGATTGAAAAAATTCGACAGCAGGGTCATGAGGAATTTGCACCCCGGGCACGACGTGCATTGGAAAACCATAAGATTGAGTGGCGGCGAACTACCGTTGCCGGTGTATCGTGTGTAGAAGCAAAACCACGGGGCAGAGACTGTAGTCGAACGCTGCTTTTTTATTTTGGGGGCGGCTATGTTTATGGTAGCGCCTATGATGATTTATGTCTTAGTGCTGTACTTAGTTATCATACCGGTGCCAGGATCATCGCCCCTGAATATCCATTGGCGCCAGAGCACCCCTACCCCGCAGCAATAGACCAGGGGTTTGCTGTTTACCAGCAACTCGTTAACAATGTGGCCATTGACAGTTTTGCCATTGCCGGAGAATCTGCAGGGGCCAACCTCGCAATGGCACTGATGCTACGTGCCAGGGACGCTGGCATTGCATTACCAAATGCCGCTGCGTTGCTTTCGCCATGGTGTGATCTGACCCTGGTCGAATCCCAACAGATGAAAACACCTGACGACCCGACCCTGCACCCTGAGGATCTCAACAACTTCGCCCATGCCTATGCCGGAAATCGGGACAGGCATGATCCATACATTTCCCCTTTATTTGGCAGTTTTCAAAACGGCTTTCCGCGCACAATGATTACCACTGGAACACGCGACGTCCTGTTTTATCAGTGCCTGCGGCTCGGCCGCTCGATGATCGCTGCCGGCGTGCAGGTAGATCTGAGAGTATGGGAAGGGTTATGGCATGTTTTTGAATGCTATGACGAACTGCCGGAAGCAGCTGAGTCACTGGCAGAAATCAGCGATTTCCTGTTTAGAACGCAATAGAAGCGCGATACGCAGCAACCCGTGCAGAACAGAAAAATCGAAGTCACGACTATCAGTCAGAATCCAAATGCACTAGGATAGCCGCATCTTCAGATGTTGCGATATTCAACAGACATCTACCGATAACGCCAAAATCATAAATCAGCAAAAACAATCAGGAGAATACACGATGAAATTGATGAAAACCTTACTCGCTGCTGCTGTGGGCAGCGTTATGCTCACCGGCGCGAGCACGGCCCAGGATATGAAGTTTTTCCGTATCGGCACCGGCGGTGCTGGCGGCACCTACTTCCCCATTGGCGGAATCATTGCAAATGCTATCTCAAATCCACCGGGTTCACGGGCTTGTGAGGAAGGCGGCAACTGCGGCGTACCTGGTCTGGTCGCCATGGCTCAGTCCACCAATGCATCTGCCCATAATGTCAACGCTATCCAGGCCGCTCAGATGGAGGCAGGGTTATCAGGCGCTGCAACATTGCACTTTGCCTATAATGGAATTGGCAAGTTTGAAAACAATGCCAAACCGGATCTTCGCATCATTGCCAATCTCTACCCGGAGGATCTGCACCTGGTGCTTCCCAAAGGCGGTAGTCTCGGCAGTCTTGCGGATTTAAAGGGCAAACGAGTGGGCATTGCCCAGGCAGGGTCAGGCACCCAAATTGCGGTTGAACTGATTATTGGTGACCACGGCGTAAATCGTGACAACATTGAAGAAGCAGAACTGAATAATTCACAGAGTGCAGAGCGCCTGGCGGATGGTCAGCTGGATGCATATTTTTATGCTGCCGGGACGCCGGTTGCGGCAATGATTCAACTGGACAACACTAAAGGAATGGAGCTCTATTCTTTCAGTGATGCCGAAGTAAAACAGGGCAATGCCACCGTACCCTACTACATTCCATCGACCATTCCTGCGGGCACTTACCCTGGTGTTACTTACGATGTGAATACCCTTGCGGTCAGTGGAATTCTGGTAACCAATGCGAACCAGGATGAAGAACTGATCTATGAAATCACTAAAGCAATGTGGTCAGACACTGCGCGCAAGCTGCTGGACAATGGCCATTCCAAGGGCAAGGTGATTACGCTGGAAACTGCACTGGATGGTGTGGCAGGTATTGGCGTACCGCTTCATCCTGGTGCTGAGCGTTTCTATAAAGAAAAAGGTATGCTGTAATCGCGCATTAATTACACATTTTGCCATTGCAGGGCGGTTGACGACGAGTCGCCGCCCTGTTTTATTTTCAGGCTTCTATATTGAACAACTAAGATGACTGACCAGGATATTCTGGACGCCAAGGCGCTGGAAGCAATAGAGAAAAAATACGACACCTCGCTCAACACCAGAGATAACGGGCCTTCGCTGGGAAGGTTTCTGTACTGGGCGTCTATCGTCTTCGCACTGTATCACCTGTGGACAGCCGGGTTTGGTACTCCGGTAGACTATGTGCACATGGGCGTCCACCTTTCCGGTTTGTTCCTGTTTATTTTTGCCGGCTTTCCATTGTTAAAGACTGCCGCCGCGCTTGAGTTTCAATCGAGCGGTCGACTCAGGTGGGGCAATGTTCCTCTCTATGACTGGGTGATAATGATACTGGCAATTGCCGCATCGCTGTTTCTATGGCTGAGCTGGCGCGGTATCTCTTCCTTTGGCGTAGACATTCCCGAACAGATGCTGCGGCAGGGAAATCCCACAGGACTCGATGTGTTTTTTGGTTCAGTGCTGGTGCTGGCGGCATTAGAAATTGCGCGGCGTACTATTGGGTTTATTCTGCCGCTGATCATCCTGATATTTATAATTTTTGCACTGTTCGGCCCTTATATGCCGGCACAGATACTGCAGCATCCCGGGGTGGACTGGCGCCAGTTTATCAATAACATGTATTTTCCCTTTGAAGGAATATTTGGTATTACGCTGTGGGTGGTTTCAACTGTAGTGTTTCACTTTGTACTGTTTGGTGTGGTCGCACAACGCATGGGGCTTGGTCAGTTTTTTGTCGACAATGCGATGATCGCAGCGGGTAGATACACCGGTGGCCCGGCCAAGGTGAGTGTGGTTTCTTCGGCCTTCTTTGGCACCATTTCGGGGTCATCAATTGCTAACACGGTATCCACCGGTTCTTTGACCATCCCAAATATGAAACGAATGGGTTATCCCGGTCATTTTGCCGGAGGTGTAGAAGCCGCAGCCAGTGCAGGAGGACAGATTACGCCGCCAATTATGGGCGCAGCCAGTTTTCTGATGGCTGAATACCTGGAAGTGCCCTATACCACCATTGTCATTGCCGCCACCGTGCCTGCGATGATGCACTATATCGGCGTACTATCTATTGTTCATTTCACGGCAAAAAGGCTGGGACTTAAGACCTATCCAAAAGAGGATCTGCCAAATCTTTTAAACGTCTGGCGTAAAGGCTGGTTCACAATAATCCCGTTGATCGCATTATTGATCGTACTTTTTTCCGGCTATTCTCCCAACATGGCGGCGTTTATGGGCATCAGCCTTTGCGTCGTAGTGGGTTTTTCTTCATTCAGCCGTCCACTTTCACTGGCCGTACCGTTTGCATTGCTTGGCTTTATTTTCTGGAAAGCATCACCCTACAGCGGTGAAGGATTCTCACCGGTCATGGCCGGCGTCCTTGGTGGGTTAGTGATTCTGAGCTTGCTGCATAAAGGCAATCGCGGCAGCTTCAAGGAGTTGTTTGACAGCTTCCACGTCGGTGTACAGTACGCCCTTGCGGTGGGTGCGGCGTCTGCTGCGGTCGGTATTGTGGTAGGGGTTATTAACACAACAGGCGTCGGTTTCCGCCTGGGTTTCATGGTGACCGACGGCGCTGCTGAGATGGCTGAAAGCCTGTATCCGTTACTCACCTGGATACCATCAGAAGCCTTCTCCCAGCCCTCAATTCAGCAGTTTCTATCACTGGTGATGATCGCCATCGCGTGTATATTAATGGGCGCAGGCTTACCCACCACCGCCCTGTACATCATGCTGGTGGCAGTGGCCCAGCCGGCACTGGCAAATCTGGGGGTACCGCCATTGGCTACCCATATGTTTGTACTTTACTACGGCGTAATTTCGGAAATCACCCCACCAGTGTGCGCGTCTGCATACGCCGCCGCTGGCATTGCCAATGCAAATCCGTTCCGCACAGGAATCAGTGCATTCACCCTGGGCATTGGTAAACTGATGGTGCCCATGGTGTTTGTCTACGCGCCGACAATTTTGATTGTGTTGCCCGAATACTTTTCGATAACGTCGTTTCTGCAGGTCTCCATAACCTGTGCGCTTGGAGTGTTTATCATCGCGACCGCGGTTTCCGGCTATTTCCTCCAGCCGCTCTCCGGCCTGTGGCGCTTGTGTATGGCTGTTGCCGGTCTGCTTCTGGTCGCACCGAGTCTGGGAAGTGACCTGCTGGCGCTGCTGGTGGCTGCACCGGCACTTATCCAGCAAATACTGCAGCAACGAGCACAGGCTTTACCTGCACAGCAATAGTTCTGGATAAAATGAAGCGCGATCAGGACCAGCGGGTGACCATACTCGGTGCAGGTATTGTTGGACTATGCACCGCGCTGTCACTGGAAAAAGCCGGAATAGCCGTCCAGCTGATCGATAGTGCCGCACCCGGCCAGGGGACCTCTTTCGGCAATGCCGGGGTGATTTCGCCATGGTCGGTGGTGCCGCAATCGGTACCCGGTATATGGCGTCATCTGCCGGGGTGGCTGTTGAAGGTCGATGGGCCCGTTACTGTTCGCCCCGCTTATTTTCCAAAGCTACTGCCATGGGCAATGCGATTCCTGGACGCAGGAAAGATCGCACGAGTGCGCGATATCTCGAATGCGATGATGGCGATGAACCAGTCCAACGTTGCACTCTATAAAGACATTCTGAGAGGCACCGGAGAGGAAAGCCTGATCAGGGACAGTTATTATGTCCACGCATTTCGAGAGCCGGAAAAAGCGAATATCAACGGCCTTGAGTATTCGATCAGACGAGATAAAGGCGCACAACTGCAGCAGATCGACGATGCAGAACTGCACGCACTTGAACCGGCATTATCGAAACAATTCAAGACCGCCATCCTGATAAAGAATCAGGCAAGAACGCTCTCTCCTGGCCGAATCAGTCAAGTAATCGCAGATCAACTAAAAGGCTTTCAGACGCCGATAATTCAAAACAGGGTTGTTTCGATTTATCCCCATCACAGCAATGTCTGGAACATTCAAACTGATACCGGCCTGTTGCAGTCATCGAAGGTAGTGATCGCAATGGGCGCGTGGTCGGCAGAATTACTGAAACCACTCGGCATCAATATTCCATTAGAAGCGGAGCGGGGCTATCACGCTGAATTCGGCAACACAAAACTGTCATTGACTCATTCGGTCATGGACATGGATCTTAAGATGGTCGCGAGTTCGATGGAAAATGGTATTCGTATTGCCGGCACTGCTGAATTCGCCGGATTGGATTATCCCGCTAACAATAAACGTATCACCCGACTGGTCGCAATGGCAAAAAACATGTTGCCAGGTCTTGGAGACAACCAGCCATCCACCTGGATGGGAAGCCGACCCTCTTTGCCGGACAGCCTTCCCTGTATCGGCGAAATAGCCGGGCACAGCGGGCTGTATGCGGCATTCGGTCATAGTCATTACGGTCTGATGATGGCACCGCGGACAGGCCAGATCATTACTGATCTGATTTCAGGAAATACGATAGATATTGATCTGAAGCCATTTCGAACTGATCGCTTTTAGTAAAGCATTTCATTTAAAAGCAGAGCAGAATCGTAGCGTAATTGCGCTGACAAATAATTTCTGCTGGTCCCGGTCCTGCATAGTCACACCGCCGTACTTTTCAGTAACTATCAAGCATTGAAGAAAGTGAAAATACGAACGATTAATATTACGCCACTAAGGCTCGCGCTAAAGACGCCCTATATATGGTCCCAGGGTACTGAAAACGCTTTCACCGCAAACCTTATTTCAAAGGAAGCAGAAGACGGTACTATTGGCGATGGAGAGACCACCACCGCACCGGATGCCGCTGCGCAGAAAATTGTGCTGGAGAAAATGGCACGCTACCTGCTGAGGCACTCGGTAGCAGAAAGATTTATCGCGTCTGCCGGTTAAATCCGGGTTTTCTGTTAACCAGGTAGACACCGGCACATACCAATGCCAGGGACAGGTATATTGTCTTGTTCAGTTCCTCGCCTAAAATCAACCATCCAAACATGACGCCGAACAGCGGTGTAAGAAAACTGAATGAGGTCATGTCGGATGCCGGATAGACCGAAAGCAGCCAGAACCAGGTGAGGAATCCAAAACCCACCACGGCAATGGTCTGGACGAGGAATATCAGGACGATCGTATTGTCGAGCTGACGTATTGGCTCTCCAAAATAAGGCGCGATCGCCAGTAACACAATGGCGGATATACTCAGCTGATAGATAAGCTGCATTTCGGGACATGCCCTGGACAGCCGGGTGGTGCGTGCGATAATGACAATTCCAGCCCAGAACATTGCACCCACCAGGCAAAACAGATCGCCCACTATGGCTCGCTCAGTTGCCGGAAACCGGTTGTCATACAACGCCAGGCCAATTCCGAGCACAGCAAGAAATAACCCCGCCAGTCTCCATCGGGTTAAGCGCTCTCCAGGAATGAAAAAATGTGCAGCCACTGCAGCCCAGAAAGGCATGGAATAGAAAAAAATCGACGCCCTGGAAACGGTCGTATACTCAAGGGATTGAAAAAGAAGCACGAATTCGGCGGAAAAGAACAGCCCCGCCAGGACCCCCGGCGAGAAACTCCCGTCAGCCATATCTAAAGGTTTTCGCGCGACCAGGGCATACAGGAAAATCAGCATCAGCCCAATCAGCGAACGAAGTCCCGCCTGGTATACCGGCTGTAATCCACCGTTGACGATTTTGGTCAGGGTCTGGTTTAAACCAAAGACCAATGAAATAATAATAAGCAACATTGCCCCTGTCGCATCAATATGATGTTTTCGCCTCATATGGAATCGGTTTGCTTATATTGAGAAATGTCAGTAAGACGGTGATATGCGATCATTGAAGACCATTAACTACTCAGGCTCTAAGGCCCTGAATCAAGCCCCCTGTTATGCGCAAGGTACTCAAAAATATTGGTAGCGGACTACTGAGGAGTGTACTTCAAAAAAATTACAGCCAAGGTAATTATAAGGAAGTATTCTGGATCATCGGCGACGGCAGGAGCGGCACCACCTGGATTGCTGACCTGATCAACTACCGGGGCACTTACCGCAAGATGTTTGAACCATTTCATCCCCAGCTGGTAACCGGGATGGACATCATTCAACCCCATCAATATATAAGGCCTGAAAATTCGGACCACCCGCTGGCGCCACTGGCTGCTGATGTATTCAGTGGAAAGTTCCTGAATTACAGAGTGGATTCCCGTAACCGCAAATTTCATTATGACGGCATTGTCATCAAGGATATATTTGCCAATCTGTTTGCAAAATGGGCAACCCGGCATCATCCGGACATCAGAACCGTACTGGTGATCAGAAATCCGTTTGCAGTGGCACTGTCCAAGGCCAGGAAGAGTGATTGGCTGTGGCTCAAAGACCCTCTTTTATTGCTCTCTCAGCCACAATTATTTCAGGACCACCTTGAACAACATCAGGACTTCATCCGTCGTGAAGCTGACAAAAAAGATCCATTACTCGATCAGCTGCTGATCTGGGCCATCATTCATTACATACCTTTAAGGCAATTCCGCCCTGGCCAGCTGAAAATCCTTTTCTATGAAGATGTATACGCCGACCCGGAGAGTGAAATCTCCAGCGTCTTTGAGCGTTTTTCCCCAGCTACCCGGGGCAGTGGGATACGAATCTCGACCAGGTTGATCGATAAACCAACGCGATCGGCAGGAAAAGACAGTCATATCGCAATGGGTACTTCCCCGGTCAACGCCTGGAAAAATGAAGTTGACGCAAAAACAATAGACCAGGGAATGCGTATTCTGCAAAACTTCGGTCTAGAGAATGTGTATGCGGGGGACTCGATTGCTGCGGTCTCCGGAGATGAATTGCTCAATCTTGTGCAATCACGGAATTGATGATGGCAGAGACCATTGATTCTGCTTATGCACTGCACGGCCCTGTTGACGCACCGGTTATCCTGCTGATCCATGGATTGGGCCTTAATCAGAAAACCTGGAACCTGCACATACCGCACTTGAGTGAACGCTACCGGGTATTAACCTTTGATCTCTACGGCCATGGTGACTCACCGCCACCGCCGGAAACACCATCGCTGAGTTTATTTTCCAGACAAATTATCCGGATGCTTGATCATCTGGAAATTCATAGTTGCTCGATGGTCGGTTTTTCCCTGGGTGGAATGATCAACCGACGATTTGCCCTTGATTTTCCCCATCGGGTTAATGCGCTGGTGGTCCTTAACTCTCCCCATGAACGCAGTCCCGCAGCGCAGAAACTTGTGGAAAACCGTGCCGCAGAAACCGCCCTGGGAGGACCAGCAGCCACTCTGGACAGCACCATAGAACGATGGTTTACCCCCGGGTTTCGCACCTGCAATCTCGAGGTGATTGCCCAGGTTCGCCAATGGGTGCTGGCCAATGACCCGGAAATCTACAGCCGCTGTCGCCAGGTATTAGCGACGGGGGTCGTTGAACTGATTCGCCCATCGCCACCCATTGAAAAGCCCGCACTGGTCATGACCTGCGAAAATGACAGTGGCAGCAGCCCTGAAATGGCCTTTTCCATCGCAGCGGAAATCGCCGAAGCACAGACATTGATCGTCCCGGCGCTGCAGCATATGGGGCTGATTGAACGCCCCATGGAATTTACCGAACCGATAGTACGGTTTCTCGATAATTTATAAATTAGATTATTTTTATCTATACTTAACAATAACTTAATTAATTTTAATAAAAAAGAGCAGCAACTTAAAATGAATAAGCTTTCTGGCGGTCAGGCCGCAGTAGAATCACTTAAAGCCGAAAAAGTCGAATACGTCTTCGGCCTGATCGGTTCGGCAACCATGGAAATCTTCGATGCGTTGTACGATGCTGATGAGATCAAATTTGTCGGTGTACACGATGAACGTACCGGCACACATATGGCCGACGGATACGCCCGCGCCAGCGGCCAGCCAGGAGTTATTCTGGCCGGACAAAATGGTCCGGGCACCACTAACCTGGTCACCGGGCTGGCCCAGGCCGCAGCAGCATTCTCTCCGGTGGTTTCAATTGCAGGCTCACTATCGTCAGGGCATGTCTATCGGGACGCATTCCAGGAAGTCGACCAGCAGGCGCTGTTTACCCCGGTCACCAAGAAGACCTGGACGGTTACCCGGACCGAACGGATACCGGAAATGTTCCGTGATGCATTCCGCACCGCCCTGACCCCAAGACGCGGCCCTGTTCAGCTGAATCTTCCAAGAGATATCCTGTCGGCCACTGCTGACTACGACGACTTTCAGTCTGCGCAGCAATATCGATGCCACAGTCTGCCCTGGGCTGCACAGGATGACGTGATGAACGCAGCCAGTTTACTGCGCTCCGCAAAGCGTCCGGTCATCATTACTGGCGGTGGCATCAAATCCAATGGGGGCTATGTAGAAGTACTTGGCCTGGCAGAAGCACTTAACGCACCCGTTGCCACTGCACCCGGGCATGGCGATGTCATTCCTTTCGGCCATCCACTCAATGCCGGTCAAATGGGACCGCGTGGCAATATCGTCGCATCAAGACTGGTAAAACAAGCCGATGTCATTCTGGCCCTTGGCACTCGACTTGGCTTTAATTCCACCTTCTATTCTTATGAAAACATTAACCAACAGGCCAAGATCATCCATGTAGAACTTGAACCCACCGCCATCGGCCGTTATTTTCCGGTGGAAATGGGCATCTGGGCCGATGCCAAGACCACCGCAAAGCAATTGACCGAAGCGATCTCAAAAATTGACGTCCATGCAGAAGTTGCTGCCTGGACCGATCAGTATCAACAGGAACGCACAGTCTATCTTGAAACCCGGGATCGCGAAGCCGATACGGAAACCTTTCCCATTCAGCCTTCCGGCCTGTATAAGACGTTGCGCGACGTGCTTCCAAAAAATTCCGCGATCACACTGGACGCCGGCACTCTTTGCCTCCAGGCTACTGATGCATTGCACTACTGGGAGCCACCCTGCCTGTTTTCACCGCTGGATTTTGGACTGGTGGGATTCTCATTCGCCTGCGGTCTTGGCGTCAAACTGGCACGTCCCGACCGGGCTGTGGTGAGCCTCATGGGTGATGGTGGCTTTGGTATGACACTGTCAGAACTCAGCACGGCGGTGGAGCACGAGATTAACACTGTCACTATCGTGATGAATAACCAGTGCTGGGGGGCTGAAAAAGCCTACCAGCGGGATTTTTTCGGTGAAAGGTATATCGGTGCGGACGTTAAGAGCCCGCCATTTGATAAAGTGGCCGAGCTCTATGGCGCCGCTGGATTTCGCGTCGACCGGGTTTGTGATATTGATGACGCGGTAAATACCGCCCTGGGTTGCGGAAAACCTGCAGTCATTGATGTCGCAATGGACCCCGACGCGTTGTATAGTTTTCGCCGCGATTCATTTACCCATCGAACAAAATAATCAGATCATGGCTAAAGACAAAAAAACATATCCCAGTACGGATGAACACATCGCCAAACAGGACTGGAACCCGATCTGGAGCCAGCTGCAGGAACTGGATCCGGATTTTCTTGAAGCTTATCTGACATTTCGCAGCGTACCCCATAAGGAAGGCCCATTACCGCAAAAATTCAAGGAATTGATTATGATTGCCATTAACGCAGCCACCACCCATCTTTATGCCCCCGGTGTCCGCCGGCATATGCAAAATGCGCTTAAAGCGGGCGCAACCACGGAGGAAATACTGGAAACGATCCAGCTCACAACCGTAATGGGGATTCACTCCTGTAACCTCGCGATTCCTATCCTGATGGAAGAAGTAGAGAAAGCGAAAAAGACAAAAGAGAGCTAACACGATGAAGTTTCAAATCGCAATCAACCTCGAGCGTAATGACAAAAACCTGGATATGCGGGAGGTAGAACGCCATACCCTTGAAATGGTGCAGATGGCAGATGCGGCCGGGTTCAACATTGTATGGGCGTCGGAACACCATGGCCTGGAAATGACCATTGCTCCTAATCCTTTCCAGATACTCACCTGGTGGGCGGCCCACACCGATAAAATTCGCCTCGGCACTGCGGTGGCGGTAGCACCCTACTGGCACCCGGTTAATCTCGCGGGGGAAGCAGCGTTCACAGATTTAGTCAGTGGCGGCCGACTTGAATTCGGTATCGGCTCCGGCGCTTACCAGCGAGAATTCGACCGCATGCATCCGGGGCTTAAACAGTCTGACGCCTGGCGTTATATGCATGAAATGCTGCCTGCGCTGAAAGCATTGTGGGCCGGCGACTATGAACACAATGGCGAATTCTGGTCATTCCCGACCACCACGTCGGTGCCAAAGCCCCTGCAAAAGCCACATCCCCCTATCTGGATCGCGGCGCGCGCACCCATCACCTATGACTATGCGGTTAACAACGACTGCCATATCATGTCCTGGCCTCGTACTCTGCCATTTTCTGAAGCAGAACTTTACAAACAGCGTCTGGACCAGGCGATGGCGGATAATCCTGGAAAATCGCGGCCTGTTTTTGCCATGATGCGCCACACCGTGGTTTATGACCGACCAGACCAATGGCAAGTTCCGGTGAATGCCGTGCAGCGTCAACTTGGAATGTTTGAGAATCTTTTCAGAAACATCGGCGAAGTAAAAAACGGATTTCCTGAAGAGGTGGAGCTTGACGACCTGATCAGTCGCGACGAATATGAACCGCAGATGCTGAAGAAAAACCTTATGTTCGGCACCCCGGGTGAAATTATTGAAAAGCTGAAACCCTATGAGGAACTTGGTGTGGACGAGTTTATCTACTATGCGAGTCTTGGACTTGGCCACAAGGAGCAAAAACGCTCGCTGGAACTGTTTTGTTCTGAAGTGATGCCGGCATTCAGCTGATAATTTTTACCACCATGCCTTCATCAGCACCAATGCGCTATATATCTACCCAGTGAACCGACTTAGAGTCAGTCTCTACGCAGCCGCCCTGATGCTGGCAGGTATTACCGCACAGCTGTCCTATGGCCAGGACAATACGGTGACGCCACGGATAATCGGAGGGACTAGTGCCGCGCAAAATGCCTGGCCGTCAACTGTTTCTCTTGCATTGTCCGGAGCTGGTCATTTCTGCGCCGGCACTGTTGTTCATCATGACTGGGTGCTCACGGCGGCGCATTGTGTCGCTGGTGTCCGGCCTGGCCAGATACGGGTCCTGACCGGGGTTACCAACCTGTTGAACGATACACCTGCCGAAATAATTGCCGTCACACAAATAATACGCCATCCCGGATATAACCCTGTGACGTTTAACTTCGACTTCGCGCTGCTTAAACTAAAAGCGAGAACCAATGCTGCTCGATCGAGGTTATATGCCGGCGATTCTTCATTGACCGGGCGGTTATCTACCGCTGTGGGCTGGGGCACCACCAGTCCATTTGGTACTTCCCTGTCGGCGGAATTAATGCAGGTCGATCTGCCCGTCATTTCTAATGTGCTATGCGCCAGTGCGAACAATAGCGCCACAACCGCCAGTATGCTTTGCGCTGGCCGGGCGTCGGGAGGGGTCGATGCATGTATCGGAGACAGTGGTGGCCCACTGTTTTTCTCTCAATCCGGATTCATCGCCCAGGCCGGAGTGACAAGCTTTGGATTTGGCGCCTGCGCCCAGCCAGGGAGCTATGGTGTATGGGCAAGAGTATCCGCGGGCATCCCGTTTATTGCCCAGCATGTACCTGGAAAAATCTCTCCTGATGGACTGTTTTTCGTTGCCGAAGGATCATTTGCAGCCGTTGTCCCTGCAATTTCAATTCTGCTGAACTGAATATTTGCTGCATTGACTTGTTAACTGGTTCACCTGTTACTGCACCCCGCAAACAACCGGTCATCGAAAATTAACTGCCAGGTTCATTTTCTCCAAGCCGGGCGTATCCGTCTCTTGTCTGTGGAACTTTGATACCAAGTATCGAACCTGCCACCTGGGTTCGAAGAATCTGCGCAGTGCCGCCGCCAATGGTGAACATCCTGGCATCTCGGGCCATCCTCTCCAGCGGATTATTGCGCGAATATCCAGCGGAGCCATGCATCTGCAAGGCATCGTTGGTGACTTTGATTGCCGTCTCAGAAGCCAGAATTTTTGCCTGGGCAGCCCCCAGCATATCCGGGAATCCGCCATTGCCACTGATGGCAGCGTTGTAAATAAGGGCGCGCGACGCGGCGAGACCAATCGACATATCAGCCAGCATCCATTGCAACCCCTGAAATTCCGCAATAGGACGACCAAATTGCCGCCGGCGCCTGGCATACTCAAGGGCATGCTCATAGGCACCCTGGGCAATCCCCAGAGCTACCGTTGCAGCTCCGACCCTCTGGGCATTATAGGCATTCATTAATCCGGCAAATCCGCGGCTCAATCCCTGAGGTGGAATCAGCACCATGTCCTGGGGGATTTCGAGGTTGTCAAAGATGATTTCGGTTTCCGGAATACCGCGAAGCCCCATGGTCGGTTCACGCTTGCCGATCTTCAGCCCTGGGGCTTGATCCCCCAGCGCAATAAATCCCGCAATACCCTGGGATACGCCGTTCTCAAGCACCCTGGCAAAGATCAGATGCAGCCTGGAAACACCGCCTCCTGTTATCCAGTGCTTGCTGCCATTCAGGATATAGTGATCGCCTTTTTTCACTGCAGAGGTGGTCATTTCAGTTGCTGCACTGCCGGCATCAGGTTCAGTAATGCAGATAGCTGGTTTATCACCATCCAGCACCATCGCGGCAGCCAGTGTTTTCTGTTTTTCCGAGCCATATTTCATGATCGCACCGATCGCACCCATGTTTGCTTCAACGGCGATACGGCCGGTTACGCCACAGACCTTTGCCATTTCCTCGATCACAACCACTGCATCGAGATAACTCAGCCCCCTGCCGCCATAATCACGCGGGATGGTCATCCCCATCAAACCAGCCGCGGTGAGCTTTGATACGTTATCCCAGGGATAGGCTTCATCGCGGTCAATCTGCGCAGCCCGTGACTGGATATCCGATTGCGCCAGGGAACGTGCAGACTCCTGCAGCTCCAGTTGTTGGTGGTTCAGCATATGTAATTTATACCCTGGTGATTACATCAGTATGGAAATCATTGTACGGCCTTACCTGCCACTGGAGCTGCGAATACTCTGCCAGCATGTCATGCAGTTGCCCAAAGTATGGTGCAAGAAGCGGGCCTCGGATAACCCGCCGGACAAATTCATGCAAACCCTGATAATTGTCCTGCATCTCAACCGGGTCAATGTTTTCGGTCCAGTAAGCTAACATGATATCAATCAGACTGAATCGCTCTCCGTACAGAATATATTCAGTCATTAATCAGTAAAAGACGAAACAACGTGTTTCTATACTTTCACGAGCCGGGGACTTCGCATCGGCATCAGGATCATCAAATGCGCTATGGATAGTAAACCGCGTAACGCCCTGTTCTAACGAATCATAGGTTTTAAATAACAGCGCTTCATTCTCTGTCATTTCCGGATAATAGACCCAGCGGTGCCCGGGGTTGTAAGTCGCAAGCTGAATCTCACCAACACGATCTTTAGACTGACGGACTACAGCAACAAGATCCTCCTGGGCCACTGTTGAAGCGTCGCACATGGCAAGGGGATGGTTGTGAACGACTCCGTTTATAGAGCGCCAGACGTTAATAATGGCAAAGCGGTTCTGCAGCAGCGATTCCGCCTCGTCTGGCAACAGCTGTCGTAACCTTTTCGGACCTGACTCAGCCGTATAGTCATTATGGATAACCGTAGCATGCTCACGTAATTTTCTTTTCAGTCGTACCGTCTCTGATGCTGAGCGACGGGTGTGATCAAACACCTCAATCCTTGCTGCCCCGGTCTCGGCTTTTAGCAAAGACTTTATTTCATCCTCATATATTCCGGCAATCTCATGATCATCGTAGAAATCCCGGACCTTGGTTAAATGAGATTTCAATATAAATCCTTCTTTATCCAGCCTTGGTTCCGTCGCCAGGCGCCTGCCGTCAACAACCTTTACCTGCTGATGGATATAGTTACCCGGGTGTTGTGCAACTTCGCCACCGGCAACGGATGCCACGTAAGCAGCAAGCCCATCATCATTGGCAAGATACTGCAGAGTCACTTCCTTGGTGACAGGAACGTCTTTCTGCTGGGTGGTTTCAATGCGCATTTATTAATAACCGGGTACTGGCACTCTTCGTTCAGGGAGCAAATAAGTCTAACCTGTTTTAACAACTGATTAACAGTCCGGGGGTGCAGTCGGTAAATCTATGATTGTCAGATATCGACATCATCGAGCTCAGGAAAAAGCTCAGGAGCGGGACGTACTTTTCCCGGGTCATAACTACGCTTCAGCTGAATTGAACAAACAAGTAATTACTGCTTTCCAGCACGCCCCAGCTTAGTAACGCTATCAAGGTCCACCTGATTCGGTGGAGAGATAATAAGGGCCATATGCCGATCAATATTCGACAGAAGCTTTCCTAATGCGGTGGCAATCTCGGCACTTGATATATATTTCTGCAGTAATTGCATATCCAGCTGCACATTTTCACCGTGAGATATCCGGGCGTAGATTTCGCCACTCTCGAAATCACAAAACTCCACCAGCTTCAAACGTTTTACGCAGCTTGCGATAAACTTCAGTTTCGTTTTCATGTCCATTGGGTCATGCTGCATATAGACCTCCTCTGCACTGCCTGCGTTAACGTTTATTTTCTGGAAACGATTAAT
>Ga0055584_100000684_pt1 | contig 32251 bp, 30 predicted proteins | sample OSDHelmetaG_FD_58716 | JGI IMG/M metagenome (GOLD analysis project Ga0055584, IMG submission 58716) | Pelagic marine sediment microbial communities from the LTER site Helgoland, North Sea, for post-phytoplankton bloom and carbon turnover... | ecosystem: Environmental > Aquatic > Marine >... | reverse complement strand
AAAGTTGAAATTTGCATCAGGATTTTGGGTTTTCCCAGGAGGCAAGATAGAGTCTTCAGACAGTAAAAATGGCTCCATTACTACAGAGAGCGCCGCACAAGCAGCAAAAAGAGAAGCCGAAGAAGAAGCGAGTCTAAATCTATACAATAATGATTTGATTCATTTTATGAATTGGACCACTCCTACCCCATCCATAAAAAGATTTAATACTTGGTTTTTCATTTGTCACCTTAAACCCGAGGAGAGTAATGTAATTGTGGATGATAGTGAAATCAAGGAATATACTTGGACTACGCCAAAAGAGGCTATTGAAACTTTAGGGACCAATGATTTAAGGCTATTGCCTCCTACTTTCTTGACTTTAGTGAGAATGATGGGCTGTCATAATTTTACAGATGTTAAAAGGGAAATAAGAAGAACGGCTCCATTAGATGTAATACCTCGTACAGGAATGATAAATGGTGTATTTCATTCGATGTATAAAGGAGACGCCGGATATGAATCACATGATATTAACTTAATAGGTCCAAGACATCGCATTTCTGGAAAGATGGACGAGAGTTCTTATAATTTTGAGTACGAAGGCTGTGATCATATTTTTCCAGTAAATGGAGGTTACCAATGGTGATGAAAACATGATTCTTTTTGGAGCGAAAGAAAATAAAATTCACTTTTGTGCAGATATTTATAAAGTCATTATGATATTAGGGGCATGACTCAGAATGTGATCAAGGTTTTTACAGTAATATTTCTTTTTTCTGGCTTTTTTGTGTCTTGTTCTGAAAAGGTACAAGAGTTGAGATCCCCAAGTGGAGGGTATCAAGAAATAAGTTTTAATAATGGTACAGAAGTAAAACTAGGGCCCGATTCAAAAGCATCTTACTCGTTGTCATCTTCAGAAATGGTTTTAGAAGGAGAGGCGGTTTTAAATGTTGCACCAGGACGATCTTTTAAAATCAGTACCCCAAATGGAATTGTATCTACTGAAACGGGTGAATACAGAATACATAGTAGACGAACAACAATGAATGTATTCGTCATCAGTGGAAAAGCGAACACATCAAATATAGATGGCGGAGCCGCCAAAGAATTGACTGATAAGATGTATGCCATTTATAGCGGCAAAAATCTAGCTGATGCGAACACTAAAGCTATAGAGCAGATGACCAATGATAAATATTGGGTATTCAATTCAGCAAGTATCAAATTTGTGCTTGAATGTATTGGTGCTCAGTACGGTATCAGTTTTGAAGAAGGTGATGCTAAATTGAATAAGGTTTTTAGTGGTTTTGTTCCGAGAGATGATTTACAAATTGCTCTTAGTATAGTGACTCGTTCTCTAAGTCTTGAATATCAAGAAGATGGAAGTAATTATTTACTTTCTAACGCGACTTATTAATCAATTCAAATAAGGTTTTATCTCATTAAGCATAGCATAGGGAGGTAATTGCTTATGCAGATATTCCTTCATCACACCTATCAAGTTTCTGACCATCTCTTCTCTAAAACCTAAATGTAGACCGACCTTATAACATAACTCTTCTTCCTCTATCGTAACTTTTTGATCTGCCCGCATCATGAAGAGTAGATAGTACAAAATAGTAATACGCTGAGATTCACCAGGTGGAGGAGCAATAATAAATTGACTTGGATTTAATCTTATTCCAGCAATTTCTTCATCAGTGAGCTTCATTTGACCACCGGCATATTTCAGATACTTTTTTTCAATTATTGAAAATTCATCATCTGTTTTAGCTTGTATTACTAATAATGAAATGATGTACTTCCTATATGCTAAAAGATCATTTTCCTCACCGAAATTCATAAAATTAGATTTGACATTATTATTAAAGCTCAAAAATCAGGCCTCTTAAACACATTTTTTGTCTACTAATTGAAATAACTCTCAACAAATTCAACGAGAACTCTACAAGGTTCACAGCGTTCCTATTCTAGAATCATTCACTCAAGAATCTATTTCTATTTCAAATGCAGATAAAAGCCCTTTTGCTTCTGGAAAACTGAATTTAGCTCCTTTAATTCTATTTTCTCTAGGATCTATATTATAATTATATGCTGATCTGAAATCAGTTTTATGCAAATCAGTACTATCGAAAATGGCGCGATAAAAATTACATTTGTCAAATGAAACTTCACTCAAGTTGGCCTCAGTAAAGTCCACTTCTTGAAGAATACAATCAGTAAATTCAAACTTTTTCAACTTCATCTGAATGAAACTAGAATAGTTCATAGTGCATTTGTCAAAACTCATATTTAACCCAAAATCGGAACAATCTTCAAAATGAAGTCCAATTAGTTTACATTCATCAAATCTTGCATCTTGAAAGGATGCTCCTTTGAGAGGTGTCATTGACAACTCGCAAAGTTGAAATGTACATTCTATAAACTTGCAATTGGATAAATCAGTCTTTATTAGCTGGCATTCTTTAAAGTGACATCCTTCATATACGTCATTGTCAAAATCATAATCTATGAACTGATCACCATCAAATGTTGCGTTCTGATGAGTTTCATTCATTGCTTTATTCTTTTTGATACTTTATAGGTCAAATAATTGACTCTCTTGTCAAACAATGGATTCCTAAAATCCGTAACAAGCTCTGCACCAATCTTTTCAGCTGCACGAGCAGATCTTAAGTTATCTGCATCAATACAAAGCAAAACATCATTATAATATTCATGTGCATTTGAAATCATCAGGTGCTTCATTTCAGCATTCCATTTGCCTCCCCAATGACTACGTGCTAAAAATGTCCAACCTATCTCCACAGCAGAATCTAATTCATCATGAACCTTGTATCTAGAAGACCCTATTATTTCACCTGTACTTTTGTCCTCAGTGGCAAAAGCCAAAGTATTTTTTAATGCAACATCAAAAAAATCATCAAAGACTTCTTTTTTCCAACGATCATGTTTGGGATGCTGAACCCAAATCAAAGGGTCAGAAGCAGCTAGATATAATGCATTCCTATGAATCTCATTCAAAGGATGCATAGTCATAATTTCGCTTTCTAATAAACGCTGTAGATTACTCATTTATCAAAAAAATAAATTAGTCAAACTCTATTATCATAGGGGTCATTGCTTTAAGTTGTAGCGACGCTCCTATTTCAATGGGCTGATCACTGATTACCTCTCTGCCTTTTTCGCCAAAAGAAAGAACCTCGCTAAATCTTGACAATCCCAATAAACTATCCTCCTTATTCTTATTTAATACAATCATGACTTTTCGATCCTCATTATATCTGAAATACACATATGTACCTTGATCTGGCACAAAGTGAATTAAATCCCCATAATGAATTACTTTTTGATCCTTTCTCCAGTTCAATAGTTTTTTAATAAAAAACTGAGCCTCGATTGCATCATCGTTAATATTTTTCCCTGTAGTAGCATCACTCTTATCTTCCTTCCACCCACCTGGAAAGTCACTTCTGATAATTCCATGACTATCAGTGCCTTTGTTTGACATCAATATCTCTGTACCATAATACAATTGGGGTGTTCCTCTTGTGGTAAGCATAAAGACAATTGAATTGTTGAAAAGATCAATATTCTCATTGACTTGAGTGAAGATTCGACTCATATCATGATTATCAGGAAATATGACCAAATCATCGGAATGAGCATAAATAAAATCATTAGAAAGAGCATCATATAATCTCATAAGTCCAGTGCCCCAACCTTCATCTTCATTCATCCCTTTATGCAAAGCCATAGTAAGGGGGAAATCCATCTGACTTGGGAGACATGATGTATATCCATCATGATTCACCTTATCTCTTTGCCAGTAAGCTATAATATTTTGATTATCAGTCCATTCTTCACCTACTATATTAAAATTTGGATATTCATTCATGATAGCACAAGTCCAATCCGTCATGAATTCTCTGAAAGGATAGGAATAGGTGTCTTGCCTTATTCCTGCCAATCCTAAATACTCGATCCACCAAATTGAATTTTGAATCAGATAAGTTGACATAAATGAATTTCTTTGATTAAGATCAGGCATAGCAGGTACAAACCACCCATTTACCATTATATCTCTGTCGCTTTTAGATACGTGAGGATCAAGAAGTGTAGTTTTTCTATGATTTGTTTCCTGATAAGGAAGGTCTTGTCTATTTATCCAATCGTAGTATGGAGGATCTTTCATCCACCAGTGATGAGATCCACAATGATTCACAATTATATCCATTATAACTCCAATACCTCTTTCTCTAGATTTCTGACATAATTTTAAGTAATCTTCATTAGTCCCAAATCTTGAATCCACTTTATAATAATCAGTGGTAGCATAACCGTGATAAGACCATTCATCCTGATCATTTTCTAATAAAGGGTTCAGCCAGATTGCAGTGAATCCCATATCATCAATGTAATTCAATCGGTCTATAATGCCCTTGATGTCTCCTCCATGTCTTCCATATTCAGCTCCTCTATTCAGAGGTTCTTTCATACCCTCAATTTCATCATTATGCGTATCACCATTAGCATATCTATCCGGAGTGATCAAATACATTACATCGGATTGATCAAATCCTTCTACGTCCTCTGCTCCTTTCTTTCTTTCTTTTAGTTCATATCGATTTGAGAATCTTTGTTCTCCACCTTTATAAAAATCAATATTTATCACTCCAGCCTCAGCATCAGATAAAACTTCGACATCGATGAATAGGTAGTTGGGGCTTTCACCGATATGAGTGCTTTTTAGAACTACTTTGTCGGATTCAATTTTGGGTCTATACGATGATATGTTATCACCATGAATCATGATTTGCAGCTGATCATTAGCCATTCCAATCCACCAAAATGGAGGCTCAACATGTTGAATATCAACGGTTTGAGATAACAAATTGAAATTTAGAACAAACAACATTATAAAAAACGAAAAAGATTTAGACATCCTTTACTACATTTATTTTTTTGATTGAGCCTTGTTAAACCAGAATAGTGACAAATCAATTTTTCACTTCCGCTTATTAAACATTCTTTTCCTAATCTTGGATAGTCCTACAGGAGTAATATTGAGGTAGGAAGCAATTTTGTATTGGGGCACTCTTTGACTTAATTCATATCGTTTGTCAAGAAACCTTTTGTACCTCTCCTCATTGCTAAAAATCTGCTTCTCATAATTTCTGCGAAGAATGTCCAAATGGTAATTCTCCATGAACTTCCTTCCAAACCTTTGCAGAGACATTGAAGAATCGTAAAGCTTTTCTAGCTTGTCTTTAGTCACAGTCAAAACTGTAGTAACCTCCTCAGCTTCTGCAGAACAGACTGTTGGCTTTGCTTTTGAATAACTGTAAAAATCAGTGTGCATTTCTCCATCGGAGTAGAATTCAATGACTGAATTATTCCCATCAATTACACTAGAATAGACAAGCACACCTGAAAGAATAAAATAAAAAGACTGAACTACATCTCCTTCAGTAAATAACTTCTCACCTGACTCTAATTTGACAGTATCGAAAGATGCGACGACAAGCTCCAAATCCTCATCAGATAAGTGACAATATGTAAGTAACTTTTCTCTTAATGACTCCATCTTTAACCAAGTTAATAATCAATATAATAACATTATTTGACTCGCTGAGTCAAACCTTGATATTCTCACTACAAAAGCCTAATTGGTTTAAACATTGATCAATTTCAAATAACCTTAGAAAAATAATAGGCTAATCAATTTTATTACTTTGAAGTTTCTTTATTTCAATTTCCCATTGAGCAGGCATGGCAACCTTCTTTAGGCCTTTATAGCTATATGGAATTATACTCTTTTTAGATACTGATGCTATTCTCTTGTGGTTTTTTGAATAAACGACACATTCCATCATAAATCGATCGTCGCCAATCTCAGTGGTACGAGCTCCACAAATTGCAGTATCTGGGTAAGTCAAAGGAAAAATATATTTACAATCTTGCCAACCTAAAATTGGTCCTACATCCATTCCAGTGAAAGATACATCCATGCCCATCGCTTCGAAATAAGCGATCCTAACAGATTCACACCACCGGAGGTAAATGGTATTGTTCACATGTCTGGCCGCATCCATTTGCCCCCACAACACCTCAAACTCCATAAGTACTGGATATTTTTCTAATTCTTGCTTCATCATAATTCCCTTTCTTTTATAATTATGCAAATTATAAAAGGTCATGATTATTGTTGTCTCTTTTACTAAAATTTGCTCCCTAAGCCTTCCTCAACACAGCGTTAAACTTTTATAGAAATAGATTCTCCTCATTTTATCTCTAGTCACGCTTAGCTGTCATAAGTCTATACCTATTAACTTTATGGTATCAAATGAGAAATGGTAGTTGTATGAAGGAAAAACAATTTAAGATAGCTAGTGCTTATCACGAAGAAATGATCACTAATGATATGGTAGAAGAAATGGACATTTTATCTATCAATAAAAATGAGTATCATGTTCTTCAAGACCATGTCTCTCATAAAATCATAATAGAATCAAATAAAATTTCTCCTAAAGTTTTCAAAGTATCTGTCAATGGAAATTCCTATTCCATAAATATTAAGGATGAGTACGATCTCCTAGTCGAGAAAATGGGACTTGATGCCAGCATCGATCAAAAAGTGACAGATATTACAGCACCTATGCCAGGTCTAATATTAGACATAAAAGTTAAAGAGGGTGATGATTTAACTAAAGGTGATCCAATTATTATTTTAGAAGCAATGAAAATGGAAAATGTAATCAAAGCAACTGGTGATGGCAAAGTCCAAAAGGTAATCAGTAAGAAAGGAGATGCTGTGGAGAAAGGTCAGGTTATAATAGAAATGGAGAAATAATAATATCCATGTACAGCGAATTTGATCCTACAAGCAAAAAAGAATGGTTAGACAAAGTCGAATCTGATCTTAAAGGCAAGTCTATTGAAGATCTAAATAGTTCATTTGAAGGTATTGAGCTTTCACCTTTTCATCATTCAGATGACATCACTTCAAAACATTTTCCAATTTCTATATCCAGAGAGACCAACTCATGGCTCATCAACCAAATTATCTCCAATCCAAATCCTAATGAAGCAAATAAAGAAGCTCTTGCTTCATTAAAGCAAGGGTGTACATCCCTTTCTTTTATCATTAATGATGAGAACGGATTCGATTTCAATAAGGTTCTCAAAGACATTCAGTTAGAATGGATTTTTACAGAATTCCAACTCATTGGGATGGATTCATTAGTTTTTACAGAAAGGCTATTGACTTATGCTGAAGGAAGAGGATTTGATCTAGATAAGATCAGTGGTGCCATTTATGAGCAAAAAATGATCAAGGACATAGACATCATCGAAGTAAGAAGAGGTCTTTTTCCTGAAATCAGATTAGTAAAAATAGCAGCTTCTTATGAGGATTCAACTGTAAATGAATTATCAAGTATGCTGGTCAAAACAAAAAACCAACTCAAAAGGCATTCTGATAAGAAATCTATAGCTGAATGTCTATTTTTTGAAATAAACCTTAGTGATTCTTATTTAGGGAACATTGCCAAAGTCAGATCGCTTAGATTATTACTACAAAATGTTTTTATGGCCTATGGCTTGAATGATGTAAATACTTTCATAGCTGCCTATGTGAATACAGACGATAATGAAAAGGATGAAAATTATAATATCATTAGAGCTAATGCTCAAGCTCTTTCTGCTGTAATTGGTGGAGTAGAGTTACTTAAAATCAATAATCCAAACCATTCTAAAGGAATGAATTTTTCTAACAGAATCAATCAAAATATCAGTCATCTCTTACAATTAGAAAGTCACATAAATAGAGTGAATGACCCTGCTTCTGGTAGCTATTTTCTTGAGAATCTCACTAATTCAATTTGCGAAACAGTCTGGTCAGACTTTCAAAAAAGATGATCAAATAAAAAAACAATGAGGAAGATACTAATTGCAAATAGAGGCGAAATAGCACTACGAGTGATGCGGACTTGTAAAGATATGGGAATCAAGACTGTAGCAGTATATTCTGAGGCTGATAGAAATGCACCCCATGTTAGATTTGCTGATGAAGCAGTTTTGCTAGGGCCGGCACCATCATCTGAGTCTTATCTTGTTATTGATAAGATTATCCAAGCTGCCAAAGACACTGATTCTGAAGGTATACATCCAGGATATGGATTCTTAAGCGAGAATGCAGTATTTGCAAAAAAAGTTCAAGAGGAAGGAATCACTTTTATAGGTCCAGGTACTCATGCCATAGAAGTCATGGGAAGCAAACTTGCAGCCAAAGACGCTGTAAGCAATTATGACATCCCAATGGTGCCAGGTATTGATAGAGCTATAGATGATAAACAAGAAGCCATAGAAATCGCAAAAGATATTGGATTCCCTATCCTCATAAAAGCTTCTGCAGGAGGAGGGGGGAAAGGAATGAGAGTTGTCGAAAATGTAGAAGATCTACCAGAACAAATGGAAAGGGCTATCAGTGAAGCTCAATCTGCTTTTGGAGATGGATCAGTATTTATTGAAAAGTATGTGACTTCTCCTCGTCATATAGAAATACAAGTTTTAGCAGATACTCATGGTAATGTTGTACATCTCTTTGAAAGAGAATGCAGTATTCAAAGGCGACATCAAAAAGTGGTAGAAGAAGCTCCCTCATGTATTCTTACAAAAGAACTGAGAGAAAAAATGGGTGCTGCTGCCGTTAGAGTTGCTCAAGCATGTGATTATGTCGGTGCTGGAACAGTAGAGTTTTTGCTTGATTCAGCAATGAATTTCTATTTCTTAGAAATGAATACCCGGTTACAAGTAGAACATCCCGTATCAGAATTAATAACTGGAATCGACCTTGTAGAACAGCAAATAAAGGTAGCAAGAGGAGAAAAACTTTCCTTTGAACAGTCAGATCTAAGTATAAATGGCCATGCACTAGAACTTCGAATTTACGCTGAAGACCCACTAGATAATTTTTCACCTAACATAGGGACATTAATCACCTATGATAGGCCGCAAGGAAAAGGAATAAGATTAGATGATGGATATGAACAAGGGATGGAAATTCCAATCTATTATGATCCTATGATAGCTAAACTCATCACATATGGCAGTACAAGAGAAGCAGCAATTCAAAGTATGATTTCTGCTATTAATGATTATAAGATAGAGGGGATCAAAACCACCCTTCCATTTGGAAAATTTGTTTTTGAAAATGAACAATTTATCAATGGAAAGTTTGATACCCATTTCGTAAAAGATTACTACTCTCCAGAAAAAATCAAAGATCAATTCAAATCAGAAGCTGAATTAGCGGGCAGAATAGCGCTCAAGGCTTTCCTAGATCAAAAAAGGCTACTTACAGGAACACAAGCATCTGCATCACCTTGGAAAAACAACAGAGTAAAATCATGAATCCTGATTTTAAAAACATTCAACTTGATCTGACTATTGGGAGAAGTAGTCCTGCCTCTTCAGAGAATACTTGGACCCTCCCGGAAGGGTTTGGCATTAAGACTCACTATACTGAAGAAGACCTAAAGGATGTAAAACATTTAAATTTTGGAGCTGGAATCCCACCTTATCTGAGAGGACCCTATAGTTCTATGTATGCCGTCAGGCCTTGGACGATAAGGCAATATGCTGGTTTTTCAACTGCCGAGGCCAGCAATGCTTTCTATAAAAGAAATTTAGCTCAAGGTCAGAAAGGATTATCTGTAGCATTTGATCTTGCTACTCATCGCGGATATGATTCTGATCATCCAAGAGTATCTGGAGATGTAGGGATGGCTGGTGTTGCAATTGACACAGTGGAGGATATGAAAATATTATTTGATCAAATTCCGCTAGATCAGATGTCTGTAAGCATGACTATGAATGGCGCTGTCATTCCAATCTTGGCCTTCTATATTGTAGCTGCTGAAGAGCAAGGAGTATCAAAATTTCAGTTAAGTGGAACCATTCAAAATGATATCCTTAAAGAATTTATGGTGAGGAATACCTACATCTATCCTCCTCAACCATCAATGAAAATAATAGGAGATATATTCGAATATACCTCTCAAAACATACCTAAGTACAACTCAATTTCTATAAGTGGATATCATATGCATGAAGCTGGTGCTTCAGCAGATATTGAATTAGCATATACTCTTGCCGATGGGTTAGAATACATTCGTACTGGTATAAAGTCTGGATTAGAAATAGATGATTTTGCTCCCAGACTTTCCTTTTTCTGGGGAATAGGAATGAATCATTTTATTGAGATAGCAAAAATGAGAGCAGCACGAATGTTATGGGCTAAAATTGTAAAATCCTTTAATCCTAAAAACCCAAAATCTATGGCATTGAGGACTCATTGCCAGACCTCTGGATGGAGCCTTACTGCACAAGATCCTTTTAACAACATTGGAAGAACAACTATAGAAGCATTAGCTGCAGTTTTTGGCGGCACTCAATCTCTTCACACTAACTCATTAGATGAGGCAATCGCATTGCCGACAGATTTTTCAGCAAAGGTTGCTAGAGATACTCAAAAGTACATTCAGAATGATACTGATATTAGACATGTTGTAGACCCCTGGGCCGGATCTTATTATGTAGAATATCTTACAGATCAAATTGCTAAAAAAGCATGGTCTCATATAGAAGAAATCGAAGAACTTGGAGGCATGGCAAAAGCTATTGAAAATGGACTTCCTAAAATGAGAATCGAAGAAGCTGCAGCTCGTAAACAAGCTAGAATAGATAGTGGTGTCGATCAAATTGTAGGAGTGAATGTGTTTCAAATAGAAGAAGAAACTGAACTTGATATTCTAGAGGTGGACAACTCAGCAGTAAGACAATCTCAAATAGATCGGATAAATGATATCAAGGAAAAGAGAGATAATGACAAGGTAAAGTCCAGTCTTCAGGCCTTAACCAACTGTGCTAAAACAGGCAAGGGAAATTTGTTGCAAAAGGCAATCGATGCAGCTAAGAATAGGGCTACCTTAGGTGAAATATCATCCGCTATGGAAGAAGAATTTGGTAGATATGTAGCAAAGACAAGAGCAATTTCTGGTGCGTATAAAAGTGAAATATCAAAAGATGAACATTTTGCTAAAGCAGTAGAATTGGCAAATGAGTTTGCAGAAAAGGACGGAAGAAGGCCAAGAATAATGATAGCCAAATTAGGACAGGATGGTCATGATAGAGGTGCTAAAGTAATAGCATCTAGTTTTGCCGATTTAGGATTTGATGTGGACATTGGTCCGCTCTTTCAGACACCTTCCGAAGTGGCATTACAGGCCGCAGAAAATGACGTTCATGTTTTGGGAATCTCCTCACTTGCTGCAGGACACAAGACTCTTGTTCCTGAGACCATCGCAGAGTTGAAAAAACTTGATCGAGATGATATTTTTGTAATAGCTGGAGGAGTAATCCCTCCCAATGATCATCAATTCTTATTCGACGAAGGAGTGATTGGTGTATTCGGTCCTGGCACTGTAATAAGCCAAGCTGCAAAAGATATTCTTGAAAAATTAATGACCCGTTTTAACTGACAATTTAGACGATATATGAAAATCGAGCACATTGGGATAGCTGTCAAAGACATAAAATTGAGCAATGATTTGTTCAAAAGCCTACTGGGAGGAAGCCATTATAAAATTGAGGAAGTAGAATCTGAAGGTGTCCTAACTAGTTTTTTCAAAGCTGGAGAATCAAAAGTGGAATTAGTACAGTCTACAAAAGAAGGCAGTGCAATAGATAAATTCATAAACAAAAAAGGTGAAGGGATACATCATATCGCTTTTGAGGTAGAAGATATAAGGTTTGAGATGGAGCGACTTAAAGCAGAAGGTTTTCAATTACTAAATGATCAACCTAAAAAAGGAGCTGATGATAAACTTGTCTGCTTCATCCATCCCAAAACTGCTAATGGAGTTTTAGTAGAATTGTGTCAAAGCATAAAGTAGAAATGAGTAAGAAAGATACACTTATAGAAAAAATAGAATCCGCTCAATTAGGAGGTGGTAAAAATAGAATTGACAAGCAACATGCCAAAGGCAAATTAACTGCAAGAGAAAGAGTTCATTTTTTATTGGATGAAGGTTCATTTGAGGAAATAGGAATATTGGTAACTCACCGTACTACAGATTTCGGTATGGCCGATCAAAAATTTTATGGAGATGGTGTAGTTACGGGTTATGGCACTGTAGATGGCAGATTGATTTATGTATTCGCTCAAGATTTCACAGTATTTGGTGGGTCATTATCAGAGACTCACGCAGAAAAAATCTGCAAAATCATGGACTTAGCCATGAAAGTAGGTGCTCCTGTTATAGGTCTGAATGATAGTGGTGGAGCGAGGATTCAAGAAGGAGTAAGGTCCCTTGGAGGATATGCTGACATTTTCTATCGCAATGTCATGGCTTCTGGTGTTGTACCTCAAATCAGCGCCATTATGGGGCCATGTGCTGGTGGGGCTGTTTATTCTCCAGCAATGACAGATTTCACAATAATGGTAGAAGGCTCAAGTTACATGTTCGTAACAGGACCTAATGTGGTGAAAACAGTGACTAATGAAGAAGTGACCTCTGAAGAACTAGGTGGAGCCTCTGCACATTCCACTAAATCTGGAGTGACTCACCTCACTTCTGCTAATGATATTGACTGTATCAACAAAGTCAAAAAACTACTCAGTTACGTCCCTCAAAATTGCGAAGAGTCACCTGCTATTTTACCTTTTGAAATTGGCGAAGAAATTAGAGAAGAATTAGAAGGGATTGTACCAGAAAATGCCAATCAACCATATGACATCAGGCAAGTAATTGAAGGTATTTGTGATAAAGAGTCTTTTTTTGAAATCCATAAGGACTACGCTGAAAACATAGTAGTTGGTTTCTCAAGATTGGCAGGAAGGAGTATTGGAATTGTTGCCAATCAGCCCATGAGCTTAGCTGGTTGTTTAGATGTAGATAGTTCTAAAAAAGCCGCAAGGTTTACTCGATTTTGTGATTGTTTTAATATTCCTCTTTTGGTATTAGTTGATGTACCAGGGTTCCTGCCAGGTACTGATCAGGAATGGAATGCCATCATTACCAATGGCGCTAAACTGCTTTATGCTCTCAGTGAAGCTACTGTACCTAGAATATCTGTGATTACGAGAAAGGCATATGGTGGAGCATATGATGTCATGAATAGCAAACATATTGGCGCAGATATGAATTTTGCATGGCCATCAGCCGAGATTGCTGTTATGGGAGCTAAAGGTGCATCTGAAATTATTTTTAATAAAGAAATTAAGGCATCTAAGAATCCCGAAGCAACCTTAAAGGAAAAAGAACAAGAGTATGCTGACAAATTCGCAAATCCTTATACAGCTGCAGAAAGAGGCTTTGTAGATGAAGTCATCATGCCAAAAGATACTAGAAGAAAATTGATAAAAGCTTTCGCAATGCTCGAGAACAAAGCGGTGTCTATTCCAAAGAAAAAACATGGGAATATACCTCTATAGACAATGTAGAATTCAGTCTAACCTCTTTTAGGATTGAGAAAGTAATTTTGTTTTAAAATCTATTCCTATTAAGAGCCAAAGTAAGTCTGAATCACACCAATATTCTTCACTTTAATTTTCTCTCTTTTCTCAAATTTAAATGCTTTATTCGATTGTATCTATTGGTATAATGATTCTGAGATTGCCACTCTGCCTACAATACTACTTGATTCAATTCTTGATGCTACATTTACTGTATTGCCCCATATATCATATTGAAATTTTTTAACTTCTACTACACCCGCCACAACTGGACCTAAGTGTATACTCTCATGGGAAAAGGCTGGCTTATTTCATTAGATGGAGCTTCTAACATCTGATTTACAAAGCTTTGCATCTCAAAAGCTGCCTTTACGATATTAGACTCATCTCTATCGCTTTGGCCCAATCCACTTACTGCCAGATAGAAATCACCAATGGTTTTAATCTTTTCTAATTGATATTTAGAACTTATTTGATCAAATTTCTTAAAATAACAATCTATAGATGTTACTAAATCATGTGGATTTAATTCCTGAGCAATTTTAGAAAACCCTTCAAAGTCTGTAAACATGATGGCCACATTTTCATGACTCTTTGCGGTAGTATGGCCTCTGGACTTTAGTTCTTCTGCAGTCTCTGCTGGCAAAATGTTAAGCAAAAGTTCATCGGATCTTTGCCTTGCTAAACTGACCTTCTGATATAACCAATAAATAAGTCCAGAGAATAAAATCATCAGTGCCGTAATGAGAGCAAAACCATTTCGGTTTCTAATCGCTCTTGAAAGTGTCAATTCTTGAATTTCGATGGATAAGAAGGATTACAGCTGGCAAAATCATACCCTCAAGACATAATTCTTGCAGATATAATGATGCCTGTAATGGATGGCTTAGAATTTACAAAAATCATAAAAAGTGACAGAATTCTCAATCATATTCCAGTTATTCTCCTCACTGCTAGAGCTGATCAAAATAGTATCAATGAAGGTCTTAAAATAGGTGCTGAAGGTTATCTTACTAAGCCATTTAACGACGAAGAAGTGCTGAATAGAATGGATAACTCATAAAACTAAAAGAAAAATTAAAAGAAAAATATGGTGGGGTGGTATTTTCTGAAATTGAAAAAAATGTAGATCGTGGCCAAAAAGAATTTATAAAAGAACTGAATGAAATTATCACCGAAAATCTCACCAACGAAAAATTTGGAATACCTGAATTGACAAAAAGACTAGGAACTAATCATGTCACCTTGAATAAAAAATAAAGGCTTTGACAGAAGTTACCTCCTCCAATTATCTAAAGAGATTTAGATTAAATGTAGCATATAAGTATATAGCTGAAACCAATCTAAATCTAAATGAGATTTCTTTCAAAATTGGAATTTCAGATCCAACATATTTCACAAAATTGTTCAAAGCAGAATTTCAAATACTTCCATCGAAACTTAGTGAAGATTTGATGCCTTAACGTTCCATATCACTCTCTTTTACCCCATCATCTTCTTTTGCCCTTGATCTGCTGTAGCAAAAGGAGAATGATAAAAACGTTGACCAGTGGCTTTATACAAAGCATTTGCTAATGCTCCAACGGCTGGTGGAAGACCAGGTTCTCCTAAGCCTGTGGGAGCAATTTCATTCTCTACAAAAAACACCTCTATTTCTTTTGGAGCTTGACTGTGTCGAATCAATTGATAATTATCAAAATTCTTTTGATTAGAGGCTCCATTTTCAAATGTCAGTTCACTATACATGCCATGACCAATGCCATCTACGACGCCTCCTTCAATCATATTTTTTGCGGCATCTCTATTGATAACTATTCCACAATCCACTGCACACCAAACTTTTTGGACTTTTGGTTCTCCATTCTCCAAAACCATATCAAAAACTTCTGCGACATAGGTCGAATGGCAAAAATAAGCAGCCACACCGCGGTAGACACCTTCTTTTGATTCTCCCCAATTTGATTTTTCCTTCACAAGTTCTAACACACCTGCATACCGATCTGCATCATAATCATATTTCTCCCCTACTGGACTATTCTTTGCTCGATCAAATAGTTCTAATCTAAACTCTATTGGATCTTTACCTGCTAATTCAGCTACTTCATCTAAAAATGATTGTTCAGCTCCTGCTGTAAAGTGAGATCTAGGTGCTCGCCAAGCACCTGTTGATAAATTAGTATCCCCTTTTATCTTTTCCGCAGTATAGTTTGCTATTGCTCCTGCTGGAAAACGGTTTGGAAAAACAGGGCCATCAGGTAATCCTGCTCCTCGGACAGAGAAAGCAATTAAATTATTGTCCTCATCAAGTCCAGCTTTATACCGAGATTCATAAATTGGCCTGTATGTTCCCTGAGTCATATCATCTTCTCTGGTATACATCAGTTTAATTGGTCTGCCAACTTTTCGAGAAATAGCAGCTGCCTCTACACCAAAGTGTGGATAAAGTCTTCTTCCAAATCCACCACCTATTCTTGTCATATTCACAGTGACGTTCTCTAAAGGAAGGCCTAATAATTGAGCAACTGATGCTTCAAGTGCCTCTGGTGTCTGAGTGGGGCCAATCATTTCAGCACTATCTTCAGTGACATTGGCATAGAAATTCATAGGTTCCATACAATTATGAGCCATGAATGGTGAACTATATGCTCGCTCTATCACTGTAGTAGCCTTTTCAAATGCAGCATCTGAATCTCCATCCCTTCTGCTTTCTGATATTTCACCAGTTTTGAATGCTTGTGCTATTCTTTCTGCATGAATATCTGAACTCTCCAATACTCCTACTTCTTCCCATTCAGCCCTAAGTGCTTTTTTAGCCTGCATTAGTGGCCAAGTCGTTTTACCTACAATTGCAATCAATTGAGGAAATGCATTCACATCAAATCGAGCTGGTTCTTCCAGAGCAGCATCTACTATAAATGCATCTGTAACTCCAGGCATTCCTTTTATCTCTTCTTCATTGAAGCTTTTGACTTTCATACCAAAGGATGGAGGATGCTCGATCATAGCTACAAGCATTTCATCACTTTTGTGATCTAGGCCAAACAAAGGTTTTCCAGTCACTATTTTCTTTCCTTCTACATTCTTTTTACTGGATCCGATCAGTTTGAAATCCTTAATCTCTTTGAGGTCCACTTCTTCCGGCACCTCTATACCCACAGCTTTTCCTGCAACCTCACCATATCCAATTACTCTATCTCCATTTATTTCTTTGATCATTCCATCAGAAGCTGTCAATTGATCAACACTTAGTCCCCATTCCTTAGCTGCAGCTTCCATTAGCATTCTCCTTCCTGTAGCACCTGCCATTCTTAATGCATTCCAGCTCAATCTTATTGACAAGCTACCTCCTGCAAATTGGTTTTGATAAAATCCTGTATTCAAAGGGGCTTGTTCTACAACAACATTTTCCCATGGCACATCGAGCTCTTCTGCTACAATCATTGGCATCGATGTCATTACATTTTGGCCAATTTCAGGGTTAGGAGAATAGATTGTGATCATACCGGTATCACCGATTTTGATATATCCATTGATGTCAAACCATTCATTAGGCACAGCAACTCCTGGATCTTCGACTGGAGCGCATCCATTGAGCCAACTAAACCCAATCAACATACCACCACCTGATGCAGCAGATATTTTCAAAAATGAACGACGCTTAAATTGTGTTTTTATTTTTGTCATGATATTCGATTTTGAAAATAATTATGAGTTAGCAGCAGTTTTTATTGCCTTTTTAATTCTAGTATAAGTTCCGCATCTACAAATGTTTCCATTCATTGCTGCGTCTATTTCATCATCGGAAGGGGTTGGATTCTCATCTAATAATGCCGAAGCGGACATGATTTGACCTGCTTGACAATATCCACATTGAGGTACATCGTGAGCTAACCAGGCCTTTTGGATAGCATGATCTGCATTTTGAGACAATCCTTCAATGGTTGTTATCTTTTGATCACCTATGGCAGATATCGGTGTAATACAAGATCGCATTGCCACTCCATCTATGTGGATTGTACATGCTCCACATTGCGCAATACCGCATCCATACTTGGTCCCTACTAAGTCTAAGTGATCCCTTAAAACCCAAAGGACTGGAGTAGAAGGATCTACATCCACTGTTTGATTCTTACCGTTAACTCTGATATTATACTCTGCCATAGTTTTGTTTTTCCTTGAAGTTTATGTTTCTACAATATTCAATAAGTCTCTCTTATTAAGAGCAACCCACTAAATATAAGTCAGAAAATGTATCAAATCGACATAAATAAAAGGAAAATAGATTTTTGCTCTTTCTCAATGTCATTGGTATTATTAGATTAAGTCAGGTCAGCACCAATAGACGATCACATAATTTGACAAAATTCTTCTTAATTGATATTCACAACCTAGAAAAATTTAGTTACCAGATTGTTCTCTTGTCAATACTTTGGCAACTTCAAAATACTCCGTTAGATCGACAACAAAATGAGTGATCCCTTTAAAGTTATCCCCTAGATTAATTGGAGGTAATAAAAGTTCTTCTTCGTGCTCTGCTTCAGGCTCTTCAGTCTTATCTGCGACTACATCATCATCATATTCAAATACTTTACCCTTTGAGTATTGTGCCATACAATTATAAATTTCATAGGCCAATTCGTAGTCTTCCATTCCACTGACAATGAATGAAATAATATGAATATCAACACCTAATGAATAGAGATCACTGGCAACTAAACAAAGATCTATAGGAGAAGTGCAAGTCTCCATTCCATCAGAGACCAAAAATAGAGCCTTCTTATTCTTAGTTTTTGTATAGAGTTGTTTGGCTTTTGAGATGCTATGGCTCAATGGGGTCCAACCATTTGGTCTCAATGTTTTTATAGTATCAATTATATCTCGTCTTGCATTAAGTTTAACAGGGTAAAAAAGAATTGGCAACTTGGTACATGATCTTCCTACAGTGACGATACCACAATTTGTACTGGATTTGAGATCAGTGAATAATGAGAGAATAAGTTCGCGCATTAGACGGAATCGGTCTACTCCTTTCACTGGATGAATTTCCTCCATAGACCCTGATATATCAGCTGCAACCAGAAGTTCGTCATAAGCTGAAAGTGTAGATAAGATCAAGGGCATATTATTAGGCAGATAATTAATATTAATCTCATCCAAAGTGTCATTTTTTGATTTCTCAGTAATTAACATTTCACTTTTTATAGTCTCGATCGTTTTGGGTCTCACTCTACCTTCTATTTCATGAAATGTCTTACCTGTCTTCAATATCTTTGAATAAAGTGTATCTCTATTTACAATTGCATTCTGATTCTTTTCATCAAAATACAGTGCCTGTTCGAAATGCCTTAGACTAGCCAAAAGATCAGCAGTGATCCAATTTGTATGAGGGTAATCCTCATCACCATCTTGATTAGGACCTCCATAGATCATTCTTGTATATCCGAGTGCATTTTGTATTTGAGAGAGAAATTTGAACGTAGGATAAGCGGCCCTAAGCTCAAGAAAATATGCTTTCAAAAAAGAGTCATAGGCTTCATTAAAATACTCAAATCCAGAATTGAGTTCTAACAGTCCTTTGAAATGATGATGCCTAGCTTGTACAGCATTGGGAAGAGTATCAGTTCTTTTAATCATCACATATTCACGAGCTTTTAAATAATCTTCCTTTTCAAAAAGAAAGGCTACAATTTTCTCCAAGAAATAAGCATGGCTACCAGAAGAGATATATGCCTTATGAAGAATTTCATCACATTGAAACTTCATTCCACCAGAAGCATAACATGCTTTAGCTTCGTCTAATAGAGTGAATGCTTTTTCAAGGCCAATTGTGTCTTTTTGAGAAAATGAGCCAAAGGCGAATAATAAGCCTATCGTCAATAGAGCATACCTTTTCCATGACATTTCAGTACTTACAAGTTGATTAGTGTACTGATAAACTATACGCTTTTGTTTTGAGTTGAGATAGTATGAATAGTTTTACGATGCTGAAAACTATATATAGCGAATGAATATTGTCCAATGAGCCGAATACGAAAAACATTTGAAGTAAAACTACCTAAACCCAGCATTTATTCCATCCAGAACACCATCCCCAGGATATAATTCAGCTTCATTTAATTGATTCAGTGGCTTGTCCACTGTATCTAAAATGCGATGTAAATCCTTAGATTCTGGGTTTACATATATCAATCCTGTGAGATAATTCCCTTTTCTTTTTGTTGCTTCTAGTTTGGCCTTAGCGGAATAGATATCTGTTGGATCCCAATCTTTAGCCAGTTTATGAAGATTCAATTTAGTATTATCGAACAACTCTATGGATTTACTACTGCCCGCTTCATAGGAAACTGTAATTTCTTCTTCTTTTGGCACAAAGTCCAAAGCTCCTGTCACTTCTATATGGTCTCGTACATAGTCATAAGCCTTTGTAGATCCTTTGTTGTTATTAAATGTAACACATGGAGAAATCACATCTATAAAAGCAAATCCTTGATGAGACATTGCTGCTTTTAGTAATGGGACCAATTGATCTTTGTCGCCACTAAAACTACGTGCCACAAAAGTTGCATTCAATTCTAAGGCCATTCCTACTAAATCAATAGCTTGAAAAGGTGTGCTTATTCCCCCTCCTGATTTACTCATAGATCCAAAATCTGCTGTAGCACTATCTTGTCCTTTAGTCAATCCATAGCATCCATTGTTCATCACAATGTAAGTCATATTGAGGTTTCGTCGTATTACGTGAACGAACTGTCCCATACCGATAGATGCAGTATCTCCGTCACCAGAAACTCCTAGATAGATCAAGTCCTTATTTCCTAAATTAGCTCCGGTAGCAATACTTGGCATTCTACCATGCACGCTATTGAAACCATGAGAATTGCTTAAGAAATAGGCAGGGGTTTTACTACTACATCCGATACCAGAAAGCTTTGCCAAATGATGAGGTTCAATATTAAGTTCGTAACAAGCTTCTACGATTGATGCACTAATAGAATCGTGACCGCAACCTGCACATAAAGTACTGATAGTCCCTTCATAATCTCTCTTGAGATAGCCGACTTTATTTCTAGGTAATGCTGGATGGACAAACGATGGTTTTATATATGACACGATTTGTGAATTATATGATTTGTTAATTTCTAATAAAAAATACCACTATCTGAGTAAATCTCTTATCGACAAATGTTCTTCAATTTTCTCTACAATATGATCAGCTGTAATAGGATAACCATTATAGTTTAAAACTTTAATAAGTTTCTTAGGATTGAACTCCAACTCATTGATGATTAAAGTTCTCATTTGCCCTTCTTTATTTTGTTCTATAATGAAAACCTCCTTATGATCCTCTATGAATTGTTCTACTTCCTGTCCAAAAGGAAATGCTCTGACTCTCATAGAATCTATAATTATTCCCTTTTCTTCCATCATCTCCATAGCCTCTGTGGCAGCATAAGTAGTAGTGCCATAAAATACCATTCCCAATTCACCTTTATTCTTATTTTGATAAAATTCTGGCTTAGGCACTTCATTTTTTGCTGTGTTCCACTTTACCGTAAGCCGATCGACATTTCTCTGATATACTTCCCCTTTTTCAGTGTATTTGGCATATTCATCTCTCGAGGTTCCTCTTGTAAAATATCCTCCTTTTGAAGGGTGTGTACCAGGTATTGTACGATAACAAATCCCATCACCATCTGCGTCCAAATATCTACCCCAATCTAAATCAGGCTTTTCTAAATCATTGGCATCTAGTACTTTACCTCTATTAAACTTTCTATTTTTATCCCATTCTAATGGCTCACATATATGCTCATTCATTCCTAAATCTAAATCAGACATTAAGAATATTAAAGTTTGAAAACTATCCGCCATATCTAATGCTAATGAAGCCATTTCAAAACATTCTTTGGGCGTACATGGTATCAATAAAATGTGTTTTGTATCACCATGAGATGCATATGCAGATGACATCATATCACCCTGTTGTGTACGAGTTGGCATTCCAGTAGAAGGGCCACCTCTTTGTACATTGACTATAGTAGCAGGAACTTCCGCAAAATATGAAAGACCGATAAATTCATTCATCAAGGACACACCTGCTCCACTTGTGGAAGTAAATGCCCTTGTTCCATTCCATCCTGCACCTATGACCATGCCGATAGCTGCTAACTCATCTTCAGCTTGAACAAATGCGAACTTTTTCTTTCCTGTTTGCTTCTCAACTAAAATTTTAGATGCATGTTTTTCATATGCTTTAGCGACGGAAGTAGAAGGGGTAATGGGATACCAAGCCATCATTGTAGCTCCGCCATAAATCATCCCTAACCCCGTAGCTTCATTTCCTTCAATTAGGATTTTATCTTCAAGTAAATCTCTTTTCTCTAATCTGATAGGAAGGGGGCAAGTTAGGTTGTCCTTAGCAAAGTTAAATCCAATATCTAATGCCTTGAAATTAGGTGGAATTAGTTTTGGCTTTTTTGCAAATTGTTCTTCAATTAATGTCCTGACCACTTGAATATCAATATCAAGTAAGGCAACGGTTGCTCCCAAATAAATAATATTCTTAAAGAGCTGTTGGTGTCTTGGCACTTCAAAATGCTCCATGCTCAGACGCATCATTGGGATACCCATCATATGAATATCTTCTCTCAGAAACTCAGAATGTAACTGCCTCGAGCTGTCATAAATTAAAAACCCTCCAGTCACAAGGCTCTCTACATCATCTTTAAAGCTTTGTGGGTTGACTCCTACAAGGATGTCAATTCCTTCCCGCCTACCTAAGTATCCTTTTTCACTCACACGCACCTCATACCAAGTAGGAAGTCCTTGAATATTTGAAGGGAATATGTTTTTGGGAGACATTGGTACCCCACTTCTGAATATTGCTTTTGCAAATAGTCCATTCGCACTCGCAGATCCAGTTCCATTTACATTTGCGAACCGGATCACAAAATCATTAACCGAGATTTCTGTGTCCTTTTCTGTGGTTGCTTCTTTCATTCGTACTCTATCTTTTCATTTCTAACCCAAAGCCATTGCTGCTTCTTCGAGCTGATCACTGCATGATTTGGTGACGTTATAAAAATACATCTGCATATCCCAAGCTGCAGTAGGGCATCGCTCAGCACACAAGCCACAATGAAGGCACACATCTTCATCTTTCACCATAACTCTTTTTGTTGGTAATACATCAGATACATAAAGGTCTTGAGATACATTTTCAGCAGGAGCCTTTAGTCGAGTACGGAGATCTGATTCTTCTCCATTTTCCGTGAAGGTGATGCAACTAGTAGGGCATATATCCATACAAGCATCACATTCTATGCATCTATCCGTATTAAAAACAGTCTGGACATCACAATTGAGACATCTTTGAGCTTCTTTGAAACCGATTAATCCATCAAAACCCAATTCAACTTCTACCTTTCTATCTTTTAGTGTCTTTTTCTTATCTGCGTGAGGAACTTTGTATCTTATATCATCTACAACAGGACTGTCATACATCCATTCGTGAATGCCCATTTTCTGGCTTTCGAGAGTAGTTTTGGGACCTGGTCTATTTTTGACATCCTTTCCAGTCAAAAACAAGTCTATTGATATGGCCGCTTTATGGGCCTGGGCAACAGCCGTTATCACATTCTCAGGGCCGAAAGCTGAATCTCCTGCAAAAAACACCTTAGGGTTAGTAGATTGAAATGTCTCTTTATCTAAAACAGGCAACTCCCATTTTCCAAATTCTATTCCTATATCCTTTTCTATCCAAGGAAAGGCATTGTCTTGACCAATTGCTATCAATACATCATCCGCCTCAATGAACTCTTCTTCTCCAGTAGGCACCAATGTTCTTCTACCGTTCTCATCATAAACTGCATTCACTTTGTCAAATAAAATCCCTTTCAATTTGCCATTTTCCATAACAAATTCTTTAGGAGGCATATTATTTTTGATGACGATTTCTTCATGAAGTGCATCTTCTATTTCCCAAGGAGAAGCCTTCATTCTCTCAAATTCACTTCTTACTACAACATTAACTTGTTCACCACCCAACCTTTTGGATGTTCTACAACAATCCATGGCTGTATTTCCACCTCCTAGCACTATTACTTTTTTTCCAATCTCTTTTATATGCTCAAAAGCTACACCGGCTAACCACTCTATACCGATATGAATATGGGCATCAGCCTCTTCTCTTCCTGGAATATTTAGGTTTCTACCTTTGGGTGCTCCTGTCCCAACTAAAATCGCATCATAGTCCTTCTTAAGAATATCAGCCATGCTATCTACAAAATGATTGAAATGAGTATTTATACCCATATCTAAAATGTAGTTTACTTCTTCATCTAACACTTCTATAGGTAATCTAAAAGATGGAATCTGCGTACGCATCATACCTCCACCACCACTCCATTCATCATAAAGATCCAACTCATATCCTAAAGGTGCCAAATCCCTAGCGACAGTAAGAGATGCTGGGCCTCCTCCTATTAAGGCGATTTTTTTTCCATTTTTAATCAAAGGAGCCTTGGGCATTAAGCTTTTGACCTCACCTTTATTATCCGCTGCCACTCTTTTTAGTCTACAGATGGCTACAGGTTCTTCTTCCAATCTCCCCCTTCTACAGGCCGGTTCACATGGTCTATCACAGGTTCGGCCTAATATTCCTGGAAACACATTTGATTCCCAATTGATCATATATGCTTCTGTGTATTTCTCTTGAGCTATCAGCCTGATGTATTCTGGCACTGGTGTATGAGCAGGACATGCATGTTGGCAATCCACAACTTTGTGAAAGTATTCCGGATCAGATGTATCAGTAGGTTTCATTCATTTCACCTTTAATTGAAATAAATATTACACATAAATCATAATCCGCCAAATTATCAATGAAATATTCACGCATATAGTAAACAATATATTAGAACGTTGTTTTTGCAACGAAAACTTTATTCATTTGTAGACGTCCCATACTTACTATTCTTACTCTATTAATTGATTAATACAATCATCAATAACAGACTTTTTAGAATACTCTTCGTCAAACCACATCATTCCTTATTTTTGCAACTTTCAAATATGAATATCAATGGGAAGAGCTTTTGAATTTAGAAAAGCAAGAAAAATGAAACGTTGGGGCCAAATGGCCAAAACTTTCAGCAGATTAGGAAAAGACATCGTAATAGCCATCAAAGAAGGTGGAGGGATAGCAGACATAGAAAGCAACTCAAAATTGAGAGCAGTTTTACAAAACTGCAGGGCAGCTAATATGCCTAAAGACAATGTAGAGCGGGCCATAAAAAAAGCAACGGACAAGGACACCTCTGATTATAAAGAAGTAGTCTTAGAAGGATATGGCCCTCATGGTATTGCAGTGTTAGTAGAAACTGCAACTGATAATAATAAAAGAACAGTGGCTAATGTGAGGAGTTATTTCAACAAATGTGATGGCAATTTGGGTACTCAAGGCTCAGTCTCATTCATGTTTGATAGAAAGTGTCAATTCAAGATTGCAAATAGTGGAGAGGATTTAGAAGAGCTGGAATTCGAACTAATTGATTATGGCGCAGAAGAAGTATTTGATGATGATGATGGCATTATGATATATGCAGATTTCCCAAGTTTCGGTAATCTTCAAAAAGCATTAGAAGACATGGAGAAAGAAATTGTCTCATCTGGATTTGAACAGATACCAAATGTGACTAAGAAACTTACCAATCCTGATGAAATAGCTGCCATTAACAAACTAATAGAGAAAATTGAAGAAGACGATGATGTGCAGAATGTATATCATACCATGATTGAAGAATCTCCTGAATAAACGATAACCTCAACATTTTGAACAAATCACTAGTTAGCTGTAGATGGCTTAAAGAGCATATAAATGATGATAGCCTGATAATTCTAGATGCCAGTCCAAAATCTAATCTATCTGGGCTTGAATCAGAGTTCGCTGAGAAAAGAATAAAAGGAGCTAGATCTATTGATATCAAAGCAAATTTTAGCGATAAAGATTCAGAAATGCCGAACACACTCTTATCCACAGAGTCTTTTCAAGAAGCTGTTCGTACCTTGGGAATAAATAATGAACATACAATTGTAGTTTATGACAATTTGGGTATTTATACTAGCCCTAGAGTGTGGTGGATGTTCAAAGCTATGGGCCATGAAAATATTGCAGTTTTAGATGGAGGACTTCCAGAATGGGTCAGAGAAGGAAATCCAATTGAAGATTTATCAGAATTGGATATCACAAAAGGAAATTTCACTGCTGCTTTCGATAAAAACATGGTTAAACATATGTCAGATGTAGTGGAAAATGTCTCTTCTAAAAATGCTCTGGTTCTAGATGCTAGATCAAAAGGAAGGTTTGACGGAACTGCACCTGAGCCAAGACAAGGCTTAAGTAGTGGACACATACCCAATTCAAAAAATTTGCCTTTCAAGAATGTTCTTGATGATGGAAAAATGAAGTCTTCATCTGAGCTTAAATCCTTATTTGAGGCAAAAGGCATTGGATCAGAGCCATTGATTTTCTCATGCGGCTCAGGTCTTACGGCTTGTATTACTTACTTAGCCGCGGATATTGCACTAGAAAATGAAAAAACTGTTTATGATGGATCATGGACTGAATGGGCTCAGAAACAAACTGATCTAATAGAACAATTGTGAGTTTCATAAGGTCATCATTATCAAATCGTGGTGCATAAGAGTCTAATCTTTTTTCAATTCCTTTTTCAGTTCTGACACCAAACCTGTATGCTTTCTGGTATGAGACCATCCGGGTGGTTGAAATAAGTAATTCAACTTGTTTAAAATACCAGGAGCATTCCAAATATCTTTTGCTAATAAAACAAATTCTCCAAATTGGACATCCCAAAAATTGTCACTTTTCACATTCCTAGTAATGCCATATTTTACTTTTTCATCCTCTCTTAACGGTTGTAATGTGCCTAATGCCCAGTCCCAAAAGAGAGTCATAGAATTATAATTAGTATCTAGATACATCACATTTTGTGCATGATGCACTCTATGATGAGATGGAGTCTGAAGAATCTTTTCCAATAATCCATATCTACCTGAAGGAACTACTTTTTCATTTATATGTAAAAGGTTACCCCAAATAATATCTATAACAGCTATACTCAAAACAATAACTGGATGAACACCAATTAATGAAGGCATAAAACCTAAAAAGAAAGGCATGTAGAAAATAACTTCAATGAAAGAATGATTGAAACCCACTAACATATTCATCGACTCAGGTGCATGATGAGGTGAATGTAGACACCAAATCAATCTCACCTTATGAGCTAACCAATGTTGTATACAATAGAAAAGTTCATAAATCAAGAAGCCATAAATCCACCAATAATAGGTAAGGTCTGTAGTAAATAAGGCATTTTTAAATGCTAATAAACTAAAAGAAGCAGTACTGATCACGCCAATAAGTGCACCAACCACTATATTCATTCCAATCACAAACAAAAAATTGATGGTAGTTTGTTTATAGTCCTTCATTCCCTCATATTTTTTTAAAAAATATAGGTAAGCCATCTCAAGAATTGCGTATATAATTAAGATTAAAAGACCTTTCTGAGTTATAGATTCAATAGTAAGTTCATGGGCTAGAAATTCTTCCATAGAATCAGAATTTTTCATTTATGCTGACAAAGTAAAAAAAGTCCTTCTTTCTCCATACCTCCTCCAATATTATAGTGCAAAAGAAGGTGAATCAATTAGAAGAACAATGTTGTTTTAAAGTTGACCTGGTTTTTAATTTATTATAATCAAGAAGCCACTATTATGTAATTGAGTTACTAATTATTCTCTTTTTATGAAAAGAGAAATGGACATCAGTTATCTTTCCACAAACAATCTCAATGGCAAAAGAATATATCAGCATACGTAATTTAAAATTCCTCATGAGCGAAGTGTTGGAAGTCGACAAACTTTTTCTTTTCACTAAATTTAAAGATTATGATTGGGAGGCTTTTGAAATGACGTTACAAGCTTCTAAGGATTTATCTGATAAATATTTGTTTCCCATTTTCACTGAGATGGATAAAAAGAAAGCTTATTACGATGAAACCAGTAAATCTGTAAAAGCTCATCCAGGGTTATATCAAGCCATTAAGGCATTGGGCGAAGGAGGGTGGATTGGATCAAACTCATCTTATGAGCAAGGGGGCCAACAAATGCCAATCACTCTTCTAAATGCAGGTAGAATGATACAGCATGCTGCAAATGCGAATGCCGCAGCATATGGACTCCTGACTGATGGAGCTGCTAATTTAATTCGAGCATTTGCTACAGACGACTTAATAGACCTTTATGTTCCCAAAATGATGAGTGGTGTTTGGCAAGGGACTATGGCATTGACCGAACCTCAAGCCGGAAGTTCCCTATCCGATGTTAAGACTATTGCAACACCAAATGATGATGGCACCTACAATATTAAAGGGCAAAAAATATACATATCAGGCGGAGATTATGAAGATGCTGAAAATATTATTCACCTCACATTGGCAAGAATAGATGGTGCACCAATTGGAACAAAAGGAATATCTCTATTCGTTGTACCAAAATATCGAAACGAGAATGGTCAATCCGTTTCAAATGATGTCGTCACTGCAGGACTATTTGGAAAAATGGGACAGAAAGGATATGTCGCAGCCCACTTGATGATGGGAGAAAGTGAAGATTGTATGGGATATCTAGTTGGAGTTCCTCATAATGGATTGAAGTATATGTTTCAGATGATGAATGAAGCTAGAATTGGTACAGGAGCAATGGCTACAGGCACTGCTAGTGCGGCTTATTATGCCAGTTTACAATATGCCAATGAAAGGCCACAAGGAAGACACCCTTCCTCAAAAGATCCCAATGAACCTCAGGTATTGATTATTGAACACGCTGATGTAAGAAGGATGCTTTTATTCCAAAAATCTATAGTTGAAGGAAGTGCAGCTTTGGTTTTACAATGTTCGTATTATGCTGATTTAGCAGAAAATAGTGAAGGAGACGAAAAAGAAAATGCACATCTTTTGCTAGAATTATTGACACCAGTGGTAAAGTCATTCCCTTCAGAGTGGGGAAACCTCTCTGTGAGTGCGGGTATGCAAGTGTTAGGTGGTGCTGGGTACACTGATGACTTTCCTTTAGAGCAGTACTATAGAGATATCCGTGTCAATGCCATTTATGAGGGCACTACTACTATTCACGGCATGGATATTTTAGGGAGAAAAGTGATGATGAATAATGGTAAAGCCATTCAATTACTTGTTTTAGAAATGGCTAATACTATTAAAGATGCCTCAAGTCATGCACATATCAATCCGTATGCTGAGAAATTGGATAAGGCATCTTCATCCTTACGGAAGACTACTTCTCACCTTGTAGAAATTGCGATAAAAGAGGCTCCTGAAGTCTTTATTTCTGATGCTACATTGTATCTAGAATTTTTTGGCATTGTAACTATTGCATGGTTATGGCTTAGACAAGGCATATCTGCCCAAAAGTCAATTGATAATGGAGTCTTAGAAAGTGAAAATGATTTCTATCAAGGTAAGATTCATACAATGAAATATTATTTTGAATATGAACTTCCCAAAATAGATGCTTTACAAAAGAGATTATTGAGTGATGACAAATTGACTCTGAACATAGAGTCATCTTACATTAATTGAGGTGATTTAGTACAGAGTATTCAGATAATTCAGGTTGTGGCCTGGCAAGATTAAACTGAGAAAAAAAGCTGTCTGATTTGTTTGTAGTCGAGAAAATGCATTTTCAATTCTCTTCCTTATCTTCAAAGAAAAAATAACATGAAAGATTTCAAAAACAAGGTGGCAGTAATAACAGGTGCTGGCTCAGGGATGGGTAGAGAGCTGGCCATACAGTTTGTAGAAAGAGGGGCGAAAGTGGCTATCAATGATTGGAATAAAGAATCACTTGCTGAGACGTTCAATATGATAAATCATTTAGGTGGAAAAGGAAAAGCCTATCATTTCGATGTTTCAGATAAAAGTACAGTTTACGATTTTTCAAGAGAAGTCATTGAAGATTTTGGTCAGGTGGATATCGTAATCAACAACGCAGGATTTACTCTACCAGCTAAAAGTATAGAGTTGACAGAATATGATGATTTTGAGAAACTCATGGGCGTCAATATGTGGGGTGTGATTTATGGCTCTAAAGCATTTTTACCTTATTTGAAAAAACGGCCTGATGCAGTTTTAATGAATACTTCCAGCGTTTTTGGAATTTTTGGTTATCCTACACAGGGCCCATATTGCACCGCTAAATTTGCCGTAAGAGGATTCACTGAGACGCTCAGATTAGAGTTAGAGTTAGAAGGAGTAGAAAATGTAAAAGTATGTTGCATTCACCCTGGTGGAATTCAAACGGGCATTGTCAAAAACATTGATCACTCTAAGTCAAATTTGACAAAATCGGAAATAGAGGAAGCAGAAAAGAATTTTCAAGACTATTGCCCAACTACAGCCTCTGAAGCTGCTTCGCAAATAATTAGAGCTATAGAACGTCAAAATCCCAAATTGCTAATTGGTAGAGATGCCAAATTTATGGATTTTGTTGCACGACTATTCCCTACATCTTATAGTAGATTCCTGCTGAAAGACTTAAAAACCAATGAAGAGGCTATTGCAAAAGCATTTGCTCCCGATGATAATCAAATTGAAAAAATTAGAAAAGAAACATTAAATGAACATCTCATAAGGTAATTAGAGAGTTAATCCATAGCAGCTTGACACTCTCTTTCACTCCTTAATACTGAACTTAATATTTAAAACTTTTCAGTTCATCTAAAAGATTCCTTTTTTCATCTTCTGGTAGAAAACTCGCTTCTAATGAATTCTTTGCCAACTTATAGATGTCCTTTTTATCGAGTTCAAGTGCTTCTGCAGTCCTTACATAATTGTCATTTAGACTACCTTTAAAATAAGCGGGATCATCAGAATGGATAGTAGCCATGATACCCATATCCAACATTTTTTTGACAGGATGATCTTCTAGTTTTTCAATAACACATAACTCCAAATTGGATACTGGGCATAGAGTCAGAGGAGTCTTACTCTTTGCTAGATGTTCTAAAAGCTCTGGGTCTTCCATTGCTCTATTTCCATGATCTATACGCTCTACCTTGAGCAGATTTATTGCTTCCCATATATACTCTAAAGGACCTTCTTCCCCTGCATGAGCAACTATTCTGAAGCCTTCTTCTCTTGCTTTATCAAAAGCTCTTTCGAATTTTGAAGGTGGATGCCCAAGTTCTGATGAAGCTAATCCTATACCTAGTATTTTCTCTTTATGCTCAATAGCCTTATCCAAGGTTTTGATGGCCTCTTCTTCCGATAGATGTCTAAGAAAACAAAGAATGAGATAAAAACTTATTCCCAATTTTTCTTTACCATCTTGAAGTGCTTTATAAATACCATTTGTTACAGTTTCAAATGATACTCCTCTATCCGTATGTGACTGAGAATCATAGAATAGCTCTACATGGCGTACGTTTTGCTCATGTAATTTTTCAAGATAAGCCCAAGTAAAATCATAAAAGTCTTCTTCCTTCACTAGCACCTTTGAAACTTCATGATATAAATCAAGAAACTCTTGAAGGTTCTTAAAGTTATAGGCGCTTCGAAGTTCTTCCACAGAATTATATCTGAGTTTCACATTGTTTCTCTTTGCAAAGTGAAAAGCCAATTCTGGTTCTAAGGTGCCTTCTATGTGAATATGAAGTTCAGCTTTAGGTATTTTTTCTATATAATCTTTCATTAAATGATTTTTATAAATGAACCGCTAAGTCAGGAACAAATCTCCATTTCCTACTATACCAATCTACGATTAAAAGTGTCGCTTTATTTAATTTTGGGTCGCTCTATATTCAAATTAATTACTAGTATTAGTGCATTAAGGTTTTGAAAACATGAATCACATATTAAATACATTGATTTTATTCTAGAATCAGATGAACAAATATCTAGAAATCGAAACCAATTAATCTTTATTTTTTACTCTAAAAATTCTAGAGTTATAAATAACCACTTTCATCAAATCAATGGACGAGCATAAATTAATCAGATGAAAAATATTTTTAAATTCTTAACATATATCTTATTGGCTATATTGGTTATTGTCATTGGAGTTTTAGTATTCTTTAATGCAAATTATAATAGTGCAAATAGTGAATTGCAAGCCGCTCAATCCAATTTCCCAAAGAATAATAAACCTTTCTTTCAATTCGAGTTTGATCATAATGCCGAAAGTCAACTGTCTTTATTACCTACACCCAAAGAATATTTTTGGAAAAACGGTCAATTCGATTAGCCATCAAATTGGGAAATATCCTCCAATATTCCAACTGCAATAGAGTGGGTAAATCGACTTTTAATTAATTCAGTGTCAGCCATAAAAGGAGCAAAGATTCACTTTTTATATCAAGAATCTTTATCCGATGAAGGATATGACCTCGATATTAACCCGACTAATATTGAAATCAAATACAAGACTAAATCTGGGGCTTATTATGCCTTGGTCACATTACATCATTTACAAAATCAATTTCCTACAACAATAAATTGCCTTACAATTAAAGATGAACCAGATTTAAGGATTAGGGGCCTCATGTATAATATAAGCAGAGACAAGGTACCTCAACGACATACACTGAAGTGTAGCCTTGCGTAAAAATAGGACAGTTTAAAAATGAATTAAATTTAAACTGTTATGAAG
>Ga0055584_100000683_pt1 | contig 32252 bp, 27 predicted proteins | sample OSDHelmetaG_FD_58716 | JGI IMG/M metagenome (GOLD analysis project Ga0055584, IMG submission 58716) | Pelagic marine sediment microbial communities from the LTER site Helgoland, North Sea, for post-phytoplankton bloom and carbon turnover... | ecosystem: Environmental > Aquatic > Marine >... | reverse complement strand
GCGTTTTCTATCATGAGTGAATTCTACTGTTTTTATCAAAAGCCTATAGTACTATAGACTGACGTATTTATTGAATATCGGGTTGTTTATGTCAGAAGATATTAAGACAATGAAGCTATACCATCAGGTAGAGCGAGTATTTAATGAGCTGCAAGTTTTGGGTATAAGTGACGATGATCTAATACCTATTGAAACATTATGTCAATTTGATCAGTATCATTATTTTGGTACCGATGCAGTTGATGATGCAATTTCGAAACTGGGTATTCATTCGCAAATGAGCGTGCTTGAGATAGGCTCCGGTATTGGTGGTCCTTCACGGTATCTATCCCATGCGACGGGATGCATGATGACAGCCCTTGAATTGCAAAGCGATCTTGATTTAATTGCGAGTACCTTAACTCGGCGCTGTGGCTTAGAACAATCCGTACATCATGTTTGTGGTGATATTTTACAAGGTCTTCGAGGGACGCCCAAATTTGATGCCATAGTTAGTTGGCTTACATTTTTGCACATAGCAGATCGGCAGCGATTATATAATCAGTGTTTTGAGTTATTAAAACCAGGCGCTGGTATTTATGTTGAAGATTATTATGAACGTGGTTCTTTAAATGCAGACGAACGTAAATTACTTCGTCAAGATGTTTACTGTGACAGAGTTCCCACAATCTCAGAGTATCAGGATGAACTCAGTAAAGCTGGGTTTGTAAATATAGAGCTTTCTGATTTATCTGATGAATGGACAGGTTTTGTGACAGGACGTTTGGAGTCGTTTATTATGAATAAACAACGTAATATTAAACTACATGGTGAACTGACCGTTTCCGGACTGGAGCACTTTTATACGACGGTTGTCACACTATTTCAACAGGCTAATTTGGGCGGTATACGCGTCATCGCTTATAAGCCGGAATGATTTTTGACGACGTGATCGTAAATAATTCAGGAGTACACAATGACTGATGTGACAAATAAATTACCAAACTCTGGACGACGTTCAGCCATCAAGAAGGTCGGTGCCCTTGCAGTTGGGGCAGCAGCATCTCCATTTATACCAGCTCTTTCTGGCTATGCATTCGGTTCTGATGCACCTATAAAAATTGGTATGCAAGCTCATCGAACCGGTATTGGTGCGTCTTATGGACGCTGGTACGAGAGGGTTGCTACAGCCACTACCAAATTAATAAATGAGGAAGGTGGTATCAATGGCCGTCCTGTTGAACTGATAGTTGAGGATGATGGTACTGACCCAAAACGCGGTGCGGAGGTAATTGAAAAATTCGCTACTCTACATAAAGTGGACGTAGCGTATGGGACATTATTTTCTCATGTGGTTATCGGTTCATCGCCTCGAGCAGGTGAGCTAAAATTGCCTTATTTTGTGGTTTCCGAGGGACATCACGTGGCATCGGGGAAATTAAACCGATACGTTTTTCAGCCAGGGATAACAGACGTAAAGTCACAGGTTATTTCCATGGCACCCTGGGTTTCACAGAATCTAGGTAAAAAAGTAACGATGATTTATCCTGATTTTGCTTTTGGTCATGATCACCGGGATTATTTTTCCGCAGCAATGAAGCAGCAAGGAGGGGAAGTTCTGGAGTTGATTGCGATTCCGCCAACGGAGTCGTCTTTTACCCGATATTTACCGCGTATCCCCCGTCAAACTGAGGTTTTATACCATGTTATGGTCGGACCAGGTGTGCTTACTTTTGTAAAGGAAATGGGGCAGTTTTTCGGCAGTAGTCGGCCGGAAATTTTCGGTTTCATTGATTCCCTCGAAGCGGTTGATTTTGCGACACCACAATTGGAATTTCTTGATGGAACTCATTTTTGGGAAGCTCATCCACGCTATGCGCAACAAAACCAATCAGAGTTTGACCGTTTTTATCGCGAACGAGTCGGTGTTGATGAAAATGGCGCAAGTATTGACGATCCAGGTGATATATCTACTTACTCTCATATGTTTGGCTGTTGGGAAACATTGTTTATATTAAAGCAAGCAATGGAGGCTAGTGGATATAAAAGTTCTACACCTGCTGATAAGCAGGCTCTGATAGAAGCAGTTGAATCGATGGAAAAATTCGAACACGGACGAAATCATCCTCAAGGCTCAAAAGTTTTTAATGGCAAGATCCATCAAAGCTTTGGACATCAACATATTTCCCGTGTTGAGAATTCTAGGTTGAATGTTGTGCATACAACATCTATTGAAGATGGGATGTATGAACCAGAAGGTGATTACACCCAAATGCCTTTGTAGAATTGTCCGACAAGCGCCCGCTTTTTTAGCGGGCGTTAAGTTTTGCGGCACTATTAACCAGTTACGGATTCGATTCCTGGGTATCTTAATTTATGGATTTCGGTCCTTTTTTGCTTCTGGCATCCCTCGAAGGGTTAGTTCAGGCTGCTGTATTAAGTTTAACTGCTCTTGGGCTATGTCTTACCTTTGGCGTTATGCGAGTCGTGAATGTTTCTCACGGCGAGTTTTACATGTTAGGAGCTGTAATTGCCTGGTGGGCAGCAAGTATTCTTGGGCCAAAGTATGCGTTAAGTGGTTATCTGATTGCTTTGTTTCTGGCTCCGTGCATAGTTGGACTGCTTGCCCTTGCTAGCGAAAGATTCGTTTTGCGCTCACTGAATTATGAGCCTGAAGCTACAATAGTAGCTACCATAGGAATTCTATACATTATTCAGCAAACGGTTCTAATGAGCTTTGGACCGGATGCAAAGCCAGTTAACCCACCTTTTTATTTTCGAATTGACTTCCCGTGGTTCGGGTATTCAGGGTATAAATTATTCGTTATTGGTGCAGCGATAGTTGTGCTTTCAGGAACGTGGTACGTCCTAGCGAGGACTCGTGTTGGTTTAATAATGCGAGCGACTCAGCTTGATCGTGATATGGCACAGGCTTTCGGAATTCCGATAAAGAGAGTTTATGCATACGTTTTTGCCGCCGGCGCAATGTATGCTGCATTAGCCGCAGTGTTAATTGTCCCTATTAGACAAGCTCATTACTTAATGGGTGCTGATCCACTTTTGATGTCTTTTATAGTGGTGATTATTGGCGGCTTGGGTAGTGTTAGGGGAGCTATTGTTGCTGCAGTTTTGATCGGCATGAGTGATGGCATCATATCCATGTTTTTTTCGCCGACACTTGCTAAGATGGTTTCAACTTTATTAGTTGCATTGGTATTAGTATTTCGTCCTCAGGGGCTTTTTGGAGTTAAAACCTCATGAAGACCCATCGTAAACTAGTATCTCTTTATCTTCACGCGGCAGTTATTCTGGGGTTGTTTTTAGCGCAGTTTTTTTTGCCTGATTATCTCTATCTTGCTGTAACTAGAGTAATGATATTGTCGGTATTCGCGATAGCCTACAATATATTGTTCGGTTATACAGGTCTATTGAGTCTCGGCCATGCTATGTTTTTCTCCGTGGGACTGTATACAGCAGGATTGACGGTGTATCACTTGGAATGGAGCGCGGCTGAAGCCTTCGTTAGCAGTATCGGCGTCGGTCTAATTTTCTCAATTTTACTTGGAGCTGTAGCTCTGCGAACAAGTGGTGTAGCTTTCATGATAGTTACGCTAATGTTTTCCCAAGTGTTCTATCTGGGCACGCTTTACTTCACAACCTATACGCGGGGAGATGAAGGGTTAGTATTATCCGAAGGCGCACGACAGTTTACATTTCTTTTCGCTAGCTTTGATTTGTCCGATCCCTCGGTGCGGTATGTTGTTGCCTGGCTGTTATTGTCGCTTTCGATTATTTTTTGTTATGTTATTGCTCGAAGTCGCTTGGGTCGTGCGTTAGTTGCTATTCGTGAGAACGAAACCCGGACTCAAATGCTAGGATATAACACCTTCATGTTAAAATTAGTTGCGGTGATTATTTCGGGTACTCTATCGAGTATTTCCGGGGCTGCCTACGTTTTACTATTTGCCTATGCAGGTTCTTCGTTTGCTACGATACAGTATTCTATTGATGCGTTGTTATATACATTGCTTGGTGGCGCGGGTACGGTACTCGGGCCGGTATTGGGAGCATTTCTAATGTTTTTCATGATTGACATTACCAGTGAATACACGTCTGCCTATTTACTAATAGCCGGTATAATCTTGGTTTTTCTGGTTATGTATTTCCCACGCGGTATTCTTGGTGAGGTCAGGCATCGCTGGCTTCAGTGGTTGCCGTAATGTTGATAACAACTAAAGGTTTGTCGAAAACATTTGGAGGCCTTGCGGCAGTAACTGATGTTAATTTTAGCTTGAATAAAGGCGAGCTTCGAGCATTAATTGGTCCGAATGGTGCAGGTAAGACTACGTTGGTAAGTTTACTTTCCGGTCGGCTATCTCCAAGCTCAGGCTCAATTACCTTCGATGGCAAGGATGTTACTAAAATGCCTGCGTGGAAGAGAGTGCGAATGGGTATTGCTTATACATTTCAGATTACTAGTGTTTTTCCTCAGCTTACAGTGTATGAGAACGTTGCGACCGCTGCGTGCTACGGCCAAGGTATAAATCTTACTACCGATACACTAGTTACAGAGTGTCTTGTTAACGTTGGTATTGAAGATCGCTCGTCGATAAAAGCGGCAGAATTATCATACGGGCATCAGCGATTATTGGAAGTGGCAATGGGGTGCTCGCTTAAGCCTAAATTAATGATTCTCGATGAGCCTACCCAAGGACTTGCGGATTCGGAAATTGAAAACTTTTGTGAGTTGCTTGTACAAATTAATAAGGACACAACCATACTATTGATTGAACACAATATGTCAGTGGTTATGCAGCTCGCTCGAAAGATAAGTGTATTGGATCATGGTCGAATTATAGCGGAGGGCACACCGAATGAAATTAGCAATAACTCTTTGGTACAGACAGCCTACCTTGGAAACTAATGTTTAGTTTACAAAACTTTTCAGCCTATCATGGTGCATCCCGGGTCGTGCAGAATATTGATCTTGAAGTAGATGCTGGGGAAGTAGTTTGTATTCTTGGTCGTAATGGCGCCGGTAAAACGTCAATGTTACACGCTATAATGAATTTGATGCCTCGACGTGAGGGCACAGTTACTCTTTGCGACGTCGATATTTCAAGACTTTCGGCTCACGATGTTCCACGAGCAGGAATTGGATATGTTCCCCAAGGCCGCAGATTATTTAGCGAACTAACTGTCGAGCAGAACCTGGAAATTGGCTTGATGGTTAATCAAGCTTTGCCTGATGTGTTGGGTTCCGTTCTCGAGCTTTTCCCCATTCTTAAGCAGCGACTCAATCAAGTATCGGGCACACTCAGTGGGGGTGAGCAACAAATGCTAGCTATGGCTCGGGCGCTCTGTATTGAGCCGAAGTTACTTTTACTTGATGAGCCTACTGAGGGTCTTATGCCATCAATGATCGCGCTTATTCGCGAGGTCGTGCAAACATTAAAAACGAGAGGTGTTTCTATATTGCTGGTTGAGCAAAGGGTAGGGGCTGTTCTGGAAGTGGCTGATCGTGTTGCTTTTATAGAAACAGGGCGTTTGTTGAATACGGTATCGGTTTCTGAAGTTGAGAAAGATAATGAAATTATTAAACGATATCTCGGTGTTTCAAGATAAATGCAAATATCTTGTACCTAACGGGGCGGTTTGTCACTAGCTTAACAAATGTAATTCCTCTTATATTATATTTAGCCTTTACGAAATTCATCATTGCTCATCCAGCTTGGCCAGTTTCCGGGCGGCCATGATCTTACCTCAGATACAGATGCCCAATCTTCGTACTCTGTTATCAACGTATGTAGGATTTTAGGATGGATGTTACATAAGTTAACAAGTTCCGTTCTATCCTGTTCCATATCGTAGAGCTCCCATTTTCCGGGATGTTGTCTTACAGCTTTCCACTTCCCCTTACGGATGGCAGAGTTTCCTTCATGCTCGAAGCATATTGGTAAATCTCTTTTCCATGCTTCATTGAAAATGATGCTGCTGATACTTTCGCCGACCGGTGTTTGTACACCAGAGTTCGTTGGCATAGTGATATTGGCAAGGTCGAGAAATGTTGGCAAAACATCTTGCACATGGCATGGTTCATGGCTAATACGAGCGCTTTTTAAATGTGCTGGCCACGATATTATTGCTGGAGATGCTATACCTCCTTCATGTACGAAGTGTTTAAAAAGCCGAAAAGGAGTATTAGAAGCATTAGCCCAGGGTAGACCATAACTCATGAACGTGTCGTCGGCGCCTGGGGTTATTGTACTATCTTCTCCAAGACGCATTGGTCTACCGTCCCACGTATCGTGGTTGTACCATTTGCACCAGCCGTCTTCCTTGAGAAATTCTGCACATCCACCATTATCCGATAGAAAAAGAATTACAGTATTTTGACTAATGCCATTTTCTTCGAGACAATTTATGAGTCGACCAACTGTCTGATCGAGTCTATCAATCATCGCTGCATAAACAGCCATACGCGAAGCTTCCCATTTTTTTTGACGCATCGATAAGCTAGACCATTCTGGTGCGAACTCATCCCGTGGGGAGCAATCCCAATGACTATCAATTAGACCCATCTGTTGAAGTTTTGCGTGTCGCTCCTTCCGTATAGTATCCCAACCGACCTTATAAACGTCAGCATACTTTGCTATATCACACTCCAGAGCATGCAGTGGCCAATGCGGTGCGACGTGGCTTAGATGCAGAAAAAATGGTTTTTGCTGAGGACGATTTTCAATCATATCGATCGCCCGATTAGTTATTGCATCGGTGAAATAGTAACCAGGTTGTTCAGCCTCCACCCATTCATTTTGTAATAGCAGATGCTGTGGATTATAGAGGCTGGTAGCGCCAGCCATTAACGCATAAACATCATCGAATCCTCGCTGTGCCGGATGAGGATATCCTAATGTCCCGAGCTTATTGTGATGTTTATCTATCGGGTCCCCAGGCGCTGGTTCAAAACTCCAATTAACGTGCCATTTACCGGAGTAACATGTGTGGTAACCGCCGTATTTCAGCGCTTCGCTAACGGTAATGGTGTCGTTACGTAGCCATCCTTGGTAAGAGGGTCCAACGTTCCAGTCGTCAACCATGTGACCAACACCGGCTTGATGAGGGGAGAGACCGGTAAGTAATGATGCTCGTGTAGGGCAGCAGCGCGAACTATTGTAAAACTGGGTTAGACGTAGCCCTTCGAAGCCGAGTTTGTCTAAATTGGGAGTCTTGATTTCACTGCCGAAGCAACCGATGTCGGAAAACCCCATATCATCCGCCAATATGAGAATGAAGTTAGGTCGGGTACTTAGCTTGCTCACGGTTAGTGCTGAAGAACAATATTTCTAAAAGCCAGCTTTCTTAAAGCTGCGTTCCATTCGTTCGATAACATGATCAACATCGGATAAACTTAAACAGAGTGGGGGAACCATTCTCAAAACGCTACGGTCTGGGCCGCTTTTACTTATTACTATCCCTTCGTGTCTTGTTTGCTCGAAAATTGCGGCAGTTTCTTCGGTTGCAGGTTGTTTACTTTTCCTATCACGGACAAGTTCTATAGCCAACATTAAGCCATTGCCCCGTACGTCCCCGATGATCGGAAACTTTGCTTTCAATTCAACTAGACTATTTTTTAATACTTCGCCTACTTTAGCCGCATTTTGTTGCAGTTTTTCCTCTCGGATTACGGACAATACTTCCCGTCCGACAGCGCTTGCAACTGGATTAGCTCCGTATGTATGGAAAAGAAACTTGTCTGACATGGCTTCGGCAATATGTCGTTTTACAACTACAGCGCCCAACGGAATGCCGTTTCCAATGCCTTTAGCCATTATAACAATGTCGGGAACTACATCGTGTTTTTCGAATGCCCAGAAGTTAGATCCAGTGCGCCCGACGCCTGATTGGACTTCATCAATAATAGTCAACCCGCCAGCTTGACGAACGCGCTCGAACGCTCCTTTTATATATCCGTCTGGCATACTAATAATACCAGCATACCCTTGCACCGGTTCAATAATCATACCGGCTAGTTTTCCAGTGGTTGCGCATCTTATTTGTTGCTCAACTTCGTCAAGGTACCCTTGAACACCTTCGCCAAATATACCCCGATATTGATTGGGCTCCGGAACAAAAGCGACGCCCCCGGGTTGGGCCAAATTATGACGAAAACCACTAATTCCGGTCAGGGATTGAGCACCCATAGTTGCACCATGATAGCTATTGCGTAATGCCAGCATATCGTGATTTCCGGTAAAAGAACGAGCCATTAGCAATGCTAGGTCAATAGCTTCTGCGCCACTATTTGTTAGATGAACAACCCAGTCATGACCCGATGGCATGGTCGACGCCAACTCTTGCGCATAGTGGGCTGGCACTGGGTGGTAGAACATAGTGGTGCAGTGCATAAGATCTTGCATTTGTTTTGTAGCTGCAGACACTACTTTAGGGTGGGAATGGCCCACGGATATACAAACATTCATGCCTAATAGGTCGATGTATTTATTGCCCTTCTCATCCCACAAATATTGACCACTGCCTCGTTGAAATATAAGAGGCTCTTTGTACGGGACAAATTTCCGTTGAGAAGCTGCATAGTATTGATTTCGCCGATTAACTATACTTTCGGTGGACCAGTCGACATCACTTTCCGGTTTGCTTTTAATACTCATTCTGGGGGGCCATATTTGTTGTAAGCACTACAAAACCACAATATATCAAATTAATTTTGAACGACTTGAATACAAGCTCTTTTCAGATAGTCTATTAGTGTATTTAGACTTGATATTGAACGGTAGCTCCTCTAAGCGTAGGTATGAACTAACGATTGTCTTCTAGAATCATATCCGCTGCTTTTTCACCAATCATTATGCACGGTGCGTTGGTATTGCCGGAAATAATTTCAGGCATTATAGATGCATCTGCTATACGTAATCCTTGTATACCGCGTACTCTTAATCTCGGATCAACAACGGCGTCTGATTCGACACCCATCTTACATGTGCCTGCAGGGTGATAAATTGTTTGACTATGGTCTCGTGCTGCTTCTAGTAATTCATCATCAGTTTGATAATGAGAGCCGGGTACGAACTCAGAGGTTATCGCATCACGTAATGCCGGGGCGTTCGCTATTGCCCGAGCAACCTTTATGCCATTAACGGCGACTGTTCTATCACGAGGATCAGAAAGGTAATTCGGATAGATCTTTGGGTAGTCCAGAGGGTTAGTTGATTGGATCTCAATTTCTCCCCGACTCCAAGGGCGTAATTGGCATACAGAAGCTGTAAACGCCGAAAACTTGTGAGTTCCTTCTCCCGGCTTATCCGCAGAAAGAGGTTGCATGTGAAATTGTATATCAGGCCTATCTAACTCTGGATTTGATCGGGTGAATGCATAAACCTGACTTGCTGCTAGAGTTAATGGTCCTGTGCGCGTTAGAAAATACTGAATTCCAACCATCATCTTTCGAAGAGGGTTTCCAACCTCATCGTTAAGTGTACGATCACGGGTTTTATAGACCATTCGAACCTGAAGATGGTCCTGCAAGTTTTTCCCTACTCCTGGTAGATTTTGCAGTACAGGAATGCCCAGTTTCCCGAGTAGTTCCTGATCACCAATACCCGAAAGTTGCAACAACTGCGGGGAGTTAATAGCCCCAGAGCTTAGAACTATTTCTTTATTAACATTTACTGAGAATGTTTCGTTTCCACGCTTATATGTTAGACCGACAACTTTCTTTTTATCAAATTTTAACCCTATTACCTGGGCTTTGGTTATTAGGGTGAGATTGTTTCGTTTTCTTGCGGGTTTTAAAAACCCCTTTGCTGTACTCCAACGGAGTCCTTTAAAAGTGGTTTGTTGAAAGTATCCGACTCCTTCTTGCTCTGCACCATTACAGTCGGCATTTAACGGTATTCCTGTTTCAATAGCTGCCCGGACGAACTTATCGGCAATGGGCCGCTTTAAACGCAAATCAGATACCTTTAGTGGTCCGTTAATCCCGTGGTACTCGCTTTCACCACGTTCCTGGTCTTCGGATTTTCTGAAGTAGGGTAGAACATCGTTGTAAGCCCAACCTGTGTTACCAAGGTCTGCCCAACGATCATAATCTTCTTTCTGTCCGCGAATATAAAGCAGTCCATTAAGAGAGCTGGAACCGCCTAATACTTTTCCCCGTGGCCATTGCAGTTGCCGTCCGCTTATGCCTTCATCGGGTTCTGTCTTATAACACCAGTCGACACTGGGGTTATGCATAGTTTTGAAGTAGCCCACCGGAATATGGATCCAAGGGTTCCAGTCTTCACCGCCCGCTTCGAGTACCAATACTTTATTACCTGAGTCTTCGGAAAGGCGATTCGCAACGACGCATCCAGAGGAGCCGGCACCTACGACAATATAGTCGAAACTGTCTACCATGAGATAAAGAAAAATCTGTGTTAATGGGGGGTGGGATTACAACACGTAAGAGGGCTTGAATAAAGGGGTAGGACTGATAATTGTGCAGGGCACAAAACGATTTAGTAAACTGGCAGTAGGGTGATTGTAAAACTTTTGGACAGATTGATTAAGTTTCAAAAATCGTATAGACACAAATAAAGTCTAGGTTGTTTCGTCTCTTAATAACTTGCTACGGTGTACAATAATCTAAAATAGAAATCCGAACGAGTAATAAAAGGGTAGAAATCTAATGACAGAATTTGATATCGAAGCGGCGAAAAAAGAAATGGAGCCATGGTATTGGTGGGGCATTCCTACGTTCTTTAAATGCCCGTGGAACGAGAATCCGGAAGAATGCGATATCGCGTTGGTTGGTGTCCCCCATAGTTCGGGGAACGGATCAACGGAAAGAGATCAGCATTTGGGGCCTCGCGCCGTTAGATCTGTGTCTGGCTGGTATCGAAGAGGGCACCAAAAATTCGGATTTATTCCATGGGAAAGCCTACGAATTCATGATCTCGGTGATTGCCCATTACCGGAAGCAATGGTTAATGATATTTCAGTTAAACATATTGAAGCTTATTTTCGAACGTTAGATAAAGCTGGTACTCGCCCAGTATCAATAGGTGGTGATCATGCTATTACTGGACCGATTTTGAAAGCAATCTCAGGAAAAGGCAGTCGTCTAGCAGAGGGGCGCAAAGCGGCTCTAGTGCATTTTGATGCACACCGTGATGATTATCAGCACATACCTCACTGGCTAGGTAGCCGGCGATCAGCAGCCCACTGGGCGGCATATACGGTCGTCGAAGAACATGTGGACCCATCAAGAAGTATACAAATTGGTATGCGCGGAAATCCGATTAAGCCTCGTGCAGACATTTATAAAAGTATATTGGGTTATAAGATGTTGCCAGCGGAAGATTATTTTAAATTAGGCATCGAAGGTACGATTGCTGCCATACGCGAGCGGGTTGGGGATTCGCCGGTTTACATAACATTTGATCTTGATGTTCTAGATCCTACGGAAGCTCCTGCTGTATCAAATATGGAACCCGGTCATCGAGGTTTACGTGCATGGGAAATAATTGAAATCTTCCACGGTATGCGAGGCCTCAATGTTATCGGTGCTGATATCGTTTGTATGGTTCCGTCGAAAGACACCGAGGCAAAAATAACAGCTATGACAGCAATGGTGCTTATGTTCGAGATGACTGCATTGATCGCCGATTATGTTCGGAGCCAGCCAGACTTTGTTGCGCCCGATGGAGCCTAAACCATTGCATAAATGACTTGCTTATTTAATATAACCTGTTTAGAAATATAGAATAATGTCTAGTTCTCCCGCTTCATTGGAATGCCTTAAACTTCTTTGCTGGGATGGCTACGATGACCCTAATTTTCTCAATGAATTTGGTCTTAGAAATAATTGTTTGGTTAAAGCGCAAGGATTAGTGTCGGATAGCCAATCTGTACGGCAGATACAGCTGAACAGAAGTGAGGTTGATGTTCTTAATATCAATAACCCATTCGCCAAAAAGGTATTGTATCCAGAAGGCCTAATTAAACCGTTGGATAAGGAATTTGCAGATCAAGTAAAATCATTAGATTATCCGATTGCGAAAGAAACATTGAATTGGGCGTTGAGTAGTGATGGACATTTGCTTGGTATCCCTCAGCGTTTCGGACCTTTTAACATGGTTGTTGATACCCGTCGTTTATCTAGAAATATCGCTGAAAGTGAAGGATTTAATGTCATTAGGGATGGGAAAAAACAACTGAACTACGGGATCTTATTATTTCCCGAATTCAATGTGTTTCATATTTGTATAGCAGCAGGTATCAACCCATTTACAAAACTATCGTCGACTCAATTGGATCTATTTGAGAACACTGCGAAGGAGTGGTTTTTGAATGCCAGTCTAGTAAGTTCTGATAGTTGTCGGTTAAATGATTCGTTGTTATCTGGCGAAATAGATTTAATTCTGTCAGCAGGGTTATTTACTAGCGCATCGTTACGGTTTCAAGGTCATAGTCATATTTATTGTGTGACTCCCATTGACGGGCCCATTGATGGGCGTGGCGGAATCGCCTTTATTGAATTAACGTCTATCATACGGGATACTGCGTTACCGAACATAGCAAATGAATTCTTACGATATATATTGGAACCGAGTGTTATGGCGGGCATTGCCATGAACCCCAATGTCTGTAATCCTTTTGTGCAAATGTCCAGTTTTAATGTCTTTAATAAATTGACCGCCCAGTATCTTGATGCCATACAGTATGAAAGTCTTGATCAAGATATGCAAAATTGTGCAATGTACGACATACCACCAAACTTCAACGAACTCATGTCATGCCTACAGCGGGTAATCGAAAATACTATGACAAAGAGTGCGTAGGTAATTATCAAAGTTTATCTGAAGGGATGTTTTTAGTATGATCAGTTGGTTGTGGTGTTACTGTGAGTACTTTCAGTCCATTCGGTGATTCGAAGCGATGCCAGGTGTTTTCTGGGACTATAATCATCTCTCCTTTACGTAGTACGCAAGACTGTTCTTCTTCATCTACGTATAAAAATAAAGTTGTTTCTCCTTCTATGGCCACTACAATTTCGTCGCCATGGGAATGTCTCTCCCATTGACTATCTCCAGCGTAGTGTCCGATAAAAACACCACCGTCTCGATATTCGAAAAGCTTGCTAAATGCTGAGGCTGATTCAGCATCGGTAGTGTCAGGGGTTCGGTTGGATAGAAACCTTAACTTGTTAAACTCGGAACTTATCGATATCGGTTTTAGTTGTGACATATTATTTACACCAATTAATAGCAGAAAACAGGGCTTCTATCTTACTTTAAAAGTCCAGTATTTTTCGATTTAACAGGACAATACGTTGTACCAGAATTGTTTTAGAATACATACTAGAGACTCATGATTTAATTGTGCATAAAAAGCTGTGAAGAAAAGTGACAACCGTAAAATAGTGATTATCGGTGGTGGTGTTATCGGACTTGGCATTGCTTATCACTTAGCAAAACTTGGGGTAACGGATGTTTTGCTAATTGAACGCCATCAACTAACAAGTGGCACGAGCTGGCATGCTGCAGGGATTGTTGGCCCATTACGTGCTACTTTAAACATGACTAAACTCGCATCGTATGCTGTTGAGTTATTTCCTCGCCTCGAGTCAGAAACAGGGCAGGCGACTGGGTTTACACAAACCGGTGGATATTGGTTAGCCCAGCATCAGGGGCGGTTGGATGAACTTCATCGTATCGCTACGATGGGCGAGCGCTGTGATATTGAGGCCAAAGTTATTTCTACATCCTGTCTGAAGGGGCAATTGCCATGGATGGACACTACTAAACTTCATGGCGCTTTGTATGTGCCCTCTGACAGCCAAGCGAACCCAGTTGATATATGCATGGCATATCGAAAAGGTGCTCAGAGCTCGGGAATAGAGCTGCGTGAGGGCGTGGAATGTGTTGGTATCAACACAAGAAATAAGCATATATACAGTGTGAGCTTATCGGATGGTGCTGAGATTCGATGTGATTCGGTAATTAACTGCGCAGGTGCATGGGCTCGAGAAGTAGGTCGACTGGCCAATGTACCGGTTCCCTTGCAAGCGGTGCAGCATATGTACGTTGTAACCGAACCATGTCCCATATTACCTCAGCCGATGCCAATCGTTCGAGATCTCGACTCGGGCATGTATTTTAAAGGTGATGCAGGGCGAGCTGTCTTTGGCGGGTTTGAGCCAAATGCTATTTGTTTTGATGTGAGGTCTGAGCAAGCAAGACATCCATACATTGAGTTGCCGGAAGATTGGAACCAGTTTGAGCCTTTTATGATAGCGGCCTTGAATTTGGTCCCGGCTCTGGCAAACATAGGAGTACAACGTTTTATGAATGGTCCCGAATCGTTTACACCTGACTCAAAGCCGCTGTTAGGAGAATCTCCTTATTTAGGAGGGTTCTTTGTAGCGGCGGGAATGAATTCAACTGGCATGATGTCTTCCGCTGGCATCGGACGCGCAATGGCTGAGTGGGTGTGTCAGGGTTCTGCACCAATGGATTTATGGGAGGTGGATATTGCTCGCTTCGACAAGACTTATGCAACCTCATCATATTTGATCGAGCGAATGAGAGGATCAGTGTCCGATGTGTTTGCGATGCATTGGCCACTGAAACAATCTGCCTCAGGTCGTAATCTTTTTAAATTACCAATACATGACGAGTTTGAAGAAAGTGGTGCCGTATTTGCAAGTATGGCGGGATGGGAGCGACCACTATGGTTTGCAAGTAGTCCAAAAGAGCATCAGATTGAATACAGTTATCGAGAGCAAAACTGGTGGCCGTACGTGAAACGTGAGGTACAGTGTTTATCTTCTTCGGCAGTTATTTTTGATCTATCACCGTTTACCAAAATTGATGTGTGTGGATCCGATTCCGTAGCATTTTTACAGTGGGTATGTTCTTGCGATGTTGATATCGAAATCGGGTCGGTGAAGTACGGGCAAATGCTAAACACCCGGGGCGGTATTGAGGCGGATGTTAGTATTAGCCGCATTTCGGCAACACTGTTTAGAATAACCAGCGGTGCCGCAACACGGTTAAAGGATATAGCGTGGCTTGAAAAGCAGAAACACAACTCGGACATGAATGTCTTAATTAAAGACTGTACTTTTAATGAATGTGTTCTAGCGTTGACCGGGCCACGATCGCGAGAGATATTAAGTAGGCTGCTTGGGTTCTCCGTAGATAATAGTTTGCTACCATTTTCAAGATGGGCAGATTTTGAACTACACAATACATCTGTTCGAATAACTAGATTAAGTTTTGCGGGAGAATTAGGTTTTGAACTTGCTTGTTTAAAAGGTAATGCACAGTTTTTATACACCAAAATGCTTGAGGCCGGTTGCGAATTTACTCTTGGCCCTGCGGGTCAACTTTGTCTTGATGCTTGTCGGCTGGAGAAAGGTTATCGTCATTTTGGACATGACATCGGGCCAGACGATACCCCTTTGGAAGCCGGATTGGGGTTTTGCGTTGATTGGAATAAAAAGGATTTCATTGGAAAACAGGCGTTACTCGCTCAGAAGTTGTCGGGGGTAATGCGTCATCTTGTAATGTTTGAGGTCTTGTTTGAGTCTGAGTCACAACCTATTTTATTGCACGATGAACCGATATTCCGAGACGACAGGGTGGTCGGGTTCACAACATCGGGTGGCCGTGGCTTTAGAAGTGCTAAATCAATTTGTTTTGCCTATATTAATTTTACAGCTGAGTTTCTAGAAATTCGCCCAAATGAAAATTACTTTACTATAGAGCTTAATGGCGAAAAGTACCCCGTGAAATCATTAGATTATCCCCCGTATGACCCTGAAAACTCGAGGATGAAGAGTTAAACGAATGAAAATAGAAGCCAGTATCGCAATTGTGGGTGGCGGGATCATGGGGGTGTCGCTTCTCTATCATCTGTCAGAAAGAGGGTGGAAGAATCTTGTTTTACTAGAGAAAAATGAACTTACTGCAGGTTCTACATGGCACGCCGCGGGCTTATGTACTCAATTTGCACATAATGCCACTGTCATGCAAATGCGAGCCCGATCCATAGCCCTATACCGGGATATATTGCCAGAAAAAACTGGCGAATCCGTAGGGTTTCATCCCTGTGGTGCTTTACGTGTAACACGTTCCAAAGAGAGAATGGAAGAGTTTAGACATGTCCAAGGGCTCGGTCGATTTGTTGGCTACGATTTCAATATATTGAATATTGAGGAATTAAAAGAAATTTACCCATTGTGTCAAACTAATGGATTGATCGGCGCGATCCATGAGCCAGATGATGGATTTGTTGATCCCACTTTAGCCACCCATGGAATGGCCAGCCTAGCACGAGCTAACGGTGCAACTATTCTTCGTAATAATCCAGTACGGGAGATAAGGCAGCTGCAAAATGGACGTTGGCTGATAGTCTCGGAAAATGATGAAATCGTGGCCGATCAGGTTGTTAATGCTGCAGGTACATGGTGTCGGGAAATTGGCGAAATGATGGGGCTGGATTTACCTGTAGTGCCAATGCTTCATCAATATCTCGTTACGGATACGATAGATGAGCTTAAACAAATGCACGATAACGGCCTAACCGAACTCCCTATGATTCGCGATCCGGAGGAAAGTTGGTATTTACGTCAGGAGCACGATGGATACATCTTAGGCCCATACGAAAAACAGGCAACACCCTGGTCGGTTGATGGTGTACCGGAAAGTTTCGGTATGGAATTACTGCCGGCTGATCTTGACCCTGTAGAGCATATTATTGAATCTGCGATGCAGCGTATCCCGGTGCTAAATAATGCGCTTGTAAAAACGGTTGTGAATGGACCTATTACTTTCACCCCCGATGGTAATCCCCTTATTGGGCCTGCATTTGGTGTTTCCAATGCGTGGTTGCTAACCGGCTCCAGTATGGGTGTTATGGAAGGCGGTGGCGCAGGAGCGTTTCTTGCCGATTGGATAACTGAAGATGCTCCGCCGAATGATGCGTTGGCTATAGATTCTCGAAGATTTGGTGCCTATGCTGATCGTTCTTATCGTCTCGATAAAGCTATAGAATGTTTTGGTTTGCAGTTTGGTGTGCACTATCCATTTGAAGAGCGGCCCGCTTCACGAGATCGTCGTGTGACAGCAGTCAAATCATTGCAAGCTGATGAAGGCGCGGTGTTCGGCTGTGCCTACGGATGGGAAAGAGTTAACTGGTTCCAAGATAAAAATGATCCTGTGCCGGAACCCAGTTTTCGGAGATGCGACTGGTTCTATAATGTCGAAAGAGAGTGTCATATAGTTCGCGCCTCGGTCGGTCTCGCTGACTTGTCTGCGTTTAGTAAATTTAGAATAACCGGTTCCCATGCGTATGACTTTATCCAGTCTTTAGGAGCTAATTCGGCACCTACAAAGATCGGCAATGTGAGGTTGTGTCATACGTTAACCCAAACAGGTGGTGTTGCTTCGGAGTTTTCTATTATTCGTATAGCAGAACAAGAATACTATTTGGTATCGGCGGCTTCAGCAGAACGTCATGATCATGATGTTCTAGTTTCGCATCAAGGTTTAGCGAGTGCAAGTGTCGAAAATATAACTAACTATTTCGGTATTCTGGCGCTAATGGGCCCTAATGCAGTCAACCTTTTGGAAGAACTTCTTGGAACGTCGTTTTCTATCAGTGAGTTTCCATGGTTAACATCTAGAATACTTTCGATTGGAGGCGTTAAGGTGCGTTTTATTCGTGTCTCTTATGTTGGGGAGTCGGGCTTTGAGTTACATGTTAGACAGGACAAACTTAAACAACTATGGCAGCAAATTGCTAAGCTAGGTCGCAAGTATGAATTAGGTTATTTTGGTGCCTTCGCTATGAACTCTATGCGTCTGGAAAAATCATACCGAGCCTGGGGAATGGACCTGACTACGGAGCGTTCTCCATTGGAGTCGGGGTTAGGGATATTCGTAAATACTGAAGACAGAAGCTTTTCCGGCAAAGATGCTCTTCTGAGACGGCATGCAAACGACGACTTATGGAATATGCAATTGTTGGAATTAGATCCTGCAGGTGACGTTGATCCATTTTACGCACACCCGGTTTTTGTTGGCAGCGAGGCGGTTGGCGTAATTACATCCGGAGCTTACGGACATCGCACGCAAAAACGATTGGCGCTAGCCTATCTAAAGCCGCATATAGACGAATCGGTTTATCGAGTGGAGATTCTGGGTCGATCACTCGATGCACAAGTGCTTTATAAACCACCTTATGACCCAGCTAACAACCTTATGCGGAGCGACTGATATGAGCATCGGTGATTCTCAACGTCGAACCGGAGGTCGGAGTGGCCGAAATAAAGAGCGCGGGAAATCTTGGCAAATAAGGGCACCCTATATTCACAGAAAAATCGGCACATTCAATATTCTTGATGAAGAAGGCTTGTCATTAATCGAGCACAATGCAGATTTGCTTTTGCAAGAGATAGGGATGGAATTCGTGGATGACCCGGAAATTCTCGACATCTTTCACCAGGCTGGTTGTGATGTTACGAACACACGTGTTCGTTTTGATGAAGGGATGTGTCGTAAGCTAATCCAGGCAACAGCTCCCTCATCATTTACTCAACATGCACGTAATCCAATTAATAATGTGGTTATTGGTGGTGACAACACCGTGCTGTGCCCATCTTGGGGCCCACCATTCGTGTCTGATTTGGAGAAGGGGCGGCGTTATGCGACTCTGGACGATTTTCAAAACTTGGTAAAACTTCATCACAGTCTTGAACATCTACATCATTCAGGTGGCGTGGTTTGTGAACCGGTTGATTTACCCGCAAACAAGCGTCATCTTGATATGCTTTATTCTCATATCCGATACTCTGACCGAGCATTTATGGGGGCATTTATTGGAGAGGAGAGAGCGACTGATGCAATTGCTATGGCCAGAATTATTTTTGGTGAACAATTTGTCGCTGACAACCCTGTGCTTTATTGCGTTAGCAATACTAATGCACCGCTGGTCCTGGACGCGAATATGTCAGGATCTCTTAAAACTTATGCGCGGGCTAATCAGCCGGTCGCATGCACACCGTGGACCCTTGCGGGAGCTATGAGCCCCTGCACTGTTGCGGGAACCATGACTCAGGTGTTGGCAGAAACTATGGCCTGTCTTGCTCTAGTGCAGTTAATTAATCCGGGCGCGCCCTGTTTAATGGGTAGTTTCGCCAGCACCATGTCGATGCAGACAGGAGCGCCGACGTTTGGAACACCGGAAGCAGGGAAGATGGTGCTGGCATCAGGGCAACTAGCTCGCCGATTAGGAGTTCCATTGCATACTGTCGGAACGCTATCTGCATCTAAGCTTGCGGATTCCCAATCTGCGCAGGAAGGTAGTTGGGGATTGATAATGTCTATGTTAGCCGGGGCTAATATGATTAATCATGCGACCGGCTGGCTGGAAGGCGGTTTGGTAACTAGTTTCGAAAAAACTATGATCGATGCAGATTTATGTGGAAAAGTTGCAAATTTATTCTCTGGTATCGACTTGTCTGAAGAGGGATTCGCGCTTGACGCTATTCGTGAAGTAGGTCCGGGTGCTCATTTTCTCGGGAGTTCACACACCCAGGCACACTTTCGAGATGCATTTTATTCCTCCACAAGTAGTGACAATAACTCATTTGAACAATGGCAAATCGATGGTTCTCTATCAGCGGAAGAACGAGCTCATAAGCAATGGGTCCTTGCATTGGCTAACTATCAAGACCCAGGTTTGGACCCGGCAATTGATGAGGAGCTAAGGGAATACATTCGTATTCGTAAAAACTCTATGCCTGATATGAATTATTTTTAGTGTTATTTTAATCATGCTGTATTTTAATCAAGGTAGAATAGGGGTAAAAACAAACTTTTAAAGGTCGTTTGAATGAAAACTATAGAGGTTATAGATCATATTGTTTCATGGATGAATGAGTATCAGCAAAAATCGGCCACAAAGGGCTTTGTGGTGGGTGTGTCTGGTGGAATTGATTCCGCAGTAACATCAACTTTGGCAGCACAAACGGGTAGCCCCTTAGTGTGTGTGGAGATGCCGATCCATCAGGATCCTTCTCAGGATAGCCGTGCCCGGAAGCATATAGATTATCTTGAACAAACCTATGAAAACGTATCATCTGTGCGAATGGACCTAACCCCCGTTTATGATCAGTTTGTCAAAACAGTGCCGGACACGGGGTCCCGAGAGGGTAGAGATCTTTCCTTCGCAAATACGCGAGCCAGACTTCGTATGACTAGTTTGTATTACATTGCAGGCGCGAATGGTTTTCTAGTAGCAGGCACCGGCAACAAGGTTGAAGATTTTGGTGTTGGTTTTTATACGAAATATGGTGATGGCGGTGTTGATTTAAGTCCCATCGCAGACCTTATGAAGACCGAGGTGTTTGAAATTGCCCGACAACTAGGCGTTATCGAAGAAATACAGGTTGCGAAACCGACTGATGGCTTATGGGGAGATTCCAGAACTGATGAAGACCAGCTCGGAGCGAGTTATCCAGAACTGGAGTGGGCCATGACATATGAGGAGAATGCAGATAATCGATCGGTTACCGATAGACAACAAGAAGTGTTGCAAATTTATCGGCGTCTAAATCGTGCAAACCAACATAAAATGCAACCAATCCCTGTGTGTGAGATTCCTGAATATTTGAGAAACTAGTGACGTGCTTTATATTTTTTATACGGCTTTCAGGCAATTATTAATCTGGTTTAGTAACTAAAACGTCTTCAAGAGTGAGTCCTGTTAATCGAGTAACAGTACGCCATAAATAATACATAATCCCGATCATCATAATCATCGACGGAATAGCAATCATTGGATAACTCAAGAATGTAAGTCTTCCAAGTTCTTCATTAAACGCTGAGCTGCCTGATGGGCTTACTACAATCCATTTTGCAAGAATGTAATTCATGATTGATGAAAAGACGAACGTCCCAGAGAATAAGAAATTTGCATTGCGAAGTCGATGGTTGAATACTTCTATTGTTCCGTTTTTATTCAGCTGTTCGATTACCGCGTCGACTTGAATCATGGCTTTGTTAAGCACAATCGTTCTAATTAGCGCATAACGCGTAAATGTTGATATAAAAACACCAATACCAATCACGCCTGGGATTGCGGCCTCCTTTATGGCGAGCCATTTGTTGTCAATTTCCAGCAGTCCTATGCCACCTGTTAATAGAACACTGATTAGGCCTAACAGAGCTATGAAATTGAATTTTCTATAGTAGATTAATTCAAAGCTGCCCCATGCTAGTGGAAAACCAAGCGCCAATACGAGAGCATTTGTCGCCCCAAGATCTTCAGCACCACTTAATTTCATTAAGATAAGCGAAGGGATTACAATACTGACCATCAGGTCTACAAACGGGCGTGGTTTATGTTCTCTCATAGAATTGCTGGAAGTGGTCATGTTATCAGTCTTCAAAATCAGGTTGTGGATAGTACCAGTCGTTCTAGCTCAAAAACATGATCGTCGTGAAATTTATTCTCTCTTAGAGAATTTGCCAGATTAAGTAAGTACTCGGTATTCGAGCCGCTTGGGCCATTGGATTGTATTATTTGTTGGGCAATTGTCTCATCGGACTCAGGGCCAAGCCAGGCAAAGTTATCTAACGTTGCAATATAAACAACCGCTGATAGGTGTGTGGCATCAATGCACTTTAGGCTAACGTTGTGGCGTTCGTACCCATTTTTCTCCCGATAGTCCAAAGATTCGAATGTATTAGAAAAATGTTCCGGATTAATCTCAAATGCAATACCGTCGCAATACGATCCGGGGTCTGGTATTAGTGTTACAACCCGCCCTGGGTTGTCCGGTGTTCCCCGATGATCATGGGAACCTTGCCAAAACCGTCGTGACCAATCAATTAGTCGTGTTCTGCGGCATTCCGTATAGGTGATATCTGGCTTCCAAATCAAAGATCCATATCCGAATACCCAAATACTTTCTATGTTTGTATTTCTATTCATCGACGTCGAACTGTTCTCCACGGGCTGTGTTTAGTCGTGTGCTGGTAAAAAGTATTTGGGTTATAGCTGCTGTAACTGAATAATACAATGCGGACCATGGTCATTTTGCTGGTTATACTCCATCGAGCCCATAAATCCCTAATGTTACAACCAAAGATTCCTGAGTTGTCGAGCCAAATTAGAAATGAGTTTAATTGAATGTCATTGAGTAATCGAAAAACGGCCACCTTTCTTGTTCTCTTCGCTGGAGGTGTCTGGGGTATTAGCTTCGCGTTACTAAAATGGGCTGCCCAAGGAGGCTTATCGCCTCTAAATCTCGTTTTATGGCAAATGATGATAGTGAGTGTTATTTTGCTGCTGATGTGTCTGGCTACAGGAAGGATGTCTAAACTCTCAAGTGTCCACTGGAGCCATGTTATCGTAATTACGTTAGCAGGAAATGTAGCTCCGAACTTGTTTTTTTATTATGCGGCTGAGCATGTGCCTTCCGGGATTATGGCGATAACCATTGCCCTTGTCCCTATGATGACCTATGCATTAGCATTTATCATTCGTATTGAATCGTATTCAATGACAAGGTTTTTGGGGATATTCTTCGGATTTGCGGCCATACTTTGCTTGACTGTTCCTGAAACAAGTTTGCCGGACCCTACAATTTTGCCTTGGGTACTGATTGCTTCCTTAGCTGGTTGTTGTTATACGGTCGAGAATCTGTATGTTGATTGTAAAATTGGGCAACACGTAGATTTTGTGATTTTATTAACTTTAGCGTCCATATCGTCAGTCTTAATCTTGATACCAATAAATATCATGTTTGGTACGTTTGAGATGCTTCAATGGCCGTTAACAATAACTGAGTATGCGGTGACCTCTCTTGCGATAGTTAACGTGATTTGCTATCTGTTGTTTCTTTTTCTGATTCGTATGAGTGGATCTGTTTTTGCAAGTCAGATGGGGTATGTTGTTACACTAAGCGGTGTCGGTTGGGGGATTCTGCTCTTTGACGAATCCCACAGCCTTTGGGTTTGGGGGGCACTAGTTTTAATGCTAATTGGCATGGCAATGGTGACGCCCCGTAATTACTCAGCTACTATTTCGGCTGATCCGAAATAAACAGATTAAAGTACGTGGTCCACCTTAAGGGTAAATTGTACTAACCCCGGTTTGGATCATTTACGACGGCACCATTAGGATAGAATTTACTGTACCAGCTCCAATTATGTGGTCTTTGCAGCCAATCTCGATAAAAAGGATGATTTAAGTGATGGTCCTTAATTTCAAACCATCGTGACCCAATCGTTTCAATGACTTTTAACGGATCTATTTTGCCATCATTAATCTCAAGATGAATGTGTGGATAAATCATTTCAGAACGCGTGCTATTCAGCGTTACGTTTCCACTCATGCCTATATTTGCGATTAGGTCCCCTTTTCGAACTTTGGGGTTGCTTCCCTTACGTATTGCGGTAAGCAATCGATCAAATGTTGATTCCGCGCGTAAGTTAGATTCCTTGATATCATCAGCAGTTATGTCGGTGAGGTTTTTACCAAGAATTATCGATGCGTATTTCTTTAGGGCTAGTTCATAGCCCTTTGTCCGGTCACTTCCGGTCGAAGCAATTTCTTCACGGCTTAGTAGTCGTTCATAATTAGACCGGCTAGGTTCGCGTAAAAGATGCATGTACGTTACTTCCATGTTTCCTTGCTTAAGAACTAAGTAGTTGCCGGCGCCCCGATGTTGATATCCGCCGCGGACAATAGTGCCATCCATGACCGCGAGCGCGGGGTCTCCAAGATTACCACCGACATCGAGCCCTTCATGTGCATATCCATTTCTACGGGCGTTGAATAGACCCCATGGTCGAATATCGCTAGGCTTAAAATCAACTACAGGCGAACCAAGTGTGCCTAGATAGGGTCTTGCTTCTAGTTCCGTATCCATAGATTCTATAAGTGAATAGCTATCTAAAAATGTTGCGGCTTTTAGAATTAACGCGAGAGCTATACGTTTGTTGGCTTGACTATCATCGTCAACTTTTAAATTCGGATGATCGGAAAGTTCATTGATAAATCGCTGTTCGCGAGTCGTTTCTGGACTATCACCTTGCCTATCCGTGTTGACCCAATCAACCGCATCAGCTAAAAGCTGCTTGGATGAAACCTCTGTAAATAAAGTGTGGTATGGAAGGCCACCAAGGTGGTACAGGTAAAGATGAACGAGTGGGAGCTCTTGTGGTAGTTCAGCCGCACCATATATTAGATCCAACATTAATAAACGCAGTTCTAGGATGTTCCAGTTAATATATCTATTACGCTTTTCCGCATAAAAACTGCGGGTTAGATTTGTTGATCCCCAACCGTACGGAAGTTTGCGCAGTAATGGACCGAGTCCGTTTGCCGTGAGTTTCGTAAACTCATCGACTGGAACTGCTGCAGCCAGATCACCAAGTAGCTTTGTCATGGCCTGAGTTTCACTTGGTTTCTTTTCTATAAGTGCATTATCTCCTCCATAAAGCTGTTGCTTTGTTTGTAGAACAGATAACAAACTATCCACTCTGTGGTCGTAATGCGCATTTGGCTCAGGAGGTTTGGGAGTTGTGATTGTCTTAAGAAGCTCGCTTCGTCTTTTTTCTGAATAAACTCTATCGAGTTGCCCTAGTCCGGAATCGTCATAATTTAGCTGTATGATGGTTAGTACCATGTTTACATAACGGCGATAGGCCCGGTCATATTCACTACCAAAGTAGATTATGCTTGGGTCACGTAATCGATTTTGAATCTTATCGTTTGAGTATGCTGGTTCAATTTCTCTCTCTACGATGGCTTTCTTTTCTCGTAAATACGATAGTAGTTCAATATCATGATCCGAAAGATCGAGGTTAGATGAGTAGATGGCATCTTCGATGTACCACGACGGAGAGAATCGTGACCATAGCCACTCAGGTACTTCGGGGTTTATTGGATTAATTTCCAATTGAGTATCCGCTACTATATTTTCGAATCGATCGTTTAAGTAGGACAAATGCTCACTTTTTTCATTAGGCTTTATTACCAACTCGTTGACGCTAAACCAAATAGCAAAACTCGAAATCGTAATGCCGACTATAAATAAAAGTATTAAACTGCGGATTAGCAAAACACGGATTGTCACACGGGTTAGATAGCCGCGCTCGGAGTCAGTAGGTTTGATAGGTGGGTAAGTGAAAGCCCATTTTGGTAACCAACGGGATTTCCCTAGGATGCGGTCAGTGTCAAAGCCGAATCTTTTTGCTTCCTGTTCTAGGTTGACCTTCAGCCAGTTCCCGGTGTTCGCCTTAGCTATATCCCGTGGTTCCAAGTTATTTGATTTGCCCGGATTAGTTAGACTTAAATGAGGCTTATCGTGGTAGCTATCATTTTGGTCACTGGTTGTATTATCGTCGTTACTCATCACTTATAACTGTACTAAAATGTTCGACTGGTAAACGGAGTTGCTTCAAGCTGAGGTCGCTCTCGGGACCCATGCCTAGTGTTACGTCTTTATTAACTTGTTGTGTTAGCAAGATGTTCTGTCGCCCGATTTGCACCCTATATGTATTTTTTCGGGCGTCGAATTATCACATGTTTTGTGTGTGTAGGATAGTGATGTGAGTGATGAGGCGAGGAATTTTTTCTAAATGTATGATTAATAATAAGTTAAATTCTAAGTTTTACGAGGCTCTAATCAATAGCTAAGACGATCTTACCGTAAGTTTTAAGGTTGGGAAGTATTAGCCAGTATACTTATGGAGTAACAGATTTTGCAGTATAGTTGCCGCGTGAAAGTAGCAGCGAACTTTTTCTGCGGCTTAGAGCTAATTCCGTAATGTTGTACGTATGTTGTACGTATTAGGAGTGCAACCGGATTTCGGGAAATGTGTAGCCGAAGTTAAGCCATTACCGTTTGGTAGGACAAATCTATGATTAAAATGAAGAAGATAAATGCTGTTCTTATAAATGCGGGCGATGAGTCACGTTGGCTTTCGGCTCTGAATAATGCCCGTGTAGACTTCAGTGTGGCGACCCCGGACAGTGTCGATCCCAGTACGATAAATTGTGCTCTCGTTGGACGCTATAAAGGGGGAGAGTTGGCTAATTATCCTAATCTAGAGATCATCCAATCTCTGTGGGCTGGTGTTGATCGACTATTAGAGGACTCAATAATTCCGGTATCTGTGCCGATTATTCGTATGGTTGATCCTTCTCTAACTACGGGCATGGTTGACTATGTTGTATGTCAAGTCATGAATGCTTTACTTAGAACGGATCAGTACAACAATCCTGACTGGAATCACTCTCAACGAAAATATCCGCGCTACCGAGGTGATATTACCGTAGGTTTTCTCGGATTTGGTGTGCTCGGACAAGCCTGTGCAGCGGCATTGAGTAACTTAGGTTTTAATGTTAGAGGCTGGGGTCGTAGCAGAAAAGATATTGTTGATGATCAGTACTTTTATGGTCCATTGCAATTGAATGAATTCTTAATGGCAACAGATGTATTAATAAATCTGTTGCCGAATACGGAAAATACGTTGGACATTGTTTGTCATGATTTACTAACAAAACTACCCCAAAATGCTGTTTTTGTAAATGTTGGGCGGGGTGAGCAGCTTGTTGAGCAGGATATGTTGGATCTGCTGGATAGTGGACACTTAGCTTATTGTGTATTGGATGTCTTTAGAGAAGAACCTCTACCACGTGATCATAGGTTTTGGACGCACCCCAAAGTGCGTGTGAGCCCCCACATAGCCAGTGTTACTAATCCTGAGACAGCCGCTCAGGTAATTAATAAAAACTTACAGGTTTGGAAGTGTGGCGACACTCCAGGCCCTATTGCCAACCGATCTTTAGGTTATTGATCTTGAGTTTTATTTTGATCAAAGAGTTTAGAACCAGCAAGCTTGTTGTATACAAGTTTTGGTATGTAATATGCCCTATGTGAGAATCCCCAAGAGCCTGGCTACGTGGGCGCCATTGTTGTTTGTGCTGCTTTGGAGCACCGGTTTTGTTAGCGCAAAGACAGGTCTCGCTTTTGCTGAGCCAGCAACTTTCTTGGCTATTCGCTTTGCAATTGCAACCGTATTGTTTGGATTGCTCGTGCTGTGGTTTAGAGTACCGCTACCTACTCGTCCCGAACAATGGTTGCACCTTTTTGTCGTAGGTTGTTTGGTGCATGGTATCTATCTTGGTGGTGTATTTACTGCCATTTGGCTAGGAGTAAATGCGGGGGTTTCGGCAATGGTTGTCGGACTGCAGCCGCTACTGACAGCGTTTATTGTAGGTCCATTTCTTGGAGAGAAATTAACGAGAAAACAATGGTTTGGGTTTTCTTTAGGATTACTAGGTATATCGTTAATTATTGCTGAAAAATTTACATTCTCTAATAATGATTTAGTTGCGCTCGCTTTTTGCCTAGCCTCACTTGTAGGAATAAGTATCGGTACTGTCTATCAGAAGAAGTTTTGCACGGAGATAGATCTTCGCTCGGGATCGATGATTCAATTCTTGGCGGCTGCGATATTTATGGGGGCATTGTCATTTCTCTATGAAGAGCAAGTAGTGGAATGGTCCAGCGAGTTTGTCTTAGCACTGGTGTGGCTATGTTTGGTCTTATCCTTAGGTGCCGTAACTCTGTTAATGTGGCTAATTCGATATGGCGCTGCATCAAAAGTTGCTAGTTTGTTCTATCTGGTGCCGCCCTTTGCGGCACTTGAAGCATGGTTGATGTTCGATGAGGGGCTATCCGTATTAGCTTTTTCAGGCATGTTTTTGTGCGCCATTGGCGTATGGTTAGTTATTAAATCGAACTCCATGCCTAGAATCGAACAAAAATAGGGTTATGCATCAATCCTATTTAAACAACATGCTGACGTATGTGCCTAATTTTATATCTAGTCCTTATGTTGATCATTTGCTGTCAGCGATAGAGTCCGAGGCCCCTTGGATTACTCCCGAGCTAATTATTTTTGGTCGAACAGTTTACTCACCTCGATTAACCGCCTTTTACGCTGATCAAGGTGTCTCATATCGCTACTCTGGAGCGCTAAACCTTCCTTCAGTCTGGACAACAACTTTAGAGTCCGTGCGACAAAAAGTGTCGGACTACTGCGGAGTTAGCTTTAATTCCGTTTTGCTGAATTTGTATCGAAATGGTGAGGATGCAATGGGTTGGCATTCTGATGATGAATCGTGTCTTGGTCCAAACCCTGTTGTTGCTTCTTTAAGCGTTGGTTCGTCAAGAAAATTTCGAATGCAAAATAAAAAAGATAAGAGTCAGCGTATGGAATTAATATTAGATAACGGTTCGTTATTAGTAATGCACCCACCTTGTCAGGCAGATTGGAAGCATTGTGTGCCGCGAGTAAAATCTGCGAAATCCCGAATTAATTTAACCTTTCGATTGGTTCAACAGAGTTAGGAGGCATAAGAAAGTGACTCGAAGACCTTTAGCTGAGCAACTAAGACCGGGTTCTTTTGAAGAGTTTATCGGTCAGGGGCATCTGCTGGGTGACGGAAAACCGTTGTCACCTGCTTCTTTGGGTAATGGTTGTTCGTCAATGATTTTGTATGGCCCACCTGGTACCGGAAAAACTACATTAGCGAGATTGATATCCGCGTGTACCGGATTTGCATTTGAAACTCTATCCGCGGTAGTAGATGGTATCGGCGACGTGCGAAAAGTTGTGCAAAGAGCCACTGCGCGAGGAGGAACGACTCTATTATTTGTTGATGAAGTTCATCGGTTTAATAAATCACAACAAGACGCGTTTTTACCTCACATTGAATCGGGCTTACTAATTTTGGTGGGTGCAACAACAGAAAACCCTTCATTTTCACTTAATAACGCGCTTTTATCTCGCGTTCATGTTCACGTATTGCGGGGGCTCGAAGACTCGGACCTTGAGAAAATACTTAATCGAGCGCTAAATTACATTATTAATGATTCAGGACTAAATATTTCTCTCGAGGATAATGCTCGGCAGTGGTTAATCGATGTTGCGGACGGCGACGGAAGAAGACTGCTGAATTTATTAGACGGTGTTGTTGTAAATTCATTAGACAATAGCGAGCGGTTGATTTCTATAAAAGACCTGAAATCGTCTGCGGGAACAAGTGTGCGACGTTTTGATAAAAACGGAGATCAATTCTATGACCTGATTTCAGCCTTTCATAAGTCGATTCGCGGATCTGATGCCAATGCCGCCTTATATTGGCTGGCTCGTCTATTAGATGGTGGCACACCAGCTGATTACATTTCTCGTAGGCTTATACGTATAGCGAGTGAGGATATTGGAAATGCGGACCCCCGTGCTCTAGAGATTAGCCTTAATGCGGCTGAAGCATATAATCGCTTGGGATCCCCGGAAGGTGATTTGGCATTGGCTCAGGCTACCTGTTACTTGGCAATATCTGCCAAGAGCAACGCAGTATATCGCGCATTTAATCAAGCCCGTGAAGACGTAAAGCGTTATGGGAGTGCGGAGGTTCCCAATCATCTTCGGAATGCACCGACGAAACTAGCTAAACAAGAAGGCCACGGAGCAGAATATCGATATGCCCATGACGAAGAGGGTGGTTATGCGGCCGGAGAAAAATACTTTCCGGGAAAAATGCCAGCTAAAAAATACTATAAACCTGTTGATCGTGGACTAGAAAAGAAAATTGCCGATAAAATACGACAACTTGAAGCAATGGACCTTTTGGGTAGACGGAGAGATGGATCATGAAGACTAAAGGAAAAATACTTGATCTATTGCAGGCTGGTGATTTTGTTTCGGGGCAAACAATTGCTACACACTTAAATATAAGTCGATCTGCAGTTAGTCAAAGTATATCCTCGTTGGTATTGGCGGGGGTAGAAGTGCATAGTGTGCACGGTCGGGGTTATCGGCTGGTGTCACCGATTTCCAAGCTCTGTGCTAAAGACATATTGTCTGAATTGGAAACTCAATGTTCTGAAAATCTTCCTAGCTTCATAATTTTGGAAGAAGTTGATAGTACAAATGAATACCTTAAACGGAACGCTCGAAATAGTACGAGTCCTAAATTCTGTTTTGCTGAGCACCAAACGCACGGTAAGGGTAGGCAGGGAAGAACATGGTTAAATACTCCATATCGCAGTATGTTGATGTCGTTTCGCTTTGAGCTTGTTGGTGGCGCAATAGCCAGCGCAGGACTAAGTTTAGCGATTGGTGTCGCTGTGCAAAACGTACTGGTTCGTCACGGTTTCAATAAAACTGGTTTAAAATGGCCAAATGATATTATGCACGGATCACAAAAGTTAGGTGGCGTATTAATAGAAATGTTTGGGGAAATAGGAGGGAGTTGCACTTGTATTATTGGTGTTGGCCTTAATGTAACCGTTGAAGATGATTTGAATGCTCAGCTAGAAAGACAGGTTGGAGGATTAAGTGATTTAACCGAAACTCTCGTGAATCGTAATTTTCTAGCGGCCTCATTGATGATGGAATTGCAGGATGCTGTCATAAATTTTGAAAAGTTCGGGTTTGCCTGGTTTTCCGATGACTGGCATAAGAATCATGTTTTTAAAGATAAGCTAGTTAAGGTTCAAGCCGGCAATAAGGTCTTTGAAGGTATTGCGAGTGGTGTAAGTCCTGATGGAAGTCTTCTGTTGAGCGATTCTCACGGACAGATTCACAAAATTACAACGGGCGAGGTTTTAGCATAATGCCCGGAATCCTCTATCTTGACGTCGGTAATACGCGAATAAAATGGCGTTGGGTATTACCAGAGCAGACCTTATCCGGGGTTCAAGAGTACTTGGTTGAGGATGCGCACTTAGATTTGTTGTGCGTTGACGTAGCAAGTCCCGAGAAAATTTGGGTTTCGTGTGTCGCAGGTAAGCTCATTTCTCAAAAAATAGTGGACCTTTTCCAGAACCGATGGGGATTGACTACGAAATTTGCAATTACTGGGAAATCGTGGGGAAAATTGGTAAACGGGTATACAATACCCGAATCTCTAGGCGTAGATCGCTGGTTAGCCCTGGTTGCTGCAAGTGATATATGTTCAGGAGGTTGTGTGGTGGTTGATGCTGGCACGGTAATTAGCTGTGATTTACTACTTAATACTGGATTATATTCGGGCGGCATGTTAATTCCTGGTTTGCAGATACTCGCCGGTGTATTCGAAAATAGAGTTCCTCACCTTGGGTGCATTGAGCATTTTGATGCTGAGTTTCCTGGCACCTCAACTCAACAGGCAATATCCTTGGGAGTTTCGATGAGTACTCTGGGATCGATTAACTATTTCGTAAAGCGGGCATCCGAGATGATGAACAAACAGCCGAGAGTGCTGATTACAGGTGGGGATGCACAATGGATTTCTGAGCAACTAGATTTTCAGAGTACTTGCGTTGAAAATCTTGTGCTTGATGGTTTAGAGTTATATGAAAGGTCCGTAGCATGAAGTGGATATTTTTTTCGTTAGTATTAATAAATCTATCATTGTACTTGTGGACAACAGGACATCCTCAAGATCAGCAGCAATTGCAGCTTGGAGAAGAGGAAATAAATACTCGAACTATGATGTTGCTGAGTGAGCGTGACGCGTTAGGGGATTCACAGAATATCTGTATGCGAATCGGGCCATTTCTGACGCAGTCAACTTTTGCTGATGCGTCCCGTCAACTAGAAGAAATTGGCCTGTCATATAGTAAAACTGCAGTGAGCGCTAGAAAATTAAAAACATATCGAGCTTTAATTGCTGTTCCGAATGAGTCAACTACCTTAGATCGCTTACGGCAGAAACTTGATGAAATTTCTGTCGATCATTACAAATTTGAAGACAGTGGTTCAGAATACTTGTCGGTTGGGCTGTTTTCTCAACCAGGTGATGCTCGAAATTTCGTTGGTCGTCTGAAAGAACACAACATTGTGGTGAATTACCGCCCTGAGTTGCGTACTTTGGGGCCTTTACGTTGGATAGAAGTGGATACTGTGCCCGATCAATATGCACGAGATGAATTAGGGAAAGCTACATGGGGAGATGCTATGGCCAGTGTTTTGACCTTCCCCTGTGCTGCTTGAGTCGATTATTTATCGGTCAAATTCGCCAGGTTAGATTGCAAGTCGACATAATCTAAAAAAAACCGATATTTTTGTTGCGTAAGATATATTTTTTCCCTACAATTCGCGCCCCTCAGCTTTCGTGTTACATATTAGTTTTAACGCGAAATTGGGTATGGCCCGCATAGCTCAGCTGGCCAGAGCAGCTGATTTGTAAAAATT
>Ga0055584_100000682_pt1 | contig 32264 bp, 20 predicted proteins | sample OSDHelmetaG_FD_58716 | JGI IMG/M metagenome (GOLD analysis project Ga0055584, IMG submission 58716) | Pelagic marine sediment microbial communities from the LTER site Helgoland, North Sea, for post-phytoplankton bloom and carbon turnover... | ecosystem: Environmental > Aquatic > Marine >... | reverse complement strand
TGGAAATGGCCCCCAATCAACCCAAAGAATTTGAGTTGCAACCTCGAACAAACATCACCGAATCACTGATCACCGTGCAGAATGCTTCCCTTCAACTTAAAAACGTACAAGCTCGTATTCCCAACCGATCACGCGAGAGCAACCAACCGAAGTGGCTCCTGGAAGTCATCAACGGCAGCCTGCTGATCGAACAGAGTGATTTGAAGGGCCCTTATCTGGAAAATGACCAGTACCAGGGTCTCGTCCACTGGGATTCGGGAACCGGACAATCATTGCCGAATCACCAGCCTCGTGGTCATCTGTTAGAAATTGATTCCAGCGTGTTGATCACAAAGGGAGTCGCTGTTTCGACGATATCACAAGCGGGTCTGGTACGCGTGAACAACAGTCTCATCGCCGCACAAGGAACAGCTTGGGAATGCCAATTCTCAACGGTTCCAGAATCTGCCTCAACGCTTTTTGACTTCCGACAATCAACTTTGGGAGGCTCGGACAGCGTGTTGTCCGTCATCGGTTCGCCTCAAGATGAAGCCGGTATTCGAGGTGCGTTTCTGGTCAGAGATTGTTTGTCGATCAATACATATCCGAACGAAATACGCCGATCCAAAACGACTTTTCTCGCAGCAGACTCTGCTTGGCTCAATTCGAGGAATCTCATCTGGTGGGGGCGTGCGAATGGATGGTCAACCGATATTTCCTGCTTCACACGAGCCCCCAGTGATGTGGGCGAAGTCCAAACGATTGATCAATGGACGTCTCTTTGGGGAGAGTTCAATGTCCAAAAGCCTCTTTATAATCCGGGGGGAGTCATCCTGGTCGAACAAGAGAAAAAGTCCAAAGAACTGCTCCCTGAATATTTCCAACTCGATTTGAAGTCTCGTGCTTTGAAGTGGAATCTGGAAGGAGATTCTATTGGGGCCAATCTGGAAGAATTCCTTCCTGCCCAAACGGCTGAAGACAACTCAACGAAAAAGACGCCTTCCAAAGCCCGACCGACCAGCGGCTTTTAACTCAACTCTCCACTGTTTCTGACGAACGTCAGCGAACGTCTGGCCTCTCAATCGTGAACTCATCGAGTCCCCTATCTTCTGTATCGGCAGCACTCATCACACCCGTGGGGCGTGGTGCCGTCGCGACGTGGAAAATTCTTGCGTCTTTTTCACACTGGCAACAGTTCCCGTTTCAATCGGCCTCAACAATGACGATTGAAGATCAACCAGTTGGCAGAATTCTCTTCGGATACTGGGACGGCGAAGATGTTGTGGTCATTCGAACCGGCGAAGAAGAATGGGAGCTTCACTGTCATGGAGGGTATGCCGCCGTCAATCGCATTCAAGCCAGTCTGGAATCCAAAGAAGTGCAGATTCAGGACTGGCAGAATTTGGAAACGCAATCTGTCACCCGCCTGGAACGGGAATTTCAAAGTGCGATTACCGAATCAGTCACCTGGAAAACAGCAGAACTCTTGCTACGACATCCGACCTCCGAATGGATCACAGAGTTACGACGTTGGCAAACGAAACTCATCGAAAAAACCACAACCGAACTCACGAGAGAGATTCAAACCAGATGCGAACAGATTCTCTCGATGTCTGATTTCGGAATTCGACTGACCACGCCGGCAACCATCGTTCTTGCAGGAGCACCCAACGTAGGAAAATCCAGTTTGCTCAACCGGTTGGCAGGCTTTGACCGAAGTATCGTCCAGAATCAACCCGGAACCACCCGAGATACGGTCGGAGCAGAAATCGCCTTGGAGGGATTTCCCGTCACATTGACGGACACTGCCGGATTACGCCAAACCGAAGATCGCCTCGAATCGGCGGGAATCATACGTGCTCAAAAAGTTCTGGGAACTGCCGACCTGATTCTCTTCTTGATCGACGGTACAACGGCTCCCTCACCCGAAGAAGATGAAACCCGTCAACAGTATCCACAGGCGCTAAACGTCCTTCATAAATCTGATCAAGCCGTTCATTTTGGACGAAAGAATCAACAATTCGATCTGCATGTCTCCGCCCTGACAGGTGAAGGTGTGGAAGATCTGATCGAAACGATCATTGGCCGTCTCGTTCCCGAGCGTCCTGATGCCTCGGCAATATTCCCTGTCACCTACCGTCAAATTGATCTGTTGAAGTCAATCGTATCTGCCATCGACTCAAACGAGATCGAAGCACTGGATCGACTGCTGGAAAACTTACTCACAGGGACTTCGTCGAAAGACTGACACTCTCACACTGGAAATACCAAGACATGTATCTGGGAATTGAAATTGGTGGAACCAAGCTCCAAGTGGCGATCGGGAAGCCGGGAGCCATCGAGGAATTGATTCGACAAGAAGTCGACCCAACTCTTCAAGCCGAAGGCATTCGATCTCAATTGTCAAAAACTGTCCCTGAACTGTGTGAACGATATCCCATCGAGAAGATTGGCGTTGGGTTTGGAGGGCCAGTCGATACTGAGCGGGGAATAGTGACGACTTCGCATCAGGTCACCGGTTGGGACAACTTTCCCCTTGCAGCATGGTTAGAAGAACTATCGGGTATGAGTTGCGCTATCGTCAACGATTGCGATGCGGCAGCCTTGGCGGAAGCCTGTTGGGGAGCTGGCCGAGGTGTTTCCAAAGTCATCTATGTCACTGTCGGCACGGGGGTGGGTGGCGGTTATGTTGTCGATGGAAGATTGCAAGGGGTGGGTCGCCCGGCTTGTTTGGAGATTGGACATCTCCGCCCCGGCCTCGATTGCCAAGACGCTCACGACACAGTCGAGTCTTTTGCGAGCGGACGGGGGCTTGAAACACGAATGCAACAACTGATGAAGGATTGGGAGGCTGATCCCGAAGTTCTGGAATTGAAATTAAACTCGCTGACAGGAGAAAACCATCTGTCGGCCAGAAAAATCTGTCAGGCAGCCGCTGAAGGAAACATGGCAGCCGTCGAAATTCTGACGCAAGCGTGTGAAACGCTGGGATGGGCCATCGCCCAATCCATCACGTTGCTCGCCCCCGAACGAGTTGTGATTGGTGGTGGAGTTTCGCTGGCGGGAGAAAAACTGTTTTTTGACCCTGTCCGAAATGCTGTCCAGCGGTATGTATTCCCCGGTCTGGTAGACAGTTATCGCATCGAACCGGCGGCATTAGGAGAAGAAGTCGTCCTGCATGGCGCTCTCCAAATCGCGGCAGAATCTGCGGATCGCTGAAAATCGCTGTTGACGAGAAACGACGGCTATTCTACCGTTTGGGCCTCTCCTCCCCCCTTTTCCGGCAAGTCCTTGCCAAAACCAATCCCTCACATCATTTAATTTCCCATCCAAAGAGATGCGATATGCGCTATCAATTTTGGTTGATCGGTGTCGGCCTAGTATTTTTATCGGTCGTCGCGGTTGCCGATGACATCACAACGAATAATTCGACGACTATGGTCACGGAATCCTCGAAGAGGAATCCGCATCCCAAACTCATCGTCACCACTCTCGGCCGTCTTATCGAGGGAGACATCACCTATAGCGCGGGAGGATATGTCGTGGATGTGAGTGGTGGATCGATGTTGGTCCCCTTTCAGCTTGTAAAATTTACAGCAGATTCCCGGCATGATGCTTATCTGAAATATCGAAAGATGATGCCGGAAGAGACTTCGGGAAATCACGTCCTTCTCGCCAAATGGTGTCTGAAATATAGCATGGCCAACGACGCCATCCACGAACTCCAGCAGGCATTATATCTTGATGAAGCCAACCGGGATGCCGCCAAATTGCTGGGTTATCTCGAACAAAACAAACATCGCATTGATTCGCAAACCACTTCGACAAAAACGGACTCATCACGTCCTCTCCTGAAAAGAGCCGTTTCACTTCAAGGACTTTCTCCAGAAACCATCGGTGAATACACTTCGGCCATCCAACCTGTGTTAATGAATAATTGCGCAAAGGCTGGCTGTCACCACTCGCAAGCGAAGAACGATTTGCAGTTACAATATGTGCGGCTCACCGGATATGGCAACCGCATTGCTTCTTCGGAAAACCTGGCAAAGGTGCTCACACAAATCGATGTGGACAATCCCAGGCAAAGCGCTTTGCTTGTCAAATCCCTCTCGAACCATGGGGCTGCCAGAAACACGCTCGTCCATGCTCCTCAGGGGAAAGAGATCTTGAATCGGCTTGAAAAATGGATCGTTCAGGCCTCTCAAGAGTTAAATCCTCAGACTGTCGATTCAGCGGACTCTGTGGCCAAATCGCAAAAGTCTGAATCCCTCCAGAACCAGAATGATATGAGTCAACTGGTACGCGATTCACTCCCCAAAAATCGGGAGCAGTTCATACAGAACATTCTCGATAAAGAGCACAACGATCCCTTTTCTCCACAACAATTCAATCGAACCGTTCAACCTTCCGGGAACTGAACGAGTATCGAATCTCATCGATCAATCGAGTCTCAGACAATCAGAATGGAGTCATCCCATGTACCGACCAGCCGCTTATTGGACAGTAGTAATCATCGGCCTGATGACAGTCGGCTGTGCGAAAAACACCGGTTCTGTCGTCTCGAATGACCCTTTTGCATCAGGAGGCGATCCATTTCAGGCTGTCGCCAATCACTCGAAAGAATCTGATTCGACTTATGCCGCCAAGACCGCTACGCATTCTCAGCCAGCCGGTTGGAGCCGTACACAGCCGATGTCTCAGACAAACTACCCTGCCCAGCAAAACGCTCCCGGGGTCGTCAACACTGGTTCTTCGCTACGCTTCCAAACATCGGCCCCGATGCCCGAAATCACCGCCGAGAAACCTGTCACGCATAGGCCCATGCCAGCTCCTCCCATGCAGACAGTGGAAGCACCTCCCTCTTCGGGGATCCAGCAGGCCCAGTTTTTTACCGGAGAATCGCAGTCCTCGGGAGTGACACCGGCCAGCTTCGAAAGCTCGATGCCCGTGATTCGACCTCGAACTTCATCGAGCGCTGAACAATCACCCGTCAGTCTGGACATGCCCGTGTTTGCCGAAGACACTGAAGAAACACCGTCGTTCGCCCCCACGACAAGCACACCGGGTTCCGAGGATGAATGGTGGAACAACTAAGCTGCCTGACTCAGAATAACCTGCGTCTTAAGTTTGACAGTAATGCCGAATGACCTTCTGATAGATGTCAGTTCCCAGCTTCAATTGATCCAGACTGATCCACTCGTCGTGAGTGTGGGCTTGAGCAATGTCTCCTGGTCCACATACCACAAGATGATCCAGTTCAGTAAACATTGCCCCATCAGTTCCATAAGACACCGTGCGAGGCCGATCAGTTCCTGTCAGCGCTAACATCTCTCGAACAAAAGGAGATGTGGGATCGGTATAGACGGCGTTTCCCCGAATCTCTTCGTGGTATTCCAAACCATGTTTCTCGGCCAGGTTCTGAACACGAGAAAATAATTGATCGCTATTCATTCCAGGCATGGGGCGGAAGTAGACAGTGCAAACGCTTTGTGGTGGGGTAATATTGACAGCCGAGGTATGGTCATTGATACCGATATTCCAGGTGACCGTCGGCGGATCAAACTCGGTATTCTGCCATTGCAGGTCTGTTTCCGTTTCTCGATGAATTGTCAGCATTTCCTGCAGAAACGGGATCATGGCAAGATTCGCATTCAATCCATCGCGGGTGCTGGAATGAGCGGCTTTCCCGCGTGAAATGACGCGAAACCCGCCAACTCCTTTATGTGCATGCACAACAGACAACAACGTCGGTTCGCCGATGATCGCCGGCGTCTGTGATTTCACCATCTCTCGGTAATAGCTCGATCTGGCAACAACATCAGCCGCCCCCGTGAATCCCACCTCTTCATCTGCAGTACAAGTCACATAGATGGGAGCAGTTTGTTCTTCAGCAGAGAGAGAGGCGCACGCCGCCAGAAAGCAGGCGAGGGAACCTTTCATATCACAGCTTCCACGTGCATATAGTTTCTCATCACGAATGACCGGCAAGAATGGTCCGGATTCCACGTCTAACCAATCATCAGCCGGAACGACATCGGTGTGTGCAAAATACCCAATCCCCCCCGTTCCACTCCCACGTTTCCCCACGACGGAACTTTTTGCCACTCCTGCTTCATCGAGATAATCGAGTCTCTCGGTCTCGAAGCCCAATGAGGCCAGTATCTCGGCAACATGACTGGTAACGGCTTCGTTGGAGCTCGAACTGACAGAGGGATATGAAATGAGATCATTCAGATAAGAGAGAGCATCCATAATGACGTGTACATTTTGTTGTTTTGAGGAAATCGGGAATCGGACAGGCTCTCGGGGGAGAGATACAAACACTTTTTCAACTGGACTTCAGACACTGCCAGCAGCCGTGTGTTCGGTCTGTTTTCAATGTACCAAGTCAGTGTAGACTCTGCATGTATCGTTGGATTGGTACACGCACTGAAGGATCTGCTTTAGATCGAAGATTGTGTAATCCAATACGCGACCCCCTTCTCAAGCAGATGAGCTATGCTTGCTACCAGGCCGTCGCACTTTACCCATACCCCCTTTCTTCGCATTCAGGATTGGTATATTCGTTACAAACTCTCATAAAACAGAGGATTTGGAAAAAGAGTTGCAATCGCCATAACCGATACAGTTTGTACGACCGTATTCCGTACGGCGTCGGAAACAGCAATTGTAGTCTGTTTCTGGAGTCAGAAAGTCCTGAAATCAAGTGTCCAACAGGATTGTAAGAATGGCGATTCAACTCCTCCGCAGTTTCCTGTGCATCACCTGTCTTTGCTCAGCAGGTGTCGGGTTTGCTCAATCATCCCCTTGGGGTGCAGGTGCAGGCTCGACTTATCCGGCTCCGTATGCCCCATCACAGGGATATGCACCGGCTGGTTATGCTGGGTTCCAAGGTCAACCTCCCGGAATGATGCCGACGAGCTATGAGAAACCGATACCGGGATCTCGCGAAGCGATTGCCAACGGCATGTTTATTCCCGATCAACAGGTTTTTCCGACCGATGTCGGAAATCAGGATCGTGAGCTGGATAAAATTTTCCGCAGAGTATTTGACCGTACCTGGATTCGTCTGGAAGCCCTTCATTGGGACCTGCAAAATCCCCATCCCAATACGCTCGGTGCCGACCCGATCATTGACGTCGTTGGAGACCCAGTCGATCCCACAGAGTTACGAACTGTTTTCGACGGGAACGGTCAGCTGATCGGTGTAGGATTTACCCCTGCATTACCCTCTATGAGTTTCAACGATAACAACGGAATACGCGGAACCTTTGGACGCGAAGACTCTTGGGGTTCTTACCAATTGAGTTTTTGGGGTCTTGAAGAAGCCAGCGAAAGCGCCCACTTCGACGACTTTCTGCTTGTCCCGGATTCCTACATTACAACAACATTGACTATTGATGGTAATATCTCCAATGCCGCACTACTGGCTGATGACTACTACAGAGTTTCTTACGCAACAAGCCTATGGGGTGCTAACTCAGAGTGCCGTATCAATGTCGGCCAATGGCCTTCTGGTATGAACCTGCAATACATCGTTGGTGCGAATTTCACACAGTTACACGATGTTATGCAAATCAACTCGGGATACACGAATCAAGGTACGGAAATTTTACTGGAATCAAAAATTGAATCGAACATCAAGAATAATCTTTTCGGACCGGTCATCGGTTTGAATCTCGATTTTGAAGCGCCACTGGGGCTGACTTTCGGAGTCACACCACGGGCCATCTTGAGTGTGAATAAAATTGATTATGATATCTCTTCACGCGATTTGACAATGATCGGTGACTCGGTCCGTCACATCGAATCGGACTACGAGTTCTCACCCGTTCTCAGTCTGGCCGTTTATGCCAAGGCCAAACTCTCACAAAGCTTTTCAATCTATGCGAGCTTGGAAACTAGTTGGATGACACGGGTCGCGCAAGCCTCAAACTCCATCAATTATAACGACAACTCCAATACTCCCCAGACAGACCTAGGTATCAATAAAACATTGAACTCATTCTCCACGACCGGACTTTCTGTGGGTGGAGAAATACTTCTCTACTAAGAGAAGGAAATACACCGTTTGCATAAATCAAAAAAGGTCCGCCAGCAAATCTCGCTGACGGACCTTTTTCTGAATTGAATGAAACCGGTTTGAACTCTAGGGAACAACAACTGGTGTCGGTTCGCCATCCACTTGCAACGTACCAGGACCAATCAATCCCAACACAACATCAATGGGATTTGCAAAAGTGAAAGGTCCTCCTCCAGCAAAAAGTAAACCTACGGGATTACGTCCATCTCGAGATACGATAAGTGAACCAGAATCACCGGGACCACCAAAAGCGTCAAAGAAATTGCTATCTGATATGATGCCGATTTGATTCATAAAGCGAGCGACGCGAGGATTTGTTGCATCACCAAAATCGACATCAACAGTCATAGATGTTGAAAATACAAATCCGGTTGTAAACTCGGTTGTTCGACCATATTTCATGACGTCCAAATCAATAGTCGGGAGTATTGTTTCTTCTTTGGGTATTCCATAACCATTGCACGGCGTGGCACTAGACATCAGTAGAGGCGTTGTTGTGGCAATTGCAGCATCAATGAAATTACGATCATTCGCAGTCGTAATTTGAATAAAAGTAAAATCAGACAAAGTACCAACCACGCTATCAGCAGAAAAGGAGCAATTAAAGTCGAGCGGTCCAGGTTGGATCACTAGATCTCCTACATTGGCTCGACCTTGATCTCCCAACACATGTGAATTACTGAGAATAAATTTTTGGTTATAGTCGAGAGTATCTTCGAGGCGACATCCCAGCGTTCCGGTTGAACAAACGTTGATATCGCGATTCCAGCCGGAAACACCGATCGGAATCGGTCGTTCAAAGACACGGGTCGGGTCGTCAAAACAGTACCCTGACTCGGGATGAACGGGAAAACCGACCGAACCGAGGGGACCATACGCCCGTACCATGTCCTGGACCAAAACTTGGACTGGGACGCCGTTTAATTGATTGGGGATCAGTTTTTTCTGAGCAAATTTCTGGACAAATACCGTCACACCGGCACTACCATCAAGTGCCCATCCATTCCCTACTGAGTGGACACCTTCAATGTCAAAAAGCTTATCGGACCATTCGTCCTTGACGGCGGTTGCTTTCGCCACTTCTTCCTCGGTCGGAACGCGAGGACGGGGAGTGAAGTGTCCACCTCTAGCCACAGGTGCTCGATTTTCATCAGCGGCGACTGGCTCTCCTTCGGCAATCGGATCGGGAACTGGTTGAAGCGTCGAATCAGCCTCCGCTTGATCGCCATTCGCATTGACACCACGCATCGGGAAAGGCAAACCTGCCTGATTATTCTGTTGTTGTTTCTGTGAATCTTCCTGAGCAATCTTCTGCTCTGCTTCAGTGCGAATCATGAAGACTTTCGCAGTGAGCTCGAACTTTTCGATCGGATTGACTTTCGGTTCGATCAATGTTTCGAACCGAATGTTTTTGTAAGTGAGCGATTGCCCCGACTTGAGAGCTTGGCCTGGGTTCAAGACTGTCAGAAACTCTTTGCCGTCTTTCGCAAAGCGACCGTCAGACTTCTTGAGGACAAAACTATCAACACCAGTCTTTTCAACGGTCAACAACAGCGGACCAACCAATGATTCTGCGGACTTGTTTTCGAGAGTGATATCAAGTCGATATTCATCGCCCCGAGATTGACGCAAGGGAGCATGATCGATTTCGAGTTGGGATGTGATCTCTTTCCCGCGATGAACTTCCGGTTCGTCGGCATGGATCGCACATACAAGCGTTAAACCAAAGACGATTCCAACGGAACGCAAAATTCTGAGGTGAGACATGCTATTACCCACTATTCAAGAAGCTCGAACGACTTGGGAGAAAACCCACAAAACAGGCAAGGTAGGTGCCTTACCTAATATACTCTATCTGCTCTACAAATACCCTGACACCGCATCGGATGTCAACAATTATTGCTGTCTCAGCAACAGCAGGGGGAATGTTCCGATTTTAGGAATTATACCGAGGGATCGATAATGGCGATTTCCAGCAGGATCTCGACTCTTCATACCGTTCTTCTCATACCCTCTGAAAATCCATGTCTCAGAAAAAAAGCCCCTGCTTTTGCAGAGGCTTGAAAAACTCAAGATTGCAATCAGTTTTGAGCTTACTGCTTAAAACTCTCGCGACTGTAGTAAGGATCGACTTCCTCTTTCTCGCCGGCTGCTTCAGCAGCACGACGGTCATCCGCTTGTTTTTTCGCAAAAACGAGCAGTTGTTGAGCCGTCACGAGGTCACTTTGTGTGAAGTAAGAAGTTGTGCGACCACCAAAGTGAGCTTCTTGTTTGTTTGCCATTTGCTGGAAACTCAAACCGTCAGTCAGGTACCAGGCGGCTGCTTGTGCGGCACGCTCGGAAACTTGACCACTGCCCACGATGCTTAGTAACTCGTACAAAGTATCGTTTTTGATCACTTTTTCAGCGGGAACCAACGTGTATTTCATCGTTTTGGTGGGAGCATCTTTACCGTGCTCCAGGCAGACGCTGTTCAAGTTCAAGCGAACACGGTGCTGAGGAGGGACAGAAAAGAATCCACCACCACCACCTTGTTGTCCGAATCCACCACCACCTTGACCACCTTGGCCTCCAAATCCGCCTTGTTGACCGCCTTGGCCACCACCCACGCCTTGATTACCACCCTGTTGGCCACCTTGACCACCTTGGCCTCCAAATCCGCCTTGCTGACCACCTTGGCCACCAAATCCGCCGCCACCGCCACCAAACTGTTTCAAGTTTTGGACGGCAACAATTGTGCGAGGCAGTTTAACGGAAACAGGCTTATCAGATTTGTTTTCAACAAAGATGTATCCATGATGTTCGTTGTGAGGAACGACGAAGGCATCGATTGCCCCCTCTTCCATCGCTTCGAACAATTCCACTTTTTCGACAGTCGGATCGAAGCTGGGACGAAGAATTGTTTTAACCCGAGTCGGTCGCTTACTGTCGCTTTCCTTGTCGGCAGAGCTTTCCGCCGCATTCAGATTGACAGAAACAATCAGTCCGGCACAAAGAACGACAGAAAACGTCGTCAAGATGTGTCTTGTCTTGAGAAAACTCATAGTCGGTTGTCCTTTCGCGAGGTCGAAACCTCGCTCATGCGCTTCGAGTCTACGTTGTTCGGAATTTGTAGAGTGACGTGAGAATTCACGTTTCTAACCAGAACTGAGATAGATTCCTAAGTGTACAGTATCCCTCAGTCACCTGAAGAACACTATCAATCATATCGCACATGGTCGCATACAAACAACAAAAAGTTTAGCAAGTTGCCCGCTTTTTACTGATGATCTCTCTCAAATACCCTGCCTTAATCGTTACAGACAGAACAATTCTGCAAGCATTGAGCAAATCAATGTCGTGAATCACTCCCGCTACACCCCCCAATGTCACCCCATCACTCCGCGGATCAAGAATGTTAATCCTGGAAGCCTTGGGGATATGAGGGCTAATTGAGGATTCTGAAGGTAAACTCCTGAGACACCTGTAATTTTTAACCTCTCCGTTGAGATCCATCGCGTTGAGTGACGATAACTCTTCGTGGAACCACTTGAAATCATGCCAGCAGGTGCAGTTTTTATTGTTTCCGATGAGGCCCCAGTGGTCGGGCGATACTCCTGAACCACTCTCGACACAAGACTTGAAATACACAGCCACGACGATGAACTCTTTGAACTCAAAACACTGCGGACGCTCACTCCGTGTCGCCCTCATGATTGCCATCGTCACGGCACTTCCCGGGTGTGCAATGCGTGGCACTCTCTCTGCCTGGAAGAAGACGCCTAAGCCCCAAAACTTCCAGATTAATTACGTGCTGCAAAACGCCTCACGCGAATTGGACCCCTGGTCTTCATTTTCGGACCAAGGATTAAAGGCTGCCAGTTGGTCACAAGAGACTCAGGTTTCTTCCACTCGTAAGCAACCCGTCGAGTTGAGCATTGAATTCCCGCTTCCTGATCAGGAATCAGACACCGCTCTGGCGACACTCTCGATTTTTTCCCAACCACTCGATTCGAAGACGTTTCAGCCGACCAGGTCACGAAGTTGGATGACACGACTTTGGCCGCGACACACAACCCGTGAAGAGACCAAACTTCCTCTACCCGACGAAGTCATCACTCTGGAGCTATCGCGAGAGGAGTTTGACCGCTTGATGAGCGAACTGAATCGAGAACAGTATTTGGATGAAAACACGCGAGAAGTTCCTCCGCACGTACCGGCAGCACTCTCCATTTCGCGCAACGATCATCAAGTTCACAGTTCTCTGGAAGTCGCCCCCCAACTCAATGAGCTGATCCGAAAAATCTATCATGAGGGAAACCAGATACTGGGAAACCGTCATGAAGGGGGGCCGAGTGTTCTGCAAACATCAGGCTTATCGGCCCCCTCACCGATGTTCGTCGAATAGTGTGTGTCAACCAATCTTGACGTTCATTGCCACGGCGACTCGCGTACACAGTTCCATTGTTGCTTCAAAAGTCTCTGGATCGAGTGATTGCGCACCATCACTGAGTGCTTCTGAAGGTTGAGGATGCACCTCCACAATTAAACCATCAGCGCCCGCCGCGATTGCCGCAGCACACATTGACGGCACGAGCGACGCCTTGCCTGTCCCATGACTGGGGTCGATCACCACAGGTAAATGTGTCCGTTCGTGTAAGAACGGAACCGACGCGAGAGGCAATGTGAATCGTGTATGCGATTCGAACGTGCGAACTCCCCGTTCACACAAAGCCACTCTTTGATTGCCGGCATCCAGAATGTATTCGGCAGCCAACAGGAACTCATCCATCGTGGCCGACATTCCACGCTTCAGAAGGATCACCTTGTCTGTCTCGCCGACAGCCTGCAAGAGTTGATAATTCTGCATATTTCGTGCACCGATTTGCAGAACATCGGCGTAATTGGCCACTAACGCCACATCTGAGGGAGTCATCACTTCTGTCACGACTGCCAACCCGGTCTCCTCGCGTGCCGCAGCCAACAGCTTCAACCCCTCTTCCTTCATCCCTTGGAATGCATAGGGACTGGTTCTCGGTTTGAAAGCTCCCCCTCGAAGCCCGGTCGCTCCTGCCGCCTTGACTCTTCGGGCAGACTCCATGATTTGCTCTTCGGACTCCACCGAGCAAGGCCCGGCAATCACGCCAACATGCCCGCCGCCCAACGTCAACTGATGAGTTTTTAAAACAGTGGATTCGGGTTTGGCTTCTCGGCTGGCCACTTTGTAAGGAGCCAGAATCGGGACCACTTTTTCAACTCCCGGTAGGCTCGAGAGAGTCTCCTGGTGACCATTCCGTTCATCACCAATGGCCGCAACCACAGTCCGTTCGTCACCCACAATCACATTCGAGCGTAAGCCGAGTGAGTCAACTTTCTTGACGACGACCGAGACCATTTCTTGGGTGGCCTCTTTTTTGAGTACAACAATCATAGTTCTTACCAATCTGAGGGCATAAAAAAACCCCTGAAACCAGAAGTGGCTTCAGGGGAGGGAAATCTCATATCTGTCCTGAAACCATTAGGTCATAAAGTACCAACCAAAATAGAATGTCCCCGTAAAACCATTAGCTGGCCGAGAGAGGTTTCTGTTGTGGATGTTCAAACTCATGATAATTAACGCATCTGGTTTCAAGTGACTGATTGCATTATGGCAAATTCGGATTCGCCGTCAATGCACTAAAAATCACTCTGACTCCAATGAACAACCTCGGGTTCGCTCAACTCTCGAATTTTGATGGATTCCACGGCTCCCGTCGTCTGAAACGTCGAGAGACCCAGGGGACATGAAAGTTCCACATCGGGACGAATCGAAATCTGAGTCCCCTCGATCTCTTCATCGATAATTCGCTCACCATCGATCCAAGCCAGAATCCGTTTATCGAGAACCATCAATCGGATTTTGTAAAATTCCCCCTGATTGAACAAACGAAACGAAGTCGTGTTGTTCTCTGAAGCATCCATAGTATCCAGACTCGAAAGCCCGCAGACTCCGCCTCCCCAACCACCAAGAATCAAACTGCAATATGATTCTTTCACAGGGAATGTCAAACCGCTGAAGAAATCCGTCCCATCCATGCGAGCCGCTTTCAGCACAATTTCATAATTCGTTTTCGGCAACACGGTTTTTCCGGTGTAAGTCACACCGGTCAGATAAGCCCCCAACTCCATCACGATACGGCCATCTTTGAGGGAGACTTCACCCTCTCCCCCATACTTTGTGGACTCCCAATTCTTCAAGGATTTTTGATCGAACAAATCAATCCATTTTGCTTCTTGGAATGGTGCAGGATGCTCGGCTTTCAACGCGGAAAACTTGTCAGCACCAACGAGTGCAACCGTTTCGGTTTCATGACAATCATCCGCAGCGGCAGACGTTTCGCTTGTCGGGATCAAGAGAATTCCCGCAACCAAAATCGAGACAACGGCCAGCAAACTCGCGAAAAGTCCCCTGGAGTCAGAGTTTGAGGAGTGCCGAGCTTCGGAGGAAACAGTCATTGATGGTCATTTCAAATATGAGATTGATTGTTCAAAAAACATAACTTCTTTTACTCATGTTACAATTCGTACAACTTGAGATGTATCAGAAAATCACCAAAAATGAATCTCAGCAAGAGGTCTTTGGCGAGCCTGATCCATCCATCACGACTCCTCAAAACCTCACAGTCTCGTAATCGAACCCGTAAATTGACTGAAAAAACAGGAAAACAGCAGGCATCGGGGATTCCCTGACATATCATCGTATTGATTGCGTGTACACAGGATAAGCGTTACCCCTGATTAACACCGAGATTTTTGATGAGAGACTGGTTAATATAAACTCAGAGTATTCGGACGCAGAGTTCCCCTCTCAACACGACCGGTTCCGAATCCTTAATGCCTTGAAATCCAAAACGTCTCTTTCAGACGACAACGCATGAACCCGATCGCACCCTACACTTTATTAGCCGCTCATAACGGTTACCTGGTCGCATTGATGCTCATCTGTTTGATGCAGTATCTGTTGCACGCGGACCGCATGGAACGACTGCGCAAAAAGATGGCGGGGGACGCACGCAAACTGATGGGTTTGCAAAACGAAGTCTCTTCGCTCCAAAAAGACCGTGCGCAGATTCGATTTGAACATCAGATTTTTGAAGAGTTCATCGCCCAATCCAACTTCGACGAAGCGATGAAGTTGTTGCTTAAGCGATTCATCCCCCGACCCGAACGAGGATTCGGGGCCTGGCTGGAAAAACGAGATGATGTTTTCATCTGGTCGCACTTTCGTGGCCTCTCTTCGCAGGAATTACTTTCCATTCCCCTCTCCAAAGATTGGTTCCGTGAATTTGACCATCGTGAGTTCCAGATTCTTGACGAAACAGATGTCAAACACTCGTTCCTCTTTAATTACATACCGTCGTCAGACCGACGACGGCTGAAACAGTTGTATATTTTTCCGGTACGTCACAATCAAGAAATTACCGGCTTATTGATCACAACATCGCTCTATCCTGCCGGGATGGCATTGGAACGACGTCTCTCGCTCGCCTTGAGAATACTCAACGGACTGGAGGGACACTTCCATCACTCACAAGAACTTCGCCTCCAGCAGAATCAACTCAAAACAACAAGAGAAGTTCTCGAACTCAGAGACATCTCCGACCGCAACGACAACTCCGTCCGAGACCTGGTCGATGAATATCTGACCTGCTTGACCCGACAACTTGGAATGGATCGCGCCTTCGTCGCCTTTTCGAGAGAAGCAGAATATCGAGAAGTCCGTAGCATTCAACGAGTTGGCATCACGCCGAGCGATCAACAGCGTGATTTTTGGGACACCGACGAGAAACACTTGATCAAAATCGCCGCTCACGTCGGACGAAACATGGTGCTGGATCCTCCCGAACTCGAGATTTATGGATTAGCCGAACCACTCAGACATGTCATCATCATTTCACTTCGTCCTCGCGAAGGAACGTACGGCATGATGTGCTTGATGCGTCACAAATCGGAACCTTTTTCCGAAGAGGAGCGTCGTCATGCAGAATGGGCGGGAGAATATCTGAGCGAAATATTACGTCGCACACTCGACCAGGCAACGATGGAAATGCTGGCGACTTGCGATTCCTTGACCGGCCTCCTCAACCGTCGTGTCTTTGAAGAAAAGCTGGACATAGAATTAACCAAGGCCCAGGCCCGATCAAAACCGTGTTCGTTGATGATGATCGATCTCGACCATTTCAAATCCATCAATGATACATTTGGGCATCAGATGGGTGACGAGGTGTTACGTCGCGTTGCCGACGTTCTCCGCAGAACACTCGAAAAGGATGATGCTGTCCATAAAGTTTTGGTGGCCAGATATGGAGGAGAAGAAATGGCCGCCATTCTTCCCCGAATGGGAACACAAGAAGCGGGACGAGTCGCAGAAAGCCTGCGTCGAGAGATCGAATCTTTGGACCTGGAGTTTCGCGGCATTTCGTGCCCGGTGACATCAAGTATTGGTGTCGCCACTTATCCCGACCAAGCCAACCACGCTGAAGATTTGATCGCACACGCAGACAAAGCACTTTACCGGGCCAAGGCCAGCGGACGGAATCAAGTCTGCCTGTTTTCGCCCGGCCAAGATATATTGCTCGAAAACTGAGAGACAGATCGCGACATCCTCAAGACATCCGTCCAACCGATCAGGAGACGATACTATTGAGTTCGGAGGAATCCTGATGGGCATGCTGGAGAGCCAAATGGATTTCTTTGCGAAGATCGCGAAGCGTGATCGGAGAAAGTAAGACTCGACTACTCGACGTTTTCTTCAACTGCGACTTCAAATCGTTCAGTTCATTCGAGAGAACAGCCACAACTGCTAATGGATTCTGTTTGGAGTAGTCTGACGCGACGCTGAAAGCATTCACAATTTCTTCGCCGATTGACTCTCCAAAGAACACGATGCAATCGGGAACATTGCTCGATTGAAGACGATTCAACGCACGGGAGGTATCTCCGACCATCAACGGTCGAAATCCACGTTTGGAAAGATACTCACGCAGAACATTTTGGTGCTTGATGCGATGTTCGACACACAAAACCGTCGGTAATTTTTCTTCTGCTTCAGTCGGCGAAAGGCTCGACGCCGTCGAACCCGAACTCTGTTCAAACGAGGTCTCCGAGAGAGGAGCGGCTTGTTCCGCTTCCTCCAACTGAGGAATCACTTGATGGAGAGCACGAATTAATTCGTCCGCAGACTGATAACGTCCCTCCGGCTCAAAGCTGAGTAAACGATTGATGACCCCATGCACGGCTGCGGGGACATGCGGTGTAATTTGTTCAATCGGCCGAATGTTGCGATAGCGGTTGACCTGCTTCCGCTCCATGATGTCGTTGGTTCTGGTATAGGGTGGCTGTCCCGAAAGCAATTCGTACAGCATCACTCCCAAGAAGAACAAATCGCTGCGAGGATCGTTTTGAGGCGCGCTGTTTGCTTTCTCGAGGGTCGCATACTCAACTGCTCGCTGATGATGACTTTCATCGTCGGAACCTGCCAAGCCAAAATCCACCAACTTGGGAACACCTTTGCTACTCATCAACACATTGGTCAGTTTGAGATCGCGATGCGTGAATCCCATCGCCAACGCAGCCTTCAAGCCCTCGGCAATTCCTAAAGTATACTGCATGGTTTCAACGGCAGAAAGCTGCTGACGAATCTGAATGAAATCGCGAAGATTTCCCCCCTCAACAAACTCCATGACGAGATAATGAATGTCGCCACCGGGGCAAGACTTGGTGCCATGATCGAAGATGGGAACAATGTTCTCATGCATCAATGTCATGCCAAGCTGCGCTTCGCGGTGGAAGTCTTCGATGTGTTTGCGTTCTTGAGCCCAGCGTGATCTTAGAACTTTGACCCCTACCATGTGGCCATCTTCTAAAGATCCTGCGCGAAAGACGCGAGCAAAACTCCCCGACGCATTTTGGTACATCAGCTTGAAATTGCCGAGGACCAGCTCATCCCATTCATTTTTTTTGATGCGACTTGCCTGCCAGGTGGTCAGCAAGTTACGGGATTCGAGATTTTTCAGCAACTCGTCGGCACTGGTGGAAGAGCCACCCAACTGTCGAATTGACTGATCCAACTCCTGTTGTTGTATCAAGCGTTCCAGAACAAGCCGCTCACCAACTTTTGTAAACTCATTAGAGGCCATTAAAATACTCCACCGTCAACACCAAAATGAGTGCCGACCGTGCCTGAATAGCAATTGTGAGTCCATAAATAATGGACCGTAAAAAAGACGTTAATACTCGAAATTTTAGTCGGCGTCTTGGGAATATGTCGGAGAAAAGGCCCATTTGTTCTCCGAATATCCCTACAGAGCAGCCAACCACCTTATTGTTTCTCCAACCCAGAGAATCTTCAATGGGAGAGCTCCCCATAACAGATTTCACCCTGAGCAATTGTACTCATCAATTCGATTGTAACGCCCGATTCACCCGTTGCCAAGCAGATTAAATCGGCCGTTTTGCCTGCTTCGAGAGTGATTTCTTCATCCGTAAACAATCGTGCGACCTGATTTCCTGCCATGTCACAGGCAGCTTGCAATCCAATTTCTGAAAGTTGAGACGCCCATTTCACACAATCCAAAGTGTTTGCCCCTGACCCTGCCAAGTACTGACGTTGCCCCGCCACGACCACACGACCATCTTCCAAGACTTCCACATCCAACCCCGGTTCTCGGTACAAATCGGGAGGACATCCTGCCAGACCGGAGGCATCGCAGGTGATGATGCAATTTGCTGTTCCCTTCACTCGAACCATACACTTCACAACAGAGGCGGGCAGATGGTGACCGTCGGTGATCAAGCCAGCAACAAGACGGTCGTCTGCCAGTTGTTCCCAAATGTAATTCGGATGACGACGAATCATTCCATGAGCGCCATTCCCCAAATGGGTACTCATTGTGGCTCCCGCATCAACCGCACGCGCAATATCATCCGGCTCGGCGGCTGTGTGACCAATCGAAATGACAATCCCGGCAGCAACCGCTTTAAGAATGAAGCCGATGGCACCTTCCGTCTCAGGAGCGATGGTCACTAAACAAATACGTCCTCCACTTGCCTCCTGCCATCTCTGAAACTCGTCCCAGTTTGCAGGGCGGATATGTTCTTTGGGATGAGCGCCGCGCGGTCCGTCTTCACCAGAGAGATACGGGCCTTCCAGATGACAGCCCGCAACGAGCCGATTGGCCCACGGTTCTTGTTCGCAGGCTTTATGAATTTGCTGAAAACCATGAGTCAGGTTTTCGTCCGAGTTCGTGATCAATGTCGGAAACATCCGCGTCACTCCGAACGAATGATGCGGCTTCAATGCCGTCAGAACATCTTCGACCGACAAATCTGGTTGACCGAACCAGATGCCTCCATGCCCGTTGATCTGTAAATCATAAAACGCCGGTGCCACAATCGGCAACGCATCAGGGTCAGCAACCTCCTTCAGAGGAGTCACAGACTCAATTTTATGACCACGAATTTTGACTCGAACGGGCAGCAGGTTGTCGTATCGTCTGGCAAGAAATTCCATCATGGATCCTGATTGTGAAAATATGCTCAAACACCAGCATACTCACAGATCAGTCTGCCTCAACCACATGCCATAAAAAAACACTTCGCGAATTACTGCGAAGTGTTTGAGTGAGATCAAGACACATCATCATTTACTGTCGAGAATGAACGTCAATGGCAGAGGCTTTCACGAGTGGTCGAGCCATCTCACGGGATTTGACAGAGACGGCAACTTCGGCAGGAGAGGCCGCAGCGGCTTTTAATTCCAACTCGATAATCTCGGTCTCGCCGGGAGGCAAGGCGTTGAGAGTTTCAAAGACAACTTCTCGACCTTCCACTCGGAACCGGGTCTCGCCGCCCACTGTCAGCAATTCCATTGTGGGAGGAATTTTGGCACGCACTTCAACAGTTTGAGCCGATGCGTTTCCGCGATTGGTGGCTTCAATACGCAATTTGACGGTATCACCAATTAAGATCGGCTGATCGAGCTGCGTCATTTCCAATCCAATCGAGGCGTAGGAACGAACCTCTGTATGAGACACCATTTGAATTTCATCACCTTGATTTTCGAGCACTCGGACCAGACTTTCTCCATGTCCTGCTTGCGTCGGAATCATGCGAGATTGCAATTGAACCTGTTGTCCTGTTGTAATTTCACTGATACGCCAATGAATTTCCCGACTGGAGGCGTGATACTGCCCACCTTGATCAGCCTCACCGAATTGCATTCCTGCCGGCAATTTCTCGACAACGATGGCATCTTTGACCACTTCGTTGGAGGTATTGGCAACAATGTTCTGATAGATGGCAGGACGGCCGATAAATCGTTCGCGAGGACCACGACGTGTCACAACAAGTCGGTTACCGGCTGCGTTGAGAATCGATCTTTGTTTCAGACTGAGGCCACCTTCTGCAGTCACTACGGCTTCATTCGCGTGTCGCCCAGGCTTCATCACCTTCAATTGCAACGTCTCTGATAATTTCTGACCGGGGCCTAAATCTCCCAAAGGATTCTCTAAGTCATGACCGGCAGGATGATGCAGCCCCTGAGGGATAATATCACGAAGAACAATACCCGTGACCGTATTGGTGCCATGATTTTCAATCGTGAACGTGCAATCCACAATTTCGCCGACTTTAGCATCTGCAGGAAGCTTCACGTCAAATGTGACTTGCGGATGTTCGATCACCGTTTCTGATCCGACTTCGGCGACAAAGTTGACAGTCGCCACACTCCCCAATGGTCCTGGTTCGATGGGCACAATTCGCACGGCAATCTTTTGTTCTTGCCCGGCTTCGATTCGCCCCAGAGACCAGACTAACCGTCGACCCACTAATTCCGCTTGTGGAATTGTTCCTGTGAGATTTGATCCTCTGGGAATCTGGTCCTGAACAGTCACTTCGTTGGCAGCAACATCGCCGACATTCTTGACGATAATGGTGTAGACAAAAGGCTTGTTGAGTAGTGCTTTGGGTGGAGCCTGTTTAACAATTTCCAAGTGGGGAAGTTTCACCTCGTGGGGAGTATCAGGCTGGAGAATTCCATCTCCCTGCAACTCTGTTAATGAAGGAATTTCTCCCTTAAGTTCTTCGCTTCCGGGAGAGCGTGCTTCTTCGTTTCCTTCCGGCAACATTGCGGGAGGTTCATCAAAACTCGGCAAAGTTTCTGGCGGTGACTCAGGGACTTCTTCCCGAGGAACCGGTTTGAGTTCAATCTCCCTGGCATTGTTCTTCAGTTTTTCTTCAAGCATCGGGAAATCATCAATCGGTGGAAGCGTCTCTGTTTTTGGTGTTTTGACGTTTGGCGATTCATCAAAGGCAGGAAACGCATCGAGTTCGGGAGCTGGCTGTGGTTTGGCCTCCACTTTCGGTGCGGGAGTTTCCAGAGAATCCAATTCGGGAAAAGCATCCAAAGGTTTTACTTCAGGTACCGGCTTAGTCCGAGTGGGTTTGACTTCATCGATTGCAGGAAAATCGGTCCCAAACGGATCTTCTTCCAATTTCACCTTCGGAGGCGATGTGAGTGTCGATTTTGGCTCAGGCTCACCCGGAAAAGACGGAAACTCTTCGAGTGGTTCCTTCGGTGGAGCGGGAACGTCCTCACCGAACGGATCGTTTGTTGGCGGGAGAGCTTCGTTACTCTTCGTTGGAGTTGCTGCGGGCTTGGCAGGTGTGTCCAAAGCCGGAAAGTCACCAAACGGATCATTATCGGTCGTTGGGACGGGAGTCACTGGGGTTTTGAGAGGCGACTTATCATCACCAGGAAACTCAGGAAACGGATCGTCTTTGATTGTTGGTTTGGGAGAGGTCTTGGTAGCTGGTTGCTTCTTCTCCGTTAAGGTTGATGGCTCCGCTTCAAACGGAGCAAACGGATCATCGGCAGAGAACGGAGCGGGGTCAGCCTTCTCATTGAGTTCTTTTTTTACAGCAGGTTTTTCGTTCTTATCTGATAACCCGGGAAACGCATCAGTCTCGACGACAGGCTTGGTCGGAGTCTCTTTTTTGGGTGTGACGGTTTCTCCAAACGGATCGAACTCTGTGAGTGGGTCCGATTTTTCTGTCGGCTTCGGTGTCTCTTTTACAGTCTCGCCGAAAGGATCGTCGGCAGAAAACGGGTCTGAGTCTGTCTTTGTTTCGAGTTGAGGCGGCGTGTCAAGTTTTTCAGGCTTCGCATCTTCTGTGAAAGGATCATCGTTGGCGACTAAAAGAATTGTGCCAGGTTGACCGGAAGAAACATCGGCGGTTTTCATAATTGCCGGTGAGGCGGATACCGTAGTGGGATCACGAAAATCGATGCTGGCTGGTTCCGATTTGGACAGAACAGGAAACTCATCGCCAGACACGACAGTCGTAGAGGGGGCTTCCGCAGTTCTGGAAAACATCTCTTCCGAAGTGTCGCTCGCTGGAACCGGCTCCCATTGGTCTGCCGTCGCAGCAATCGTTCCGGTGAATGACAAATCAGGCTTGGCCGCAAAGACCGATTGATCGAGAGATCCTTCAGGCCCCAACACGAGAGCCTCCGAATTCTCGTCAACAGATTGCGTGAGCGATTGAGGCTCGGTGAGCTTCCCTTGTGCCAAATAGAGCACATAAAAGCCGGCAGACATCACACCGACAAGAGAAACGATACGAAATAATGCACCCATGGGAGTCCCTTCCCAATTTTCTGATAAGTCATCCATTCTCTTCACAGAAACCGAAATCGAGTTTCTGGTCTCTATGAAGTGCGGGAAAACTATCAAAATTACAAAGCTGCGGGAACCCCGAACAATCGCGATTTTTGCAGAGACGACGGAGAGTGTGATCCGCACTTGACCTATTCCGTCAATTCTGCCAAAACTCCAATCCTCCACGTTGCCGATTCCAGGCAACAACAGCCTCACATCTGGCCGTTTCGGCTAAAAAATCACTTCCGAATACAATCAGGACGATGCTATGACTGCTGTCCGCTGTCTAACACTCGGGCTTTTGACCACCCTGGCATTCACAGGTTGCGCGCAATTTCAATTGTCGGAATGGATGCCTGAAACGGAATATAACCCCTTAGTCTACTCTCGGGAAACATTCCAGGAAGACCCTTACGAGTCAGAAAAGATTTCGCTCCAGCGTTTCATGAATGCCATGGACCTGAAACAACTGGACGCCGTCCGTTTGACATCAACACCACGTTTCAAACAATACGCACTCAGCCATCCAGACTCTTATAGCGACCTGGAACTGTTAAATCTTCCGACTGGAGAGGTCGAAGTTCTCGAAATCGATCAAGTTTCAGAAGTGGAAAAACGAGTCAAAGCCGCGATTGGAGAAAACAAACAAAAGTTGACATTCGTCATCGGGTTTGATGCCGATCAAAACGAATGGCTGGTTGACGACATCTTTATGAAACAGAAAAAAGACGGAGTCATCGCAGTCCGTTCGGTCTCAGAGCAGATGCAACTTCTGGTCACCGTCCGGGAATTCATGGAATCGGCTCAAAATGAAGATCGCGACCAATTACTCTCACAAACTTCGATGGAGTTCCGGGAGCTGCTCACTGACATACCGATGCAATCATTCGAGAAAATGCGAATGAAAATTGCCGGTGAGAAACCCATGAAATCTCTTCAACCACAAGCGCAAATGGACGAAACGAAAGCCATTGTCAAAATCCATCGTCTAAGTGGCCAGATATTGATGACACTGGTGATGGAAGAAAACACCTGGAAAGTTGACGACGTGGCAATCGAGTCGCGTGAAGACCAATATCACATTTCGTCATTGCGTCGAACTTCCGCAGTGATGAAAGCGGCAGTCGACTTTGTCAAAGCCTATCAAGCTCAAGATCGCGAAGCCTTGGCAGCCGTTTCAGACAACAGATTCTTTAAGTACGTCCTGCAAGATGCCGACCTGAATTCCTTCCCACTGCCTGTCAAAGAGATGCTCGATCAAGACTATCGAATCAAGGCTTCGGGAAATATCGCCACAATTGTGATCCCTGTTGGGCACGATGTGGTGACCATCGACCTGGACCAGGGAGACTCGTTTGACACCGAGGATCGAACCACGATCCGTCACTACAAAGTGACGGAAGTCACTCACTTCGACGCCGCCAACCAACAGCAACGCCGATTATCATCGGTCTTTACCTCTCAAGCCACATTAAAAGCATTCATGACGGCATTGCAAAGTCGCGACCTCGACATTCTGTCGCGGCTCTCGACACCCGATTTCAACACACTCGCCTGGAATCGACTCGATAAGAACACCGTAATGACGGTCCCCATTGAAGGTGTGGGAACAGGTGAACCGAAATTGATCTGGTCAAACTACCAAGGTGATCTCACCGAGTTCCGCATCATGCAGGGTGAGTATGTTGTCACATATCAAGTTCGTGACTGGAATGGCGAACAACTTGTTGACGATGTTCTGGTCAGCCTGCCTGACCGTCCACAATCCTTGAAAAACACCCTCGCACTCACCATCCCGCTACATCAATTCAACACAGGCATAGCGACCGATGATCTCGTCAAAGTCCAACGATCGGTCAGTGGAGACTTCAACCGACTTGTCTGGAAACATCTGGCATCCATCCCGCCAATCACAAAAAATACTCTGGGATACTACCAGCAAACACTCGGTAAAGTTCAGATACGCGGTAAAGAAGCCGAGCTTCATCTCGGCAATCAACATCGGGGCGCTCAGATCAAAATGATCAAGGAACACGAACAATGGCTGATTGACGACATTGTTCTACAATCCCCCGAAACACAGCTGCAAACAGCAGAATTGAAACAGATGATGCGAATGCAGGTTGCTGGCGGGACTCTGTATGAAGAGCCACTCCCCCAGCGTCAACCGCTGTTTGTTGACCAAAACACCGGAATCAATCAGGGAATTCAACAAATCGCGTACGAAACACCGGCACAAACCCCATCAAGCTCACCGATGCGTCCGTCGCCCTATCACTCAAACCCACCAGCAGAGTTGCCTCTCGATCAGTTACCCAAATTGGAAGTGCCGACATCAACCCAGCCTGGTTACTCCACACAGCCCGGACACTCAATCGAGCCTCAAAGCTCGACGCCCCCAGCGCAACCGATCAAAGCTTATGGCAAACTCCCCCACGAACGCTCGAAACGAATTAGTCCGTTGGCTCCTCTCTGGAAACAATAAGTCTACTTGAGCTCTTCGATCCGTTTTTGAATATCGACATTAACGCTTTGATATCGCTGTATCAGATTTGAACGAGCAAACGTACGACTTCGCTCGTACTCGAGGTCTTCATAACCGATGGCGTTCGTAAAGATTCTGGTGAGGAAGTCCATTCCTTGCAAAGATGGCTGAAATCGCTCTTCATCATAGAAGCTATGATGAACCATGCGCGGGTGAATAATCCCCCACCGATCTCGCAATTTGTTGGCAGAAAATGCGCTCGTAAAGAAATCGCGTTCTTCCGACCACTGCAACGTGGCAATGTGGTTATTCAAACCGTCTTTGATCATTTCGATCGCTTTGCCGCCGAGTTGAGCGGCATAGAATCGATCAAAGCGAATCGGATGGCCCCCTCGTTGAGTATGTCCGACACGCCGTGTGAAGATCGCATCGGATGCCGAGTTGTGACGCTTGCGTGAACTGAAAAAGTCGTCTCCGAACTCCCTGATCAGGATTTGTCGCAGAGCTTCTGCAGTTTCTCCATAGATCGGGTTTCCGGCAGGATCAAACTGTTTCAAACTGCAACCAAGTTCTTCGCCATCTTCGTTCAGCAACCCTTCCCCCACGGCAATCACGACATGTTTTTGCAGGTCATAGATTTCACGAATCCGCTCTTTCAATCGTTCCAGATTCAGGGGGACTTCGGGAATGAGAATGATATCGGGTTGACCATAAGCGGAACCGAGAGAAATGTAGCCAGATTGTCTCCCCATGACTTCGACGATTCCGATTCGACGATGACTTTCAGCCGTCGTGCGGATTCGTTCAAGACCTTGTGTCACGACATAGACGGATGTGGCATAGCCGGGAGTGGCATAGTTAATAATCTCGGGCAGCTCAAACGACTTGCGACTTTCGCGTCGAGTGTAATCGGGATCGGAATCGTCTCCATTCTCATTTTGAAACCAGTCGTTCGGTTCGTCGAGATAGTTGAGACCCAGGTCGTTATCGATCGTTTTAGGAGCCAGAACGCAGGGGAAAAACTCGGACAACGGCTGCATTCCATTGATCGTGCCATCACCACCGATACAGATCAGACCATCCAGCCCCAGTTTCTCTAATCGCCCCGAGACCGCCTTTAATAATTCGGTCTCGTTGGGATCGATGTAGGTCCGAGAAGCTCCCAGAAGAGTTCCCCCACGCATCGGATCCAGTTCAGGAATCGGCTGAAACAGTGGGTTGAGTCTCACATGAGGCAAGTCTTCACGAAGAACTCCCTCGAACCCTTTCATAATCCCGATCATCTCAATTTCGAGTTGAGACGCGCGCTCCACCGCTCCGTAGATTGTGGCGTTTAATGCGGGTGTGTCTCCACCGGCGGTTAAAATTCCAACTCGCATGGTCATCGCTTTCAATTCTCCTCGCCAGACAGGCCGAACACATTCAAGTCTATGACGGGTGCTTCGGGAATTAGCCAGAAGCGTGGGGTTGAGCAAATTCACAATCTTCAATATACAAAACAGATAATCTTTCGCAGCCGTCCCACGCCAAGAAACTTCAAATTGACAATAGAAGCTAAAATTGGCCGTCGGATTACATACAATCACATCAAATCATGTAAGGAGAGCGACTCATGAAACTCTCAATCGCCTGCTTTTTCGCCGCAATCTTCGGCAGCCTGTTCACACTTTGGATGACCGGTCCTGATCGATTACCAATCGCATCCGCACAACAACCGGGCCCCGAGTTGCCAAGGTTAGATCTTCCCGCCACACCACGCCGCATCCCGGCGGCACTCGACCGCGATCATCTTTCCGAAGAGGAAGCGATCAACGTCGCCATCTACGAAACCTGCAACAAGTCGGTCGTGCACATCACCAGTCGTGGAGTGGAAGTCGATAATTTCTTTTTTGCCGAAGTGCGAGAAGGGGATGGTTCAGGAGCGGTTCTCGATAGCAGCGGTCACATCCTCACGAACTATCACGTCATTGAAGGTGCGCGGGAAGTGAGTGTGGGATTGTATGATGGCAGCAGTTACCCGGCTTCATTAGTCGGCGTCGATCCGATCAACGATGTGGCAATATTGAAAATCGAAGCTCCACGAGCGTTACTGTTCCCCGTCATTCTGGGCGACATTTCAGAACTCCAGGTCGGTATGCGTGTGTTTGCGATTGGCAATCCGTTCGGTCTCGAACGAACAATGGCCACCGGAATTATTTCGTCTCTCAATCGGACATTGCCTCTACGAGGAAACCGCACAGTCCGCAGTATCATCCAGATCGATGCCTCGGTGAATCCGGGAAACTCGGGGGGCCCACTCCTCGATTCCAAAGGACGCTTAATCGGAATCACCACCGCCATTGCTTCACGAACAGGTCAGTCAGCCGGGGTCGGCTTTGCAATTCCCGTCAATCTCGTCACCAGAATTATGAATGACCTCTTGCAGTTTGGAAGAGTGATTCGTCCCGAGAGTGGCATCGGAAAAGTCTACGAAACAGAGAAAGGGTTGCTGGTCGCCTCTTTGGCGGAAGGTGGTCCCGCGGAACAAGCCGGTTTGCGAGGACCGCGTGTCACTCGCGAACGACGTGGACCGTTTGTCATCCAACGAGTTGATCGACTTGCCGCTGATCGTATCATCGGGGTCGATGGACGAACGGTCGAATCCGCAGACGACTTGCTCTCTTATCTGGACAGTAAACGTCCGGGGGAACGGGTGGTTCTCAAAGTTCTGCGTGAAAGTCAAATAATCGATGTGCCACTGCTGCTCGGCGGAGAAGATCCCCGCCGAGGGCCCTTACCCAAGTGATGACTTACTTGAACATCAGCAAACAGGCAATTTGATCGGGCACTTGTTCCCCTGTCAGCATCGATCACTTATGCAATTTTCACATCGGCTTTAAGAATCGGGCTTCAAAATCGATTCCACCAGGAACTCTACTCCGTTGGCTTCGGTGGCTGCTTTCCATACTTGGCTTCATAACGTGCGGCAAACTTCGCTAAATTCTCCGGGTGATGGATGAAGCACTGTGAATCGGGACGATTATGCTCATCACACCAGTCGCCCTTGGCTTTGAAGTCGGCAATCAAAGACGTTTTGCACAATGCACATTCTTCTTCAGGGACTCCATGTTCGTTACACCACCAGCCACTATGATCATGATCGCCCGAAGCGTGGTCATGATCGTGATCCCCTTTATGGTCGTGGTCATGCTCTCCGTCGTGGTCGTGATCATCGTGTGACTCCTCAGTCGTGGTGATCTCACTTTCGGTATTGCATCCGCTCATCACGAGCAGTCCCAGAGACATTGCGGGGACCATAATTGTGACAGCCAATGACTTCCATGTGTAAAAGCTCATACTTAATTCTCCAGAAAGGTACGCTTAAAATTAACGACTCGATATCAGCCTCCGCACGCTGCGGACGCTAGAATACGGCTTCGGGTTCCTGTGATTTTTGTTCGATGGTTTGTCCGTTTTTGACAGAATTTCCTTCATCTTCATGACGCAGGATAGGGCTTTGAAAGACCATATACAACACGCGTAACACGAGCAAAGACATCACCATCGCACTGATCACACCACCGATCACAACGGTTGCCAACGGTCTTTGGACTTCAGCCCCCATGCCGGTACTGAACGCCATCGGGACGAATCCGAGTGCCGCGACAAGAGTCGTCATCAACACCGGGCGCAGGCGCGTGAGAGCCGCTTCTTCAACGGCTTGCTCCAAATTGCGACCGCGTTCTCTAAGCTGGTGAATGGTCGAGACCAGCAGCATATCATCCAGGACTGCAACGCCGGAGAGTGCGACAAAGCCCACGGCTGCGGAAATCGAGAACGGCATATCTCGCAGCCAAAGTGCCAGGATGCCACCCGTCCAGGCAAAGGGGATACCGGTGAAGATACGCACGGTATCAACCACATTGCCGTAACTGACATATAGCAGTGAAAAGATCAGAACCAAGGCGACGGGGACAACAATCATCAAGCGTTGTCGAGCTCGAACCATATGCTCGAACTGTCCACCAAACTCTACATAGTAACGCGATGAGGGCATGGTGACTTCCTCACGAATTCTTCGTTCCGCTTCGGCCACAAAGCTGCCCACATCTCTCCCCCGAACATTCACCGAAACAGTCACACGACGCTGACCCCATTCGCGGGCAATCTGAGAGGGGCCACTCGTCACTCGAACATCGGCGAGACGCCCAAGCGGAATCTGTTCTCCACGTGCCGTCGTGATCGGAATGGCGGCAATACTCTCAGGATCGGATCGATGTTCATCCGGCAGGCGAACCGACAATGGAAAGCGAAGCTGCCCTTCGAAGATATCTCCCACCGGACGGCTGCCAATGGCCTCGATGACATCCAATACCGTCGATGCGGGAATGCCATAGCGGGCGATTTCATCCTGTTTGATTTGAATCTGTAACATCGGCTGGCCAGTGACCTGTGTCGCTCCCACATCCGCCGAACCGGGGATATCCAACAACACCTGTTCAATTTCCGCCGCTGTCGCGACCATCGTGTCCAAATTATCGCCATACAATTTAACGGCAATATCAGCTCGAATTCCTGTCCCGAGTTCATCGAGCCTCAGCTTGATCGGTTGCGTATAGGCGAGTCGTTGGCCTGGAAGATCACGAAGGGTTTGTTCGAACATGGTTGTTAATTGAGCTTGAGTAGACGCTTTTTTCCATTCGTTTCGTGGTCGTAGCGTGATGAAAGTATCCGTCAGCTCCAAACCCATGGGATCGGTGGCGATTTCCGCCGACCCGATTCGGCTCCAAACATGGGCAACTTCATCCGGAAATTCATCCAGCAGAGCCTTTTCCATCTGTGTGTTGAACCGAATCGATTCATCCAGCTCTGTTCCGGCCAGACGAACGACGTTAATGGCAACGGCACCTTCCGAGAGTTGCGGCATAAATTCGGTGCCGAGATTAGGGGCGATCATGCCGAACGCGACAAATAAGATCCCCGAAGCAAACCCGATGACCGCCAGTTTCTGATGCATCGTGAACTGCAGGATGGGACGATAAATTCGTTTTAGGACTCGTACCAACAACGGCTCGCGATGGCTGACATTCTTTGGCAGTAACAAGCTGGCCAAGACAGGCATGAGAGTCATCGAGAGCACCATTGAACCTGCGAGGGCAAAGATGACCGTCAATGCCATCGGACGAAACATTTTCCCCTCGATACCTTCGAGCGTCAGGATCGGTAAATAGACGATCATGATGATCAATTCTCCGAACATCGTTGGTCCGCGGACTTCCACCGCCGCGTCTCGAATTCGCTCCAGACGACTCCGATTCAGAGGGTTCGAGAGGGAAAGATGGCGGACACAGTTTTCGATCATGACGACCGAACTATCAACAACCAATCCGAAGTCCAACGCTCCCAAACTCAATAAGCTGGCGGCAATCCCGAATCGCCACATCCCGGTGAAGGCAAACAGCATAGAAAGAGGAATCGCCAAGGCAACGATCAATCCGGCTCGTAAGTTTCCGAGAAACAGGAACAAAACCGCGACGACGAGCAATCCACCTTCAAACAGATTCTTACGAACGGTATCCATGACGGAATCAACCAATTCCGTGCGATCGTACATGGTCACCAAATCGACCCCTGGTGGAAGATTTTCACGAATCCCAGACAGCTTATCTTTGAGTAAATTCGTATATCGATCTGTGTTCTCGCCCATCAGCATGAAACCGAGCCCCATCACGGCTTCTCCTCGACCATCCGCAGTGACAGCCCCACGTCGTATCTCGTGACCCACTTCGACATCGGCGATGTCGTTGACACGCACCGGCACACCATCGACCGCTTTGATGATGATGTCGCCTATTTCTTCCAAGGTCGCTGTACGACCGAGACCTTGAACGAGCAACATTTCGCCACTGCGGTTGATATTGCCCCCTCCAACATTGCGATTATTGTTTTGTAACGCCGCAACGACTTCATCGAAGGTAATGCCGCGCGAAACCAGACGGATCGGATCGATTCGCACTTGATACTGTTTTTCATACCCACCCCAACTGTTCACTTCCGCTGTACCAAGAACTGTTCTCAATTGCGGAGCAACCACCCAATCGTGAGTGGTTCTTAATTCCGTCATCAATCGAATTCGCTCCGCTTCCGGCAGTTTGGAGTAATCGAGTCCCGGATGCGTCAACACATAGTGATAGACTTCCCCCAATCCCGTAGCCACTGGTCCCATGTGTGGACGGCCAACACCTGTAGGTAATTCGACGACTGCGAGTCGTTCACCCACAACCTGTCGAGCGAAGTAAATGTCGGTGCCATCTTCGAATGTGACCACGACTTGCGAAAATCCAAACTTGGAGACAGATCGCACGTTCTCCAGAGCAGGCAGACCACTCAACGATTGCTCGATCGGATACGTGATCTGTCGTTCGATCTCTTCCGGTCCCAACGCAGGCGCGACCGTGTTGACTTGGACCATCACGGGAGTGGTATCGGGAAACGCATCAATATCGAGCTGACTGAGAGCATATCCACCGGTAGCGCACAACACGACGACACCCAGGATGACAGCCAAACGATGGCGTAACGAGATTTCAATCAAACGGGTCAGCATGTGGTGAGGTCCTGTTGATGCAGTTAAACGCAGATAGCTCTAATGACCGCAGGTGCAACCTGCTCCCAGATTGCTACGAAGCAACTGGGCTCGTAACACATCGCCGCCACTGGAAGCCACAACCTCACCAGGTACCGCACCTGCGATGATTTCCACCATGCCGTCCGATTTAACACCCACTCTGACAGAGCGCGCGACAAAGAATTTTGGACGATCCTCCTCAAAGAATTGTGCATCTCGAACGAAAATCAGATTCCCCGAACCATCCCACTGCACCGCAGATTCGGGGACGAGAATCGCGTCCGGCTCATCTCTTAACACAATCTGCCCGCGACCAAACGATTCGTGCCTCAGGCTTCCATCGTTGTTGGCAAGATCAGCACGCACTCGCACCGTGCGTGTTTGAGGGTCGGTTTCAGTGCTGATCCAATTGATCACGCCTTCTCGCCACGG
>Ga0055584_100000681_pt1 | contig 32298 bp, 24 predicted proteins | sample OSDHelmetaG_FD_58716 | JGI IMG/M metagenome (GOLD analysis project Ga0055584, IMG submission 58716) | Pelagic marine sediment microbial communities from the LTER site Helgoland, North Sea, for post-phytoplankton bloom and carbon turnover... | ecosystem: Environmental > Aquatic > Marine >... | reverse complement strand
GCCGCGTCGTCGTCGTCGGCCGCGTCGTCGTCGTCGGCCGCGTCGTCGTCGTCGTCGTCGTCCACTGCGTCGTCGTCGTCCACTGCGTCGTCGTCGTCCACTGCGTCGTCGTCGTCGGCTGCGTCGTCGTCATCAGCCGCGTCGTCGTCGTCTCCGGCGCTGTCGTCGTCGTCTCCGGCGCTGTCGTCGTCATCGACTGCGTCGTCGTCGTCGGCCACGTCGTCGTCGTCGGCCACGGCGGAGCAGAACCCCGGCGACTCCTCCGTGCCGTCGCAGGTGAACCCGGTCGGGCAGAACTCGTCGGCCGTGCAGGGCACCTGGGACGGGTCGAGCACCGCGCAGCCCGACAGGAGCACCAAGATCGCCCAGACCGCGCGCATCACCAGCGCCCCCCAACGGCCGCGGACACCCCTGATGCCGTCGGCACCAGCGCAAACCCGAATGTCGGCTGCGCACCCGCCCGCGATGCCCGCACGGACGACCCGCCCGCTGCCTTCTGCTTCGCCCCCACCGCGATGGCGACCGCGGCCCCCACGGCCAGCGTGCCCGCCGTCGCTGCGAACCCCGCCCGCGCACGCTCGGCGGAGCGAAGGTCGGCCTCGACCGCGTCGAACTGGTCCGTCCGCAGCTGCCCGCTGTACCAAGCAGCCTCCCGGGTGCTGGCCTGCACGCTCTGCCACGCGGTCAGCCCCCCAAACACAGCCGCGCCACCGCCCAGGCCTGCGCCCGCCACCAACGCCGGCCGGCCGGCCGCGTCGTCGCGGAGCCCCAACCGGCGCTCCAGCGCGGCCACCCGGCGCTTCGCCTCCCGCACCGAATCGGCGTAGCTCGCGTCGTCGGCGTTGGCCTCCACGAACTGGCTCAGGTCCTGAAGCGCCCGTTCCTCCTGACCCAGGCACTGGGCGAGCATCCCGCGCCAGTAGAGCAAGTAGGGCACCGGCGACGCGTCGTAGGCCGTGCTCACCGCGCCCCAGGCGTCGGCGACGCTGCTCAGCGCGACCGCGGCGCCGTCGGCTTTGGCGGCCGCAACGTCCTGGCACTGGGTCCCGTGGACTTCGGCCGCCCTCACCGCCAACTCCTGGGGATCGACCGCGTGGGCGGCGAGCGGAAGCAGCAACAGCAGGGCGAGCAGGGGGCGCACGGCGGCGAGTCTAGAGCAGCCGCACTGCGCCGGCCCGGGCCCACACGTGGCGACCCCCCGCCCTCCGACGTACGCTTCGCCCCCGATGACGCCCCGCTTCGCCCTCGCCCTCGCGCTGCTCGCGATGGCCATGCTCCCCGCCACCGCTCACGCGTACGTGGGCCCGGGCGCGGGGATCGCCCTGGTGACGGGCGCGGCGACCCTCATCGTGTCCCTCGTGCTCGGCGCGCTGTCCTTGCTCCTGTGGCCCTTCCGCCTGGTGTGGCGGCGGCTGACGCGCAAGACGCCGCCCAACCGGCCCGCCCTCAAGCGCGCCGTGCTCATCGGCCTCGACGGCCTGGACCCGGACCTCGTCCAGCGCTTCATGGACGCCGGGCGCATGCCGACCTTCCAGCGCCTCCGCGACGCCGGGATGTTCCGCCCCCTGCAGACGACGACCCCCGCCATGTCGCCCGTCGCCTGGTCGTCGTTCGCCACGGGCGTGCACCCGGGCAAGCACGGCATCTACGACTTCCTGACCCGGGACCGCCGCACCTACCTGCCGGACCTGTCGTCCACCGACATCCGCCCCCCGGACCGACACCTGAACCTGGGCGCGTGGCGCATCCCCCTGGGGAAGCCGACCATCAAGCTGCTGCGCAAGAGCACCAGCTTCTGGTCGATCCTCGGGCAGCATCAGGTTCCCACCGCCATCCTGCGGGTGCCGATCACGTTCCCCCCCGAGCGCTTCGACGGCATCCTGCTCTCGGCCATGTGCGTGCCCGATCTGCAAGGCAGCCAGGGCACCTTCACCCACGCATCGACCCAGGCCGAAGACGAGGCCATCGGCGGCCAGCACGTGCTCCTGCAGCGCGACGGCGACGCCTGGACGGGCGCCCTGATCGGTCCTGAACACCCCCTGCGCAGCGACCACCGCGAGCTGGCCCTGCCGTTTCGTCTCACCTGCCGAGACGGCGCCTGGTCCTGCCGGATCGGCCGCGAGACCGTCGATCTGCCCCTGCAGGCCTACACCGACTGGGTCGAGGTCGCGTGGCCCCTGGGCCTGGGGCTGAAGCTCCGCGGCATCGCGCGGCTGCGCCTGCTCGCCGGCGGCGACACCCCCCGCCTCTACATCAGCCCCGTGAACATCGACCCCACGCGCCCGGTCATGCCCATCAGCCAGCCGGTGGTGTTCAGCATGTTCCTGGCCCGGCTCATCGGGCGGTTCGCCACGCTCGGTCTGGCCGAGGACACCTGGGCGCTCAACGAAGGCGTGCTGGACGAAGCCGGCTTCCTGCAGCAGGCGTGGGCCAACCACGACGAGCGCGAGGCGATGTTCTTCCAGATGCTGCAGCGCCACGACAAGGGCGTGCTGACCTGCGTCTTCGACGGCACCGACCGCATCAGCCACATGTTCATGCGGTACTTGGTCGAGGGGCACCCGGCGGCTACGCCCGACGCCGAGACGTTCGGCTCCGTCATCGAGGACACCTACGCCCGCATGGACGACATGCTGGCCCGGGTGCTGGAGACGGAGCGCCTGGACGACCCGGACACCCTGTTGGTGGTGCTCAGCGACCACGGGTTCAAGCCGTTCCGGCGGGGCATGAACATCAACTCCTGGCTGCGGCAGGAGGGGTACCTCACGCTCAACGAGGGCCGCACCGAGTCCGGCGAGTGGTTCGAGGCGGTGGACTGGGAGCGCACCCGCGCGTTCGGGCTGGGCCTCGCTGGCGTCTTCCTGAACGTGCAAGGACGTGAGGCCAAGGGCTGCGTGCCGAAGGGGGAAGCCGCGGCGCTGGCGGCCGAGATCGCGGCGAAGCTCACGGGCCTGCGCGACGAAGAGGCCGACGGCGTCGGAGTCCTGCGCGCCTGGGCCAAGGCGGAGCTGAGCGCCGGCCCCTACACCGAGCGCTCGCCCGACGTGGTCGTCGGCTACGCCCCCGGCTGGCGGGCCTCGTGGGACGGGGTGCGGGGCCTGGTCAACGACGTGGTGTTCGACGACAACACGAAGGCTTGGTCTGGCGACCACTGCATCGACCCCCGCGAGGTGCCCGGCGTCCTGCTGGCCAACCGGGTGCTGGGCGAAGGCCGCGAGGAGCTGTCGATCACGGACATCGCGCCGACGCTGCTGGAGGCGTTCGGGGTGCCGGCGCCCAAGTGGATGGACGGGAGCTCGCTGCTGTGAGGTGGCTGCCGCTGTTGCTGCTGCTGGGCTGCGCACCCGAGCGCACGCCGGGCGTGGTGGTGCTCGCCATCGATGGGTTCGACCCCGTGCTGCTGCGTTCCTGCATCGACGCCGGTCGCTGCCCGAACCTGGCCGAGCTGGCGGGCGCCGGCTCCTTCCACGAGCTGCAGACCTCCAACCCGCCGCAGTCGCCCGTCGCCTGGTCCCACTTCATCACCGGCGCCGGCAGCGACGTGCACGGCATCTACGACTTCCTCCACCGCGACCCGGCCACCGTGCTGCCGTACCTGTCGATGGCGAAGATCGAGGCGCCGTCGATGTCCGTGGAGCTCGCCGGCCGCACGATCCCGCTGGCCGGGGGCGGGGTTACAAACCTGCGCAAGGGCGACCCGTTCTGGGCCGCGCTGGACTCCGCCGACGTGGCCGTGACCGTCGTGAAGGTGCCCGCCGACTACCCGCCGAAGCCGGTGGGCGACGCGAAGATCCTCGCCGGAATGGGGACCCCCGACCTGCTCGGCACCCCGGGGCTCTTCCAGTGGATCACGGACGATCCGGCCCGCCCCGGTGCGCCCGCCGGCGGCCGGGTCGTGGACCTCACGTTCGACGGGACCGTGGGCACCGCGAGTCTGCAAGGGCCCGCCGACCCGCTGTACGGCGGCGACCCGCTCACGGTGCCGGTGTCGCTGTGGCCCGACTTCGAGCACGACACCGCGCTGGTGCGCATCGGCGACCAGGAGCGGCTGCTGCGCGTGGGCGAGGGCTCCGACTGGATCCCCGTCGCGTTCCCCCTGGAGTCCATGCCCGGCTCCGTGTCGGGGATGGTGCGCGTCCAGCTGCGGTCCCTCAAGCCGTGGCGGACGCTGCACGTCTCGCCCGTGAACATCGACCCCACAGACCCCGCGCAGCCCATCTCGCACCCCGAGTCGTACGCGCCCGAGTTGGCCGGCGCGGTCGGGCGCTACTACACGCAGGGCATGCCCGAGGACACGAAGGCGCTGTCGGCGGGTCTGCTCGACGAGGCCGCGTTCCTCGCCCAGTCCCACGGTGTGTTCGACGAGCGCCGCCGGATGCTGCTGCACGAACTCGATCGGTTCCGGGGCGGGTTCCTCTTCGGCTACTTCAGCTCCGTCGACCTGACCTCGCACATGTTCTTCCGCAGCCTTCAGGGCGGCGAGTTCGCCCACGTGATCCCCGACCTCTACGCCCGGTTCGACGGGCTCGTGGGCGACGTGACCCGGCGGCTCGACGGCGACACGCTGCTGGTCATGTCGGACCACGGCTTCGCGCCCTACAACACCCAGGTGCACCTCAACACCTGGCTGCGGGACCGCGGCTACCTGGTCTTGAAGGACGGCGGCACCTCGCTCGCCGACGCCGACTGGAACCTGACCCACGCGTATGCGCTGGGGCTGAACCAGCTGTACGTGAACCGCATGGGTCGCGAGCGGGCGGGGGCGGTGCCGGCCGACGACGCGGGCGCCTTGATCGAAGAGCTGCAGCGCGAGCTCCTGAGGTGGCGGGCGCCAAACGACGAGGCCGTGGTCACCCTCGTCGAGGCGCCGGCCGAAGCCGATCACCCCGGGCGGATGCCCGACCTGCTGGTTGGCTACAATCGCGGCTACCGCAGCAGCGACGAGTCGGCGCTGGGGGAGGTCACGGACTCGTGGCTCGAACCCAACACCGGCAAGTGGAGCGGCGACCACTGCATGGACCCGCGGCACGTGCCGGGGGTTCTGCTGAGCAACCGGCCGCTGGCGGCGGGTGGGCTGACGGACCTCGCGCCCACCATCCTGGGGGCGTTCGGGGTGGCGGCAGACCTGCCCGGCCGAGACCTGCGGGAGGGGCCCTGATGGCGAAGGTGAAGATCCCGCGAGCGTTCAAGGCGCGCCTCAAGGAGGCCGGCCGAGCCCACGGCTACAAAGGCGCCGACGACTTCGGCATGCACCTGATCACGAAGGGCGTGGCCCAGTACGAGGGCGCCGCCGCCAACGCGCGGCTGGACGAGCAGCTGACGTCCGTCGCCGACACCATGGGCTACTCCAGCGTCGACGAGCTCCTGGAACACCTGCTGGAGCGCGGCCTCGCGGCCTACGCCACCGACGACGGCGACCCCGAAGCATTCGCCGCCCGGCTCCGTGGCCTGGGCTACCTCGAGTGAGCCCATGAGCGGCCCCGACCGGTGATCGGCCCCCTGCGCGCCATCGTGGAGTGGAGCCTGGTCCCCTTCGACCACCTGCCGCCGTGGCTGGGGCTGACGCTCGTGTCCGTGCTGACCGGCGTGTTCGCGCTGCTGGTGGTCCGGTGGACGACGAACCAGGTGGCCGTGGCCGCCGCGCGGGACCAGATGAGCGCGGCGATCCTGGAGATGCGGCTGTGGCTCGATTCGCCCAAGCGCGTGTTGATGGCGCAGGGGCGCATGCTCGCGTGGACCGGGCGGTACGTGGGCCGGACCCTGCCGGCGCTGGTGCTGCTGGCCGTTCCGCTGTCGCTGGCGTTCCTGAACCTGGAGATGCGCCACGCGCGGGCCGGCGTGGTCGCGGGTGGTGACGCGCTGCTGCGGGTCGATGGCGGGACCGCGGACCTGCGCGTCGCGGGGCCGCTGCCGGCGTCGGCGCCGGTGTTCGTGCACCCGACCGATGGCGCGGCCTACGTGAGGGTGGCGACCCCCGACGCGGGGCGGTTTGAGGTCGAGCTGAGCCAGGGCTCGGCGACCGCGTCGAAGCTGGTGGTGGTCGGGGACTCGGGGCCTGTCAGCCTGGAACGCGCAGCGGGCTGGGACGCGCTTTGGGCGTTTGGGGTCGAGGGGCCGTTGGCGGCGGGACCGATCTCCCGGATCTCCGTGGAGCACCCCGCGCGCGTGGGCTCGTGGCTCGGGATGCCGTGGTGGGGGTACTGGCTGGTGGTGTCGACGGGGGCTGCGCTGCTGCTGCGCAAGCCCCTGGGGGTGGTGATTTGATCGTCGTGGTGTCCGGCCTGCCCCGCTCGGGCACGTCGATGATGATGCGCATGCTGGAAGCGGGCGGGGTGCCGCCCGTGCAGGACGGCGTTCGCGCGGCCGACACCGACAACCCGCGGGGCTACTACGAACACGAGGGCATCAAGCGGCTCGACCGCGACGACTCCTGGCTCGACGGCTGCGACGGTCAGGCGGTGAAGGTCATCTCGTACCTGCTGCCCCGGCTGCCCGACCGCCTTCGGTACCGCGTGATCTTCATGCGCCGCGACCTCGACGAGGTGCTCGCCTCGCAGCAGCGCATGCTGGCCCACCGCGGCACCCAGGACGCCGCCGACGACGCCGCGATGCGCCGGGACTTCGTGCTGCACGTGGCCGACACCGAACGCTGGCTTCGCGCCGCCCCGAACGTCGAGTCGCTCTACGTTTCCTACAACCGCACGCTGGCCGAGCCCGCGGCGCAGATCGCCCGGGTGGCGGCGTTCGCGGGGCCGGGGCTGGACGAAGGCGCGATGCGGGCGGTGGTGGAGCCGGGGCTGTATCGGAACCGGGGCTGACCCCTACTCGACGTAGCCCAGGATCCGCAGCTGCTCCAGCAGCGCGTCGTCGGCCGGGGCGCCGGTGGCCGGCTTGCGCAGTGCCTGGACCCGGCGGTTGAGCTCGGCGCCCAGGGCTTTCTCGACCTCGGGCAACTTGCCCGCCAGGTCGTAGAGCTCGTCGGGGTCGTCGGCGAGGTTGTAGACGCGGGCTCGGTCGCCGGTGACCAGGAGCTTGTGGCCGGCGGCGACCAGGGACCACGACTCGCGGCCATCGGGGAGGCGCGCGTAGGCGAGGGCGCTGCCGTTGGCGGGGCGGCCGGCGAGGGACTCGAGCAGCGCGCCGTTGCCGCCGGGGGTCAGCTCGACGCCCGCTTGCTGCGCGATCCAGGCGCCCAGGTCGACGAGCTCGAGGCCGTCGCCCTGCAGCGATGGAGCGCCGCGCACCCAGAGGGGCACCACGACCTGGTGCTCGAACGGGGCGCCGCCGTTGGCGAAGACGCCGTGGCGGTCGAGGCCTTCGCCGTGGGTGCCGGCGACGACGATGACGGCGTCGGCCGGGAGGTCGTTGAGCAGCGCGGGCAGGGCCGAGTCGATGGCGCGGAGGCGGGCCCCATGGAGTTGGCGGAGGCGCAGGCGGTCGGCCTTGCTGCCGTCGAAGCGGCCGGCCATGAGTTCCTGGCGTCGGCTCATCCCCCCCGGGGCGCGCCGCTGGGCTTCGAAGAACGTAGACGGGAGGCCACCTTCGTAGGGTTCGGGGGGCGGCTCGGTGCCAAGCCAGGGAGCCCCCGCCGCGGCGATGTGCGCGACCAGGAAGGTCGGGCGCTCGTCAGCCAGCACCTCGCGTGCGGCCTGCACGATGGAGCTGGATTCCCAGTGGCCATGGCCGCTGGGGGAGGGCCCGAACCGCGAGTCCTTGCTGGCCTCCAGAACGTCGTCCCGGGACGGAGGCTCCGGCTTGCCCCGCGACTCGTCGAAGCCGCGCCCCAAGCCCTGCCGAGGCCCGACCGCGGAGCTCCCCCACAGTGCGACCGTCCGGTACCCGGCGGCCTGCATCCGCGCCGGGAGCCACGGCACGTCGGGGCCGACTCGGTCGTAGCGAGTCGTGACCCCGTGCTCCGTCGGCTGGCTGCTGCTGAGGACCGACACCACCGACGACAACGCCGAGGTCGACGGCGCGCGAACCGCGGCCGCGTGGGGCACCGACGCGAACTCCACCGCGCCCGCGGGCCAGGAGTCGACCAGCACGACCACCACGTCCGGCTTCGGCGCATCGCAGCCCACGAGGAGGACAACCGCGACCAGCAGCGGCCAGGCCGAGGCACCGGGGAGCGAGTTCGCCATCACGGCGACGACTCGGCGCGAACGAGCGTCTGCACGCTCCCCAGACTCATCAGCAGGACGTCGCCCTCGGCGAAGCCCCTCGGTCCCGGAAGCGGCCCGGTCGCCGGTCGCCGGTCGCCGAAGTCGCAGGGCCGGTAGCCGTCGGCCGCGAGCGTCCCCAGCCCAACGCCCGTCGACACCCACAGGGCGCCCGCTCGGTCGGCGTGCAGCGCCAGCACCTGATCGTCGGGCAGCCCTTCGACCTGGGTCCAGCCGAACGACTCCCGCTTGAACAGACCTCGCGGCGTGCCGGCCCAGAGCGTCCCCTGGGCCCAGGTCAGCGCCGTGATGTGGGACACGGGCGGGCCCACCGGGTACCAGCCGTCGTCCAGCCGCGCCCACAGCCCCTGGCCTGAGGAGCCAACCCAAAGCACGCCGTTGGGGTCCCGCAGCAACGCCCGCACGCTGCGCACCGCGGGCCAATCGCCGCCGACCGCGCCGCCGCCGTGGGTCCAGGTCTCGCCGTCGAGCCGGTGCAGGCCCTCGGTGCCCCCGAACCACAGGGTCTCGCCGTCGGCGAGCACCGCCCGCACATCCAGGAGCCGCGCCGGGGGCACGGGCCGCTGGGGGTAGCGGTACCACTCGTCGCCCGTCACCCGGAACGCACCGGCCTCTGTGCCCACGAGCCAGCCGCCGTCGACCTCCGCGACCGCTTGAGGCTGGGAGCCATCGGGGACGCGCAGCACCGTCAGGTTCTCGATCTCGGTCTTCGGGGAGTCTGTGTGGACTCCGCCCGCGGCCCCGTCGCTGCGCCGCGGCTTGCTCTCAGGCTGGCTCGTGACGACCACGACTCCGCCGTCGGCCGCGCCCGCGACCGCCAGTTGGGCGCCAAAGAACTCGGGATCCTGAACCCACACGCCGTCGGGGCAGGTCGCCAGCGGCTGCCCGATCACCCCAAGAATCGCGATCAGAAGGGCTGCCTGCATCGGCCGCGGAGTGTAGCAGCGGGCCCGCGTCCCTATCCTGTGAGGGTGAAGCGACTCCTGCTCCTGCTCCTGCTCATCGGCTGCGGCTCCGAACCGGCGCCCCATGTCGCTGCGCGCCCGACGCCGGCGCCCACCCCGGTCGTGGGCCCCGCCGCCCCCGCGGAGCCCGCCTTCGATCCCTTCGAGCTGGGCTGGGAGCAAGGCGATCACCCCGTCCTGCTCGTCGCCGACGACCACCGTGCGTGGAGTGAGCCCCTGGCCGAACTGCTGCGGGTGGCCGGGATCGTGGGTGTCCGCCGCGCGACCCCGGCGGAGGTTCTGGCCGAGCGCCCCGATGCCTCGATCATCCTGCTGCCGCCGGGGTCCCCGGACTCCCTGGCCCCCACCGTCCAGGGCTGGCTGGCCGACCGCAAGGACGTCCTTGCCATCCAGCCGACGGGCGACCTGCTCCCCCTGTTCGGCCTCCGCAACAAGGGCGTCACCGACTCCCGCTGGCTCCGGGACGACCAGCAACGACTGCTGCGGCTGTCCGTGGACTCCATGCGCTACGGCATCGTCGGCGCCCGCCCCCTCGCGTGGCTCCAGCCCACCCCCGACGGCCCGCCCCAGAGCCCCGCCATCACCAGCAAGAAGCACGAAGCCGGCGGCCACGCGATCGCATTCGCCTTCCCCCCCGCCCGCGCGGTCGCCTACGCCCGCCAGGGCAACCCCGCCTGGATCGCCCAGGACCGCGACGGCGACGGCGCCACCACCACCGCCGACCTCTTCTTCGGCGGCGACGACCCCGACTGGGTCGAGTGGGGCGGCCTGGAGCGCCCCGTCGCCGACGCGATCCTCGAGCTGCTCATCGATCAGGTAACCGCCGACTCGGTCCCCATCCCCGTTCCTCGGTTCGCCCTGCTGCCCCACGGAGCGACGGCCGCCCTCATGATCCTGGTGGACGGCGCCGTCCCCGACGTCACCTCCCTCGGCGCCGAAGGCTGCGCCGACACTCTCCTGGGCTGCCCCCGCCTCTCGGCCGCCGCCCCCACCGACGGCGCCGGCCCCTGGTCCCAGTGGACCGCTCCGCCCAAGGCCGCCCCAGCGACCCTCGATCTGTCCTACGGCCCCGGCGCCGCCTCCTGGAACGCCGGCCGCCCCGGCTTCGTCAGCGGCACCGCCCGGCCGGCGCGCTTCGCCGACCTCAACGGCGAGACCGTCCCCACCCACCAGCTCCCCGTCGCCCTCGCCACCGCCAGCGGCCACGCCTTCCCCGCCGACGCGCTGCCGCTCCTCGACGCCGCCGCGGCCGGAGCCGTCGAAGGCGTCATCACGATCCGGCTGGCGGCCGGGGACCCCGGCCTGCGCGCCCTCGTCACCGCCGCGTTGGAGCGCGAGCTCCCCTTCGTCACCCGCGAGGAGCTGGCGGCCTGGCTTCCCCTGCGCGAATCGGCCCGCATCGAGGCCCTGGCCCTCGATGCCGGCAAGCTGACCTTCACCATCCCCGAACACGGGGCCGCCGGCCTCCACCTGCTCATGCCGCGGCAGTCCGGCGTCCTACGCGCCAGCGCCGTGGACCGCGGCGACGCCTGGGTCCCCAGCACCCCCGTCGCCCGCGACGGCCGGCCGATGATGGTCTTCGCCGCGGAACCCGGTCCCTACGTCGTTCAGTTCGTGCCCGGCCGCGCCTCGGCGGGCGGTGCGGCGCCCACCGTCGCCGTCGAATGCCTCAGCGACGTGGCGGTCGCCGACTTCGCGCTCGGCGTGGCCGACGGCACGGAGGTGGTCTCCGACGGCGACGGCTCCGTCGTGCTCGCGGCCGCGGCGGGGAGCGGCTTCGACGACGGACGCATCCCCCCATCCCTCCGGCCCGTGGTCCTGGGCGCCGGCGGCGCGGCCCGCGTCGTGGAAGGGCAGGCGGTCCTCGACGGCGCGGAGCTGGTGGGCCCCGAGTGGTCGCGCCGCATCTCCGCTCGGGCGCGGGTTTCGTTCTCCGAGGACGGGCAAGGCCTGGTTCTGCGCGTCCCGGGCTCCTCCGAAGCCGTGGCCGGCCTCTCGCACGAGGACGGCGCCCTCGTCGCGTTCGTGGGCGACGTCCGCGAGTCGCTCCCCGCCGACCTCAGGTCCGCCGTCGAGGTCTCCATCGAGCGCACGCCCGACTCCATCGAGTTCGCCGTGGGCGACGCCCGCGCCTCGCTCCCCGCGCACTCGGGCCCCCTGGAGCTCGTCGCACGCGACGCGACCCGGAGCGACCGGGTCCTCAAGGTGGACTCCCTGCGGCTTCTTCCCTTGCGGGCCGAAGGCACCTTCACCAGCCGCGTCCTGCCGCGGCCCTCGGCCCTGGAGTGGACCCACGACGCCCCTCCCGGCACCAGCGTCCGCATCGAGATCCGCGCCGGCCACCGCGCCGAGCCGCCCGTCGCCTGGTCCGACTGGCTGCCCATGGAGGCCGCGGGCTTCGTCCAGCCCCACGGCGCCTTCGTTCAGTACCGCGCCACCCTGACCGCCGACGGCGACGTCTCCCCCCGCCTGACGGCCATGCACGCGCGCTGCGGCGAGCTGCAGGACACGTCGCCGGACTGGGACCAGATGGACCCCATCAAGAAGGCCGCCGCCCAGTCCCAGCGCTGAGCCGCGCCGCGGACGTCCGCGGACACCGCCGTTGGGTCCCGGGACGGCCCTGCGACGGCCGCGGTCGAAAGCCCCAGGACCGCTGGGTGGCAGCATAGGTCAACGCAAACCGTTGCCAGCAAAAGGTTTGCGAACTTCTTGATCCCCCTCGAACCAAAGTTGGCACGACCTTCGTAAAGGCATCTCTGCAGAACACGCTGGGCTTCGGCCCGCCTCGGAGGACGCCATGAACCGCATCGCCAACCTGCTCGCTGCCCTCGCCCTGACCCTCCCCGCCGCGGCCCTCGCCGACGACACCTGCGACCCCCATGGCCTCATCACCCAGGTCGGCTCGGACCAGCACGTCGACATCGAGGCCCTCGTCCCCGCGTTGGTGGCGTACGCCGGCATCTACGGCAGCTACCCCATGGACACCGAAGTGATCGAGGCCATGGGCTACGGCGTGGACTCCGGGGGCGGCGAGGTCTGGCTGTCCCTCAGCGACTACAAGGTCGGCGTCGACGCCACCGGCTCCAACGGGGCCCGCCAGTACGCGCTGGTCACCGACTCCGCCACGCAGTTGGCCGAGGCCGGCGACGAGGTGATGGACAAGGTCGACGGCCTCAACGACGAGATCGACGCCGCCGAGGCCGACCTGGAGCAGGTCGTCGACGACGCGAAGGCGGTCAGCTACCAGCTGGAGGCGGTGGCGAAGAAGTTGGAGCGGGCCCGCCGCCTGGTCGAAGCCGGGCGCCTGCGCCCCCAGTCCTACCAGCGCCTCGAGGACCTCGCCGACGAGCTCAAGGCCGAGCTGATGGCCTTGAAGGCCGAGCGCGAGGTCTTGCGCACCCAGATCTCTGAGCGTGTCGAGCAGCAGGCTTCCCTGCGCGACTCGGCCGACGCCATGTATTCCGGCAGCAATCTGTTCAAGACCTTGTCCTGCGTCCTCAAGGGTGCTGCCGGATCGGCCCGCTGACCTCCGACCAACGTGTCCAAACGAACCGCTCGGGCAATGGTGCTCGGGCGGTTCGTCGTTCTGGTCCGTGCGTCGGCGGGCTTCGCGAGCAGCCTGCTACAGCCCCAGCCGGTCTCCCAGGGCGCCGAGCGCCTCGGCCGCGCCCACCCGCAAGCGGTGGTGCACCACCCGGGACACCTCGGACTCGCCGGGGTTGACCTCGACCGTCAAGCCGCCGTGCTCCCGGGTCAGGACCACCGGCGCGGCGATGTATGGAAACACCGACGTCGTGCCCACGGAGACGACGACGTCGAAGCCGAGCGCGAGCTCCCGCTGGAGCCGGTCGGCCGCGTCCGTCGGGAGCATCTCCCCGAACAGCACGACCTTCGGGCGGATGACGCCGCCGCAGCCGCAGCGGGGCAGGGGAGCCAGCGCCGCGTAGTCCGCCACCCGCTCCGCCCGCCGGCACTCGGTGCACAACAGATCGTGCACGTCGCCGTGGATCGCGATGACGTCGGTGGCGCCGCCCGCTTCGTGCAGCCCGTCCACGTTCTGCGTCAGCACCACGCAGCGGGTCAGCCGCCGCTGCAGCGCCCCGATCACGGCGTGAGCGCGGTTGGGCCCGGCGCCTCGCGACGCCTCTTCGATCTGCCGGATGTACTTCCAGGTCAGCGCCGGGTTGCGCCGAAACATCGGCCCCGACAGCGCTTGCTCGATGGGCACGCCGTCGTCGGTGCCGGCGTCGTTGTACAGCCCTCCGATGCCCCGGTAGGTGGGCAAGCCCGAGTCCGCCGACACCCCCGCGCCGGTCACGAACAGCACGGACTCGTCGCCCTCGATCCGCCTCGCCAACTCCTGGATCACCGCGTCCATGACACCTCTGACGGCTGGGGTCTTGCCGGCGGGGAGCCAGCGGACAAAGCTTGCCATCCTCACCCCCTGGAGATCGAAATGACCCCCGACGTCCTTCGCGCCCGCCGCGCCGCCCTCGGCCGCAAGCTCGGCGGCCAGCCCGTCCTCCTCATGGGGCACGAGGTCTCCCCCCGCAACTTCCTGCTGAACACGCACCCGTTCCGCCAGGACTCCACCTTCCTCTACTTCGTCGGCCTGTCGGTGCCCGGCGCGGCGGCCGTGATCGAAGGCGATCGCACGACGCTGTACCTGCCCGAAGTCGAGGCCGACGACGCCCTGTGGCACGGCGAGTCCCCCAGCCACGACGACCTGCGCCAGCGCGCGGGCGCCGACCGGGTCCGGGAGCGGGACCGCCTGCCCCCGGGCCGCTACCACGCGCTGCCCGTGAGCGAGCCCCTGGCCAACGCCGACGCGGCGCTCCTGTCGGACCGCGAGCTGGACCCCCAGGAGCCCGGCCACGGCATCTCGGGGAAGCTGTTGCAGGCGGTCGTCGAGGCGCGCTTGTCCCTGGACGCGGGCGAGGTTCAGGCCATGCGCCGGGCCGTCGACGCCACCCGCATCGCCCACGTGGAGGCCATGAAGGCCACCCGCGTCGGGTCGACCGAAGACGAGATCGACGCCCTGATCCGCGGCGTCATCGCGGCCCACGGCATGGTGCCGGCCTACCCGCCCATCGTGACGGTGCGCGGCGAGGTCCTGCACGGGCGCGCCCAGGGGCTGCCCTTGGAAGACGGCCAGCTGCTGCTGGTGGACGCCGGCGCCGAGGACTCGACGGGCTACGCGTCGGACGTCACCCGCACGTGGCCGGTGAGCGGCACCTTCTCCCCGCGGCAGCGCTCCATCTACGACCTGGTGCTCGACGCCAACGAAGCCAGCATCGCGTTGTGTCGGCCCGGCGCCCGGTACCGGGACGCGCACCTGGAGTCGGCGCGGGTCATCGCCCGCGGGCTGGTGGATGAGGGGCTGCTGCACGGGGACGTGGACGGGCTCGTGGAGTCGGGCGCGCACGCGGTGTTCTTCCCCCACGGCGTCGGGCACCTGCTGGGGCTCGATGTGCACGACATGGAGCTGTACGGCGACGCGGTGGGCTACGGCCCCGGGCGGTCGCGCAGCAAGCAGTTTGGCTTGAACGCCCTGCGGCTGGACCGGGACCTGCAGCCGGGGACCGTCGTGACGATCGAGCCCGGCTTCTACGTGGTGCCCGCGATCTTCGCGGACGAGGCGCTGCGGACGCAGTTCGGCGACTCCGTGGACTGGGCGGCGGCCGAGGGCTGGATGGGCTTCGGCGGCATCCGCATCGAAGACGACGTGCTGGTCACCGACGGCGCCCCCGATGTGTTGAGCGGCAGCATCCCCAAGACGGCCGAGGCGGTCGAAGCGCTGGTGGGCTCGGGCCCGTCGGCGGCGGAGCGATTCGGGTTGTAGGGCCTCAGCCGGGGGCGGAGCGGGGCGGCCGGGCCGTCGGCCGAGGGCGGACCGAGCCGAGGCTCAGGCGACGTCGAATCGAACGGAGCTGCGCCCCACCTCGCCGGCCTCGTCGAAGCGTCGCTCGTGGGCGATGACTTCGTCGCCGATGAGCACGACGGTGCTCGCGCGGGTGCCGTAAACGGGGGTGTTCAGGAACCGCGGGGACAAGCGGCGCTCCCACTCCAGGCCGAAGCCCGTGTCGGGCAGGGCCTCGTCGGGGGCGATGGTCTGGTCGGCGAGCAGGGCGAAGAGCGCGTCCACGTCGGGCTCGTCCGTGAGGGCGTCGGCCAGGGCCGCGGCGCCGCCGACGACCTTGGGCCACGGCGTGTCCAACGCGGCGTTGCTGAGCCCGTGGACGCCCGGCGCGACGTCGGTGGGGGAGCCGCTGCGGTTGGACCACCAGCGCAGGCTCGAACCGTCGCCGACCAGGACGTTGTGGGGCCCGTACTCGGGGCCGAAGGGCACCAGGGGAGTGAGGTAGTCGGTCGGCGCGGCGTTCCCGCGCAAGAAGTCGGCGGTCAAGGCGCCGCGGCTTCGCGGGTGCTTCGGGGCCGAGCGCTCCGCGGCTTCGCGGACGTTGGTGACGGCGGAGAAGCGACCCCGGCGGTCGACGCCGAGCCAGGTCCCCCCGGCTTCCAGGTCGCGGCCACCCCAGACGCCTTCGTCCCACCAGTCCGCGGGAGCCGTCGGGCGCGCGCGAAACTCATCCCGGTTGGCGGCGACGACCAGGCGATACCGCGGGTGCGCCCGCCAGGCGAACAAGACGAGGCACACGACTCAGGCCTTCTTGCGACGCTTCTTGGGGGCCTTGGCCGGCTCGCCGTGCAGCTGGTCCCAGGACACGAGCACCCCGTCTTCGTCGGCGTACAGCCACTCGCCGGGCTTGAACGAGATCCCCGCCAGGTGCAGGGGCACGCTTCGCAAGGACTCGCTTCGCAGGATCGGCCGGCGTGGGTTCGTGCACAGGGCCTTCACCCCGATGGGCAGGATGCTCAGCTTCCGCGACTCCCGCACGGCCCCGAAGACCACGATGCCGGCCCAGCCGTTGCCCGCTGCGGTCTCCGCGGCGGCCGCCCCGAGCAGCGCGCAGCGCATGGAGCCGGAGCCGTCGATGACGAGCACGCGGCCGTTTCCCGGTTCGTTCAAGATCTGCCGGATCAGCGAGTCGTCTTCGTAGGCCCGGACGGTCTCGACGGCGCCGTGAAAGCAGCGTCGTCCGCCAAAGTCGCGGAACACCGGCTCGGCCACGAACACGTGGTCGGGGTGCGCGTCGTACAGCTCGCTGGTCAGAAGCTCCATGGCGGGAGGATACCGGGGTCGGGAACCGAGGCGGCTGGGGTGTATCCTCGGCGGCCCTCGGAGACTGTATGAGCGACGTCCGTTTTCCCCCCGTCGACCGCGCCACCTGGGAGGCCCAGGTTCGGGCTGAACTCAAGGGTCGGCCCTTTGATCGGACGCTTGCGCGCGTCCTGCGCGAGGGCATCCGCCTGCAGCCGCTGTACGACGAGGCGCCGGCGACGGCGACCGGGCTGGGCGAAGCGCCGTGGAGCCGCGCGACCAGGGTCCCCGAGTCGGGCATCGAGGGCATCGGCAGCGACGCCCCGCACACCGCGGTCTGCTCCACGTGGACGGCGCACGACCTGGCCGCCCGCGCCGCCGAGTGGGTGCCCGAAGCGCGCTGGATCCGCCTGGATCTGCGCGCCGGCCTGACCTGGGAGGCAGCGTCGACCGCGCTGCGCTCCATCCCGTCGGACGTCGGCCTCATCGGCCTGGGCGACGGCCGGCCGTTGTTGGAAGCCGCCCGTCCGCTGCGCCTGGGCCTCGACCCCCTCGGCGACGCCGCCGCCGGCTGGGCGCGGGGTTCGGTCGAAGCCGCCTTCGACGAAGCCACCGAAGCCCTCATCGCCTGCGAGGCCCGCCCCGAAGCCCGCGCCCTCAGCGTCTCCGCCGAGCCCTGGGCCGCCGGCGGCGCGTCGACCACCCAGCAGCTGGCGTGGTTGCTGGCCGCCCTCACCGAGACCCTCCGCGCGTGCGAGGACCGCGGCGTCGACGTCGCCCGCGCCAGCCGCCAGGTCGTCCTGCGCCCCACCGTCGGGCGCAACGTGTTTGTGGGCATCGCGTCCCTGCGGGCCCTGCGGCTGCTCTGGAGCAAGGTGCTGATGGCCTGGGGCACCGCGCCGCCGGCGCCCGAGGTCCATGTGTCCTTGAACCCCTCGGTCCTGACCCGCCTCGACCCCTGGGTGAACCTGCTGCGCGGCAGCCACGGCGCCTTTGCGGCCCTGGCCGGCGGCGCCGATGTGTTGGAGGTCCCGCCCTTCGACTCGGCCCTCGGCGAGCCCGAGGAACTGGGTCGCCGCGTCGCGCGCAACACGCCGTTGATCCTCACGGAGGAGGGCCACCTGGGCCGCGTCGCCGATCCGGCCGGGGGGTCCTACTTCATCGAGCACTTGACCGACACGCTCGCGCGCGAAGCGTGGGCCCGGTTCCAGGGCGTCGAAGCCGGCGGTGGACTGCTCGCCGCCATGCGCCGCGACGGCCCCCAGCACGAGCTGTTCGCCGACGCCCGCAAGCGCGCCAACTCCGTCGGCCACCGGCGCGTGCCCGTCACCGGGGTCTCCGAGTTCGCCCTGCCCGACGAGCCGGTCTTGCAACGCCCACCGGTCCCCGACGCCCCCGGCGGCGACATCACGCCGGTGCCCCTGCGCCCTGACTCCGCGGCGTTCGAGGCCCTGCGCGCTCGCGTCGCCGTCCTCGGTCGCCCCACCGTCCTCCTCGCCGCCGTCGGCCCCCGCGCCGAGTGGTCGGCCCGGGCCAGCTGGACGCGCAACGTCTTCGAGGCCGCGGGCTTCGCCGTCGTCGAAGGGGAGGGGACGGGCGACCTCGACCCCGTCGCTTCGTCCGCGGCCCTGGCTCCCTCCGCCGACGCTGCCTGCCTCGTCGGTTCGGACCGTCGCTACGCCACTCACGCGACCGACGCCCTGCGTGTCCTCGCCGCCGCGGGTCCCGCCTTCCTCGCCGGCCGCCCGGGCGACGAGCGTCAGGCCTGGACCGAAGCCGGCGCCACCGCGTTCGTCCACGTCGGCTGCGACGTGCTCGGCATCCTCACCCGCCTCGTCGACTCCCTGGAGGCCCGATGACCCGCCCCGACTTCGGCCACCTCGCCTTCGACGACGTCCCCGTGGACGGCGACGTCGGTTCCGCGTCCGCCACCTGGCCCACCCCCGAAGGCATCGACGTTGCCGCCGGCTACGGCCCCGACGCCCTCGACGGCCTCACCCACCTCGGCGGCTACCCCGGCTTCGCCCCCAACGTGCGCGGCCCGTACTCGACGATGTACGTGCGGCGCCCCTGGACCGTGCGCCAGTACGCCGGCTTCAGCACGGCCGAGAAGTCCAACGCCTTCTACCGACGCAACCTCGCCGCGGGGCAGAAGGGCCTGTCCATCGCCTTCGACCTGGCGACCCACCGGGGCTACGACAGCGACCACCCGCGCGTGGTCGGCGACGTCGGCATGGCCGGCGTGGCCGTCGACTCCATCGAGGACATGCGCGTCCTGTTCGACGGCATCCCGCTCGACAAGATGTCGGTGTCGATGACGATGAACGGCGCGGTGCTGCCGATCCTGGCGCTGTATGTGGTGGCGGCCGAAGAGCAGGGCGTCGCGCCGGCGGACCTCATGGGGACGATCCAGAACGACGTCCTGAAGGAGTTCATGGTCCGCAACACCTACATCTATCCGCCGGCGCCTTCGATGCGGATCGTGGCCGACATTTTCGAGTACACGTCGCGGCACATGCCGAAGTTCAACTCGATCAGCGTGTCCGGCTACCACATGCAGGAGGCCGGAGCGACGGCCGACATCGAGCTGGCCTACACCCTCGCCGACGCCCTGGCCTACGTGCAGACCGGCGTGGACGCGGGCCTCGACGTGGACGCGTTCGCACCCCGCATCAGCTTCTTCTTCGCCGTCGGCACGCACTTCTTCATGGAGGTCGCGAAGCTGCGGGCGGCGCGCCTGCTGTGGGCCCGGCTGATGCAGGAGCGCTTCGCGCCCAAGAACCCGAAGTCCCTGAAGCTGCGCACCCACTGCCAGACCAGCGGGTGGTCCCTGACCGCCCAGGACGTCTACAACAACGTGGTCCGCACGGCCGTCGAGGCCCTCGCCGCGACCCACGGCCACACCCAGAGCCTGCACACCAACAGCCTCGACGAGGCCCTGGCGCTGCCCACCGACTTCAGCGCGCGCATCGCGCGGAACACCCAGATCCAGATCCAGCAGGAGACCGGCACCTGCGACGTCGCGGACCCCTGGGGCGGCAGCTGGCTGGTCGAGAAGCTCACCGCCGACCTCGCCGAACGCGCCTTGACGCACATCGCCGAGATCGACGAACTGGGCGGCATGGTCAAGGCGATTGAGGCCGGCGTGCCGAAGATGCGAATCGAAGAGGCCTCGGCGCGGACGCAGGCGCGCATCGACTCCGGGCGCCAGAAGATCCTGGGCGTGAACCACCACCGGCTCGACGAAGAGATGCAGATCGACGTGCTGCAGGTGGACAACGACGCCGTGCGGACGGCGCAGCTGGCGCGGCTCGCGAAGCTCAAGGCTGAGCGCGACGACGCGGGGCTGGCGACGGCGTTGGCGTCGCTGACCGACGCGGCCAACGGCAACGGCAACCTGCTCGCGGCGTCCATCGACGCGGCGCGGGCGGGCGCGACGGTGGGCGAGATGAGCGACGCGCTGGAGGCCGTCTTCGGGCGCCACCAGGCGACGATTCGCTCGATCAGCGGCGTGTACGCTGGCGAGGTGGGCAGCGACAACGACCGCATCGAGTCCGTGCGCACGCGGGTCGCGGCGTTCGCCACCGACGAGGGGCGCAACCCCCGCATCCTGCTGGCGAAGATGGGCCAGGACGGCCACGACCGCGGGCAGAAGGTGCTCGCGACGGCGTTTGCGGACCTGGGCTTCGACGTCGACGTCGGCCCGCTGTTCCAGACCCCGGCGGAGACGGCGCGCCAGGCGGTCGAGAACGACGTGCACATCGTGGGCGTGAGCTCGCTGGCCGCCGGCCACAAGACGCTGGTGCCGGCGCTGCGGCGGGAGCTGGAGGGCCACGGCCGCCAGGACATCCTCATCGTCGCCGGCGGCGTGATCCCGCCCCAGGACCACGAGCAGCTGCGGGCCGACGGGGCGGCGGCGATCTTCGGGCCGGGCACGGTCATCGCCGACGCGGCCGACGGGTTGCTCGGTCTGCTCGAAGACGCCGGTGCGTAGGCCGAGCCTCGACCAGCTCGACGCCGGCGTTCGCGGCGGCGACCGGGCGCTGCTCGCGCGGGCGATCACGCTCGTCGAGTCCACGAATCCCAAGCACCGGGCCCAGGCCCAGGAGCTGCTGGCGCGGCTGCTCCCGGCCACCGGCGGCTCCATCCGCGTGGGGATCACGGGGGTCCCCGGCGTCGGCAAGAGCACGCTGCTCGATGCACTGGGGCTCACGCTGTTGGATGCGGGCCTGCGCGTGGCGGTGCTCGCCGTGGACCCCAGCTCGTCCCTGAGCGGCGGCTCCATCCTGGGCGACAAGACCCGCATGGCTCGCCTCGCCATGCGGCCCGAGGCGTTCATCCGGCCGTCGCCGGCGGGGACCACGCTCGGCGGCGTCGCTCGGCGCACTCGCGAAGCGCTGCTGCTGTGCGAGGCCGCGGGCTTCGACGTCGTGCTCGTCGAGACGGTCGGGGTCGGCCAGTCCGAGACGGCCGTCGCCGAGCTCGTCGACTGCTTCGTCGTGTTGGCGCTGCCCGGCGCCGGCGACGAGCTGCAGGGCATCAAGAAGGGCGTGCTCGAGCTGGCCGACGTGCTGGCCGTCAACAAGGCCGACGGCGACAACGTGCACCGCGCGAACATCGCCCTGCGGGAGCACCGGGCCGCGTTGCGCTACCTCCGCCGGCGCCGCCCCGCCTGGGAGCCTCGCTCCCTTTTGGTGTCAGGCCAGACGGGGCTTGGCCTCGACGAGCTGTGGCAGGCCGTCCTCGACCACCGGGCGACCTTGACCGAGTCTGGGGACCTCCCCGACATTCGCGCCGAACAAGCGGTGGGGTGGTTGCGCGCCGAAGTCGGGGACCGCCTGTGGGAGGCCTTCGATCGGCACCCCGCCGTCGCCGCGCGCCTCCCGGGGCTGCAGTCGGAGGTCCGAGCGGGGACCACCCCGCCGGGGGCCGCCGCCGCCGAGCTGCTGGCCCTGTTCGGGCTGTCGGACCCGCCCGCGCCCGGATGACCCCCTCGGCCCGGCCCGAAATGGGGCCGCGCGTGGGCCGCAGCGTTTGCGAGCATTGAACTCCGCACCGCTGCCTGGGGATCCCGCCATGCGCCCACTCGCCCTGTTCGCCCTGATCCTCGTCGGCTGCCTGCCGACCCTCGACGACCGCTTCAACGTCACCGACGAGCCCGGCCTGTACGGCGTGGCGTGTGCGCCCTCGGGCGAGGTGGGCATCAGCAATGCGTCCGTGGCGGCGTACTTCGGCGACGAGCAGACGGCCGAAGTCGAGGTCCTGAGCGACGGCGACGGCGAGTTCCACCTGTCGGTGACCCGCGACGGCGACTACCGGGTCACCGTCGAGAAGGGGAACTACCGCTCGACGAAGACCGTGCCGTTCGAGGTCGACAAGCGGCTGCCCGCCGGGGACATCTGCCTCGACGCCTCCGATGTGCGAATCGCGGTGGTCACCGGCCTGTACGACTCCATCGGGCGGCTCGTGCGGCGCCTGGGCTTCGAGGTTGAGAGCTACGACGGCGAGTCGGTCACCTCGCCTGCCCAGATGCCCCTGCTCTACGACCTGGGCGAGATGCTCCAGTACGACGTCATCTTCTACAACTGCGGGATGGCGGAGCTCTGGTACGACGACGACAGCGTTGTGGCGTCCAACCTGCGCTCGTTCGTGGGGGCTGGCGGCAGCGTCTACGCGTCGGACTGGGCCAGCGCCATCGCGGAGGTCATCGACCGCGACGCCATCGAGTTCGTCGGGGAAGCCGAGGACGAGTTCAACGGCGCCCGCCGCGGCTCCGTCGGCGTCATCGACGCCCGGGTGCTGGATGCCTCGCTGAACACGATCTTCGGAGGCCGGACGGCCGAGATCAACTACGAGCTGCCGGGCTGGGTGCTGGTCCAGGACGCCCGCGCCGACTCCCAGGTCCTGTTGCGGGGCGACCACACCGACGAGTTTGGCCAGACCTGGGCGGACATCCCGCTGGCGGTCCGCTACCGCTCCGAAATCGAGGGCGGCGGGCAGGTCATCTACACCTCATTCCACAACGAGGAGCAGGTGACGGCGGACATGAACGACATCCTCTACGAGTTCATCCTGTCGCTCTGAGGCGCCGACGGCTCCGAGGCCCACTCGAACCAGAGGACGCTGGTTGCGGAGGGGCGACGCCATCGGCTGCCGTGCTGCATCCTGCGGCCGTGACCCCGCTCCCCACCCTTGCTTCGACCCGGGCCGCCTGGTCCGACGGCGCCCTGTCCGGTGTGTTTCGCCACCTGTTCGTCGAGCAGTGGCAGGCCATCGACGCCCAGCCGCGCATCCGCGATCCCCAGGCTCAGCTCAAGCTCCTGGGGCTGTACGGCGTCGCCATGCTCGCGCTCATCGGCAACGAGTACGCCGTGGACGCCATCATCGAGGCGCTGCCGAAGTCCTTTCGAGGCGGCCGGCGGAGCCTGACCTCGTTCATGGTCTGGGGTTGGTTGACGGCGGGCTTCTACATCGTGCCGGCGGTCCTGTACTCGCGCTTCGTGCTCGGCATGGGCCTGGCGGATCTGGGCCTGCGCCTCCGGGGCCTCCGCGACCACATCGGCCTGTACGTGGCGATGCTGGCGGCGATCTCGCCGGTGGTGCTCATGGCCTCGACGACGGAGCACTTCCAGAAGGTCTATCCCTTCTACCGAAAGGCCGGCGACAGCTGGGGGGACTTCCTGGGCTGGGAGACCGCCTACGCTGCCCAGTTCCTGGGGCTGGAGCTGTTCTTCCGCGGCTTCCTGCTGATGTTCCCCGCGCGGGTTCTGGGTGCCTGGGCCATCCCCGCCATGGTCATGCCCTACATGATGATCCACTTCGCGAAGCCGTTGCCCGAGTGCGTCGGCTCCATCATCGCGGGCCTGGTGCTGGGCATCGTCGCCTTGCGGACCAGATCCGTGTGGGCTGGCATGGCGGTGCACGTGGCCGTCGCCTGGAGCATGGACCTGTTGTCCCTGGGTCAGCGCGGCAAGCTGGGCGCGCTGTTCGGGGGGTAGTGGTCACTGCAGCGACCACCCAGCGTCGGTTGACGCGACATAACTGGTCTCCGGAGTGACCACCAGGTCGATGGCCTTCGATCTCGACCCCGACAGAACCCAACAACCACAACGGTCGTGCACCAGATGGCCCGGTTGGACCGCTTCTTGCGAACAGAGTCGGCATGCGCCACTCCGCCGCCCTCTTCGCCGCCGCCCTGACCCTCACCGGCTGCTACACGAACCTCTTCGGCCCCGGGGCTGAAGAGGAGGCCATCCGGCCCCTCGACTCCTCCCTGCAGGCCCTCACGGCCGAGGAGCTCTTCGAGCTGGCCGCCGCTGACTACGGCGTCCCCCGGGACCTCCTGGTCGCGGTCGCCTGGAACCAGAGCGGCTTCGCCCCCGGCGACCACGACCACGACGAGCACGAGCCGGCCCACGGCTGGCTCGGCCTCACCCCCGGCCAGGTCGACCTCGCCGTCGCCATCACCGGCTACGACCGCGAGGCCATCGAGTTCGACCGCGAGGCCAGCATCTTCGCCGGCGCCGCCGTCCTCGACGCCCTGCGCGACGACCTGGTGCCCCTGGCCTCGGCGCTCAACGCCAACGCGCAGTGGTGGGACGTCCTGGTCGACTTCGCGGGCTTCGAGGAGGAGTGGCTGTCCCACGACTGGGCCGGCGACATCTACCGCGTCTTGCAGCAGGGCTTCTTCGCCCCCACCGTCAACGGGGACACGGTCGTCCTGGCCCAGCGCGAAATGGAAGACCTGCAGAACGTCCGCTTCGTCGAGCCGCCCCGCGACTCCAGCGGTGCCTTCTCCGGCGAGGCCGGCTACCCCGGCCGTGCCCGCTTCACCCCGGCCCACAGCAGCAACCAGAGCAGCCGCAGCGGCGGCGCCAGCGCCATCAACCGCGTGGTCATCCACACCACCGAAGGCTCTTACAACGGGGCCATCTCCTGGTTCCGCAACGGCAGCTCCAACGTCTCCGCCCACTACGTCCTGCGCAAGTCCGACGGCGAGGTGACCCAGATGGTCGCCGACAACCGCAAGGGCTGGCACGCGTGCAGCAACAACAACGACACCATCGGCATCGAGCACGAGGGCGCCAGCGCCAACCCCGCGACCTGGACCGCGGCGATGTTCGACAGCTCGGCTCGACTGACTGCGTGGCTGGTGACCGAGTACGACATCCCCATCGACCGCAACCACATCGTCGGCCACGGCGAGATCCAGCCCGCCTCGTGCTCCTACCGCAGCGACCCGGGCCCCCACTTCGACTGGGACGGGTACCTGGCGAAGGTCGAGGCCTACGCGTTCGGCACCTCGTCCGCCGCCGAGCCCGAGCCCGCCTTGCCCGGCGATGGCGACCTGCTGCCCCCCCTGGAGCTGCCCACCGCCGCGACGGTGAGCTTCGTGTCCCCCCGCAACGGCGACACGGTGGCCAACCCCGTGATCATGAAGGTCCAGCAGACCGGCGCACACCACACGGAGATCTGGGCCGGCCCCTACCGCATCGCCCGCGACATGACGGCCAACCCCGGCCACGCCGGGACGCTGTTCAACCAGACCGGCGAGCGCAGCCTGACCGTGAAGGCGTTCTCCGCCTCGGGCGCCCAGATCGCCAGCCAGACCATCACCGTCGACGTCGCCAACGTGGCCGGCCGCCTGCAGCCGTCGGCGGCCATGGTCAGCGGCATGACCTACAAGCTCAACGCCGAGATCACGGCGGGCTCGGCCCCCACTTACGTCCGCTACTGGGTCGACGGGCACCTGCTGCACGACGCGGGCACCGGCAGCCCCATCGCCGTGGGCGACAACTACGCCCTGGACTACTCGTTCACCGACTCCGGCCACGGCCGGCTCATCCAGGTGCGCGGCTTCGACGACGAGGACAAGCTCGTGGCCGAGGGCTTCGGCTACATCGACGTCGAGCACGCGACGGCGGATCCCGGGAGCATCTTCGACGTCATCAGCGTCGGCGTGACCGGCACGACGATGCGGCTGCACACGGAGGCCTCGGCCGACGTCGCGTACGTCGAGTACCGCGTCGACGGCTGGCTGCTGCACGACATGGTCAGCGGCTCGCCCCGCGGGCTGCCCCAGGACTACGCCATCTGGTACCAGTTCGGCTCCTCGGGAGCGCGCACGCTGGAGGTCCGGGCCTTCGACGCCGCGGGCCAGCTGTTGGACGTCAGCACGTCGACCATCCACGTGCCGTCCCCGCAACTGGACCTCTCGTGGACGCGGCAGAGCAGCATGCTCTACCTGTTCGAGGCCCAGGCCCCGGCGGGCACGGCGAAGGTCGTCATCGACGTCGACGGCTACGTGCTCACCGACGTGAACACGGACAACCAGTACGCCCCGGCGCCCGAGTTCAAGCTGCTCTACCGCTTCAACTACGGCACCTACCGCCCCATCCGGGCCCGCGCCTACGACGCCGTGGGCAACCTGGTCGACACGTGGACCAGCAACATGGGCGCGTACTGAGGGGACGCTGAGCGCTCAGCCCAGGCGCTGCAGCTCCGCGTCGGCGTTGGCGTCGGTGCCCGCCCACAGCTCCTTCGCCCAGAACAGCGAGCTGGTCCAGTCCCCGATGATCGCCGAGACCGCGTCGCCGGGCGGCGCCTTCAGGTCCAACGCTCCCCGCTGAACGCCCCCGGTCGCCGAGCCGCCGCTGAACGCCTCCAGGAAGGTCGCCAGGATGGCGGCTTGGGACGGCTTGACCTGTGCCCGGCGCACAATCCGATCCCACGCGGCCCCGTCCGGTCCCTCGACCCGCTGGACGATCTCCTCTCGCTGGCGTTCCCCCACGTTCTTGCCCGTCACCCGATCCAGCGACGACAGGAGCCAGTCGAAGTAGAGCAGCTGCAGGAACCCGAACCTCCGCACGGCTGCGGACAGCTCCGGGTCGGCAGCCACGGCGGCGATGAGGGAGTCGAACAGCAGGTCGCGATCGGGTTCCCCGTCCGAGGTCCGGGGGACGACGTACGAGGCCATGGACTTCTTGAGGCGGCGTGCGCCCAGCGCGATCGCAGGGAGGGTCCGGGCGCTCGTGGAGCTCAAGCCGAGCGTGGTGCGAGCGGCGGCCAGGCCGAGGGTGGGCCAGCTGCGAATCGGCGCTCGGGCCGCGGCCAACGCGGACAGAAGGCCCCGGGGCGCCGCGGGGGCCGCGGCGTCCTCGTAGTCCTCGTCGCGGGCCTTCCACACCGCCGCGGACCGGGCGCCGAGCTTCGCGGCCTCGGCGCCGCCCGCGGTCATGGCGTCGCCGAACGCCCCCGTCAGGGCTCCGGCGATGGGCAGCGGCACGATGCGGCAGGACCGGTTGGGCCCCAGCACCGCCCGCAGCTGGAAGTCCACGCCTCGCCCGTCCGACGCGACCAGCAGGCGCATGAGCAGCATCGGCTCGAACAGATCGGTCAGCCACCGCAGCGCGCCCCAGGGCAGCCGCGAACGGCGGAGCTGGGCCTCCTCGAGCGCTCCCGCCAGGCGCTGGTCGTCTCCGCCCATCGAGAGGCAGAGGAGGTCATCGGGGCCGGTGACGAGCGGGTCGTAGAGCCCCTGCTTCCCCTCGCGCTGCAGCTTGCGGGTGGAGCGGCTGTGGGCGAGCACGGCGGACGCGGCGCACATCGTGGGGTTGTTGCCGAACATCGCGCCATCGACGTGGCCATCGACGATGGGCATGAGGATCGGCATCGCTCCGCTGCGGAGGGCGACCTCGACGACCGGCTGGTCGAGGTCCGGCTCGTGGTCGCCGGGATCCCGGGTCAACTCGATGTTCGTGAAGATCTTGGGGCCGTAGGGCCGACGCGCGTTGCCCGCGAGGGTGATGCCGTGGGTCCGCAGATCAAAGGACACCACGCAGACGTGGCGGGGCAGATCGCCCAGCGTCAGCGACTCGGCGAGGCCCAGCTCGGTCTGGATCGCGGCCGTCACCGCGGCGAGGCGCCGCTTGCTGGTCGCCGTCTGCCCCAGCATCAAGCGCCCGATGCCGGACGCGCCCACCCCGTAGGCGTCGAAGACGGTGACCAGCTTGTCGACCAGCTCGTCGATCACGGCGGGGCCGTCGGTGAGCTCGGCGGGGGTGCGGCTGGCCAGGGACAGGGCGATGAGCGCGCCGAACGAGGTGCCCGCGAACAGGTCGGCCCGCGCCAGCAGGTCCGGGACCTCGCCCACGAGCGCCCGCAGCATCTGCAGCTGGATCAGACCCGAAGGGCCTCCATCGAACGACAGGATGCGGAAGTACTTCGAGTCGCGCTGGCGGCGCATCTCGCCGGGCGCGGCGGCGGTGGTCATGGCTCCCCCTGGTTGCTCGGAGCCTATCGGAGGCGCGCTCAGCGAGCGGCGCGGTACGGCTCGTCCATGGCGACGTATTCGTGCTCGGCCAGGGCCTCCTCGACCCACGCCTGCATCGAGGCCAGCCCGCGGATCGCGTTCATGTAGGCCGCCGCTTCGGGCGGCACCTCGATCCCGTGGGTCACGAACCGCCAGACCACCGGCGCGTAGAAGGCGTCCGCGGCGCAGAAGGCCCCGAACAGGAACGGCCCCTCGCCCCCGAAGCGCTCGCGGGTGTCGGCCCAGATCGCCAGGATCCGGTCGATGTCCTGCTGGACGCGCAGGTTGAGGCCGCGGCCGGGAAGCCGCGCCTCGATGTTCATGGGCATGGCGGTGCGCAGGGCCGAGAAGCCCGCGTGCATCTCGGCGCAGACGGCCCGGGCGACGGCTCGGGCATCGCGGCCTTCGGGCCAGACTCGAGGCTCCTGCTCCGCGACGTACTCGGCGATCGCCAGCGAGTCGGGGACGACGAGGCCGCGGTCGATGAGGATCGGCACGGTCCCGGCGGGCGTCAGGGCCTCGACCCGCGCCTTCCAGTCGGGGTCGCCGAAGGTCCACTTCTGCTCGGTGAAGGGGACGCCGAGCTCGGTCAGCAGGAGCCAGGCGCGGAGCGACCAGGACGAGTAGTTCTTGTTGGCGATGACGAGGCGCATGGGCGCAGCCTGCCAGGGAACCGCTAGTCGATCGACCGCTCGCGCAGCGCGTCCAGCTCCGAGTCGGCCAGCCAGCGGGTCGTCCGCCAGCGGGGCGGGTCGAGCTCGGGGTCGAGCTCCAGGGCGCCGCCGACGAGCTCGACGAGATCGCCCCAGGACACCTGGATCGTCCAGGTGTCCCCGGAGTCCATGTCGCCGCCGACGACCGCGATTCGCCGGGCCTTGGGCAGCAGCGAGTCCACGTCTTCGCCCCAGACCGCCACGCTGAACAGACCGCTGGGCGAGCGGTACACGGAGTAGCTGGCGACGAAGAGGTCGACGTCGTTGGCCTCGTGCCAGGCGTCCAGGACTTCCTTCTGCTCGCCGTACTCGATCGACGCGAGCACCAGGTGGCCCTCGTCGGCGCTCGCCGCGTGGGGCGAGTCGGAGGGCAGGAAGGGGACGACCTCGCCCTCGCGGACGGCGTACAGCGCCGGCGAGATGGGGCGCGGGCTGTTCTCGTACTCGGCCCGCACGGACTGCAGGAGGCGGGCCACCATCGCGTCGTCGCCGTCGCCGCCGATGAGGCAGGCCGACCGGTGGGGGATGGCGGCGATGGGCACGCCGTCGACCCGATCGGCGAAGCCGGCCAGCCAGCCCGGCAGAAGCAGCCGGCTGCTCTCGTAGTCGTCGCCGCCGGCCAGATGCCAGATGTTCGCGGTGGGGTCGTAGCGCTCCAGGCCTTCGTCGGCGAAGGCCGCGAGGTTCGCCCGGGCGGCGTCGAAGGCCTGCTCCAGCGTGACTCCCCACTCCTCGAGCTGGTCCAGACGCGCGTAGCTCAGGGAGTTGGGCAGGTCGATGGCGAGCACTTCGTTGAGCAGGGGCAGGAACGGCCGCATGGCCATGGGCGGGCGTCGACCGTTCGTGTTGGCGGCCAGGAAGAAGGCCGCGGGGCGCAGAACCGGCAGCACCATCTCCATGGCCGTGGCCCAGTCCGTCGGCAGCTCCGGGCGCTCGGTCATCGTCGCCAGGAAGAAGGCGATGCGGTCGGTGCGGTCGTCGGGGGAGAGGGCCCGGGTTTCGAGGTAGAGGTTGCTCAGGTAGCAGGCCATGGCCGGCCCGCCGCGGGGCACCACGTCCAGCGCGAACTCACGGGGGTGGGGCGTGACCGTGTCGAAGGCGTCCATGGCCAACGCGACGGCGCGCACCTCGTCCCGGAAGACGTCGTGCGGGTCGATTTCCGGGGCCGGTTCGTCGGGCGCGCCGCCGAACCACCCTTTGACGGTGTCCCAGAACCCCATGCTCGCTACGCGTCGTCGGGGCCCGCGACGAGCCGGTGCGCCCGCAGCAGCTTGCGCAGGTGGTGGCGGGTCAGGCCGACGTCGCGGCTCGTGCGGCTGAGGTTGGCGCCGTTTCGGGCGAGCGCGGCGCGCAGGTACTCGCGCTCGAACGCTTCCAGGGCCTGAGCCTTGGCCTCCTTGTAGGGGAGCCGGGGGTCGAAGGTCGGGGCCGCGGCGGCCGCCTGGGTCTGCATCACCGGGTTCAACCGCAGGGGCAGCTGTTCCAGGGACGTGGCGCCGGGCGGGGCGAGCAGCAGCCCGCGCTCCAGCACGTTGCGCAGCTCCCGGACGTTGCCCAGCCAGGGGTGCTGACGGAGCCGCTCCATGGCCGCGCCGTCCTCGACGACGACGCTGTTCTGGCCGATGCGCTCCAGTAAGACGCGCGTGAGGATCGGCAGATCGTCCAGGCGGTCCCGCAGCCGCGGCATGGTCACGCGCACGACGGCGAGGCGGAAGTAGAGGTCGCGGCGCAGCTCATCGCGGGCGACGGCGTCTTCGGGCGACTTGCCGCAAGCGGCGACGATGCGGACGTCGATGGCCCGGGGTTCGAACTCGCCCAGTCGGCTGACCTGGCGGGACTCGATGACGCGCAGCAGCTTCGGTTGCAGATCCCGGGGCAGGGAGTCGAGCTCGTCGAGGAACAGCGTGCCCCCGCGGGCGGACTCGAAGACGCCCGGGCGATCCTGCATGGCGCCGGTGAACGCGCCGCGGCGGTGGCCGAACAGCTGCGACTCCACCAACTCCGGCGCGACGGCCGAGCAGTCCAGCACCACCAGCGGGCCCGACGATCGCCCCGAGTGGCTGTGGAGCGCGCGGGCCACCAGCTCCTTGCCGGTGCCCGTCTCGCCGTCGACGAGCAGCGAGATGTCCCGGGGCGCCACCCGCTCCAGCACCGCGAACAGCTGCCGCATGGCGATGCTGCCGCCCACGAGCTCGCCGAAGGTGTCCTTGAGCGACGGCGACAGCATCAGCGGCGCGTCTTCGGTCTTCAGGTGCAGGCGGGTCCGACCGATCGTGACCACGGAGCCCGGCGGGACCAGGCTCTCGATGACCTTGGTCTTGCCGATGAAGGTGCCGTTGGTGCTGCCCAGGTCCCGCAGGCGCACCGAGCCGCCCTCCAGGCGCAGCTCCAGGTGCTCTTTGCTGACGGCGCGATCCGTCAGCACGATCCCGGCCTTGCGGGACTTGCCGAGGACCACCGGGTCTTCGGTCAACGGGAAGGCCAGACCCAGATCGGGCCCCTCGATGACAGCCGCCGTCGCGCGGACCAGGATCCCTGAAGGATCCTCCACCATCGTGGGCCCGACCAACGCGGTCTGGAAGCGGGTCGAGGACGCTTCGGACATGCGTCGGGCACAATAGCAGTGATGACGGAGCGATCCGCTGAGCTGGCACTGCGAGAAGGACTCCGCAGCGCCGATTCCCGCTACAAGCTGCAGCGCCTGGTCGGGCGCGGCGGCATGGGCGAGGTGTGGAAGGCGGCCGACTCGGTCCTGGGGAGCGAGGTCGCCATCAAGGTCCCGCGCGGCGCGCGTCGTGCGGGGCAGGCGGAACACTGGCTGGCGGCCGAGGCTCAAGCCGTCGCCCGACTGAGCCACGCCCACATCGTCTCGCTGATCGACCGCACGACGATCGCCGGCCAGTCGGCGCTCGTGTTCCAGTACGTCTCCGGCAAGCCGCTGAGCGCCTGGACCAGCACTCCCCAGCGCTGGCCGTGGGTGCGCAAGGTGGCGGATCAGGTGCTCGCCGCGCTCGCGTACGCCCACGGTCGCGGGGTGGTGCACCGGGACTTGAAGCCCGGGAACGTGCTCCTGTCCGGGGATCCGAAGGAGCCTTGGGTGAACCTGCTGGACTTCGGGATCGCCTCGTTCGGCGGGGCCGGCGCCGGCGGCATCGCCTGGGACAGCGAGGGGCTGGGATCGATGCCCGGGACGCGGGCGTACATGGCGCCCGAGCAGGCCCACGGCGACCGTGGGGACGTCGGCCCGTGGACTGACCTGTACGCGCTGGGCGTGCTGCTGACCGAGATGCTGGTTGGCCAGATGCCGTTTGCGGGGGAGACCGACGACGAGCTGTGGAGCTACCGGCTTCGCAGCCGGTTCATGCCGCCCGTTCAGATCATCAGCCAGCTGGGGATCCCGCTGCGGCGGTTCCTGCTGCGTCTGCTGGCGCCGGACCCGGCACAGCGGTTCGGGTGGGCGGCCGATGCTCGCCGGGCCCTCCCGCCGGCGACGGCGGCGGATTTGTTGAGCCACGGATCCTTCGACCCCGAAGGCACCGACGTGTTGTCGGCGCTCGCCCGGGACGAGGACCGCGACACCGATCCTCACGCGACGGACACCGAAGGCGGCAGCAGCTCGACCCACACGTTCACGCTGGAGATGGCGCCCGCCGACACGGCCGCGGTGCAGCTTCCTCCTTCGTGGGCGGTCGATCAGCCCGACCCGCAGTGTTGGGACGAAGGGCTGGACCGCAAGCAGTCGCGGCCTCCCGCGCCGGTGCCGGCGGCGTCCTACAAGCTGCTGACGCTGCGCGAGGCGCCGCTGTCCGGGCGCGACGACGAGTGGGAGGCGGCCTGGGAGCACCTGCGGGAGACCGCGTCGGAGCGGCGGCCGCGGCTCCTGTTGATCGAGGGGGCGCAGGGTCGAGGGAAGACCCGATTCGCCCGGGAGCTGGCCGCCGTCGCCGAGGAGATCGGCGTCGCCCGC
>Ga0055584_100000680_pt1 | contig 32300 bp, 27 predicted proteins | sample OSDHelmetaG_FD_58716 | JGI IMG/M metagenome (GOLD analysis project Ga0055584, IMG submission 58716) | Pelagic marine sediment microbial communities from the LTER site Helgoland, North Sea, for post-phytoplankton bloom and carbon turnover... | ecosystem: Environmental > Aquatic > Marine >... | reverse complement strand
TTATTAAATCACTTCGTCAGAAAAAAAGAGAACATCCTAAAATAACTTTCGAATGATCCAGATAAATTGAATATTATAACTTGATTAGACATGTTTAGATAAATGGTAGTCATAACGCAATAGCCACAATTCCACTGTACCCGCCTTAGAATACATTTCTTCTCCTCACCAGAAACAAAAAAAGGGATACTGAAAATCAGCATCCCTTCATTTTATTCTAAATTAGACTTAATCAATAAGTCCAAAGATCGTGTTCAAAGTTAAAAAGTTCATTCTCAATTTTTTGAGATTCCAAAAGAACATCATACTGAGTATCCGCACTGTCCTTATATACATCCTCCAACCTGAGACCTAAACTATTTGATTGCTTATAGATATAACTAGAAAAGAATCTAGATTCAAATAAATGATACCAGGACATTGGTCCCACTTCATTATATTCATTCACAACTCGCTTTCTTGATAATAACTCAGTTGCCTTAGGGTAATAAACCCAGAATAGAGGCAATGAATATTTCAACTCACCTGTAGTAGCATCTATTTCATCTTTTATAGGTGCTATTCCTAAGATCTGAGATCTTACTCTTGACGATTCTTTATCAAAATACCATACCTCCTTGATTCTGTATCTTTTGATGTCCTCAACATCAATTTCACTTTTGGTAATCTTAATTTGTTCTTCATAAGTCTCTGGATCATATACTACTGCAGTGTCAATCTTATTAATAAGACTAGATAAATCGTCCGCAGAAAGAGATTCTTTAAAGAACTCATCTCTAAATATTTTTATATCTCCATTTTCTGCAAATTCCTTTAGCACTCCAAAAAAAGGCACATCAGGATTTCTCCAGTGCAAATTCATTTTTTCTCTGGTATCCACTATTCTCCAAATTCTTTTCTGCCATACTACATCAGACTCACTAACAGGTTCTTTTGCCAAAAAAGCACTTTCATCCATCATTGTACGTTGTACTACATCATCATAGTAACCTTGTAAATCGTCTCCTGGTTTTTCAAAAATGCTTGATTCAGTTGCATCTTTATCTTCCCCTTGAAGGAAAAAATCGTCTTCCTGAGCACTTATATACAATGAAGAGCCTAGAAAAAGAAATATGAATGATAAAAGGGATATTCTCATTTTTATAAAATTGATATCTTATTTGATGGAAAATGACATAGTGCCTAAATCTCTAGCTGCAGGATCTCCTGGGCACTTACACTTTATGTTTTCAAAGAAAAATCGATCACCTGGCTTTGCCTTATTGACAATTCTAGATGTTTCTCCTCTATATTTCGCTCCAGGATTTTCAGCTACTTCTGGGTCAGCCCTTCTTGGGACTCTCACTACTCTATAACCCGCAAGAGTACACTTCGCATCAAAATCAAAGCCTTCCAAAACCGCACTTACACCACCTTGGACTTTGAATTCACCAGAAGACATCACACCACCTCTGCTTTTGCTTAATTTTGGCACTGGATCTGGTATTCTTTTTACTCTAAATTCTTTCCCTGCACTAAAACCTGGAGCACTTAAATTAACCTGAGCGAAATCCCCCACTTTAGTCGGTCTTGTCACATTCACCATATAAGTTCCATCACCATTCTTTTTAATACTTCCACCACCAGCACCTCCCATATCCACTTTCACTTGGTTACTTGGGACACCTGCTACAGATACTTCTACAGGATTATCTACTCCAATATAGAATACATTCATTTTAGCAGCTGAAATAGTAGCAGATCTTTCACCTACTTCAAATTCATAATCATTAGATAGAGAAGTTACTTCACCAGTAGCCGGATTAGTTACTGATGCCTCTACTTTATATTTCTTTTTACCTACTCCACTAGCTCTTGATGTAAAAGATGCTACACCATCACTATTTACAGTTAATGGTCTTCCATTCACTTTGATATTAATACCTGTCTTAGAATCTCCTGATGCAGAAGCACTCAAAAATATATCTGTTTTAAATTCTTCACCATTAATTACATAAGTCTTTGCAGGTGCAGATACAATATTAAATTTATCAAAGACTAAATCTTCTACGCCACCAACTTTTTTAGATAAATAGTTTAAAAACTCAGTCTCGGTGGACTTAATATCATTTTGAAATTTTCTCAATATTGGAAGTACAGCTTGAACTGGCATATGTCCAAAGTTAAATTTACTCCAAGTGTAATGATCATTATTAGCAGCCTTGAACTTCCAAGTCTGATCATCTATACTGTTAGGAATATTCTGACTTAGACTTGCACGATCTTCTTCATCCCCAAGTTCAATAATTGAGTTTCTGAACGCTAATAATTTTCCGCGGAGTTCTTCTCCTTTTCCATTATCAACCAAAAGCCTAGTTGTCGCATCAAAATCTTTTTGCCCTCTTAATTTTTTAATTCCTTGAACCTCTACATAATCACCTTCATCCACAGCACCACTTCTATCTCCAGACTCATCTATTAACTCACTTATAATAGACTCTATGTAATTAAAGGTTTCTTCAGCCTGAGTTTGAAGAGGTTCAACTAGATCAGCATATTTTGCCAGTGATTCCTTCTTTTTAGCTCCGTCAGCAATAGCCTTTGGAAGCTTACTATTTGCGTCATCCATGGCTTCATTAGACTTTATAAGTCCATTATCCACAATTTTAAATGCATTAAATACTTCAGCGGAAACATTCAAAGCCAGAAGGGCTGTCAATACCAAGTACATGATATTAATCATCAATTGCCGCGGTTCCTTTGGAATAGACATCTTATTCTATTTATTTTTTTATCAAATGAGTTTTATTAAGCCTTTACCGTGAAAGCGCTCAATACATTTCCGTATACAGAATTCAAAGAAGAAAGATTTCTATTTAATGTAGCCATCTGATCTTTGTACATTCTTGTATCTTCCACTGTCTCATTTAATGTGCTCATCGCCTCATTAAGATTAGCATAAAAATTACTCGCAGTTTCTAATTGATTTTTGGTCTCAGAGAAGTCAATCTCTTGAAGAGCTTGTAGAGAACCTAAACTACTCGACATATTCTGCAACTCACCCAACATTCCACCAAGTTGATTTTCTACTTGTTCTGCATTTAATGGTCTTGCTACTTCACCTTCGACAACACCACCTGACATAGGAATCAGGTTAGAATTATGCATATCCAGACCTGGATATAATTTTTCCCAGTAATAGTCTTTTTCTGGAGGTAATATTCCTAACATGAAGAACAATACAGCCTCAGTGATTAGACCTACAGTGATAAATATGTTTCCAAGTGGATGACTCGTAATCTTCATTAAAGCTCCTACCATTACTACGGCAGCACCTACACCAATTACGAAGTTTTTAAAATACTTAAATCCTTTTGAATGAATAAGACTCATAGCGTTGTAATTTTTTAATTGATATTTTTTTATAAGAATTGGGCAATCAGAAATCGTTGTAAGATCTGCCAAGGAAAGTCATAGCACATCTGAAGCCAACATATGACTTAGAAGTATCTTGAAACTCGTAATCTCTTGTACCATTCTGTAGATAATAATATACATCTTTCCATGATCCACCTCTGATAACTTTTCTTTTGTAAGCAGCTGGATCATCATCCTTTGCATCATATTTGATGTCAGGATTCAAATCATGAACATGTGAATAACTATTAGGAAAATAAGCGGTCTCAGTCCATTCTGACACATTACCCGCCATATCTAGCAATCCATAATCATTTGGAAAATAAGAGCCCACTTTAACAGTCTGCATTCCCCCATCAGCGCCATAATCTCCTCTGCCAGGCTTAAAATTAGCTAAGAGACAACCTTTAGCATTTCTAATGTAATAAGTACCCCAAGGATAGGTTGTCAGATCATGCCCGCCTCTAGCAGCATATTCCCATTCCGTTTCCGTAGGTAATCTAAAATCTTCAGTTCGTGGAGTACCCTCTTTTCTTTGATTATTCCATAGATCAGTCCTCCAATCACAAAACGCCTTGGCTTGATTCCAACTCACACCTACTACTGGATAATCATCAAATTGAGGCTGCTCGAAGTAATTTCGAGTCATTGGCTCATTATATGTATAAGAGAAGTCTCTGATCCATGTAAACATATCTGGATATACATTTACAGTTTTTGATTGTACAACTTCACTTCTACGTCCATTGTAGTTACCCTTTGACGCTTTTTTCCAGTCTACCCAATCATAAGTATAAGTGAGCAGATCAGTATTCATCTCCCTTTCTCCTGTTAAAGAAACATCGGCAGTATGGTACATTTCATCAAGTATCTCATCTTGCCAATCAATCTTCAGCTCCCAATCAATTTCTTCATTTCCGTAATCATCTTCTATAAAATCACCTAAAATCTCGTGAGCTTTGTATTCTTTTACCCAATCCACAAATTGACGATATTCGGTATTGGTAATCTCCGTTTCGTCCATAAAGAAGCCCTGGACAGAAACTGTACGAGGTCTTTGTGTGTATGAAGAAAAAATATCTTGATCTACTTGTCCTATATTTAGTGAACCAGTAGGAATGTAGACCATACCCTGAGTAGGGATATCTCCTGGTTTCCATTTTCTTGCCTCTCCGCTTAACTGCCCTCCGCTACTTTTCCCACAAGAGGAGAAAAAGAATAACGCTGACAAGCCTAGAAAAAGTGAAATAATCGGTACTCTCATCTTTTCAATGTCTGTAGTAATAATTTTGTTAATGCTTATGTACTTCAATCCTAGTCAAAAACCACATCAATAACTTAGAATGGTCTGTACATATTTCATGTACCAACAAAAAACGAACCATGTTTGTCATTATTATGCAAATTCGATTATTAGCACACTAATTTTTATAAAGTTGAAAACGAATGATTAGAACGAAGTGTCAATCGAAATATTCAACATTAACATATTATAAATATACTTAATGTGAATGGTGTGACAAAATTTTATTTAAATAGGCTAAATATCGGTCGTAGCTAGGGCCGTTCAACCTAATAAGAAAAGTGGAAATGCCTAATATCTGGGGTTATAAATAATCTTTGGTTGACCGAGATTTCCAATTAACTTCTGAATATTATAATTCAATGTAAATTCATGTGTGCCATCATGATAATGGCGCAACTCAGATATCCCTAAATCATATGAATATGACAATCGGTAGTGTTTATTAAACTGAACACCCATAAGTATTATCAAAGCGTCCATACTTGAACCACTGTAACCCCTCAGCCCGATTCCTCCAAAGAGGTTGCTATAATTTACTTTTCCAAAAACATCAACTTGAGTTTGAGTAAAATCACTTTTGACATAAATGCTCGGAGAGAATGTCCACAAATTGCTATATAATAAGTTGTATTGCGCATATAGGCCAACATTCTGCTTTCTTTGGTAGGAAATCTCTCCAAGCCCGATGCTATGACTCGGAAAAGCATCCAAAGACAATCCAATTTCTAATTCATCAGAGATAAAATACCCTCCGATTCCCCATACTGGCCCTGCCCCACTTCTTTCATCATTACCTAGAATTGGATCATTGTGTTCAGCAACACTTCCTTCGTAAACTCCTGAAGGTGTAACAAGATTACCTCCATTAATACTAAGCCTATTCAGTCCAAGTTTAGCACCAAATGAGACTGCACCAATTGGTAATTCCATCACATAATTGTAAGATCCTGTGAAAGTTACCATTGAAAAGTCCGTACTAGTTTCGTTCTGTAATGAAAAGCCTATGGACCCTTGCAAGTTATACATAGGTAAATGAGCTGAAAAATTCTGAGCTTTTGGACTTCCATTTAATTGAGACCATTGAGAACGGATTCCAGCAAACACACTTAATGAACCTTCTAATCCGCCATAGGCAGGATTGAGCGCATATTTATTTTGCATGTATTGAGAATACTGAATTGGTTGCTGTGAATAGCCCATTATCCATGACATGAAACCCAACACTATTATTGCAAGCAATTTCCTTTGCATAAGATGAAAATAGCCCAATCCTTTCTAAAGAACAAACTCTTGTCCATCGTAAGAAGGAAAAATATCTTTTGGTAGATCTTTTTCCCACGTTGATGTAGGACCAAGCAAATGACTGATGTGTGTAAAATACGCTGAATCAGGGCTTATTGTATTCACAGCCTCAATGGCCTCTTGGATCGAAAAATGAGAATGATGAGGGCGTTCCCTTAACGCATCAATAACAAGGACTTTGAGCCCATTTAATTGCTCAAATGTTGAATCAGGAATCTGATTAGTGTCAGTCAAATAAGCGAAATCTCCAATTCTAAATCCCAAAATAGGCAATTGCCCGTGGAAAACCCTAAGCGGTAGAATTTCTATATCTCCAACTTTGATCATTTCTCCATCAAGAATATTATTCACCACAAATGTTGGTGCTCCAGGGTATGGTTGTGGAATGAAAGCATATTCAAATCTTTTCTGAATATCCTTGATAACTCTGCTTTCAGCATGAATCTTTATGCCATTTTTATTTCTAAATAAAAGAGGTCTAAGATCATCAAGACCAATAATATGATCATTATGCTCATGCGTAAGAAAAACCGCATCCAATTTATCCACTTTTGCTTTTAACATCTGATTTCTAAAATCAGGTCCAACATCTACTACAATCTTAGTATCAGCTGATTCAACAAGGACGCTACATCTACTTCGTATATCTCTAGAATCAACTGAAGTACAAGCATCACAAATGCAACCAATTACAGGTACACCTTGTGACGTGCCAGTACCTAATAATGTAATCTTCAAATTGTTAGTGATAAAAATGAAAAGCTAAAATAAGAACTTCTGAATTGAAGCCTCAAATGAAATATTCTCAAGAATTAAAAGAGCCAATTGAAAAGAAGGGTCACAAACTAAATTCTGGTTGTGTTTTAGCCGCAATCTGTGCGAGGATCAAGTTCAAGCTTTCAATTCTAGCTTTTAGGTCGAAAAATTTGTTTATCACAACTACTTTTCTGTTTTCAAGTATGCAATAGCCCGATTGAAAATGTCCTTTTTCATATCGCACAGTGTACTGATGCCTCTCGATTTGTTCGACTATTTTTTGTAGGTTGTTCCTTGTTGCTTTCATAACTTATAAGGCAAATATATAATTTATCTATATATATGAAATTTTATAAATTATTTTTTCTTCTAATATTTTACATATCATTACTTGATAATAGTTTTGCTCAAGGGTTTGAAGCAAAAATATTTGGAGGAATTAACAGTTCTCAATTGCAAGGAGATAATTTGAGTGGGTTCGATAAAATCGGATTGCATACAGGACTTGGGGTTGAATATGGATTTTTAAAAAACTCTATAGGATTAGAACTTATTTTCAACCAAAAAGGTAGTGCAAGCAAAAATGATGGGAACAATCTTACCCAAAAAGTAAGTACAACCCTAAATTACCTTCAAATACCAGTTTTATATAGCATCAACTCTTGGTATAATGAAACTAATAATTTCTACCATATTGGAATTCATGCAGGGCCATATTTTTCCTCCCTATTTAGCACAAATAGCAGCGATCCTGGATTAGAAAGATTTACTGATAATTTTAGAAAAACTGATTTTGGAGCCGTTTTCGGTTTTCAATACAGAATATCTCATAACATTTCTTCCATTTTAAGATATGATCAATCTTTTCTTAAAATCTATAACAATCCATCAAACGGGGTTTCTGGAATATTGAGCTATTTAGTCACCTTACGTCTTGAATACTATTTTTAAGATTTAAGTTAATGAAAAAAGTAAGTATTATAGATCTTGGAACTAATACAGCTCACTTACTAATAGCTGAGCAGATCGAAGGTGGATTAAAAGTACTGAAAAAGAAAAGGCACTACACATTTCTTGCAGAAAGTGGAATAGAGCAAATAACCATAGAAGCACAAAAACGATTATTTTTTGCCTTGGCAAATTTTGATCTTATTGTTAAAGAATTCAAATCACCAAATTGTGTAATCATAGGAACAGAGGCTTTTAGAATAGCTAAAAATGGAGGTGAAATTTTAAGAAATATAAAGCAAGAATATGGCTGGGATGTCGAGATTGTTTCAGGTAATAGAGAAGCGATTTTAATATATGAAGGAGTCAGACAAGTTGTCAATTTAAGTGTAGGCAATTTTGTAATCATGGACATAGGAGGAGGGAGTGTAGAATTTGTAATTTCTAAAAATGGAAAACTTGAATGGAAAAAGAGTTTTCCTATTGGAATTGCGAAAATATTCAATAACTTTTTTTCTAATAACTCTCTGACTTCCAGAGATTTATTAAAGCATTCTGAAAAAATAAGAAACGTATTTCTTCCTTTAGAAATAGCACTTAAAAAATATAATCCTGTAACTTTAGTAGGTGCTGCAGGTTCCTTCGAAATTCTGATAAAAAAGACGAATGATTCAGGTTCTCAAGTATTAAACAAAGACGTGTTCCTAAACAAAATGGAGGAGATTATCAATCTATCTGAAGAAGAAAGAGCTAGAGTATCATGGATCCCAGAAGAAAGAGCAAAATACGTTACCGCTGCTATACTTTTAATTCGAATTGCACTTGATATTACCAATAGTAAAAAAATAATTGTGTCCCCATTCTCACTTAAAGAAGGGTTAGCTGCGGAATGGTTTGAAAAGCAAAAGGCAAAAAGAACATGAACTAATTTTAGATTAATCTAAAATTATTTTTATATTTAACTAATCATTTTTTGAGTGCTAGAATTATTCGACATATTATCTGAGGAGTGGGCTATAAGAGCCTTAATTGCATCATCTCTTGTAGGAATTTTATGTGGCGTTTTAGGATGTTTTTTAGTTCTAAGAAATATGTCATTGATAGGAGATGCACTCTCACATGCAATTCTACCTGGAGTTTTTGTTCCATTTATGATAGTAGGCTATAGTAAAGCAGGTTTCTTCATCGGAACTCTCACTGCTGCAATAATCAGCGCTGTCGCTATCACGTGGATCCAGAATAATGTTAAAACAAAAAATGATGCGGCTATTGGAATTGTATTCACTTTAATGTTTGCTATTGGAGTAACTGGGATTTCTTACCTCAATAATGCTCAGGGTGTGCATTTAGATTTAAAAGATTTTTTATTTGGCTCTACACTAGGCATTTCTAATGAAGACATTGTAATAACTTCTATTGTCACATTCTATGCATTAGCAAGTGTGATCATTTTTTATAGATACTTATTTATTACAACCTTTCAAGCAACGATAGCGGCTACGATGGGAATTTCGGTACAATTTGTTCATTATTTCCTGATGCTACTGGTATCATTAGCCATAGTTGCCTCTCTACAGACTGTAGGAATAATATTAGTAGTGGCCATGCTGATTACACCAGCAAGCACAGCATTATTGCTCTCTAACAATCTCAAAAGTGTACTAGTAATATCAGGAGTTATTGGCCTGCTTTCAGCAGTTATAGGATTGATCGGAGCAATTGTTCTAAACACTCCTCCAGGTCCAGCAATGTGCATAACAGCGACATTGTTTTATGCCTTTTCAGTAGTTTTTTCGCCAACTAAGGGAATAGTTGTCAAATTCAGGAATAGGCGTCACCAAAAAGCATTAATTCAAAGAGAAGACATACTCAAATTAATGTACAAAAGTGAAACATCCATTTCGAAAGCCACGATTGCTAACAGACTTGAATATAACCTCTCTATCTTATCTTCTAGGCTTGCTGAACTTATTCAATCAGGAGCCATTTCTAAATCTATTAATGGATATGTCATCACTGCTAAAGGCCGTGATCTTGGGCAAAAACTAGTAAGAGCTCATAGACTATGGGAAAAATATCTAGTAGACGAAATGGGACTAAAAGATGATCAAATTCATGAAGACGCTGAAAATCTAGAACATATTCTAGATCATGAAATGATTGATACTCTTGATGAAAAATTAGGCTACCCCGATAAAGACCCTCATGGCGCCCCTATACCTCAGCGACTAGAAAGGTCACGAACGCCACTATTGGGCTTAAAGCCTAAAGGTCGAGCATTAATATCAAAAGAACAGATCAGTGAAAAGGTAGAAAGCGAACTATTTGAACTTGGTTTATCAGCCCTTATGCCCATACAACTTAATGATATTCAAGAAAGTACAATTACTGTGGACACTGCCAATGGGATTATAAAAATAGATGTTGACCTTGCTCGAAAAATAAGCGTCGATAAAGCTTGATGACTTTACAGTTTTCAAGTACTTTTCTTCTTCATGCCTAGGGCTCGTAGCATTCTTTCCTTTCCTTGCATATCTTTCCTAATTTCCACTTGATCAAAAATACTTTCAAATATTTTTCTAGTTTCTTTTACTCTAAACTCATTCATTTCTACATATACTGCCCCACCCACATTAAGATGATCTTTTGCAAATCGAGAAATATAACGATAGAAAACTAGAGGGTCATTTCCATAAGTGAATAAGGCCTTCTCAGGTTCATAACCTAGAGTATTCTCGGACATTTTATTTTTTTCCGACATCGATATATAAGGAGGATTTGACACTATGATATCAAAGGCACCAAAAGCATTCCAAATGGATCTATCCAAAAAGTCAGTTCTAAAAAACTCTAAATTAGTCCTCAGTCTTTTAGCATTAATTCGTGTGCAATTCATTGCATCCATTGACTCCTCCAATGCAAATACACGAAATGGTGGTTTCTTCTTTTTGAGTGTAATACCAATACAGCCAGAGCCAGAACCGATGTCGATGACATCTTTCTGTTTATACTGATTCTTATTGTCTTCCAAAATCCAATTCACCAGCTCTTCTGTCTCTGGTCGAGGAATGAGGACATGCTTATTCACCATGAATTCATAGCCAAAAAAATTACTATGGCCGATTATATAATCGATTGGCTCTGAGCGCTTTAATCTTTTTATTATTGCCTTCAATTCTTCTTCCTCTACAAATTCATCAGTTCTGTCAAAATAAGAGATCTTAAATATTTCCTTTAAAATGAGTCTAGAAATATTGGTAGCCTCTTTTCGATCATAATCCCCTAAAAGTGAGTAAACAGTATAATCAAAAGCTGATTTTATCGTCATGAATTATTCAATAATAAATGGAAAAGAATTTCCCGATAAAGGATATTTTCTGAATGTTCTTTTGGCATATTCTATAGTCACAAAAGATAATGCTTTCACCTTTTCTTGGCTTCTCTCTTCGCTTTTAACCATGAAATATTTAAAATGATTCATTATGGCCCTAATATTATTAAATACTGGTTTTTTACCATAAAATTCAAAATCTTTTTTGAAACATAAATGGTCAATTAAGTACTCAATTTCTCTTTTGCGAAAATTAGGTATTGTAACGTCTGAATTCACTTCATTAGGCTTATCTGGACGCCAAGATGATAACATTGTCATCTTCTCTAAATTTTGTGTCATTTGACTTTCAAAACTGAAATTTCCCTCATGGAGTATAGGAAGTATGGTTTCTTCAGGATCTCTAGATAAGTCTTCGTATTTAATAACTCTCACATCGTAATCAGGATCATAACCCATTGCAATATTAAGAAGATAAACTCCACAAGAATAGATTAAGGACCATCCCCTTTTTTGCATTGATAATATGGCATCAATTGGATTTCTTATGGTAAGAACAAACTGAGTTTGGTCAAATTTTGATCTTAGCAAATGAAAACATAAAGCATTCGAGGGGGTTTTCTCGGCTATAAATTCTTTGCCAGACTGCAAGTTCACATATAAATACAATTCATATATAAATGATTGATAATCTACACTTTGACGGACTAAATGTTCAAAATCTCTATCACCTAATAAATCTGATATTTGCAGCCCTTTGTGAATATGCCAACCCTTAGACATCACATCCTTGAGAGTGGTTTTATTTATATTCAATTTAATACTAGGCCAATTCAATATCCAATCTGGTTGTGTAAAAAGATTAGTCTCTAAACCACAATATATTTGAGAATGCTGACCTAAAATATGAGCCAACAAGGACGACCCTGTGCTTGCTGAGCCTCCGATGAGCACTTTCAATTTGGTGTTCATATTTTCATGACTTTTCGCCAAATCGCAAAGCTGATATGCTTAAACTGTCTGTAATTTTCAGGCTTATTACTTATAGTCCACATCACTTTATAATTGTCTTTCAAGTATTGCAAATCATAAACGTCACTCATGTGATCTCCAAAATACTCTATCCAATGTTCTTTTTGCTCTTCTATCCATTGATTGTTAGGGCTAAGCAATCCTTTCTTATCTCTTCTTTCCAATATTTTCTTTGGCAATTCATTTTTAAAAGAATCTCTCAAAATTGCCTTGGAAGCACCTTCGTGAAATCTATATTCATAAGGAGATTCTAAAATATAATTTGCCCACTTTACATTTTCGGCAAATGGATATTTCATTTTAATATCAAAATGCTTACTTATTCTATTAGTAAATCTTGATAGATGTCTTATTCCACCATAGAAAAAGTCATCTCGCATTTGATCTTTTAGCGGCTTTTTTGAACCATATTCTAATACATTCAAGGATCTATCTAAAAAGTCTCTATTGTATAATTTCAACTCTTGAAAATACATCATGTACAATTTGAATATCCATTTCGATGTCCATGAACTTTGTTTCAACAGTGTCTTAGAAGCATTTAGTATTTCATTTTTAGAAGATTGTTTCCAACCTAACAATTCCTGTAAAGCACTGATTTTTAAATTTTTAAAATAATGAGCGGCCAATTCATGCCTATAATAATCATGCCCCCCATAAATAGAATCTGCACCCAGACCATCCCAAATTACCTTTTGTCCGTCTTCCTTACATCTCTGTATCAGTTTGTACTGATTATAAGTTCCAGAAGATAACGTTGGCCATTCTATAACTCGATGAAGGTTTTCGATATCGATTTTATACTCTTCCGAATTTGCTGTTAATTGAATCCAGTCATTCGATGGAAACTGTTGAGATATAACTTTGGCATATTTAGACTCATCAATGGATGCATCATCAAAAGTCATAGTGTAAAAAGACAATTTCTTACTCATTAACTTAGGTGCTAAGATTTGAACCAAACAGCTACTGTCAATACCTCCACTAAGAAAAGCTGCATTAGACTGTGACGAATAATGAACAATGTCGTCCTCTATGAACTTCTGTATCTGTGTTCTGTTTTTTACGACTAGATCAGAATAAGATAAATGCGGCAATTTAGCTTCTGCATCAAGATATGTATTAGATTCAAGTTTCCAGTCTCTCCAATTGAATAAAACAGTCTGGCCTTGTTTTACTTCTCTAACACCTTGGATTAAAGTCTTTTCAGATCGATCCATTTTATTAAAAAACAGCATTTCAGCCAACGATTGTGACTCCAATTTAAGAGGACTATCCAAAAGTTGAACAAGCATATGTAAAGAGTCACTAAAGGCAAAACAATTTGAAGATTGACTGTAATACAAGGGGTGTATTCCTACTATATCTCTTATAAGCACGAGAGACTCTTTATTATTCAAAAAATGAACAATTGACCAAGCTCCATTTTGTATAAATGACTGATTATCATTGCAATTTTCTACTATTTTCAAAATTGTCTTATCAGATAAATCGCCACTACACCAAGGCCTATCATCAATTATTGCACTTGATTTCACATGAATCTCTGAACTAGGGGAAAAGCTATATTTCAAATGAGAAACTGGCTTTACTTTGTATTCCTTTTTGTAGATAATACCTGTAATGGACTTGTTCAAAACGGTATTAATGAAGTTGAGACAATGACTTACTGAATGCTCTTGCTTTGATCAGATCATCTGGGACATCTATTCCAATGCTTTCATTTCTAGTCTCGATCAACTGAATGGCATATCCATGATCCAACCATCTCAATTGTTCTAACTTCTCTATTCGTTCAGAATCAGTGGGCTCTAATCGCACAAGATCTAAAAGCACTTCTCTATTAAAACCATATATACCCAAGTGTTTATACTTTTTTGAATCATCAACAATTTCATCTGCATTATAAGATCTACAGAAGCTCAAAGCTTTTCCATTTTCAGCAGCCTTTACTTTTACCACATTTGGATTGAATAACTCCTCTGATGAACATTCTTTCATCAATGTTACGATTTGACTATCATTATTTTTTAATTCAGCAATCAATATTTCAATATCCTCAGAGAGGACAAAAGGCTCATCGCCTTGAAGATTTATTATAAAGTGAAAACCATTAAGTTCTTCAGCCACTTCAGCTATTCTACTGGTACCATTGTCATGAGTTTTATCAGTCAGGATTACTCTTCCTCTCACATCTTCAATACTCTTTAAGATTCTAATATCATCTGTAGCTACTATTACTTCATCGATATTTCTCACCTTTTGTGCTCTCAGATAAACCGACTGAATTACATTAAATTCATCAATCAATTCAAGGCTCTTTCCAGGAAATCTAGAAGAATTGAACCGAGCTGGAATTATAATAGCTGTTTTGGACATATGTCTTCAAAGTAAAAAGCTAAGATATATAAGATCTTTAGTGAACATAAGCAAATCTTAAAAGGTAACTTATCTTAGTTTGAGATCGTTATTTAATCAACATGTAAAGATAAGTAGATGAAGGTTGTTGAAACATTCATATTGAATATTTTCATAATATATTTGTAATTCAAAATCAGTCACATGAATAGATTTTTTACTATTATTCTCCTTGGCTTTATTTCTATTCCCCTCAACTCTCAAGATAATCAACCTTCTAAAATTATTATTTCGCAAAATGGAGATGGTAACTTTTATTTTGACTATTCTCTGTCTCAAGGAGAAACAGCTTATTCTATTGGTAGAAAATTCAATCAACCAATTGCATCCCTAAAAAGAATAAATAATGGCAAAAACTTATCCACATTAAGTCAAAAAGAGGAGATAAGAGTTCCCTATTCTAGAGAACTTCTGATCGATCCTTCAGAATCTTCTCCTACTGCTGTGGTATATATTACCCAACCAAAAGAGACTCTTTATTCTATTGGCAAAAATTATTTTCAAATTGATTTAAAAGATATTCAAACTCTCAACAATCTTGAAGACAATAACATTCGAATAGGTCAAGAATTAATCATAGGTTATATTGATTTAGAAAAAGGCAATTCTGATGTGGATAGAGATTATATTCATAAAAATGCACTCGCAATTGAATCTGAAGAAAAAAAAGACAGCAAGGATGTTCTGAGGGAGAATGACTCTGACTCCCCTAAAAAAAGCAATTCGTCCAACTATCAAAAAACAAAGGAAATTCACAAGTCATATAGCCTCACTGATCTTATAGAGATGATTGATGACGAAGAAACAACATTTCAACCCTTTGATCCTGAAACAGAAAATGAAGAAGCTGAATATTTTGAAATGACAAGTGAAAAAGGATTAGCTTATACTGAAAACGTGAATATGGATGGAAACGACTTATATGTTCTTCATCCCAACGCAAAGGTGGGCACTGAAATGGAGATTACTTACCCTATGCTTAATAAAACGGTAAAAGCAAAAGTAATAAGCGAATTCCCAAAAGAATTGTACCCTAAAAATATAAGTATCGTAATTTCGCCGAGCGTAGCAAAAGCACTAGGTGCCAAAGACGATCAATTTAGAGTAGAAATGAAATTCATTACTGACTGATGCAAGTAAAAAACAATGTTCTAGAGACCATAGGGAACACCCCGCTTATAAGAATAAACAAAATCACTAAAAACCTTTCAGCTAAAGTCTATGCCAAAGTGGAGACCTATAATCCAGGGCACTCCATTAAAGACAGAATGGCTATCAAAATGGTAGAGGATGCTGAAGAACGCGGTGATATTTTGCCTGGAGGAACAATCATAGAATGTACATCAGGAAATACAGGAATGGGTATTGCACTTGCTGCTGTCGTGAAGGGGTATCAATGCATTTTTACGACCAGTGACAAGCAATCAAAAGAAAAAATAGATATTCTTAAAGCCTTCGGAGCAGAAGTGATTGTATGCCCTACAAATGTAGCCCCTTCGGATCCTAGGAGTTATTATTCAGTTGCTGAGCGACTTAATAATGAAATACCCAATAGCTACTGGTGTAACCAATATGACAATCTATCTAATCAAGAAGCTCACTATCTTTCTACGGGACCAGAGTTATGGGAACAGACAGAAGGTAAAATAACACATTTAGTTGTAGGTGTGGGAACAGGGGGCACAATCTCAGGAACAGCTAAATTTCTTAAAGAACAAAATCCTGATATTAAAATATGGGGAGTAGATACATATGGTTCTGTTTTTAAAAAATACCATGAAACTGGTGAATTTGATGAGAAAGAAATATATCCATATATAACTGAAGGAATAGGTGAAGATATCCTACCTAAGAATGTTGATTTTTCTCTAATTGATCATTTTGAAAAAGTAAGTGATAAAGATGGAGCAATCATGTGTCGTAGACTTGCTCGAGAAGAAGGTCTATTTCAAGGCTATTCTTGCGGGTCTGCCATGGCAGGATTAATGCAGGTTTCAGGAAAGCTGAAAAAAGAGGACATAGTTGTTGTCATTTTTCATGATCATGGCAGTAGATATGTAGGAAAAGTCTACAATGATGACTGGATGAGGGAAAGAGGTTTTTTAGAAACAACAGATTTGAATGTAGGTGACCTTATTTCTCAAAAATCTGACAGTACATTCATAACAGTAAACCCTGACATGTCTGTCAGAGCAGCACTTGATATTATGAAGAGCAGCGATATCTCACAAATGCCTGTATTAGAAAAAGGTGATATTATCGGGTCTATTACCGAGAGCAATTTACTCAGTTTTATCCTAGAAGATCCGTTCAGAAACGGTGATAAAAAAGTAACGGAAATAATGGGACTTCCATTTCCATTAGTAAGTAATGAAACTTTGGTTAAAGAACTCAATAGGTATATCACAAAATCTGTTCCCGCTGTAATTGCCAAGGACACAGCTGGCACTTTACAAGTGATAACTCAGTATGATATCATCCAAGCTGTCTAAGACTTTCATATCTATATTCATTGTATTGTTTCTTTATCTTCCAGAATACGCACTTGCACAATCTAACTGGAATTGGAAGGATCCTGTGGATTTGGGAGTTGTGGATTTGGGTGACAACAAAGTCCTACTTTACAATGGCATAGCACTGGGTCTTGTGCATCTAATCTCCAAAAAGAATGATCAAATCACCACTTCTGAAAAATTTAACTCACTACATGTTGAATATTATCATGAATACAGAAAAGAGCCATTGTCTACTGTATATAGTTTCAAATATAGGACCGGATGGCAATGGAAAAAAGCGATTTGGTTAGGTTACGAACTTGGCATTTTTGGAATAAATGATAATGACTTCAAAACAGGATTAGGATTGAGCCCATTCTTTTCTTGGAATCTCATTAATTCTCAAAAGTGGAGGCTTTCTTACTCAAATGGCGTAGGTCCAGCATATTATATCAGAGCATTTCCAGAAAGAGGAACAAAATTCAACTTTTACACTTTTTATGGAATCCAAATCGAAAATAAGCACCCAAATATTTCATACAATCTAGGACTAAGAAATACTCATATTTCAAATGCAGCATTAGCAGGAAAAGACAAAAATCCCGGTTTTGATGGGATAGGTATAAATTTTAGTATCCGATATTAAAATAAGCAACTTTCAATCTCTAATAACTCAACAAAACAACGTTTTGTAATCATTCAACATAATCCTGTTTTTCAACCAAAGTATAATACCCGCCACCTATATCTAAAAGTCCTTGCTCATAACAAAAGTGATATACTTTTCCAGCTTTAGTAGTATATATACTAGTCATATAATTAAATTTAAAGCCTTTATCCAGAAGTGATTTCTGATTAACTCTTGCTTTTCCGTTTGGATTTAAAGCAGCTAGAACTCTTCTATTTTTTCTAATGATGTTGTTTACATTTCGCATATAGTTATTAAGGTCTCGATTAAGCCTATTATTATACTCAACTCTGCACTCATCAGAGCAGAATTTCTTATCAACTCGACCTACGAATTCTTCCTCACAAACAAGGCATTTTTTCTTCATAAAATGGATTATTTAAGAGTGCTCAATATCCTATAAGTCATTGATACTCATTGCTTTTCTTAAAAATATTAAATATTGTGTCTATTTGATCTTTTGATGAACTATTTTTGAGTTGAACTATTCCAAGTTTATTGAAAATAAGGCTTAACTTTTTGTTGATGTTTTGGGCTCTTTCTCTTCAGATCCTTCTGAATGGACAGTCAAATTCATACATCCAATCAGCATTAGATAAGCATTCCGTTTTAGAAAATCCTACTCAAATCAAGTATGTCGTAACCTCTTCACACACGGATCATGAGACCGGAATCACACATGTATATACCCGTCAAGTGATGAATGGTCAACCTATAATTGGAACTGAATCTAGCTTTCACTACGATAAAAAAATCAATGAAAATCATGCTCAAATAAATTTTAAAGAACAAACTCAACTCCAAATGACAAGTGAAATGGCATTTATGGGAGAATTGAGCACAAAAGATTTGTTAATAAAAATTGCTCAAAATCTAGAAATCCCTTTTCACAAATTGAGTATTGAGATACTGAATGAAGACAAAAATAATAGAATTGCAAAGGCACGTTTAAAAGATATTGCCTACGGCGATATACCATTTAGGGGTATTTTATTTTTTGACAAAAGCGGCTTTTTACAATATGGCTATTCAGTTCAAATTGAACTTAAATCTTCATCTGATTGGTGGGAAATTCTGATTAATGCTAAGTCAGGGGAAATAATTGACAAAGCAAATTATACCATTAGCTGTACTCCTACTGCATTCACAAACAGATCTCATTTAGAAAGAAAAGAATTTCACGATGACAAAACACTACCATTAACCAAATCTGCTGTCATACTTCAGGATACACATGAATGTTACCTTGTATTCCCCTATCCTCTAGAAAGCCCTTATCATGGGCCTCAATCCTTGGTTACTAATCCAGCAGATACTACTGCATCACCTTTTGGGTGGCATGATACTAATGGTGCTGCTGGCCCTGAATATACAATAACACGTGGTAACAACGTATGGGCAAAAGAAGATCAGAATGGTGATAATGAGTCAACTATTGGTTTCAGCCCTGATGGAGGGGATTCATTGGTTTTTAACAATCCTATAGACCTGAATAACGCACCCTCTACATATGAAGCAGGTGCAGTGACTAATCTCTTCTATTGGAATAATCTGGTTCATGACGTGATGCATTATTATGGATTTGATGAAGCATCTGGAAATTTTCAAGAAACGAATTATAGTGGTGATGGAGCTGGGAGTGATTTTGTATACGCAGATGCCCAAGATGATGGAAACTGTAATGCTAATTTTTCTACTCCACCTGATGGAAGTAACCCAAGAATGCAAATGTATACCTGTAATCAATCCAACCCAAGTCGTGATAGTGACTTAGATAACGGAGTAGTTGTCCATGAATATGGTCATGGTATTTCTAACAGACTTACAGGAGGCTCAGGGAATTCTTTCTGCCTTTCCAATACAGAACAAATGGGAGAAGGTTGGTCTGACTACTTCGCTATGGTTTTTACTATGGAGCCCGGAGATATGGGCGCTGATAAAAGAGGAATGGGGAATTATTTGGTAGGAGACCCTATAAATGGAGATGGTATTAGACCTTTTCCTTACAGCATAGATTTCAACATCAATCCACAGACATACGATCATGTTAAGTCAGTCTCAGTTCCTCATGGAGTCGGTAGTGTATGGTGCTCTATGTTGTGGGAAATGACATGGGGACTGATTGACAAGTATGGATATGATTCTGATCTTTATCATGGTACAGGTGGCAACAACATTGCTCTGAGACTTGTAACTGAAGGATTAAAACTTCAACCATGCAGCCCTGGTTTTGTAGATGGAAGGGATGCAATACTCAGCGCAGATACTTTATTAAATGGAGGTTCGAATTCATGTATTATTTGGGAAGCATTTGCCAAGAGAGGTTTAGGAGTATCAGCTGATCAAGGCTCCTCGTCTAGTGTTAGTGATGGGACACAAGCATTTGATGTGCCACCTGGATCACCAGCTAATTGTCAAGATGAATCTGACTTTTTTGTTACCGCTGATCCATTGGCACAAAAGGCCTGTGATACCTTTAGGTTTAATCTCAGCTTCTATACTAATACTGAAATTCAACATGTAGTAGGACTTACTACAATTGGTCTCCAAGATACCGTAGATATTATGTTTTCTGAAATCTCAGTCACAGTACCAGATCAAGTATCACTTGTTCTTATAGACACCATTGGACTTCCTGATAGCAAAACCTATTCACTTTCAGTCATAGCATCTAATGGTGCTGAAATGGATACTATTCCATTACAAATTACAACATTTGGTTCACCAAATGCACCATCTCAACTGAGCCCAAATCATGACACCATATTATCGGATAGACCAATAATTTTGAATTGGAACGACGAAATTGAATCCAATAAATATAATCTACAAATTTCTAAAGACACTTTTTTTAGCATTATACAAGTAGATACTTTATTAGACTTCTCAGAATTCAATTATTTAAACAGTGTTGGTACTGAAAAACAATATTGGCGTGTAAGAGGACTAAATGATTGTAAAATTGGCCCATTTTCAGCAATAAGGACATTTTCACATCGCATATGTGGGACTCTTTTTCTGGACCCAGGAGGTGAAGGCAATTATCCTCATAATATCGACACTACATATGTGATTTGTTCTGACAATGATACCTCATCAATTTTATTAGACTTTATCGAATATTCTATTTTCGAAAATAGTCCTTCATGTCAATATGATTATATAGAAATATATCAAGGAGATGAAGTAGATACGCTTGAATTTATTGGTAAATACTGTAAAGAAGATATCAGTGAGCTACCAAATGGAGGGGACATTTTTTCAACTCATTCGAGTGGATGTGTTACTGTAAAATTTCATTCAACCTCAGTAAACACCTCTGTCGGATGGAAGGCAAATATTACATGTTTGGATTGTCCATTTATTCTTGTGGACGAAATATCTGTAACACCTGAGTCATGTCAAAATTCCAATGATGGAGAAATACGCATTACAGTACCATCAATGAAGTTGGACTATACATTTCAATTGATTGATGGAGAAGACACAACTTCAAATACATCTGGAGAATTTGTAAATATTGGAGCCTCAAATTATGATTTAATCATTTTTCCCACTCACTATCCAGAGTGTTCAGATTTATATGTAACTTCTGTAGTTGTGGCTGTAAAAGAGGTGGTTGATTTAAAAATAGATGAAGGGTGCGCATTTGATACTAGTTCCTTTCTGGCAATTACTTTTAATTGTGGACAGAATGGGCTCCATTCCTATATAATGCCAGATAGTCTCACTTCAGCAAATCATGTCTATGAAAATCTAAGTCAGGGAAGTTATCAAGTCATAATAGAGGACACAATGAATAACTTGATTCTTTTTGACAGCACAATTATGATCATTCCCTTTGTTGTTGATTCAATAGACTGGGATACAGTAAGAATGCATTTGACAGAAACTTATTCATATGAGGGATACTCTAGCTCGTGTCCTGGTGCTGGAGAATTAGATACATACCAGAATACAAATAGAATAGCCATTAATGACTTAGATACTTCAATGTCTTCCATACTAGTTTCATCTAGTATTGTACCTGACTTTATGGAAATAGATTTTAGAATAACCCATACTTGGGCCAGTGATTTACAAATATACCTGCAATCACCCTCTGGTACTATTTTTCCTCTTTTTATAAATTCACCAAGTTGTGGTGAGGACAATATAAACGTTATTGTTTCAGATACAGCATCAATGGACCACATTGATTATGGTGTCATTTGTCAAACCTCAAATACGGGATTTGGAAATCCAGGCCCTCCTTATTCAAAGGAAGGAATATTCAAAGCACAATCCTATTTAAATAATACATATTCTAATAGTGTAGAAGGAACCTGGACACTTTTAGTGTATGATGGTTTCAATCTAGATCAAGGATATATAGAAGAATTTGGAATTCATTTCACCTACAATAGATTGACGCAATGGTTTTCTGATCCGAATGGACAAAATCTTATTTATGAAGGAGATCAAATCGATCCCTTTTCAACTATTCTAAGTCATAACCAATCTGACACTACCCAGATATTCGAATCATGTGTGCTTAAGGATTGCAATTCCAATCCAGTACCGATTACTTTTATGATCTATAGCGACATGGAAGAATTAATTCAAAATTTGAGCGACTGTGAAATAGATAAGATTACAATTGACAATAGTAACATTCATAACTTTCCAAATGGTACTAAAATAAAAGTGAATAATAATATTCACTCTAATGTCACAATAGATAGTGCAATGAATTTAATTTTCTCCGCTGGAAATGAGATTGAGTTAGCAAATGGATTTGAAATACAACTCAATGGGATATTTGAGGCTCAAATAGGACCTTGTGAAGACCCCTAATCACATTCAAATGAGTTTGAAATTCCTTTCACATTGAACGTGTTGTGAAATTTATTCGCAACTTATTTTAGGCGTAAATCCCGCGGTTTAAAGATAATTATCACATAGTTTAGGCCGCAATGAATTAATAATCACCAAGTTTCATTAACTATTTGATAGTCATATTTTTCTTTGTATCACTGCATTGAATAGTAAGTAGAGCTGTCCAATTCTTAATCTTTCAAAAGATTTAGCAATTCGAACATAATATGGAACAAAAAGAGGATTGTAATTAAATAACTATAACCTATTTCCCAAATTAATATAAACCAAGAAAAAAGGCATGCTGCATCTAAGCAACATGCCTAATTCCCCAAAAACGAATCATGAAATTCTATTCTTTATCTCTTGCAAAAGTTTACATTATCAGCTGTCTTGCCTCTGATCGTCATTCCATGCTCTGGAGATATCTCTTTCTAAGTTTCTTATATCAAACTGAATAAATGTCCATTCAGAAGAATTCAATCTACCATCATACAATGCCCTGTCAATTCTCCTCGTCAATCGATTCAAATCATTTTCAAGCACGAATACTTCATGTCTTGTTAAAACACCATTTCTAAATCCTCTGTTTAATGTATCTGTATAGTCATATGCTAACCTTGACAAACTATTTGCGGTATATGCTGTTTAACCCAATTTTCTGGCCTCTTGATGGTAAAGGGTAGTACTGAGCACTAACAATCCCTAAGCCCCCCACTAAAAAGACTAAAAAGGCAAATATTTTCTTTTTCATAATACAAGTGATTTGGTGATAAATACCAATTACACTTTAATAACACCATTAAAGTCCTGTGGATTCCAAATAGTCCAAAATTTAGAATTGTTTAACTTTTAGGCAATAAGGCATCTTAATAGGTTAATTTAGACCAAATTTATGCTTGTTTCTAAATAATTTAGAATGAACTCACCTTCATGTTAGATCGTTTCATTTCTGAAATCCTCCTGAATTATGTGAGCCAGCCTTGTATAGATTATATTCTACCCAATTGGTCAGCCAACTGCTGTTTATCAATCGAATAAGTCATATTCTGAGTAAAGAGGCCTCTCTTTTGTATTCCTCACTTCGTTCTGGCTATGCTCAAACTAGCCTTCATATTATTAAGCGCTGTTTCCCATTTCACAATGCTAACTGCATCTTCATGAATTGAGGCAGCTTCCTGGGTAGCCTCTCTGATTTGTGCTGCCCATAGATCAAGGAGCGGGCTCACTTCTTCTTCCGCAAAAGGTCCATTTTTAAAATCTTCCTTAATTGCTGAATATTCATCTTCAAATAATGTCCATGCATATATGAGTTTATCACATGCAGCAGATTTTTGCATAAGATTAAATCTTCCATAACTAAAAGGTTCGCAGTTACTTGAGGTCTCCCCCCAACTATCAGCTATCGGGGTAACTGGATTATTATCCAAAATGATATTTTCAAAAGCATTGTCTAAATCCCAAGGAATGAGATGCATTGTTCTTTCAGTAGGTTCTTCATACCAATAAAAATTATGAGGAGAACAATCAGAACTACTTATCCCACCATCACAATACCAATGAAAAGGCCCGTCATCTGCTCTTATCGTTCTGTCAACGACCGCATAAGCAATAATCTCGTCTATATTCATCCATCTTCTTACTACTGCTTTAAGTGAATCCTCAGATGCACTTTGTATTGCTCTAGCAAAAGACTCTATCATTTCCGATGTAGGGTCTTCATCTTCATTTGTTTCTAAAGATGCTAGATAGTCAGCAGACCGAAAAGGACTTCCGCTGGAATGAAGGGGCCATATTTCTTTATATAAATTGCCTTTCCCATTGTCAAAATTCTGACGAGTGAATCGACCATCTATCTGTTCTACCATGGCAAATACACCAACGAACACCCCATTTACTAAAAGTTTAGCATGTACTGATCTTGGAGCAGGCACATCCATCTCTCTGAATAGATGATAACCTAATCGGTCTCTCATTTGTGAATCATCTAAGTTCTGAGAATGAAATTGTAGTTTTTTTAACCCATAAAATTTGTCATCACTATCATTCCAATTTACTTTCACCTTCATAGACAGCTTGGTACAAGTTTTCCTTCCAGATGGATTTGACCAATCTGATCCGGATACACAGCCTACATATGCTCCAATTGATCCTTTATACCTGATTCCAATTGGGCTCAAAGTTTCTCCCTCAAATGTGAGGCTCCCTTCGACATATTTTTCCGCTGTAGGGTCATTGTCCAATTTTTCTAAATTTCCGGCAGGCAGATTAAGCTCAAAAGTGTGAAGCTTACTCTGGTCGTATATATAATCTGATTTGAGATTTAAATAATTTTCGTTACCAGTCGGAATTACTACTGAAACTTCATTAGGATTAGGCTGAGGATCACCTGGATCATTTCCACCAGGTTCAGATTCTGAACATGATACTACTAAAATCAAGACGGACAAAATTAAAACTCTGTGCATTGCACTAAATCCTCTATTTTCCATTAATAAGATTTTGACGAATTCATATTCGAAATATACTTTCAATTGGCATTTTGTAAATTCAACAATTATGAAATTCTTTTAAAGATTTGACAAAGAGTCTTACTAATATTCTGCTGAATCTATCAGAATGACCGAAATATCAAATCACTCAATCCAATGGTTATACTTAATCTAGTCTAATTTACTTTTTTAAAGTGCTAAGAAACATCTTCATCATTTCGGCTATCATTGGATCTTCTCCAAACTTACAGAATTCTTGAACATGACTTTCTACATCAATATCCACTCGGTTTAAGAGTTCTCTTCTTAGGTATTTTTTAGACATTTTGAAAACTGGTGCATAAACTCCAATCTGCTTTTCTAAATGCTTTTCAGCTTTTTTGAGAACATCCTCAACGTCAACAGATTCGTTTACTAGTCCCACTTTCACGGCGTCATCACTATGGTATAACTGAGCCTTTTGAACAGCAACCCAAGCTTCTTTTTCTCCCATATGATATGCATAAATATCACAAAGTAATTCAGGTATGAGCAAAGACATTTTGAATTCATGCATTCCTATTACATGTTTGGGCCCTTTTCCCATTATTCGATAATCAGTAGTTAATGCTAAAATGGTACCTCCAGCTGGTGCATATCCTGTTATAGCGCCTATCAATGGTTTAGAAAACCGAATCATATCTCGCAATGTAGTTAGGGCAATCCTCCAATATTCGGCATATTCTTCTTTGGACAACTGTGCGATATGCATAATGTCTAGACCAGCACTGAAACAATGTGGTCGGCCCGAAAGGATTGCTCCCATTATTTTGTCATCAGAATCTAGAGTTCTGAAAGTATCTCCAAGGTCTCGCCATAAATCTGTATTTAGAGCATTTACTTTGCCTTGATCCATTTCTACAATGGCATAATTTTTTTTCCTAATGACATTTAAAGTGGACATAAATTTAGATTTTAAGATCAGTGTCGAATATCCTTAAAAAATAGATGCTGCTATTATAAACTGGTTTACTAAAATCTATTACTATGACTTTTTAAAAAAAGAAGAAATGGCTTGTTCGTACTGATATGCTGACATGAACTGATCTAGTTGAGAAATATTAGAAGAGGAAATTTTTAACACCCATCCCCTATCATAGCAATCTTCATTTAAAAGATTTGGAAAATGATTTAGAGCATCATTTATGGCTATCACTTTACCTCCTAATGGTATGAGTATTTCAGATGTTGTTTTATCAGATTCTATCTCACACAGAAGCATATTTTGAATTAACTCTTTTCCATTTTCTGGTAAATCATGTAATGCGGTGATATTACCAATAACACTTTGTGCCCAGTCTGTGATACCAATTACCAAGTTCTTATCTTGCTTTTTAACCCATGTGTCTAGATCAGAATGATAAAATGCTTCGTAATCAACTCTTCTCATAAATCAAGCACTCATAATATAATTGGGCATAGCTCTGACAGGAAGAGTCTTCTTTTCATTATAGTCCATTTTGTAATAAAGGTTTTTACTGCCATTGGTAATCCAGAGGAAATCTGCTTGCAGAGTTTTGTTGTATTGTGCAATCTGCATAGCGACATGTTCTGAAATATTGCTTTCTGGTGCTTTACATTCTATGAGGATAAGAGGATGCGCATTATTATTATACACTACAATGTCAAACCTTTTTTTTAGACCGTCAACAATGAGCTGACGTTCTACTCCTATTCTTTTTAGAGGATAATTCAAAGTACGGCTGAGGTGAGTAAGAACAAGTTGGCGTACAAATTCTTCAGGTTGCAATATATACCACTTCTTTCTAATAGGGTCAAAAATCTTTTGTCGATCATCTCTGAATTCGACCCTTAGATGTGTTTTATAACTTAGTAGATCTATTTCCTTAGGTATCAGCATAAATGGCACCTTCTGGCTTTTGTGTGCCTGCCCCCAATATAGACTGTCTGATGGATTTAAGTACAGATTTTCTGTCAGAAAATATTTTACCACTTTCAAAGTTCTGAACTTGGATACCAATTTTCATCAAAGATTTAACTGCATTTTGATGCCATATCATGTTGTCTGTATCTATTTTTCCAATGAATCCATTTTCTATCCAAAGAAAGAATTCTACTTCTGCATTGATTATTGCTTCAGTAACGCCTTCAATCGAGGTGATATTTCTATGAAGACATTTAATACCTTGCGGGATAAATTGCATACTTACCATTTCTTCCATTTCATCTGAAAGACACGAAATGATGCTAGCATCTCGCATTTGATAGATGCTGACCTCAGAAACAACACTCATTAATAGTTTGGCTACTCTTACTGCATCTTCATATCGCTCCGTAACGGCAATGGACTTAAGGTGGTTTATCTTTTTGAAATCTTCTATTTGAAATTGGAAAGATTGAGGATCATCAATTTTGCGATTTATGTCCACTGAGAGCACACTTTTAGATTCACTGACTACTTCGGTATCCAAGGCAATGATCTTATTCCACTTAGTCTCATCTAAATTTATTTTAATATCATTATAGTCCTTTTCCGTGGTAACCATAATTGGAAAAAACGAAGTAAAGGTTTCTTGGTTCCTAACAAAAAGATCAAAAACTCCATTCTTAGCATTCTCATTCTTAATTAATTGCTGAAAAGCAAATCCATCTTCTTTTTTGAATCGATTTACTTGTTTTGATCTATCTTCCCAGATATTGTGATGAATACTATCAAGAATACTTTTGTTTAATTCTCCTTTCTTATTTCTGAGATGGTTAACATCATCTCCTATACTCAAAATCTGAGGATCAAAATGATCAAACAAACATTTTGTGAGAAGAGCTTTAGCCACAATGGGTTTCCATGCTTCCGATTTAAATGATAAGTCGTTGAGCACTGTATCCACTTGATCTTTTTGCAAAGAAGCCCTCCATTCAAAATAATCAGGATGTGACTCAAGAAAAACAATGCAACGATATAATTCACTTTGGATTTCTTGAATTAATTCTAATTTATTTTCAAAATTCAAGGCATTATTCACATGTTTTTTTTGCAACAATTCCGAACTATTCAGCTCCTCCACAAAAGTATTAAACCTCTTGTCCAATATTGTAAGTGCTTGATTTTGAATATTATACGGACCTAATCTTCTTAACTTTTCGTCAATTCTCTTTCCTATATTGATCTTAAAATCTTCTGTAGCTAATAATAAGTCTGAGATAATTTCCCCAAATTTTGCAACAGTCCATCTTGATCTATTAGTATTAGGCCAAGTCACATCAATAAATTTTTGCCTCTGTAGTTGTTGCTCAAGTTCCTCTAATAAACTCTCAATTGAATGATATTCTAAAACAGAGCAAACCTCTTCAAAAGGTCGATTTTTATTTTCTGAGTCATTCCCACGCGCATTTAATCGAAAAGCATGCTTTTCTAAAAGCTGAACTAACTTGGTCACTTTTCCATAAGTATCATAGACTTCTTGAGCTATTTCGGATCTGAGTAGATTGAATTGATTCTTTATTGATAAACCTATTTCCTCTAATTCTTCTTTTCGAGATGTTAACTCATCTAATAAGGATTCTAGATCAAATGATGGACTGTATACATCAGTATGAAATGGGGACAATTCATGCAGAAGTACATAATCTGATTTAAAATCACTCTCTGCTTCTCCTATTGTATAGATATACTCAGAATAATTAAACTCTTTCCAATCTGGTGACAAACTGTAATCTGAATCTTCAGATGACTGCTCAATTTGACACCATTTCTGAAGTAATTCAGACCATGATAATGGTCCCATTACATCCACAGAAAGAAAAGACAGGCTACTCTTTATTACAGATTCTATGTCCTCTAATTCATTTCTCAGTATTCTATGTCGATCTTTATCAAAATCTAAAGGGTTACTCTTAATAAAAGATTGAATTCTTTTTAGAGGTTCCTGTTTTTCAATATAGTTAGGAGTCCAGACTAAGCAATATTTGGAAAGTTGATATTTTGACAAAACTTTCGCAATCCATGCCGGGTCCTGAGTCTCACTTGTAACAACTAGAGTGGGCTTTTGGTATTGCAAATTATCAACTATGATATTGACCAAAAGGTCTTCAACGTCTATTTGATCATTGACGTTAATTCTAGTATTTCCATAGTGCGAGTCAAATCGACGATATACATCGTGCAATGACGGGTGCATTGGGATAAGTGGCATGTAGTAGTCTTTATTTATAACCTTAGTAATGAGGGTCTTGAATCCTCAAAAAAATAGAATTTGTAGTTTCTAAAAAGTTCTAATTTCTCAAAACTTCGATGTAAATATATGAAGAATTTTTATATATAAAAATATTTTATAATATGTTTTTATATGTATCTGAGGCAGTTAACTTAAAGTAAAATAAAAAGGATCAGCACTGTAGTACTGACCCCTCTGAAATTCTAGTTATGTTTAAATCTTAAAAGTCCATTTTCATTCTGCAGATGCACCTTCTATTATTCCCCCTGAAACCTTCTCTCCATTCTCATATTCGTACTCCATTGTCACAACTCCAGTATCGTCAAAGTACTGCAATTTTCCATGATATTGACCATTCTTCAAAGTACCTTTCCTTTGCAGTTTTCCCTGAGAATCATACAATGCAAAGGTGCCCTCCATCTTACCATCTTTATAATTGGTCTCATCTGTAGGTCTGCCAAATTTATATTTCCCGACTAGGCCATGAAATTGGTCGTTTTTAAATTCTGTGACGGATTCTATTTGACCCCGATCATTTAAAGTGATTTCAGGGCCATTTTTTCTGCCATTCAAAAATGAAGTCAGAGTTTGAATTTTGTTAGAATTTTCATAGTAGGTAGTCCATGTACCATTTTTCACACCACCAAGCAGCGTTCCTTTGGTAAGTAACCAGCCATTTGCGTCTTTAAACTCTGCAATTTGAGCACCACTTCCTACATTTTCAGTGCTATATCCACTAGTGTCAAACTTTGGTCCCGTTGCACTTCCCCCACAAGCCATAATACATGCAACAAATAGAAATAATATAAGTCGATTCATAAAACTTATTTTTGATAATTAATAAAAGACTGAACAAATTTACATATTATAAATAAATATAATAAGAGTATTATCAAAATGACAAATAGAGAAGTAGCGAAAATATTCAACACTCTAGGAAAAGTAATGGAACTTCATGGCGAGAGCCATTTCAAAACCAGATCTTATACTAATGCATACCTCACAATAAGAAAGATTATTGAACCAGTAACCGAAATGGATATAAGCACACTTCAGTCCATACAAGGTATTGGAAAAGCTATTTCAGAAAAAATAATAGAACTGAAGGAGACTGGAGAACTTCGGACTCTAAATAAGTATTTGGATATCACACCTGTCGGTATTGTGGACATGCTAAACATCAAAGGTTTTGGACCTAAAAAGATTAAGACAGTTTGGGAAGGATTAGGTATAGAATCCCCAGGTGAATTGCTATATGCATGTGAAGAAAATAGGCTTATAGACTTAAAAGGTTTCGGGGCTAAAACCCAGAAAACTGTAATGCAGCAGTTGAAGTATTTTCTGGAATCAAAAGGAAAATTCCTTTATGGTAAAATATTGCCAGATGCCTTGGAGATCTTAGATCATCTTCAGACCATGCGTCCTAATGACATCATCGACTTTTGTGGAGATCTTGATCGCAAAATGCCTATAATAAATGAATTGACATTTCTAGTTACTTGTGATGAAGAGACCCTTTCGGAAGAGATTCTAACTTTTGCTCCCTTTTCATTTGAAGAAGAAAAACTAACCTATAACGGAATTCCATTTAATATAGAATACACAGATGAGACTATGTTTGCTAGTGTGAAATTTCAAAAATCATGTTCAGAACAATTTTTAGAACAAGTGATTGAGTCTTTTGGAAAAATTGATAATATTTATGAAGAAGAAGAGGTGTTTGAAACTCTAAACTTAGCATTTATCCCATCAGAATGTCGAGAAAACCCAATAATTCTAGACAGAGCTGCTGCCGGAGAATTATCACTCATCAGTGATCAAGACATCAAAGGAATAATACATAATCATAGCACATATTCTGATGGACTCCATTCATTAAGTGAGATGGCTGAAGCAACTAAAGCTAAAGGATTTGAATATCTAGTTATCTCTGATCATTCTCAGGCAGCATTTTATGCTAATGGGTTACAAGAAGACAGAGTACAAGAGCAGTGGGCAGAAATAGACGAATTAAATGCACAATGGTCTGATTTCCAAATATTTAAAGGAATAGAAAGCGACATCCTCAACGATGGATCATTGGATTATACAAATGACATTTTAGAAGGTTTTGATTGTGTGATTGCTAGTATTCATTCCAATCTAAAAATGGATCTCAACAAAGCCATGCAAAGGCTTATTAGAGCCGTTGAAAATCCTTACACCAAAATACTTGGGCACCCAACAGGTAGATTATTACTAAGTAGAGAAGGATATCCTATCGATCATGAAAAGCTTATAGATGCTTGTGTAGCTAACAATGTAGTGATAGAAATCAATGCAAACCCACTACGACTTGATATTGACTGGAGGTGGATAGATTATATTATCAAAAAAGATGGGATGGTCTCAATAAATCCAGATGCACATAGCATGGATGGAATCGATGATGTGAGATATGGTGTCATAGCTGCGCGTAAAGGAGGGCTTATGCCAGAATATTGTTTAAACACCTTTGATTTAGAGGCTTTCAAAGCTTGGATTTAAATATATATTTATTTCATATATAGGTTATTTTTTAATATGTTTGCTCTACCAACATAATAAGGGCAATTTGGCAGATGTTTATGTCGTCATTTTTTGTCTCACCTGAAATGATAGAGCTTTCATTCTTTTTAATTATTAAGCTGTATTCATGGTTTCAACTTTCGCAACACAACAGGACAGAACTATAACTGATCTCTATGATCTTAGATACGAGGTAGAAGAAGCTTATATCAACAAAGACTCTTATCTGGCAAGTGAACAGGTCATTAGATTTGAAAACATCCTTAGATACTTTACTAAAAAATTATCTCTAAATGGGCGATACACAAATGCTGTAGCTGAAATGAAATTGATGATTTTTAGACAAATTGATTATCCAATGGTTCAGAGAAGACTACTCGAAGAAGTCAGACGTTTTATCTTAGATATTCATTACTTATCCTAGAATTTATAGGTATATACTTAATTTATTAGGTTGTTAACCATTTGTAAATGAGGGTTTATATCTAGTAATTATTCAGAAATCAACATAATTTTAA
>Ga0055584_100000679_pt1 | contig 32301 bp, 33 predicted proteins | sample OSDHelmetaG_FD_58716 | JGI IMG/M metagenome (GOLD analysis project Ga0055584, IMG submission 58716) | Pelagic marine sediment microbial communities from the LTER site Helgoland, North Sea, for post-phytoplankton bloom and carbon turnover... | ecosystem: Environmental > Aquatic > Marine >... | reverse complement strand
ACAATTGTCCTATAATGGATTATGTGCTTCAATATAGGTAACATGGTGATTCAGCAATAGGCTGAAGGCTTTTAAGTTGATCGTGACGAGGCGCTATCTATGAAAAAAAGATTTATCATTTTCCTTCTTTTATGTATCTGTAATACCGCTGTCTGGTCCGATGTGGCTAACGACAAGTTGGGGGTAATTGGGACTCTTCCTTTACCTTATCCTGATCACTGGGTGCTTGCGCACGATGTCGGCTTCAACCATATGCTCAACGGCAAGGTGATCATACTTGATGCTGAACAGCAGACACGTAATAAACAATATAAAGGCACTTACGACACCTCTTTAATTGCTTCAGTAGCTATCGCAAAAACGCGCCCGGAAATGTACGTATATGAAACTTTCTATACCAGAGGAAATCGTGGTACGCGTACTGATGTAGTCACTATCTATGACAAGGCAAGCCTTAATGTTCTGGATGAAATAATTATTCCTGGTGGCAAACGGGCGCAAATGCTACCAAGTGATTTTACCATTCACCTGATTGATGATGAAAAATACCTACTGCTTTTTAATTTTACGCCTTCTACATCCGTTGCTGTAGTTGATGTGGAAAAGCGTAAAATGATAAACGAAATTGACTTGCCCAGTTGTTCGCTGATTTATCCTACTGGTAAGCGCGGCTTCAGTTCTATTTGTAGTGACGCTTCGATGGTTTCCTATCAGCTAGACAAAAAAGGTCAGGTTAAAAACAAAAGTAAAATTGAATCTTTTTTCAGTATTGATGAAGATGCCCTGTTTGAAAGACCTGTGCTTATCGATGGTATAGCCTATTTTCCAACATTTAATGCAAACCTCAGAGAAGTTGATTTGAGAGGCGATAAGGCAGTGCCCGGGAAGTCATGGCGATTACGAACAGAAGAGGAAGCTGCTGCAAATTGGCGTCCTGGAGGAATGCAGTTAAGTGGCGCTGATAGCATGGGTAACTTGTATCTGTTGATGCATGATGGAGGTGCGGAAGGAACGCATAAATACCCTGGTGCGGAAGTCTGGGTGTTTGATGTGAAAAATCAAAAACGTGTAAGACGCATACCTTTAATTATGCCAGGTCTTGTGGTGGAGATAAGTCAGGATAAGTCACCTTATCTTTTTGTAACCAATGTAGAAATGAATATCGACGTATATGACGCCTTAACTGGTAAGCATATTCGCACAATGTCAGATTTTGGTCAGGAAACACCTTTAATTCTGTTTTCGGCAAATTGAACGTAATTTTTGATAGAGAGATTTAGAAATGAAATGGTTTGATCACATTACGGAGTCTATATCCAGAAAAGTAGCGCAAAATTCATCGCGTAGAAGTTTCATAGGTGGGTTTGGCACCGCAATCGTTGGTGGTGCGGTAATACCAATATTACCAGTTGCCAGAGCTGCCGAAGGGCATGGCGGTGGCCAGCCGACGGCACCGATTGATGGTGCTGTGGATGACCCGGCGAGTTGCGATTACTGGCGTAATTGTTCAATCGATGGTTTTTTATGTTCTTGTTGTGGCGGCACTTCTACCAGTTGTCCCCCGGGTACTGAAATGTCTCCTATCACCTGGATTGGAACCTGCAAGAATCCGCATGACGGGAAGGATTACATTATTTCCTATAATGATTGTTGTGGTAAAACCTCGTGTGGCAATTGTTTTTGCAATACTAATTTACTGGATAGACCAACTTATCGACCACATACCGCCAATGATATTAACTGGTGTCTGGGTACAAGCAGCGCCGCCTATCATTGTACCGTGACCCTGGTGCTGGGTGTTGCAACAAAAAAAGCCTAACACGGGATTTGATGAGGAGTGAGACCATTTAGTAAGCGCTACTTTATTGTTTGTTCTTCTTTAGTACTTTTATTGATAAGTAGTTTTACCTTTGCTGCTGATGAAAAAGTAAACCTTGGTCGTCAAAATTACATTCTAAATTGCCAGGGCTGTCATCTACCTGATGCTTCTGGTTCACCTGGTGTTGTGCCGAGAATGAATGATTTTGTCGGTAATTTTCTTCATCTAGAAGGTGGTCGGGAATTTATAGTTCAGGTACCTGGCTCGGCGAACGCACCTATTGGCGATCAGGAGTTGGCAGATGTGTTGAACTGGATGTTGGTCAATTTTAGTAAGGAGCAAATTCCAGTAGACTTTGAACCCTATACAGGCAAGGAAATTGGAATATTACGTGATCAACCTTTGATTGATGTGAACGGCACCAGGGCTAGACTAATTGAGCGTATGCGGAAAAAACTGGGTATCAAGGAAGATGCGCTAAACGATGTCTAGTTAGCAGATAGCCGAATATTTTATAAATCGCGTTTATCAATTACCCGAGTCGCCTTACCTTCCGAGCGAGGCACCCCATTTTCCAGATGCACGACAACACGGCTTGAAATCCCGACTATATCTTTAACGTACTTTTGTAACTCTTGTTCAGCTTCTACAATTAGACCTGTATCGGCATCAGGTAATAATTCGACGTTTATTTGCATTAAATCCAGATTATCTTTTCGCGTGACTTCAATTTGATAGTGTGGTGATAGTGAGGCAATTTTTAGTAATTGCTCTTCAATCTGAGTTGGAAAGACATTAACTCCACGAATTATGAGCATGTCGTCACTTCTGCCGGTAATTTTGTCCATGCGTCTCATGCTTCTTGACGTACCCGGTAGCAAGCGAGTTAAATCCCTGGTTCGATATCGAATAATGGGTAAAGCTTCTTTTGTTAAACTGGTAAACACCAATTCACCTTCTTCGCCGTCGCTTACTACTTCACCAGTATCGGGATTGATGATTTCAGGGTAGAAGTGATCTTCCCAAATCGTCGGGCCGTCTTTTGATTCAATACACTCTTGTGCGACTCCTGGCCCCATGACTTCCGAGAGACCGTAAATATCAACAGCGTCTATTGCCAATCGCTGCTCAAGATTCTGGCGCATGGAGTCGGTCCAAGGCTCTGCACCAAAAATTCCAACCCGTAAACTTAGCTGTGTACAATCGACGCCCTGTCTTTCAAGCTCATCAGCAATACTGAGCATGTAGGATGGCGTTACCATGATAATGTCCGGATCAAAATCCTGGATAAGCTGAGCCTGTTTCTGCGTTTGACCGCCCGACATGGGTATAACAGTGCAACCAAGATATTCGCCACCATAGTGAGCGCCCAGACCGCCGGTAAATAAGCCGTAACCATAAGCGACATGCAATTTGTCTTTATGAGAGCCTCCAGCTGCTCTGATAGAGCGTGCGACTACATGACTCCATGTCTCTATATCCTTTGCTGTGTAGCCAACAACGGTTGGTTTACCGGTGGTGCCACTTGAGGCGTGTACTCGTACAACCTTATCCATGGGCACAGCGAACATGTCGAAAGGGTAGTTGTCTCGTAAATCTAGCTTGGTGGTGAAAGGAAATTTCGATATATCCGACAGTTGCTTGAGATCAGATGGGTGCACACTTGCTTGATCAAATTTCTTCTTGTAGGAAGGAACATTTTCATAGGCATGATGTAGACTCCACTGCATCCTTTCCAGTTGTAAAGCCCGTAATTCATCCAGACTTGCCTTTTCTATCGCTTCAATCGAATCGTGTTTTCCTATTTCGCTCATGTGTTTTGCCCCCCAGCGTCTATATTTTAAAATAACACAAGAATTTTAAACATCTCAATATTTCTGTATCATATCTGTTTTTTTTGTTGCAAGCTATCCACTATCGGAAGATTGTAGCTTAGTTATAAACCAAAGCGTGAGGAGTCTGGAATTGAGTATACAAAGTTATATTTGTGGTGAATGGGTCGATGGAGCAGACAGCGGAGTTGAAGTCTATAACGCGGTAAACGGAAATGTTATTGGAAATATTTCGAGTAGTGGAATTGATTTTAATCAGAGTTTAGCGCATGCGAGGGAACTAGGTGGGCACGCCCTGAGAAAGATGAGCTTCCATGAGCGTGCAAACTCTCTAAAGCTCCTCGCTCAACATTTAATGGGAAAGAAGGAAGAGTTTTATAAAGTGTCGGCATGGACAGGTGCGACGCGCGTTGACAGCTGGATTGATATAGAAGGTGGAATCGGCACTTTATTCACATACAGTAGTTTGGTCAGGCGTGAATTCCCTAATGAAAGTTTTCTGGTAGAAGGTGAACCTCAAGCTCTGTCAAAAGAAGGTTCTTTTATTGGCCGTCATATCCTCGTACCTAAAGAGGGCGTCGCTGTACATATCAATGCTTTTAATTTCCCTTGCTGGGGGATGTTAGAGAAGATTGCACCGAGTTTGCTCGCTGGTGTCCCGGTGATAGTCAAACCTGCCACAGTGTCAGCTTATTTGACTGAAATAATGGTCAGGGAGATTATTAGTTCCAACATATTTCCAGTCGGTTCCATCCAGCTCATCTGTGGTAGCACTGGTAATTTACTTGAGCTGTTGAATGAACAGGATGTTGTCACTTTTACCGGCTCGGCGAAGACGGGACGAAAACTAAAATCTTTACCAAACATAATCAATAATTCTATCCCATTCAATATGGAAGCCGACTCACTGAACTGTTGTATTCTCGGGGAAACTGTCGAGCCGTCTTCAGCAGAATTTGATTTATTCATAAAGGAGGTTGTACGGGAAATGACGGTGAAAGCCGGCCAGAAATGTACAGCAATTCGACGTACTATTGTTCCGCGCGCAAAAGTGGAGGCGGTAACTGCGGCCTTACAAAAAGCACTCGATAAAATCACTGTAGGAGATCCTGCTCTTGACGGCGTCAAAATGGGACCACTGGTAGGACGCGATCAGCTCAATGATGTAAGGGATAACGTCAATTCACTTACCCGATCTTGTGAACTGGTGTATGCAGGCAAAGAAGAAGATCAGTTTCAAGGGGACGATTTAGAGAAAGGTGCCTTTTTTCCCTGTACAGTACTTTATTGTGATAAACCAATGAGCGCTGATGAGCCACATGCTATTGAAGCTTTTGGACCCGTTAGCACGATAATGCCGTTTAACAATATTGATGAAGCAATGGCAATTGCGAAGCTTGGCAGAGGAAGTCTAGTGGGTTCTATTTTTACTGCTGATGATGTGGAAGCCAAACAGCTTATATTAGGCATGGCTGCCTACCATGGTCGAATGTTGGTGATTAATAAAGACTGTGCTGCCGAGTCAACCGGACACGGCTCGCCCATGCCAACATTAGTACATGGCGGCCCTGGTCGAGCGGGGGGTGGTGAGGAGTTAGGAGGTGCACTTGCAGTTAAACATTACATGCAGCGTACTGCTATTCAAGGTTCTCCTACAACCTTAATGGCGATAACAAATGAATATCATCCAGGTGCCAAACCAATTACCGATATTGTGCATCCTTTTCGTAAGTATTTGGAAGAATTACAAATAGGGGAGACCTACACGACCCATCGGCGTACGGTGACGGAAGCTGACATTGTCAATTTTGGCTGTCTTTCTGGCGACCACTTTTATGCACATTTTGATGAAATTGCTGCCAGAGATTCATTTTTTGGAAAACGTGTCGCACATGGTTATTTCGTTATCTCTGCAGCAGCGGGAATGTTTGTCGACCCGGCACCGGGTCCGGTCATTGCTAACTATGGCCTGGAAAACCTACGTTTTATAGAACCCGTGGGTATAGGTGATACAATTCAGGTGCATTTAAGAGTAAAACAGAAAATCAGTAAAGATAAGCGAAGTGACGAAGAAAAAGCGACTGGTGTGGTTAGATGGGCGGTCGAAATCAAGAACCAGGATGAGAAGGTGGTCGCGATATACGATGTGCTGACCTTGGTTGAGCGCAAACAATAACAAAGCCTATTCTGCAAGATTTTCGTATTAATTAGCGTTTAATAGCCTACTCCTACTTGACTGCAAGAAGCAGTCAAACTAGGATTTTGTCCCTATTCTCAATAATAAGTTAAAACAGGCAATTACACTTATGTCTACATTGGAAGAACTCAAGAAACAGGCATCAGAGGTGACCCAACGCGGCCAGGTAGCGGCGACTAAAAATGTGGGAGCTGATCAACCTAGTGAGGAAGAGAAATGGCGAAAATTGGCACCAGTCATGAAATTTCTTCAGGATCATTTTGTAGAATTGGCTGAAACGCTGAACGTGTTAAATAAAGAAATACCTGTGGATTTCGAAATCAATGATTCGGTCACTCTCAAAAACCTACAGGGACGAACATATAAAATAACTTACCCTGATAAAGAAGATAAGGAAAAGCAATTCGTTTTTGAATTTGAGAATGTCGGAGAAAATCCCACTTATTGCGTATTACCGGCAGGTCCTGCTGCGAGTAGTTTTAAAAAATTGCTAACAGACAACCAGGCACAATGTTCAACAACTCCGGTAGATGCTAATAAATCTATCAAATTCGCAATAAAACCGATGCTTAGGACCAAATATTTATTTAGCGCGGATCTTGAGAAAGATTGTATAAATCTAAAAATCAGTAATTATTCCAATTTTTGGTCACAGGTTAATGCCTTTAAAAAGAATGAAATAACCACAGATCTAATGGATGAACTGACTCGTCATGTTATGCGTGAACCTAATAAGTACAATGAAATGGTTGGTAACGTCATTTCTGAGGATATGCGCACGAAAATAAGAGAAAACCTTAAAGCTGAACAAACAGCTCAGCAGGTGCAAGCAGAAAAAAATCAAATAGCGCAAGCGAAGAAAGAGTCAGGAAAAAAAGAAAAGACAATTTTTGGAAAGCTCTTTAAAAAGTAGCAAAACGACTCCGTAAAGTCGTTTATGTTTGGGGTGTTTCTGTATCTTAGTCGAATTTAAGAATGGAAGAAGGAATAACCTGTATCTGATTGCTCACTTCTTGTTGATGTCGCATTCCTCCGATAATAACCATAGAGTTATTGTTTGATATTAAAAGACCTCTGTGGTCCATGCTAGCTGTGTTCATTTTTCCTACGAACCACCGCGTCTGCTCAAAGCTGTAAAACCATAGTTTATTATCTGGAATGGAAGGCATACCGTCATAACCAATGCCAGTATAGTTATAAGGATTATACGAACCTCCAGCAAAAACTATCCCTGATTGAGGCAATGAGAGACCTGTTGCTGCCATTCGATAACGAGCTTTACCCGTCGGGTGTGGTATCGAATGCCACTCAATCTTGTTGATATTTTGTTTATTAATTAAACCAGAGTAACAGGCAGCTTGTGAAGAAAAGCTACGCTTTTCATTTTCTTTTACCTCTACCTTAACACCGTCGCACACAATTAATTGGTTACCTACAATGCCACCTGCATGACCAAAAACCGCAGCACCAGGAAATGGTGTGGCTTGTTGCCAACTATCGGTATCTGAATCGTAAAGCTGTGCTAGATTAACGTTACCATCATTGTGCCAGCCGCCGATCAAATACACATAGCGCTGCTGATAGGTCAAAGCAACCGCGTCATCAACTGCTACAGGACTAGCGGCGATTAGTTGATAGCGATCATTAATTACATCGTATGCGTAATTATCGGGGCTCGATACTTCGCTATGGTCTTCTGCCACTGTATAACCGCCAAATAGATAAGCTTTATCTTTAATTCCTACAGCAACACTTGCAAGCCGGCCTTTTAATTTACTTGACGATGGTACGGGTTCAATTTGTTTCCATTGCGCCTCACCTTCCTTCAAAGCCCAGCTTCTGTTATGTACATCGCTAAAAGTCTTACCTTGAGCGAGTCCCATAAAGCTAAGGAAATACAGGCCTTTGAGAGTTTGGACTTTAGCTACGGCATTATTACTGACAGTTTCAGGCATATTCGGAAAATTTTCTTGTGACCAGCACGGCAACACGCAACATATCAAGCTGAAAAGAGATAATGCTTTTAAAGTGTGGATAGGTAATTTATTGACCATGAGTGAGAATATTTTTGGTAGGAATGAAAGTGCGTATGAAGATGATTAAATAATAACAATGGACTTATCAAATAGGGAATTTTATTCTAACTATTCGACCTTAAGGCAGATTATTTATTTTTTATGGCTCAAATCGATAATGATGAACTGGCGAAAGCCTGTGCGGACTCAATGTATGCACGTGATCAGGCCGCACAGAAGATGGGTATTGAATTAGTTGAAATCCGACAGGGGAATGCCAGTCTGAGCATGAAAGTGCGTAAGGATATGTTAAATGGCCATGACATTTGCCACGGTGGTTACATATTTGCTTTGGCAGATACGGCCTTTGCATATGCCTGCAATAGTTATAACAAAGTTACCGTTGCGCAAAATTGTGATATTGACTTTATTCAGGTTGCTAAACTCAGCGATGACTTGCTCGCTATTGCCCAGGAACGTACAAGAGGTGGCAGAACGGGCCTATACGATGTCAATGTAAGTCGTTCAGATGGCGAGGTAGTGGCGCATTTCCGTGGGCGTTCTTTCCAGATAAAAGGTGAAGTTATTCAGTCATAAAACTCTATGTTAGTATCTGCTTGATAATTAATGATACAGAATTATAATATAGCATTATAATTCTGTATCATTAATGTGTTCTACGGATATTTCTATGGATAATAACGAGACTGCCGCGCAAGAAGAAAAGTTTCAGCAACGTGTTGATAACGAAGAGAAAATAGAACCAAAGGACTGGATGCCCGATGAGTATCGTAAGAATCTAATCAGACAAATATCTCAGCATGCCCATTCAGAGATTATCGGCATGCAGCCCGAAGGTAACTGGATCACCCGCGCGCCAAGTTTAAGGCGCAAGGCTGTGTTATTAGCCAAAGTACAAGATGAAGGTGGACATGGTCTCTATCTATACAGCGCGGCTGAAACACTGGGAATCACCCGAGCGGACATGATCGATGCCTTGCAAACGGGGAAAGCGAAGTATGCATCTATCTTTAATTATCCAACATTATCCTGGGCAGATATTGGTGCAATCGGCTGGCTAGTTGATGGAGCCGCTATTTGTAATCAGATATCTTTACAACGTACATCCTATGGTCCCTATGCCCGCAGTATGGTGCGTATCTGTAAGGAAGAAAGTTTTCATCAGCGTCAGGGCTACGAAATTATGGTAGTGCTGGCACAGGGAAGTGAAGAGCAAAAGAAGATGGCACAGGACTCGCTGAATAGATGGTGGTGGCCGTCACTTATGATGTTTGGGCCCCATGATTCAGAATCAGCCCACAGTGCAAAGTCAATGCGCTGGAAAATTAAACGCGAAACTAATGATGACCTCAGGCAAAAGTTTATCGATCAAACTGTGCCACAAATTGATTTCTTAGAACTTGAATATCCTGATCCCGAAATAAAGTGGAATGAGGGCAGAGGGCACTATGATTCCGGTGAATTAGACTGGGAAGAATTCTATGCAGTCATTAAGGGGGATGGTCATTGTAATCGCGAACGTATTCAACACCATGTGAAAGCGCATGAAGAAGGTGAATGGGTAAGACAGGCTTTACATGCTTACAACGATAAAAAGCGAGCAAGAAAAGTAGCTTAGGAGAATTGATTATGGCTAAAGAAAAACTGGAGTTGTTTGAAGTGTTTATTCGTTCGAAAAGAGGACTGGACCACAGACATGTTGGTAGTCTGCATGCAGATGATCCTGAGCAGGCTTTAGAGTATGCACGAGACTGTTATACAAGAAGAAGTGAGGGGCTAAGCATATGGGTAGTCAAGTCCAGCGATATCGTCGCATCGCAGGAAGATGATAGTGACGCGTTTTATGATCCTTCTGATGATAAACCCTATCGACATGCAACTTACTATCAGCTACCTAAAGAAGTTAATAATATGTAACTATGAGTATTGTGAATAAAAATGAGTATTAACACTAATGAAGAACTCGTTAAGCAATTTGCTATAAGACTTGGGGATGATTCTTTAATTTTAGGACATCGTTTGTCTGAGTGGTGTCGATTTGGACCTTTTCTTGAAGAAGATGTCGCTCTGACAAATGTCGCATTAGACTATATCGGCAGAACCCGAATGTTCTATGCCTATGCCGCCGAATTATCTGACGGAAAACAAACTGAAGATGATTTTGCTTATCTAAGGGACTGCCGTGAATACCAAAATTTCTTAATAGTCGAGTTACCTAAGGGTGATTTCGCCTATACGATGGCCAAGCAATTAATCATGGATGTGTTTTATTACTATTATCTAGACGAGCTATGCAATTCAAATGATTCAACTTTAGCTGCAATCGCGGGTAAGGCGATAAAAGAAACTAAATATCATTTACGTCGAAGCACTGATTGGATATTACGCCTGGGAGATGGTACTGATGAGAGTCATGGTCGATTGCAGGTAGCGTTCGATGCTCTTTGGGGATACACGCCGGAATTGTTTGAGCAGGATGAACTGGAACAAAAACTCGTGAAGCAGGGCATTGCTGTAGATACAGCTTTACTAAAGTCGAAGTGGGAATCCAGGTTGAAGGAAATTTTGAAGGAGGCCACGATCGATACGCCGATTAACAGCTGGACTGTGCGTGGAGGACGCGCTGGTTATCATACTGAGCATCTCGGTCACCTTTTATCAGAGTTGCAATATATGCAACGTTCATACCCTGGGCAGCAGTGGTAAATCTTCAGGAAAAAAAAGGTGAATCAGCTGCGATGATGGAAGCACATCTATCAGAGGGATCTGCATTCGATATACGAGCACTATGGACTTTACTTGAAGCGGTCAAAGATCCTGAAATTCCTGTACTTAGCTTAAGGGACCTAGGTGTCTTACGCGACATTCAAATAGTTAATAATAAAGTTATTATAACAATAACGCCGACCTATTCTGGTTGCCCTGCAATGGATACTATTCGAAGTGACATAAAGGACGTTATGAGCAATGCAGGTTACACGAACAATGAAATTGTGACTGCGCTGTCTCCAGCCTGGACTACCGATTGGATGACTGATAACGGCAAACGGAAACTTGAGGAATTTGGTATTGCAGCGCCAGCACACACTAAGACCTTGAAACCCGTAATCTCATGCCCCAGATGTCGTTCGGTAGAATCAATTCTGATTAGTGAATACGGCTCGACGGCATGTAAATCGATGTATAAATGTAATGACTGCAAAGAAGCATTTTGCTATTTCAAGGCGATTTAGGATAAGAATGATGGAGAATTCAAAGTTTCACCAACTAAGCGTCGCAAATGTTCGGCAAGAGACTGATTCTTCAATTTGTGTGACCTTTGATGTGCCTCTGGATTTAGAGGAAACATTCAAATTTAAACAGGGACAATTTTTAACCTTAAAAGCAGAAATCGACAATGAGGAAGTACGTAGATCTTATTCGATCTGTTCAGGAGTCCAGGATGAACATTTGAAAATTGGCATAAAACGTGTGAATGGTGGCAGGTTTTCAAATTACGCCAATGATAATTTTAAAACCGGTTTTCTTATTGAGGTTATGCCACCACAAGGAAACTTTTATACCCAATTGGATCCTGAGAATGTAAAAAATTACATGTTGATCGCCGCGGGTAGCGGGATCACGCCTGTTCTTTCCAACATTAAGACAATTCTGCATGAAGAACCACTTAGTAGAGTGACTCTACTGTATGGTAATTTACGAAGTAATTCTGTTATGTTTATGGATGAGCTAGGTTTCGTAAAAAATAAATACCTGAATCGTTTTCAATGGATCAATATTATGGATCATGAAGATCAAGGCGCCGATTTATTGAACGGTATCATAGATAATAAAAAGGGTGCTGAACTATATAAAGCAAAGCTAATTGATATAAAAGGTACTGATGAGGCATTTATCTGTGGACCACAAGCGATGATGTCGGAAGTATCAAGAGGTTTCCGGAGTATGGGATTTGACGACTCCAGAATACATTACGAGCTATTCACCAGTTCATCAGAAGACTCGAAACTAGCGCTGGATAAATATAATCAGCGAATAGCCGATTATGGTGAGAAAAAAACAAGTGAAGTAACCATAATTGCCGGTGGCCGTACGATAAGTTTTGACCTAACCACTGTTGGCGAAAATATACTTGATGCGGGAATTCACAATGGCCTTGATCTACCCTATGCCTGCAAAGCAGGCGTTTGCTCAACATGTAAAGCGAAACTGGTCGAGGGTAAGGTAGACATGGATCTGAATCATGCGCTTGAAGATAGCGAGCTTAAAGCTGGCTATATTCTTACCTGTCAATCACACCCTATTTCAGAAAAAGTTGTTATTGATTATGATCAGTAGTCTTGAAGTTGGTTCACATTTTTGTATAACTAACCCTTAGTATTTTTAATTTAAAACCCCTATTCGAATGGTTAGATTCAGTAGTGTTGACAATTTGCTTATTGAGTTTGAAAAGCAAACACCTGTCAGAGCGGGATCATTAATAATCAGTCTGTTTGGTGATTCTATTTCACAACACGGAAACTCAATCTGGCTGGGAAGTCTGATTAATGCGCTCGAACCCTTCGGGCTAAATGCCAGACAAATTCGCACAGCGGTGTTTAGATTGGTTCAGGAGAACTGGTTAGTGAGTGAGCAAGTAGGCCGTAAAAGCTATTATAGTTTTACCGATTTTGGTATTCGTCATTATGAAAAAGCGGCCCGTCGTATTTATACTAGCAGACGAGATGATTGGGATGGGATGTGGACAGTGGTTATCCCTGCTTTTATTGAGAATGAAAAGCGCGATGAATTGCGTAAGGAATTACTCTGGCTGGGTTATGGCGCTATCGCACCCGGTATACTTGCCCATCCATCCGGTATTCGACAATCATTGGATGAGACATTACAGGAAATGGAATTAACAGATAAGGTCGTTATATTAAAAGCCCAAACCGAAGAATTGAGTTCCGAAGCGTGCCTTAAAAAGTTGGCTCATAACTCCTGGAAATTAAATGCAATTGAGCAACGATACGAAAAATTCATACAAAAATTCAGACCGGTATTTAGCGGAATAAAAAAAGCAAACAATAGCATTAGTGATGAAGAGTGTTTTTTAGTGAGAACACTATTAATACATGAATATCGTCGAATATTACTCAGTGATGCAGAGCTGCCAAGTGAGCTTTTACCAGTCAATTGGCCGGGAAAAACTGCATTTGATCTAACCGCCAAACTGTATGAGTCGGTACATCAGCGAGCAATGTCGCATATAACTATGAAACTGGAGACAGTCGATGGTTTTCTTTCTGACGCGGGGAAAAAATATTACTTGCGCTTTGGTGGTCTAAACTAATATTTCAGAAGCTAAAACTGTTCGCTTTTTAGAGCCATGATGCTATCACTGCCTGCAACTACTGTTGCAAGATATCCATTAACACGTGGTAAAAAATGTTCGGCATAAAAGCGAGCTGTGGTGATCTTAGTTTCATAAAAATCTATGTCGTCCGCACCAGACTGAATTTTTGCAGATGAAATCAGTGCTGCCTTCGCCATTTGCCAGCCTCCGCATACAGTACCCATTAGCATCATAAAGTTCACCGCAACTGAACCGGGCGCATTGGCATCAGATTGGTAATTTTCCAATAACCACTGCGTAGCTTCTTCCAGGGCAGAGAGTGCGATTGAGTAGTGATGCTCGAGGGAATTAAATTTATCGTCATCCAGTGCATTGATTTCTTTGCATACCTCTCGCATTTCACTTATTAGCGATGCCATCGCCTTTCCGGAATCTTTAATGACTTTTCGGCCGACTAAATCTTGTGCCTGAATCCCGGTAGTACCTTCATATATAGTTGTAATTCGAGCGTCACGAAAATGTTGTGCAGCCCCCGTTTCTTCTATAAATCCCATTCCACCATGTATCTGGACGCCGAGAGAGCTAAGTTCCTGTGCAAGCTCAGTACACCATGCTTTTACTACCGGTGTTAGTAAGGCGAATCGTGCGCTGTGTGCTTGTTGCAAGTCATCAGATTTCGCATGATGCACATAATCAAGAGAAGCAGCGCTTAGATAGCAAAGCCCCCGCATCGCTTCGATGCCTGACTTCATTAGCATGAGCATGCGTCGAACATCGGGGTGATGAATAATGGAAACTCGACCTTCATGGCCTAAAGCATGCCCCTGTGTACGTTCCCTGGCATAATTTAGAGCTTGTTGATAGGCACGTTCACTAATACTAAGACCCTGTACACCAACGGCTAGTCGAGCATGGTTCATCATAGTGAACATACAATTAATACCACTATGTGGCTCACCTACTAAATATCCTACTGCACCACCATTATCACCATAGCTCATAATACAGGTGGGACTGGCATTGATACCGAGTTTGTGTTCTACCGAAACAGGATAGAGATCGTTACGTTCGCCGAGTGAACCATCCTCTTTAACTAGATATTTCGGGACGATAAAAAGAGAAATTCCTTTAATACCATTTGGCGCATCGGGTAACCTTGCCAAAACCAGGTGAATGATATTGTCGGTAAAATCGTGATCTCCCCAGGTGATGAATATCTTTTGACCGCTAATCAAATAATGATCTTCCTTTGGCTCCGCCTTTGTTTTTACCGCGGCAAGATCAGAGCCTGCCTGAGACTCAGTAAGATTCATGGTCCCGGTCCATTCTCCGGAGATCATTTTGGGTAGATATATATCTTTTAATTCTTCAGATGCGTGAGCGTCGATCGCTACCGCCGCACCTTCTGTTAACATCGGGCAAAGTGCGAATGACATATTCGCTGCCTGCCAGATTTCGTTCGCAGCAGTTGCCACCAGTTCGGGTAAACCCTGACCACCGCGTTCCGAAGAAAAAGGCAGAGCTGGCCAGCCGCCTTCTCTAAATTCATTATAAATATCGATAAAGCCATCGCTCGCGACAACTTTCTTATCTACTACTTTTGTGCCTAGTTCATCGCCGCTTTTGTTTAGTGGGGCTAATACACCGTTGGCAAGGCGCGCTGCTTCTTCAACAACAGCTTCAATTAAATCTGGCGTAGCATCTTCGAAACCCGACAAGGCACTAATATTTTTTAGCTCTGCCAGTTCATTTAAAGCAAAGATAATGTCTTTTTCAGGTGCCAGATAACTACTCATAGTTTTTTACTCTTTAGAATTTTCAAACCAATACGGGTTGAGGTTTATTGATATTAATGTTCTAGTCGTGAGCCATATTTACCTGAGAATAGCTCGCACCTTTGAATGAAATCCTGAGTCGTTTTTGGCAGAGGGATTCGCATGTTAGCCATATCATTCATTAGTTCGATTCCTGCCAGAATCAGTTCTTTCCCTCTTCTCGCCATAGCCCGTTCAGCATTTGTTGCGCCTTCCCTGGATTTTGGTTTATAGGCTCTTAACTCGTCAGCAATACTAACGTAATGTGGCCAGATTTCTATCATAGCCGGGTCGCTGCGCATGGTTTCTGTAACCTGTTTGCAGCAATTTGCTAATTCATTTATTTTGGGAATGACCTGATTAAAACTTGAGGCTTGTTTAAACAGATTAGACAGATTGTAATCAACTAAATCTATGTCGCGCATTGTTTGTGCAAGTTTGATATAGCGAGTCTCGTAAAACTGATCGGTAGGCATAGTGAATGCCTTGAATGGCTCGCCCCACAATTCTTCCATACCTTCTTTGGCACGCACTGGTTTTATGTATTTCCCATACTCAAGCGCGCCTAAAAAACAACGGCCACAATTTTTTATTAATTCATTATCTTTCTGGATAGTGACACCAATTTCTTCGAGCTCTACTATTTTGGTTAGAATATCTACTCCTCTGTGAAGTAAGGCCCCAGCAAGCATTGCTGCCAGAACTCGTTTTTTCGAAGAGTTTTGTTCCTGTTCATATTGTGCTCTGACTTCTTCAAGCTTTCTACCAGGCGTATTAATTCCGGGTTCAGTGTGATGAAAGACGCGCCGAGCGAGCTGGTCGATTAATCGTTTTTTAAGCGCGAGTGTATTAGATGCTTCGTAATGCCTAATCCAGTAACCATCGTAATATACACGTGTCTCGTCGCTAAACTTTTTGAGTTTACCGTTAATAATTTCAGTTGATAAAATTTTAGCGCTTGCAACCATTACTTAGTTACCTCAATTATTTAACGCTGGTAAAAGACCCAATTCAATTGGACCATTGTCTCGCACTAATTCTTGCCGGGTAGGTTTTCCCTGTTTTACATTTCGGTAAACCGATAAGGCCCACAAAGGGAAGTAATGACTGTAACCGTGATAACGGAGATAAAATACTCTTGGAAAACCGGTACCTGAGTATAGTGACTCTTTCCAGGCACCATTAGTTTCCTGATTCCGAAGCAAATAATGTACACCTCGTTCTACATTCACGGAATTTATTTCACCCACGGCCATTAAGCCCAACAAAGCCCAGGCCGTTTGTGATGCGGTGCTTTCACCTTTGCCCCTTAACTCTGGGTCATCATAAGTATTACAATCTTCTCCCCAACCGCCATCACTATTCTGAGAGTTGTTCAGCCAGTCAATTGCTTTACGTATGTATGGCTGGCTCGGGTCTTCTCCGAGAATACCTAATCCGATCAAAACTGACCATGTGCCATAAATATAATTTACACCCCAACGACCAAACCAGGCTCCGCATTCATGCTGATCTACTTGTAGAAATTCGAGTGCTCGCGCAATCGGTGTGAAACTCCTGTCATAACCAAGCATCGCGAACATTTCGATGCAGCGACCGGTGATATCTGCGGTACTGGGGTCAACCAGAGCGCCATGATCAGCAAAAGGAATACTATTTAAATATTCATAGTGGTTATCAATATCGAATGCACCCCAACCACCATTGGAGTTTTGCATCCCTATTACCCAGTTTACAGCTTGACTGATACGACGAAGTTTAGCCGGGTTGTTATGAACACCAATACGAAGCATCGCCATCACAACACTACAGGTATCATCGACATCAGGATAAAAATCATTTTCGAACTGGAAAGCCCAACCACCACAATCAAGATTGGCATTTTTTGATTTCCAATCGCCTCTAACAAACACTTGTTTGTCGAACAGCCATTCTGTAGCAGTTACAAAACTACGATGGTCAACTTTTAATTCAGCTTCAGATAAGGCACTGACACTTAAACAGGTATCCCATATCGGTGACACACAGGGTTGCACATAAGACTCGTGCTCTTCATCTATAACGAGATCTTCAATCGCTTTGAGACCCCTCTGCATATCCGGATCATTTTCGTCATAGCCAAGTAAGGTGAGGGCAGTTACAGCGTTTGCCATTGCCGGATAAATCCCGCCTATACCACCTTCTCCGCTCATATGATCGCGGGTCCAGGCTTCAGCCTTATCGATAGCACCTTGTCGTATGAAGTTTGGACTGAAGGGTTCAATTTTCTTTAGAGACCAGTCCAATGCAATAAACACATTCTTTAATGGTTTACCGGGAACAAATTTATCCAGGTTTTTAAGTGATTCAGGGGGACTTAAAAACAGCTCGCGAATATTTTGATTTGCTTTAAGTTTAAATACCGGACGTTTGGCATAAAGTATCAATAGTGGAATGATCACACATCGAGACCAGTAAGACACTTTACTCAGACTAAAAAAGAACCAGTGAGGTAAGAAAATAATTTCCATTGGCATGCAAGGCACGATACGCCATGGCGCTTGCCCAAACATTGCAAGCGTAAAGCGGGTGAAGACGTTTGCATTTTCGGCGCCGCCATGTGTAAGCACCCAGTGACGTGCTTTTTTCATTTGCTCTGAAGCAGGATCTTCGCCTGCTACTTTCAGAGCGAAATAAGCTTTTACTGTGGCGCTGATATTTCCGGGCCCGGCATGATACAAAGGCCAACTACCATCTGCCATTTGTCGGCTATGTAAATATTTTACCAGACGTTGCTCGAGATCTTGATCAACAGTGCCAAGGAAATGTTGTAACAACATATATTCTGCAGGGATAGTAGCATCTGCTTCCAGATCGAAACGCCACCAGCCTGCACTATCCTGACGCCCCAAGAGTTCTTTTGCAGAGCTACTAATAGCCTTGCTTAAGCTATCGGTATAAGGAACCGGCGAATGAATTGCTTGTTGTTCTGGTAAGACTGAGGACAACAATTCTTCAGTGGCGGTACTGCTTTCCATCATTGGGACCTTATCGCTCATTTCAAACGCTTTCTTAATCCTAGTACAAATTTTGAATATGTGAACGAAATTATCAACCTTTTTCGCTATTTATCAACGAGATTATAGATTTTTCTTGAAGTATGTCCTTATCTTTCTTGTCGAGCTAAGTAAAATGCGTCGACTACAGGATTAAATCTTCTCAAAAAGTGCTGCGATTCCCTGTCCTCCCCCAATACACATGGTTACCAGCGCATATCGACCGCCAATTCTTTCCAATTCGTAGAGCGCTTTTACGGTAATAATCGTGCCCGTTGCACCGACCGGATGTCCTAAGGAAATACCGCTGCCGTTAGGGTTCGTTTTAGCCTCGGATAAACCAAGTTCACGTACAACGGAAAGAGCCTGCACAGCAAAAGCCTCATTAGCTTCGATTACATCCATGTCATCAACACTAAGACCTGTTTTTTCCATTAGTTTTCTCACGGCCGGAATTGGGCCAGTCCCCATTAGCATTGGTTCGACTCCGGCATGTGCATAGCCAACTAAGCGAGCCATGGGTTTTAGCCCTTTCTTTTCGGCATAACCGGCTTCAACCAAGGTAATCGCAGCTGCGCCATCGTTAATACCAGAGGCATTGCCAGCGGTAACCGAACCGTCTTTCTGAAAGACAGCGGATAATTTTGCCATACCTTCGATGCTGGCATCACGTCGAACGTGTTCATCGGTATCAAAAATGGTTGTGCCTTTACGTGATTTTAGCTCTATCGGCGTAATTTGATCTTTGAAGTAGCCTTCATCTATCGCATGCGCTGCACGTCTGTGGCTTTCTACGGCTAATGCATCCTGATCTTCGCGCGAAATGTTGTATTTTTCTGCGATGTTTTCCGCAGTGATACCCATGTGGCAGGCGTCAAAAGGATCGTGAAGCGCCGCATTCATGGCATCAACCATTTTAGCCTCACCCATGCGTTGTCCCCAACGCATACTCTGTGACCAATAAGGAGCAGCACTCATGTTTTCGACACCACCAGCAATTGCGGTATCGGCATCACCAAGCATAATGATTTGCGCGGCACTAACAATAGCCTGAAGACCGCTGCCACAAAGACGATTTACCGTATAAGCGGGTGACTCAATGGGTATGCCTCCGTTTACTGCAGCGACTCTGCTAATGTACATATCTCGGGGTTGAGTATGGATAACGTTGCCAATCACTGCGTGTTCGATATCCTCACCGTTCAAACCAGCACGAGTTATGGCTTCCCGGACTACAGTCGCAGCAAGGTCAGCTGGTGGCGTATTCTTTAGGCTTCCACCATAGGTGCCAATGGCTGTTCGTGTACCGCTTACTACGACCACATCTCTAATCTGGGACATCATGTTCTCCTGTGAATTCTGATTGAAGGATTTGAATTTATTCCAAACGTCAATGTTGCGACGCAGCAATAAATTTGTCAACAGAATTTAACCCAATTTAGAGCAAGATGCGTTTACAATTTCACAATCATAATCATAGGAGATCAAATCATGCCTCAAATCAGGAATATTCTGATTACTTTAGTATTTTCCATTTACGCTAGCTTTACAGTCGCGCACGAAAACGAGACTTTATTTAATCAGGTCCACGTTCAAGCTCAGGTGGAGCAAGATATAGCCAATGATGAAATGCAGAGCTTACTGGTCAGTGAACATCAGGGTAAGAATGCTGGTAATTTGTCAACAAAAGTAAATGCGGATATAAAATGGGCTCTAGCTATAGCTAAAACAAACAAGGCTATTGAAGTAAGTACACGAGCATATCAAACCTATCCGATATATAAGAACAGTGACGTAGTTGGTTGGCGAGTGAGTCAGGAGCTGGTATTAAAAAGTCAGGATATGGCTCTACTCAGCGAAATTATAGGTGAGCTACAGGAAAGACTCCAGGTTCGACAGATGCAATTTAGTGCCAGTAAGAATACGCGTGACAAAATTGAAGATGCATTGATCGAAGATGCGATGCAGGCTTTTAAACGGAAAGCAGCGATAGTAAAAAAACATATGAGTGATAAAGAGTATCGAATAGTGAATCTTCATATCAACAGCAATGGACATCGCCCACAGATGATGCATGCGCAGCGCAGTAATATGAAATCAATGGAGATGGCGAGTGCACCAAGAGTCGAAGCGGGTACCAGTAAAATCACAGTAACAGTATCTGGTAGTGTTCAGTTTTTTAACTAGGGAGTCGTAATGAAAAATTTTGTCATCATCCACGGCGCCTGGCATACAGGTGAGTTGTTTGAGGCTACGGCTGGGCCCATCCGCGCACAGGGTCATAAGGTCTACCTACCGACACTTGCAGGAAACAGGCCTGGTCAGAAAAAAGATGAGATAGGTCTGGAAGAAGCTGTGCAATCGATGCTCGATTATTTCGAAACAGAAAGGATCGACAAAGCTGTACTAGTCGGGCACAGCTATGCAGGTATGATTATTACTGCATTGGCCGATCGGATTCCTGAGAAAATAGATCGGCTGGTTTATTGGAACGCCTTCGTGCCGAATGATGGCGAAGCAATTAATGATATGGTGCCGCCACATTATGCCGAGCTATTCGATCAATTGGAGGAGGAGGATGGCACTGTGACCTTGCCATTTCCCATTTGGAGAGAGGCATTCATAAATGATGGCAGTATGCAGTTAGCAATGTCCAGTTATGCTCAGTTAAACCCACATCCTTATAAAACCTTCACTGACAAGGCCAGCTTGTCAAAGAATCCAGTAGATATGCAATTAGGAAAATCTTACATAAACTGTACGGAAGATACGTCTATGCCCCAAAGCCTGGGTTGGCACCCGCGTTTATCCGAGAAGCTCGGTTTGTTCCGATTATTGCAGTGTTCTGGTGGTCATGAACTGTGTTTCACAAATCCTGATTTACTTGCAGAAAAAATTATTGAGGCTGGGCAGGACTAGCTCTGCATTAATAAACCATTCTCAAGAATTATTAAAGAAATGAAAATATGGGTTGATGCAGATGCGTGTCCGGTTGTTATAAAAGAAATTTTATTTAGAGCCGCGGATCGTACCGGCCTTGATTTAATACTAGTCGCTAATCAAGCAATTCGAATACCACCGTCACCGAATATTAGTTTCGTCAAAGTAGCCTCAGGATTTGATGTCGCCGATAATGAAATCGTTAAAAGAGTTAGTGCAGGAGACCTCGTCATTACTGCAGACATCCCATTGGCAGCGGAGGTAATTGAAAATGGCGGTCATGCTTTAAACCCACGTGGTGATTTTTATACAGTTGATAATATAAAAGCACGATTAACAATGCGAAATTTCATGGACACTTTAAGATCAAGTGGGGTAGACACGGGTGGTCCACCTACATTAAATCAAAACGATCGAAAGTCATTTGCAGATAGACTTGATAAGTTTTTAACCAAGTATGGGAAAAATTAACAAATTATTGCTTTAAAGAATTTTCAGTACATTCAATTGTTTTCTTCAAATCTTCCTCACTGTGAGCACTGGATACAAATGCTGATTCGAAAGCAGATGGCGCCATATAAATTCCCTTATCTAACATAGCATGAAAAAATAGATTGAATTGCTCTGCATTGCATTCCATTACTTGAGAGAAGTAGCGTATATTTTCTTCTTCACTGAAGAATAATCCAAACATGCCTCCAACTTGATTATAAGAGAGTGCTACTCCAGCATTATTCGCAGATTTCTTGATTCCTAGTACAAGTCTTTGTGTTTTATCGCTCAATTTTTCGAAAAAACCAGGTTCTGAAATAAGCTCCAAAGTGGCTAAACCTGCAGTCATAGCGATGGGGTTACCTGACAATGTGCCTGCCTGATAAACAGGTCCCTCTGGCGCTATATGTTGCATGATTTCTTTACGTCCTCCAAAGGCGCCTACAGGCATACCTCCTCCAATTACTTTACCCAGTATGCAAAGATCCGGAGTAAGTTGATAAAGAGACTGTGCACCGCCAAGGGCAACGCGAAAGCCGGTCATCACTTCATCAAAAATTAATACGCTGTCATAGTTATCGCAAACTGACCTGAGTGTTTGCAGAAACTCGGGGAGGGCTGGCACGCAGTTCATATTCCCAGCGATAGGTTCCACTATGATGGCGGCGATTTCACTTCCCAACTTAGAAAATGTGTTTTCAACTTGTTCCAAATTGTTGTAAGACAAAGTGATGGTGTGTTGAGCCAAATCTGCCGGTACGCCTGGAGATGTAGGAACACCTAGTGTCAGTGCGCCTGAACCGGCCTTAACCAGAAGGGAGTCAGTATGACCATGGTAGCAGCCTTCAAACTTAATAATTTTATCACGGCCGGTAAAACCACGAGCCAATCTAATTGCACTCATGGAAGCTTCAGTGCCTGAGTTTACCATTCTGACTTTTTCAATTGCGGGCATTAGCTCACAGACTTTTTTCGCGAGAAGGGTTTCAATTTCCGTTGGCGCTCCAAAACTTAAGCCATTTGAAACTGCAGCTTGTATTTTTTCAATAACAACAGGATGAGCATGGCCAAGTATCATTGGCCCCCAGGAACCAACATAATCAATATATGATTTTCCCTCGCTATCGTAGAGATAGGCTCCCCGAGCACGCTCGAAAAAAACAGGATCGCCTCCCACTGATTTAAATGCACGTACAGGCGAGTTAACGCCACCAGGGATATAGCGTTTTGCTTCTTCAAAAAGTTTTTTACTCACTATTTTTCCTCTTGTTCCAGAACTGGGTAATTTATTCACTTCAGGCTATTCTACACACTTGATGAACATAATAAGAAGTGGAGTGACTCAGTGAAAAAGTACATGTGTGTAATTTGCGGGTTTATTTATGATGAAGTAATAGGTTGGCCGGAGGAGGGAATAGTCGCGGGCACGGCCTGGGAAGATGTTCCATTGAATTGGTCTTGTCCCGATTGCGGTGCTCGTAAAGATGAATTTGAAATGCTGGAAATTTAATTTTTTGAGGAAAAGGAGTACATAGCAAAAGTTTAATTGCGGAGATTAAAATGGCCTCACAACTGCAAGAATAATAATTAAAATCAGAAAAAAAACTGGAATCTCATTAAACCACCTGAACCAGATATGACTGCGTGTATTCCGGTCATGTTTAAAGTCCAGCAGTAATTTTCCACAATAAGCATGATAGATAAGAACGAGCAAAATAATCCCCAACTTAACATGGAGCCACAGGGAGTCTGAGTAGCTATCCCAACCATTTATAATCAGCGTCCAGAAACCGAAAATCAGTGTTAACAGCGCACCTGGCGCCATAATCCCAAAGAAAAGCTTTCTTTCCATAATTTTAAAACGATCGATACTGACCTGATCGGTACTCATTGCATGATAGACAAATAGTCTTGGTAAATAGAATAAACCAGCAAACCAGGTAACCATAAAAATAAGATGTAGAGCCTTAATCCAGAGCATTGATATAGTTTTCTATTATTGCAATGAATACGGCTTAAATATAAATATGAAATTCATATCAAGATGTTTCATTTACTGCCGTGGAGTTTTGAAGAGCCAACATCTTAACAATTTTTTTCTCTAATTCACTAGTATTGATATCGCCAATTGCCGTCATCACGATTTTCATATCGTTTGAAATTAGAAATGTTGTTGGAGTTAGTTCGACATCGTCGAAAGCTTTTGCTATAGACCCATCAATATCAAGTGCTATTGGATATGGAATTTCAAAATTATCAGAGAAGTTCAATATTTGGTTAGGAGGGTCATATGACATTGCAACTGCGATGATTTCAAATCCTTGAGAATTCAATTTTTTATAAAGTGCTTTTAGTTCGGGTGTTTTTTTTACGCAAGTTTTACAGCTTGTCGCCCAGAATGTCACCAAAGTGGGTCCGGTTATAACCTCGAGAAGAGTAGACGAGCGACCGTCGATAAACTGCAAGGACACATTGGGTGCCATATAAGATTTTGAATAAGACAAATAAACCCAACATGACAGGCCGATAATCAAGGTAAGACTAATGATGATTGTTGTCGTAAATTTGCGGCTGGAAGTTTCAGCCATCTGGTTGAGTTTCCGGTGCCTCGATTAATTGTGCATCCTGTGGATCTGCACTGAGATTAAAAAGGTTTCTGATTCTACCTATCAGTTGTCTTATGCCGCGCCATAACTTTGGTAGCAACCAGAGCATTACACAGAAGAAAATTAGTAAACCAACAAGAAATACAGTCGGGTGATGTAACGCGGCCCAGATACCGCCAATAACAAGAACATCTTCTGAAATTGAGGCGGCCCAGTTAGTAAAAGGTTCGGGCGATGTATTTATCATTACCCGGGAGCCTGCCTTGGTAGCATGTGTGCCAGCAGCTATTGAGCCACCGACTAAGAACGCGGTAAGTTCCATTGCTGCACTGGTATCGCCAACGGCAGTCATAGAAAGTATCGCGCCAGCTGGGATGCGGATAAAAGTGTGTAGCGTATCCCAGGCTGTATCAACCCCCGGAGTTTTATCAGCGAAAAATTCAATACAATACATTAATCCTGCCACTGACATTACTAATGGGTCGGTGACGACTTCCATCTCCGCAGGTAAAACAACATTGCCTGTTGTACCCATCAGACCTAGCATAAATATCGCGGCATAAAGGTTAATACCACTAGCCCATGCCGTGCCCATTGTAAGTGCGATTATCTGAATGGTATCCATCGGGTTCTCCAATTTGGAAAAGTTAAGTTAATAGTAATGCTATCTACCCTACTACAAAAGGGCGAAGGCATTAAAATTTAATAATCTAAATATAATCAAAGAGTTAATTGTCACGAATTTTGTAAAAACAAGCATTCAATAGATAAGAGTATTTTAATTTAAGATAGTTCTGCGGCTTAATAGCAGTGACTTGACAGATAAACATTCAATGTTATTCTTCGCGCTGAATTATTTGCCATGTGCATTTGATTCAACTGAAATAATAATAATAACAACATTGATTTATAAGCGGCCTCGGCCGCTTTTTTATTGCCCACAGTACAATGTGCCATATAAAAGATGCGCAACGGTAGGAGGGTATGTCGCAACAGGACACGACTAAATGAATGTAGGAGATTGAGAACGAGTTATCGAGGAGTGCGTCGTGACCAATCTCCGCTGACTAGATATTATTTCCTTAATGAAGTTCAGTATCGGATCAGAGAAATTTCCTGTCAATAACAATTCCTACCATTGCTAGAGCATTTCTGTACTGTTCAATGTATGCTTCATTGATATTGATTTACTTACATATTTACTAATTTACAGTTGAAGGAATTGAAGCATGATTAAGGTCGGCGTCGTCGGCGCAACGGGTTATACAGGTGTTGAGTTATTACGTCTGTTGAGTAGACACCCACAGGTTGAATTAACTCAAGTTACTTCTCGTAGCCAGTCTGGTAGGGCTGTTGTTGATTTATTTCCAAGTCTAAGGGGCTGTGTCGACTGTATATTTAGTTTGCCCGATGTTGAGCTCTCAAAAAGCTGTGACGTGGTTTTCTTTGCCACTCCGAACGGTGTTACCATGCATCAGGCAAGTGATCTGCTTGACTCTGATTGTAAGGTTATTGATTTATCAGCTGACTTTCGTCTTAAAAATGCAGATGAGTGGTCTAGGTGGTATGGCCAGCAACATGCCAGTCCAGCTTTATTAGACGAAGCTGTGTATGGCTTACCTGAATTAAATAGAGATGAGATTAAGACGGCGAGATTGATAGCAAATCCCGGCTGTTACCCTACTGCAGTGCAACTTGGTTTTTTACCTTTGTTGGAACAAAACCTTATATATCCTCATTCGCTAATCGCAGATGCAAAGTCTGGAGTGAGTGGAGCAGGTCGAAAAGAGGCTATGGTGAGTCAATTTTGCGAAGCGGCAGACTCGTTTAATGCATATTCTGTTTCAGGACACAGGCATTTACCCGAAATTAAGCAATCTCTGCAAACTTTGAGTAATGAAAAGATCAATCTGGTATTCGTACCACATTTAACCCCGATGCTGAGAGGGATTCATGCCACTTTGTATGCCACATTGAAAGATCCTTCAATCGATTTGCAGAATTTATTCAGGGAAAGATACAAAGAAGAGCCTTTTGTAGACGTAATGGGCGTGGGGGCTCAACCAAATACAAGTGACGTTCGGGGCTCTAATATGTGTCGCTTGGCAGTTTATCGACCACAGGACGGGGACACGGTTGTTGTCCTGGCGGTTGAGGATAATCTTGTCAAAGGTGCTGCGGGTCAGGCGATTCAAAACATGAACTTGATGTTTAGTCTTCCTGAGACGACAGGTTTACTATCAGCAGCACTGTACCCGTAAAACTGATCTAACTTTGCGATAGGTCAATTAAGGATAGAACTTATTAATAATGAGCAAGTTAGTAGTTAAATCACACCGACCCTGGCAATTTGCGGCGGCTGTGATCGTTTTGAGCATGTTTCTTGCTTCACTTACATGGCTTATGCTAGATAAAAGTCATTGGTCTCTAATTTTCGATCGCATAGGTAATAATGACGAGCGAAAACATCTTTGGGAAGTGAATCAATCATTGCTTGAGGAAAGAGAAACATTGATGGAAAAAGTGTTGATGCTGGAGCGAACAACAAGTGTAGATAAGCAAACAGCCGCATTGCTCCAGGATGAAATTAAATCTCTACAGGAAAAAATATACACCCAAAAAGGCGAGTTAGAGTTTTATCAGGGCATTATGGATGCAACGCGCAATGCCAAAGGCTTGAATGTTCATGGTATTTACATAGAACCATTAGTACAAAAGCAGACATTTCGTTTAAAATTGGTTCTTACTCATGTAGCCAAAGGCAGTAGCGTTGCTGAAGGTAGCATGGCGATTTTTGTAGCTGGTCGCAAAGACGGTGAAGAACAACAGCTTAAAATTGAGGATATAGCAAAGGGTGATGCCCTAGTGATGTCTTATCAGTTGCGAAGTTTTAAACGCTTCGAGACAAAGCTGGTCTTACCAGATGCGTTCTTAGCTGAAAGGGTTATTGTGGAATTAAAGCCGAAACAGAAAAATCAGGTTATGATTAGAAAAGTATTTGATTGGTCAACACCAGCCAGCTAGGAGGGAGAGTATATGTGGGGTAATAATCGAAAACGCAAAACTACTCGGATTGATACCTTAATAGGTCAGCATTCCGAAGTACTGGGCGACATAAAGTTTAGTGGCGGACTACATGTAGATGGCACTATAAAGGGAAATGTTATTGCTGAACGCGATAGCGATTCAATGTTATCACTCAGTGAGCAGGGCACTATAGAAGGAGAGGTCAGCGTACCATTTGTTGTGTTGAATGGCGTGGTAATTGGCGATGTTCACGGTGGAGATCACGTTGAACTGGCCTCAAAAGCACGCGTTACAGGAAACGTCTATTACAACTTAATCGAAATGGCAATTGGGGCGGAAGTTAATGGTAAATTGGTTCACATGCAGGATGCTGATGACGCACCGATGGCAATTGACCATATGAATTCACTGGAAGTTACCGAGTAAGTTAATACTTGACTAAAAAGCTTGGTTTTTTATCTTCTACACGTTACATTGAACAAATAAATTTGAGAGTTGGAGTTTTAAAAGTATGCAAGAGTTAGCTGAACAACAGTTTCCAGACCCGCTTGTTTTCACCGATTCAGCTGTGAGCAAAGTAAAGGAACTCATAGAAGAAGAGAAAAATGAGGAATTAATGCTGCGAGTGTTCATTTCCGGTGGAGGTTGTTCAGGCTTTCAATATGGGTTTAGCTTTGACGAAAAAACTACCGACGGCGATACGATTGTGGAGAAAGAAGGGGTTAAGCTGCTGATTGACCCAATGAGTATTCAGTATTTGACTGGCGCTGAAATTGATTATTCCGAAGGTCTTGAAGGTGCGCAATTTGTTATTCGTAACCCAAATGCACAAACTACTTGTGGTTGTGGTTCTTCATTCTCAGTCTAAGGATTAGCCTGAACATTACTGCTTATAAAGGTTTGTAAATCCCTCCAAGCAAAACCTTCTTTTCTGCACCAGTAACTGACGGCACGTTTGCCGGTGTATTTTCCATACGACATTTTGCCAGCCAGGCGAAAATAATCGCTTCAAGTGCATCCGGATCGATGCCAAGCTCAGCCGTTGACCTTATCTCCATGTCGTGCAGTATTGCTTTGAGTCGGAGTATCAGTTGTTTGTTATGAACTCCGCCGCCGCATATTAATATTTCCTCGCTAGCCTCGGCAAAACTCCTGATAGATTCACTTATCGAAACAGCGCTTAGCTCCAACAGGGTCGCCTGCACATCTTCTGTGCTTAGTCGTTTGTCATGTTTAGAGAGTTTTAGTGAGAGCCAAGCCAGATTGAAATCATCTTTACCTGTGCTTTTAGGTGGCTTTGCACCAAAATAGGCTGATCGCAACAAATCTTCTAGCAAATGTTCATCAAAATAACCCGATTTGGCCCAGTTCCCATCTTCATCAAAATCTTGCTGAAGATGTTTCTGTGTCCAGTCATCCATTAATGCATTGCCAGGACCGCTGTCAAAACCAATCACTTTACCGTCAGGGTCCGAAGGTAAAAAGGTAACATTGGCCATCCCGCCGATATTCAGTATTACGCGATTCTTAGTAGGCAGTCGGAACTGATAGTCGTGAAAGGCGGACGCAAGCGGAGCACCTTGTCCGCCGGCGGCAATGTCCATGCGTCGAAAATCCGCGATGGTGGTTATTCCTGTCTCATTGGCAATGACGTTAGCATCACCTATTTGTAATGTACGTGCGAATTCGCCCTCCGGCAGGTGTAGTACTGTTTGACCGTGACTGCCGATGGCTAAAATATAAGCTCTATCTATGCCGGAGAACTCAATGAGTTTGTTTGTGGCGTCAGCAAAAATGCGTCCCAATATTATATCTAACTCTGATACTTCCTTAATTGGTGTCGCGTCATTCACAGATCTTACCCGTGTTTGGATATCGACAGGGATTGGAAATTGTTTATAAGCGCGGACGCGTACTTGCTCATCATCAAACTCTACTAAGGCAGCATCAATTGCGTCCATGCTTGTTCCAGACATGAGGCCGATGTAGTACACAGTAGAATTATCGTTATTTATGTTTTACTGAACTTTACGGCTGGAGGAGGAGGTATTACTTAGAGCCAATATATTATTTTCGTTACTAGGCCCTTTATTCAACTGAGCAAATTTTGTCGAGGAGGGTGTTTCAAGTTTTGCCAACAGACTGGCAGTCTCCTGTTTAAAATTGGCCATATGTTTTTCAGGCACGCTGGAAGCTTTTGGTAATTTAACAGTGAGAGGATTACGATGCGTACCGTTAACTCTGAATTCATAGTGTAAATGTGGCCCGGTCGCCAACCCTGACTTTCCAACGAAGCCAATAGTTTGTCCTTGCTTAACTTTCCTGCCCTTTCTAATTTTCTTGGAAAAACTCGACATGTGTGCATACAAGGTAGTTCGGTTACCTCCATGCTTTAGGATCACGGTTCTGCCGTAACCACCTTTGTTTCCTGCCAGTAAGACGGTGCCATCACCTGCTGCTTTAATCGGTGTCCCGCTAGGGGCAGCATAATCGACACCTCTATGCGCACGTATCCTATTCAATACTGGATGTTTTCTTTTTAGATTAAAGCGGGAACTAATTCGGCTAAAGTTCAGGGGCGTACGTAAAAATGCTTTGCGCATGCTCACCCCATCTTGATTAAAATAATTAGTATCACCACTGGGTGATGTATACCGAACGGTACGAAAAGACTGCTTACGGTTAATAAATTCCGCAGCGAGAATCACGCCATCTGCGACCTTGACATTATTTTTGTATTTTTCCTCGTAAATGACCTTAAACTTGTCGCCTTTACGGATATCCAGAACAAAATCAATATCCCAGCCAAAAATTGACACGAGCTGCATAATTAAATTATCGGATAGCCCTGCTTTTTGCCCGGCAATAAACAAGGAACTGTCGATACTGCCGTTTGACTCGTTTGTTCTACTTTCCAATTCGGTAATAATAACGTCACTGGAAAAACCCTTATCCTCCTTCATCACTTCTAATCGAGTAATTAAATCAGGTTCAAATTTCAGAGCCTGTAATTGTCCGTCTTCAATCAGGAAATTCAGCGAATTACCTGGTAACAAGTTTCTAAGCAGATGAGTCTGCCTGCTTGCTGACATTACCTGAAACAATACTGCTGGTCCCAGGCCAAGCTGGTCAAAAATCGTTGACAGGTTGTCACCTTTTTTGACAGTTACCGTTTGCCAGGTTATCGACTGGGCTTTTATGGACTCTAAATTGGCGGCCGCCTCAAGCTTAGGCTCAGGCTCAGGTTCAGTTGGTTTGTTAATGTTTAAATCGCCGAAGTTTTGTTCCGGTAACTCAAGCTTTGCAATAACGTTATTGTCGGTCGCGACTGGTATTACTTGTTCAGATTCTTCAACAGATTCAGAAAATAAGCCATAAGCACCAAGCAGTAGGAGCGTCGACATCACGACGCTCAGTTGCCGTATTCGTCCACGATACCAGGGCTGATCTGGCTGCCAACGAATCTCGGGTTTATAGTCTTTCTTTATATAGGCTCTGTAAGTCACGGTGATTATTAGAATAAATTAGGTGAAAAATATCGTCTGTTGGCTCTCGAGTCAATCAGGATCTGACATTCCTGAGTACTTGACGACTGTGCTAAGCTAGAGAATTTGCTAATCAACCAGGGATTTAGATGAAAGATTTTAAAGACGCACTAGAAATTATTGGTCGCGGTGCGGATGAGATTATCCAGCAGGAAGAACTGTTAAATAAGCTGAAAAAAGGCAAACCGCTTAGAATAAAAACAGGTTTCGACCCGACTGCACCGGATTTGCACCTGGGACATACGGTGCTAATCAATAAAATGAGGCATTTTCAGGATTTAGGCCACCATGTCATGTTCTTGATAGGTGACTTTACTGGACTTATAGGTGATCCGACTGGAAAGAACATCACGAGAAAAGCGCTCAGCAAAGAGGAAATTGCTGAGAATGCAAAGACTTACCAGGAACAGATATTCAAAATATTAGATCCTGAGAAGACCGAAGTTTGTTTCAATTCAAGCTGGGGGGAAGCACTTGGTGCGGCTGGCATGATCAAACTTGCTGCAAAATACACCGTTGCACGAATGCTAGAGCGAGACGACTTCAAAAAGCGCTACGCCAACCAGCAACCTATTTCTATTCATGAGTTTCTTTATCCATTAATGCAGGGATATGATTCCGTCGCAATGAAAGCGGATGTAGAGCTCGGTGGCACAGATCAGAAGTTTAATTTACTCGTCGGTCGGGAATTGCAAAAAGAAGAAGGCCAGGAATCTCAGGTAATACTAACGATGCCGATACTGGAAGGCCTTGGTGGCGTCGAGAAAATGTCAAAATCCCTCGATAACTATGTAGGTATTGATGAACCTGCAGCTGAAATGTACGGTAAATTAATGTCCATTTCTGATGAGCTAATGTGGAGATACTTTGAATTACTCAGTTTCAGGCCGCTACCAGATATAGAGCAGTTAAAACAGTCAGTCGCACAAGGGGAAAACCCCAGAGACATCAAAATGCAGCTGGCTCACGAGATAGTCACCCGCTTTCATGATAAAGATCAAGGGGATAAAGCTCAGGGTGAATTCATCAATCGATTTCGTCATGGTGCAATTCCTGATGATATGCCTGATATCGATTTACAGTCTGAAGATGGCAAACTCTCTTTAGCACTCGTATTAAAGCAGTCAGGTTTGACGCCGAGCACCTCTGAAGCCTATAGAATGATTGCACAGGGAGCCGTGAGAATAGACGGAGAAAGAGTGAGTGAACGAGATATTGAACTTGAGCTGGGCAGTACCTGCGTTATGCAGGTGGGTAAGCGTAAATTTGCTCGCGTTTCGATAAAATAAACCTATGATTTTTATAAAGTTTATTTAACTTCAAATTATCCTGCATTTTAAGTTGACGGTGTCCGGAACGTGTGTATAATTCCGCGCTCTCACAGCCTGGGTACGCTCCGGCTGTTGTTCTTTAAAAATTCCTGATCAAGAAATATGTGTGGGCGCTTACGTCGACGATTTGCATCACCAGAGTTTTCGGTGGGAGCGAAATTTGTTGACTTAAGTGTCAACTTGTCAAGTGAACATCGAGCCAAGATTGGTTGCCTTTAAAAGCAACTACTGTGATTAAACTGAAGAGTTTGATCCTGGCTCAGATTGAACGCTGGCGGCATGCTTAACACAT
>Ga0055584_100000678_pt1 | contig 32328 bp, 24 predicted proteins | sample OSDHelmetaG_FD_58716 | JGI IMG/M metagenome (GOLD analysis project Ga0055584, IMG submission 58716) | Pelagic marine sediment microbial communities from the LTER site Helgoland, North Sea, for post-phytoplankton bloom and carbon turnover... | ecosystem: Environmental > Aquatic > Marine >... | reverse complement strand
ACGCAGCCGACGACGACGACGCAGCCGACGACGACGACGCAGCCGACGACGACGACAGCGTGGTGGGCGACGACGACGACGACGACAGCACGACGGCGGACTGCGACTGCGCGGCCAGCGTCGGTGGCCCGGCGCACGCGGGGTGGCTGGTGCTCGGCCTGGTGGCGCTGCGGCGGCGGCGGCGCTAGGCGGCCCGGCCGACCGGGGGACACCCGGCTCCCCCGGCGGTCTGCGCGCCGGTCCCCAGCCGGGCCACGCCCGCGCCGACAGAACGCAAAACGCCCCGCCGACGCAGTCGACGAGGCGCAGCCAGGATGGCGCGGAGTGAGCGGCTAGCCGTTGTACTCGCGACCGAAGAACTCGTAGTTCTTCTTCGTGTAGTCCTTCCAGTACGCCGGAACCTCGTCCTCGTCGAAGATCGCCTCGACGGGGCACTCGGGCTCGCACAGGCCGCAGCCGATGCACTCTTCGGGGTCGATGTAGAGCATCTTGCCCTTGGGGTCATCGCCGGCGGTCCAACCCTCATCGGGGTGGATGCAGTCGACGGGGCAGACTTCGACGCAAGCGGTATCGCAGACGCCGACGCAGGGCTCGCAGATGATGAAGATCACCGGGGTGGCTCCTAGTCCCGGCTCTGGTGCCGGAAACTGTCGTCAGGATGGGGTGCAGCAACGGGCTCACCCCGCGGGGTGGCGTAGTATGTCGCCCCGATCGGGCCCCCGCAACTGTCCTCCGATCACCCAATGGATCAAAGGGTCTTCGCCCCCCAAAGGCCCCGCATCACCGCCGCCGCCCCCCCCGTTCGGAGCCCCGTGACGACCCTGCAGACCAACCTCGACGAGCTCCCCACCGACCCCGGCGTCTACGTGATGCGGGATGTGGGCGACGACGTTCTGTACGTCGGCAAGGCCGTCGACCTTCGCGCGCGGGTGAAGCAGTACTTCGCCGGCGGCGACGGCCGGTTCCACGTCGGGTTCCTCGTGCCCCGGATCCAGCGGGTCGAGGTTCAGGTGACCCGCACCGAGCGCGAGGCCTTGATCCTCGAAGACACGCTGATCAAGAAGTTCCAGCCGCCCTACAACGTCAAGTTGAAGGACGACAAGACCTGGCTGTCCATCCGGCTGAACCAGTCCGAGCGCTGGCCCCGGGTGACGCTGGTGCGGCGTTGGAAGGACGACGGCGCCCGCTACTTCGGCCCCTACCTCAACGAGGTCAAGGCGCGGGAGGTGGTCAAGCTGCTCAAGCGCACGATCCCGCTGCGGACCTGCACCGACTCGGTCTTTCGGGCCCACTCGGAGCGGCCGTGCATCGAGTTCCAGATGGGGCGCTGCTCCGCGCCGTGCGTCGGCAAGATCGACGAAGGCGGCTACGACGACCTGGTGACGGAGGCTCGGCTGCTGCTCGAGGGGCGGAACACCGAGCTGGTCCGCAAGCTCAAAGAGCGCATGGGCGAAGCGTCGGAGCGCCTCGAGTTCGAGTCGGCGGCGCGGCTCCGCGACAACATCGCGCTCATCGGTCGGCTGGCCGAGAAGCAGGTCGCCCACGACGCGCCGGGCAGCAAGGCCGTCGACGCCTTCGCCCTGCACCGCGAGGGCGAGCTCGCGTCGGTCGCCATGCTCCCGCGGCGGGGCGGACGCCTTCAGGACGCCCGGGCGTTCGCGTTTCACAACCTCGCCGACGACGACGACGAGCTGCTCGGCCGCCTCATCACCCAGCTGTACAGCGCCACGGTTCGGCCGCCGCCGGAGATCCTGGTGCCCCTGCCCATCGCGGACATGGACCTGCGCGCGGAGCTGCTGTCGGAGATCGCGGGGCACAAGGTCGTCATCCGCGTGCCCATGCGGGGCAAGGGTCGGCAGGTGCTCGACCTCGCCCAGCGCAACGCAGAGGTCCGGTTCCAGGCGGCGCACAGCAAGACGGCCCGCAGCGAGCAGGCCCTGGGTGAGCTGCAGCGGCTCCTGCGTCTCCCCCGTCCTCCCCGGAACATCGAGTGCTACGACAACTCGAACATCCAGGGCACCGACCCCGTCGGCGCGATGGTCACCTTCCGCGACGCCGTGCCCCACAAGAAGGGCTACCGGATCTTCAAGATCAAGACCGTGGTCGGCGCCGACGACTACGCGTCCATGACGGAGGTCCTCAGCCGCCGGTTCACGCGGGCGCTCAACGGCGACGAGGGCTGGGCCCTGCCCGACCTCGTGGTCATCGACGGTGGCCGCGGGCAGCTGTCCATGGTCACGCAGGTCTGCCAGGACCTGGGCGTGCAGGTCGCCGGCCCCGACGGCCAGCCCATCGGAGCGTGGTCCGACCCCAGCCTGCTCACCCAGCCCACGATCCGGCTGGTCGCCATCAGCAAGCCCCGCGAGGGCGAAGCCACCGACAAGATCTACGAGCCCGGGCGGTCCAACCCCGTCGGCTTCAAGCCCCACTCCGCCGGCCTGCACGTCCTGCAGCGAGCCCGGGACGAGGCGCACCGCTTCGGCGTCAGCCACCACCGCAAGCAGCGCAAGAAGCGCACGCTCACCAGCGAGCTGGACACGATCGCGGGCATCGGCCCGACGCTGCGCAAACGCCTGCTGACGACGTTCGGCTCGGTGACGAAGGTGAAACGCGCCTCGGTCGAAGCCATCGCCGCGGTGCCCGGCATGGGGCGCAAGCGCGCCGAGGCGGTGGCCGAGGCCCTCAAGAGCGGCTGAGCGTCGGGCCTACTCGCTGAGCATCAACCCCGCGAGCGGGTTGTCCGCGACCAGCCCCTTGAGCACGGAGTCCGTGGCGGGGTAGTCGGACTTCACCGTCCAGGCGCGGGCGCCCTTGCGGACGGTGCAGAGGCGGCGCTCGGCCACCTCTTCGGTGTGGATCCAGGCTTCCCAGCCCAGGGCGTCGCCGACCATGCAGCGCCGCAGCTCCGTCTTGGTCTTCTCGCCGACGTAGGCACCCACGGCCTCCTGGGCGATCTGCTCGGCGCTGCGGGCGTCGTCGACGGCCGTGACCTCCATGCGGATCGAGTTCATGGGCCCCAGGACCACGCCGCAGCCGGCCCCGTCGACCCGCCAGATCTCGCCCTTGCTCAGCGTCCACGACACGCCGCACGCCGGGTTGCCGAGCACGCCGTCGCGCAAGGTCCAGCCCTCGCCCTGGGCGTCCGGCGGCGCCTTGCTGCGGGCGCGGTCGAGCCACTCGCGGCGCTCGGGTTCGGGCATCCGCCGCACCCCGGTCATCGCGCCGGCGATCGCCGCCGGTGGCGACGCCTCGGGCTCCAGCCCCAACGCCCAGACCGACCCCTGGAAACCCGCCGTGACGCCCGGGGCCGCGGCTCGCCAGAACGTCCCGTACCCGTCGGCCATGGGCAGATCGCGGGTGACCCGGAACTGCAGCGGGCCCGACGTCGTGTCCACGGACCAGGGCGCGAGCTCCTTTTCGGCTTCGGTCCAGGTCGGCGACCCGGGAGCCAGGATCACGACCATGCGGCCGTCCGTGCGCTCCAACAGGACCTGGTCGGCGGGCAGGGGCACCCCGGCCTTCGCGAACAGGTCAGCGGTGTAGGCGGGGGGACGCCCGGGGGCAGCCACGCACCAACCGTTGCTGGGCTCCGCGAGCATGCCCAGGCTGAACGAGCGCAGCATCCCGGGGTCGATCGTCCAGTCCGCTCGCGCGGATCAGAACGCAGTCGTCCGCCGCGGCCGGTGCCGCCGCCAGAAAGGCCAACAGGCTCAGGATGATTCGCATGGTCCCTCGCTCCCCACCATAGGACCGCGCCGAGAGACGCGGCCGGTCGATCGGCCCGAGGCCGCGCCGGTCCGACTCGCTACGGCGAGTCGAATTCGCTGCGGATGTACGCGAGCACGTCGCGCATCTGGGGCTCCGACAGGGAGTTGGACCAGCCGATCATGGTCGTCCCGTCGACGCCCTCGGCGATGGAGTCCAGCAGAACGGCGTCGGACTTCGCCAGCCGGGTGGTGTCCCCGATGAAGTCCGCCGCCAGCGCGCCGTTGAGCCCCCGCCCGTCGGCCTGGTGGCAGGCGAGGCAGTACTGCTCGAACGTCGGCTTCCCGGCCGCGGCGTTGCCCGGCTTCGGCGTGGGCTCCACGGCGACGGGGACCGGCGTCGATTCCGCCGCCGAACCCACCGGCTCACCGCGCCCACAGCCCACCAACAACACCAACGGCAACAGGGCCGTCAGCAGGAACCGCGTCACGCGACGCCGGCCTCGGAGCGGATCTTGTTGAGGGCCGAGCCAGCCACGAACCAGTCGATCTGCTCGTCGTTCAGCGTGTGCGCCACCTCGAACGAGTCCGAGGAGCCGTCGCTGTGGCTCAGGGTCACCGTCAGGCGGCTGCCCGGCGCCATGCCCACCACGCCCGAGATGGCGACGCGGTCGTCCTCCTGGACGAGGTCGTAGCTGGTCGGGTCCACGAACACGAGCGGCAGGACGCCCTGCTTCTTGAGGTTCGTCTCGTGGATGCGAGCGAAGGACCGCACGATGACGGCCTTGCAGCCCAGGTGCCGGGGCTCCATGGCCGCGTGCTCACGGGAGCTGCCCTCGCCGTAGTTCTCGTCGCCGAAGACCACCCAACCAACGCCGTTGGCCTTGTAGTTCCGCGCCACGGCGGGGAACGACTTGGTGTCGCCGTCGAGCTGGTCCTTGCCGGTGCCGGCGTCCTTCGTGAACGCGTTGATGGCCCCGATGAAGCAGTTGTTGCTGATGTTGTCGAGGTGCCCGCGGTACTTCAGCCACGGCCCGGCCTGGCTGATGTGGTCCGTCGTGCACTTGCCGAACGCCTTGAGCAGCACCGGCATGTCCGTCAGGTCCGCACCGTCCCAGGCCGCGAAGGGCGTGAGCAGCTCGAGCCGGTCCGACGTGGGCGAGACGACGATGTTCACGTCGCTGCCGTCCTCGGCCGGGGGAATGAACCCGTCGAACCGGAACTCCAGGCCCGCCGGCGGCAGCTCTTCGCCCGTCGGGGGGTCGAGCTTGATGCCGTCGATCGTGTCGCGGGTCGGGTCGAAGTCGAGCCGGCCGCTCAGCGCGATGGCCGTGACCAGCTCGGGGCTGCCGATGAACGACAGCGTGTGCGTGCTGCCGTCGTTGCGCTTGCGGAAGTTGCGGTTGAAGGAGTTGACGATGCTGTTGAGCTCGCCTTCGCCGCCGTCGTCACGCTGCCACTGGCCGATGCAGGGGCCGCACGCGTTGGCGAGCACCACCGCGCCGACCGCCTCCAGCGCGGCCATCTGGCCGTCGCGCTCGATGGTCGCCTGGACCGTGTCCGAGCCCGGGCTGACCCAGAACGGGATCTTCGCCGTCAGGCCCTTGGCCGCCGCCTGCCGCGCCACCGACGCCGCGCGGTCCATGTCCTCGTACGAGGAGTTGGTGCACGAGCCGATCAGGGCGTTGGTCACCTGGACGGGGTAGCCCTTCTCCGGGGCTTCTTCGCGCATGGCCGAAATCGGCCGCGCGAGGTCCGGGGAGTGGGGCCCGACGATGTGGGGGACCAGCGTGCTCAGGTCGATCTCGATGACGCGATCGTAGAACTGCTCGGGGTTGGCCTCGACCTCGGGGTCCGCCCGCAGGTGCTCGGCGTACTGCTCGGCGAGGTCGGCCGCGGCGCCGCGCTCGGTCGTGCGCAGGAACGCCGCCATCTTGCCGTCGAACGGGAACATGGACGTCGTCGCCCCGTGCTCCGCGCCCATGTTGCAGATGGTGCCCTTGCCCGTGGCCGACAGCGTCCGCGCGCCGGGGCCGAAGTACTCGACGATGTGGTTGGTGCCTCCCTTGACGGTGAGGATGTCGCAGACCTTCAGGATGACGTCCTTGGACGACGTCCAGCCCGACAGCTCGCCGGTCAGCTTCACGCCGATGAGACCCGGCGCCTTCACTTCCCAGGGCATGCCGGCCATGACGTCGACGGCGTCGGCGCCACCGACGCCGACTGCGATCATCCCCATGCCGCCGGCGTTCACCGTGTGGGAGTCCGTGCCGATCATCAGGCCGCCGGGGAACGCGTAGTTCTCCAGGACGATCTGGTGGATGATCCCCGCGCCGGGCTTCCAGAAGCCCAGGCCGTACTTCTTGCTGACGGACTCGAGGAAGTCGTAGACCTCCTGGTTCACGTCGACGGCCTGCAGCAGATCGTGGCCTGCACCCTTCCGCGCCAGGATCAGGTGGTCGCAGTGGACCGTGGACGGCACCGCCACCTGCTCCTTGCCCGCCATCATGAACTGCAACAGTGCCATCTGCGCCGTGGCGTCCTGCATGGCGACCCGGTCCGGCCGCAGCAGCAGGAAGTCCTCCTTGCGGGTCCAGCCGACGTCCTCGGGGTTGTCGAGGTGGCTGATCAACACCTTCTCCGCCAGCGTCAGCGGGCGGCCGAGTTTGGCGCGCGCGGCGGTGAAGGTGGCGCTCAGCGAGGCGTACAACTTGGCGATGGGCTCGATGTCGAACACGGCATTCCCTCAGGGTTCGGGGCTCTCGGGGGCGCGCATCGTACACGACCGCGCCCGCGTGAAGACCAGTCCGCCGCGCGGGTCTTGCGGCCTCGGACCCACGCCGGGGAACCCCGTTGGCGGCGCGGCCGCCGGGGCCCGTCCGAGGCCCCCCGGGGGGGTCGGGATTGCGGCCGTCGGTTTCCGCTATCGTGTTGCCGGGTCGGGTACCTGAGCACTGTGAGGACTACGGATGGCGCGCCTTTCGATCATCAACGAGGGACGACTGGTCAAGACGATCGAGCTGGGGGCCGGTGAGATGATCATCGGCCGTGGCGACGACGTCGCGATCCAGCTCAAGCACCCGCTGATCTCGCGTCGCCACGCCCGCGTCTACTTGACCCCGGCCGGCTACCTCGTCGCCGACGAAGGCACCAAGAACGGCACGTTCGTCCGCAGCCGGCGCATCCAGCGCCACCGGCTCCAGGACGGCGACGAGATCGAGATCGCCGACTTCCTGCTGCAGTACCACGCCGACGGCTTCGTCCCCATGGAGGACGAGATGCCCGCCCCGAGCCCCGGCGGCATGGTCAGCGGCGACCGCAACAAGGACAAGCAGAAGTCCCCGCTGGAGGCCTACATGGAGGCCCTGAAGCGGGGAGGCCACAACGCCACGGCGGCGATCCCGCCCGAGGCCATGGCGAAGCTCCGCGACGAGGCCCGCGCCAAGGCGACGCCCCGGCTCGCCATCGACGGCGCCCAGCCCGTCGCCCTGGAGGACAAGGTCACGTTGCTCGGCTTCGGCGCCGGCAACACGATCACGCTCGGCGGCCGGTGGGTCTGGGTCAACACGGCCGCGGCCATCCACCGCGTCGTGACCGAAGAGAAGATGACCATCACGATCCAGCGCACCTCGATCTTCTGCCCGGTCCGCGTGAACGGGAAGAAGGTCAAGAAGGCCGAGGTCAACGCCGGCGACAAGATCCAGGTAGGCAAGCGGACGATGGAGATCCTCGCCGGCGACGTCGCCTTCTAGACCGTCGCCCGCAGAACGAAGAACGGCGGCCTCCCGGGGCCGCCGTTTTCGCTTGGGGGAACCGGCGGGCCGGTCAGGTCATCTTGTAGCCGGGGCCGCCGCCGCCTTCGGGCGGGGTCCAGGTGATGATCTGGTACGGGTCCTTGATGTCGCACGTCTTGCAGTGGACGCAGTTGCTGAAGTTGACCTGCAGCTTCTCGCCGCCGCGCTCGGGGTCGGCGACCATCTCGTAGACCTGGGCCGGGCAGAAGCGGGTGCAGGGGTTGCCGAACTCCTCCGCGCAGCGGGTGCGGCAGATGTCGGGGTCCGCGACCTTGAGGTGGGACGGCTGGTCCTCCTCGTGGGTCGTGCCCGACAGGAACAGGTCGTCCAGCTTCAACTTGAAGGACGGGATCTCGACCTTGGGCTGCTCGGACTTCGTGCGCAGGCCGTCGCGGACGACGGTGACGGGCTTCATGCCGGCGTGATCGTGGTGGCCTTCGCGCCGGCCCACATCGCCGATGAACATGCCCGCGCTCACGCGCGCGCCGCCGACGTACAAGCCCTTGTCGAAGGCCTGGTGGAAGTTCCGGGCCTTCCACAGCTGCGTCTTGATCCAGCTGTTCTCGATGCGGTCCTGGTAGGACGCCAGCCCCGCCGCCGAGGTGTCGCCGGCCTGCAGCGCCTCGAACGCGGTCTCGGCCGCGAGCATCCCCGACTTCTGGGACAGGTGGATGCCCTTGAGCGACGCCGCGTCCAGGATCTGGGCCGCCTCGCCGATGAACATGCCGCCGTCGAAGTAGGGCTGCTGCATCGAGTAGTAACCGCCCGCCGACAGAGCCTTGGCGCCGTACTCCTCGACTTCGCCGCCTTCGATGAGCTGGGCGACGCGCGGGTGCTCCTTGAACTTCTGCAGGAGGTACTGCGGGTCCATGGAGGGGTCGGCGTAGTCCAGGCCGACCACGAGGCCCACGACCATGTAGTCGTTGTTGAACCCGTAGACGAACGTGCCGCCGAACGTGTCCTTGTCCAGCGGCCAGCCGAGCGTGTGCATCACGAAGCCGGGGCGACCCTGGCCCTCGGGCAGCTTGATGACCTCCTTGACGCCGGTCTCGAACTGCCACGGGTTGCGGCCGCGGTCGAGCCCGAGCTTCTTCGTGACGATGCGGCTGCAGTGGCCGAGCACGCCTTCGCCGAAGATCGTGATCTTCGCCTTGAGCAGGATGCCGGGCTCGAAGTTGGACTTCCGGCTGCCGTCGGCGGCCAGGCCCTTGTCCCCGGTCTGCACGCCCAGCACCCGGTCGCCGTCCCACAGGACGTCCACGGCGGGGAAGCCGCAGAAGATGTCGACGCCCAGGGCCTCGGCCTTGCCGGCCAGCCAGCGGGTCATGCGGGAGCTCGAGGTGATCCAGTTGCCGTGGTTCTGCATCGGCGGGGGGACGATGGGCAGATTGACGGCCCACTTCTCCGTGAAGAACGCGACCACCTCGTCGGTGACCTGGTTCTCGACGGGGGCTTCGTCCTCCCAGCCGGGGAGCAGCTCGTCCAGGGCCGTCGGCTTCATCACCGCGCCCGACAGGATGTGCGCGCCGACCTCGCTGCCCTTCTCGATCACGGCGATCGAGGGCGGCTCAGGGAAGGCGTCGGGGTTCGCCTGGATGAGTTGGCTGAGGCGAATTGCGCCCGCGAGCGACGCATGGCCGGCGCCGACGAAGAGGACGTCGACGTCGAGGGTTTCGCGCTCGATGGGCTCGCTGGGGGCGCCGTTGCTGCTGCCGGACATGGAAGCTCCTGGGCTGTCGATGGCGTCGGCTCACACGCGCGCGTGAGCCCAAACGCGCCCGAAGGGTACACGGACGCCCCCGCCCTGCAAGCAGGGGACGGCGTCGTAGCGGGTTGGAGATCCGGGGTCCGCGGCGGGAGCCGCGCGGGACCTCAGCGGTTGATCTGGACGACGCCGGTCTTGGCCGGGGAGCCAACGACGTGCTCGCCGACGCGGGCGCCCCAGTAGCCGTTGACGGCGAGCTGGAAGCTGGACGTCGGCAGGTTCGCCGCGTCGATCGTCAGGGTCTTGAGGGGGCCGTCGCCGGCCAGGGTGCCCGTCGCGATGACGATCGAGTCCTTGCCGACCTGGCCTTCCCACCACTCGGTGACCCACTCCTCGTCGGTCTTCACGGGCTTGTCTTCCCAGTTCGCCGAGTCGTCGTCGTCGCCGGCCTCGGCGTCGCCCTCGTCCGAGGACGTCGTGGCGGTGGCGGTGCCTTCGGCGGACTGCGTCGGCACGTCGGCGATGCGGTCGGGGCCTTCGGGGGGCGTCCCCGTCTCGGGCTCGATCTGCGGGTCGGCGTCCTTTCCCTTGCCCTGATCGGCGCCGGCTTCGCCTTCGGCCTCTTCGTCGTCTTCGGTCTTCTCCGGCGTGTACCGCAGCTCCCAGGAGCCGTCGGTGGACACGACGTACCGCAGCGCGGTCCCGGTCTTGTCCTTGCCCGCAAAGGCGTGGACCACAACCGGGCCGTCGGCGCCGGCGACCGTGATCTCTTCGGCCTTGAGCAAGTTGACGTCCAGCAGGCAGGGCCACTGGTTGCAGACGTCGATGAGCGAGGTGTCGACGTCGACAACCAGAGCCGCGTCGGCGGCAAGGTCGACCTTGGCCTTCACGCGGGTCTTGGCCTTCTTCGCAACCGCAGCAGCGGGCACGAGCAAGGCGAGGGAAGCAGCGGCGACGAGGAAGCGGACCTGCGGGGACATTGGCTCTCCGGGAAAGGACGGGGGACCCTACTCGCCGGGGTCCCGGCGGACAAGGGTGAGGCTGCGGCCTGACCGAGGCTTTGCACAAACCTGCGGGTTCCATCACCGCGCCGGACCTTGGCCGGCCCCGGCCCCGCCTGCTACACCCCGCCGCGCGCCGAGGTTGCCGGGCGCGAGGAGGCAGAGCGATGGCCGAGTTCGTGTACACGATGAAGGGTCTGCGGAAGACCACCCCGCAGGGCAAGGTGATCGTCGAAGACGTCTGGCTCAGCTTCCTGCCGGGCGCGAAGATCGGCGTCCTGGGGGTCAACGGCTCGGGCAAGTCCACCCTGATGCGGATCATGGCCGGCGTCGACGACGACTGGACCGGCGAGGCCTTCGGCATGAAGGGCCTCAAGGTCGGCTACCTGCCCCAGGAACCGGTGCTGGACGAGGCCAAGACCGTCCGCCAGAACATCGAGGACGGGGTGGCCGACAAGCGCGCGCTGCTCGAGGCCTTCGAAGCCGTCTCCATGCAGTTCGGCGAGGTCACGACCGACGACGAGATGAACGCCCTGCTCGCAAAGCAGGGAAAGCTCCAGGATCAGATCGACGCCGAGAACCTCTGGGAGCTCGACCGCCACGTGGAGCAGGCCATGGACGCCTTGCGCGTCCCCCCCGACGACGCCGGCGTGACCACGCTGTCCGGCGGCGAGCGGCGCCGCGTCGCGTTGTGCCGGCTGCTGCTGAGCCAGCCCGACATGCTCCTGCTCGACGAGCCCACCAACCACCTCGACGCCGAGTCCGTCGCCTGGCTCGAAGTCTTCCTCGAGGAGTTCGCCGGCACCGTGGTCGCCGTCACTCACGATCGCTACTTCCTCGACAACGTCGCCGGCTGGATCCTGGAGCTCGACCGCGGCCGCGCCATTCCCTACGAGGGGAACTACTCGGGCTGGCTGGAGCAGAAGCAGAAGCGGCTGCAGCAGGAGCAGAAGAGCGAGAAGAACCGCAGCAAGCAGCTGGCCGAAGAACTGGACTGGGTGCGCAGCAACCGCAAGGCGAAGCAGGCCAAGGGCAAGGCCCGCCTCAACCGCTACGAGGACATGCTCAAGCAGGACAACCGCGACAGCTACACGCACGGCACGATCTACATCGCGCCCGGCGAGCGGCTCCCCCAGTCGGTCATCAAGTTCGATGGCGTCGGCAAGGGGTTCGGCGAGCGGCTGCTCATCAACGACCTGACGTTCGACATGCCCCGGGGGGCGGTCATCGGCGTCATCGGGCCCAACGGCGCCGGCAAGACCACGTTCTTCAAGATGCTGACCGGCACCGAGACGCCCGACAGCGGCGACGTCCGCGTCGGCGAGGCCGTGGAGATCGCCTACGTCGATCAGAGCCGCGACGCCCTGAACCCCGACAAGACGGTGTGGGAGGAGATCTCCGGCGAGCACGACGTCGTGCAGCTCGGCAAGCGCGAGGTCAGCAGCCGCGCCTACTGCTCGTGGTTCAACTTCAAGGGCGACTCGCAGCAGGCAAAGGTCGGGCAGCTGTCCGGCGGCGAGCGCAACCGGGTGCACATGGCCAAGCTGCTCAAGCGCGGCGGCAACCTGCTGCTGCTCGACGAGCCCACCAACGACCTGGATGTCGACACGCTGCGGAGCCTCGAAGAGGCGCTCAACGAGTTCGGCGGCAGCGCGATCATCATCAGCCACGATCGCTGGTTCCTGGACCGGGTCTGCACCCACATCCTGGCGTTCGAGGGCGACAGCCACGTCGAGTTCTTCGCCGGCGACTACACCGACTACGAAGCGGACCGGAAGCGGCGCCTGGGCGAGGACGCCCGGCCGACCCGGATCAAGTACCGGAAGCTCGCGAACTGAGGGGCCGGGGGGGCTTCTACAGCCCCTCGCCCGCCGCCGGGCTGCGCCAGGTGTGCTTGTCCGTGGCGGGGTTTCCGAGCCCCAGCCGCCCCGGCATCTGGTCGGGCCAGGGCGCTTGCCGCAGCGCCGCCGCGAAGTCGTCGACGGTCGCGTAGCGGTCCGTGGCGTCGTGGGCCAGCGCCCGGATGACCACCTGGGCCAGTGCCTTCGGGATCTCACCGAGCCGCGCGTGCACCCGCAGGTCGAGCAGCGCGCCGCGACGGGTGCTGACCATCTTCTCGTCTTCGGTCTGGCCGTTGACGACGGGGTGCAGGGTCAGCAGCTCGTAGAGGATGGCGCCCAGGGACCAGATGTCGCTGCGGATGCCGATGTCGCGGCCGACGCCGCCCACGTGCTCCGGGCTCATGTAGCCGGCGGTCCCGCCCACGGCGTGGCTCGAGTCGCCCACGAGGCCGCGGTGGCTGCCTTCGGGCGCGAAGGTCAGGCTGCCCGGCGGCCCGGCGAGGCCCCAGTCGGACAGGCGCACGTGGCCGTGCCGGTCGAAGAGCACGTTGGAGGGCTTGAGGTCACGGTGGATGATCCCGTGCCGGTGGGCATGGCGAACGGCCGACGCAAGCTGCAGGAAGGCGCGGCGCTGCCGGCGGCGGGTCCAGAACGCGAGGATTCGCTCGTGCCCGGCCTTGATGGCCTCCAACACGTGCCACAGGTCGCCGCCCTGCATGAGCGGCATGACGAGGTACGCCTGCCCCGCGTCGGTCAGGCCGGCGTCGAGCACCGGCATGACGTGGGGGTGCGCCAGGGCGCGCAGGATGCGGATCTCGTTTTCGAAGTTCGTGGCGAAGAAGGCGTCTTCGCCGGGGGCGCGGTCCAGCACCTTAACCGCTACGGGGCGCCCGGTGGCGACCTCCGTGCCGGCGATCACCTTGCTGGTGCCGCCTTGGCCGCACTCGTCGCCGAGCATGTACTTGACGAGGCAGCCGAGCTCGCGGTCTGCGATCTCCGTGTCGCCGATCGGCGGCGCGGGCCAGTGTTCCTGGCGCTGCCGTTGTTCTGCCGTGCGTCCGGTCTTCCGCATCCTGCGGCCTCCGCTCGCGTTCAAGCCACCGAGGCCGTCATGGCCCCACGTAAAGGTAGCAAGCGGTTGCCGTCCCGCAGCACGGCAGTGCGAGGCTGGTCCCAATGCGTCGCCCAACCCACCCGGTCGGGCCCCCGATCAGGCGCCCATCGGGGTCACTCGGCCGTCGATCGCGCCGCCCAGGCCTTGTCCCAGCGCTTCGCCGCCTTCTTGCTGGCGCCGCCCAGGGAGTCGAGCGCGTCCTTGAGCCGCGAGCGGGTGACGTCCCGGCCCAGGATCTCCAGGGCCGCGAACAGCGGCGGGCCGCTCTTGGCGCCGGTCAGCGCCAGGTAGAGCGGCGGCAGGAACTTGCGCAGCTTCAGCTCCTTGTAGTCCGCGATGGGCGTCCAGGCCGCGTGGACGTTGGCTTCGGTCCAGTCGCCGATGCCGCCCAGGGATTCGTAGCAGCGGTGCAGGCACTCCTTGAGCACCTCTTCGTCGGCCGCCAGGACCTTCAGCGCCTCGGGGTCGATGCCCAGGCTGCCGCGGAAGAAGTGGCCGACCAGATCCGGCAGGTCCGTCAGCGTCGTCGCCCGCGTGCGCGCCAGCGCCGCGATGGCGGCGAGCCGCTCGGGCTGGAAGCCCCACGTCCCGACCGCGTCCTGAAACGCCGCGTCGTCCAGCCCCTCGCGGATCCAGCGGCCGTTGAGCCACTGGAGCTTGGTGCGGTCGAAGATCGGGCCGCCCTGGCTGATCTCCTGCAGGTCGAAGTCGGACAGGATCGTCTCCAGGGACTTCATCTCCTCGCCGCCGTCGGGGACGGCCATGCCGCCGGTCAGCAGCGCGAGGTAGTTCAGCAGGCCCTGGGGCAGGAAGCCCATGCGCTCGTACCAGAGGATCGACGTCGGGTTCTTGCGCTTGCTGAGCTTGCTGCGGTCGGGGTTTCGCAGCAGCGCGAGGTGCACGAACTCCGGCGCGGCCCAGCCAAACGCTGCGTACAGCAGCAGGTGCTTGGGCGCCGAGTTGAGCCACTCCTCGCCGCGGATGACGTGGGTGACGCCCATGAGGTGGTCGTCGACCACGTTGGCCAGGTGGTACGTCGGCATGCCGTCGGACTTGAGCAGCACCTGCATGTCGACCTGGGCCCACGGGATCTCGATGTCTCCGCGCACGGCGTCGGTGACCGTGCAGATCCCCTCTTCGGGCACCTTGAGCCGGACCACGTGGCACAGACCGTCGCGCAGGTGATCGGCCACCGCCTCCTGGGACAGCCCCAGGCAGTGGCCGTCGTAGCCGGCCTTGCCTTCGGCGCGCTGCGTCTCGCGCACCGCGGACAGACGCTCGGGGGTGCAGAAGCAGCGGAACGCATGGCCCGTCTCCAGCAGGCGGTCGCAGTGCTCGGCGTAGATGGCGCCGCGCTCGGACTGGCGGTAGGGCCCCGCGGGGCCGCCGACGTCGGGGCCTTCGTCCCAGTCGAGCCCGAGCCAGCGCAACGAGTTGAGGATGGCCTCCTCGGAGTCGCGGGTGGAGCGCACCCGGTCGGTGTCTTCGATGCGCAGGATGAACCGACCGCCCGACTGGCGCGCGACGGCGAGGTTCACCAGGGCGATGTAGGCGGTGCCCACGTGGGGGTCGCCGGTGGGCGAGGGCGCGATGCGGGTGACGACGGTCATGACAGCCTCCGAGACGGCGGAAGCTAACGGCCGGCCTGGGTCAGCGCAATGGACGACGGGGGCCGGCGCCGCGCCTGAAGCCTCCCCGCTGATAGCCTCCGCCACGATGCCCGGACGCGCCCGCTATGCCCCCTCCCCCACCGGGCCGCTGCACCTGGGAAACCTCCGCACGGCCTTGCTGTGCTGGTTGCACGCGCGCGTGAGGGGCTCGACCCTGGTCCTGCGGATCGAGGACACGGACACCACGCGCTGCCGGCCGACCCACACCGCCCAGATGCTGGACGACCTGCGCTGGCTTGGGCTCGACTGGGACGAGGGCCCGGACGAGGGCGGGGACTCGGGCCCCTACGTGCAGAGCCAGCGCTTCGATCGCTACGCCGCGGCGCTGAGCACCCTCGTCGACCGAGGGCTCGCCTACCCCTGCGCGTGCAGCCGCAAGTCCATTCGCGCGGCCGCCGAAGCGACGGGCTGGCAACCCGGAACCACGCTGGTCTACCCCGGCACCTGCGCGGGGCGCGAACCGGCGGAGGTGCTCGCCGCCTGCGAGGCCACCGGCCGCACCGCGGCCTGGCGCTTCCGCGTGCCCACGGGCGTCACGACGATCCACGACGGGGTCGCCGGCGCATTTTCCCAGGACGTAGAGGCCGAGGTCGGGGACTTCGCCTTGCGGCGGGCCGACGGCGTCTGGGCCTACCAGCTCGCCGTGGTCGTGGACGACCGGGACCAGGGGATCACCGAGATCGTGCGGGGCGCCGACCTGCTCGACAGCACGCCGCGGCAGGCGCTGTTGTTCGACGCGCTGGGGGGGACCCTGCCGGAGACCTGGCACGTGCCGCTGATGTGCGGTCCCGACGGCCGCAAGCTCAGCAAGCGCGACCTGGTGCACGCGGGCCGCGGCCATCCCTCAGCCGGGGCCGGCCCCGAGGGCTTGCTCGGGTGGCTCGCGGCCAGCGTGGCGCTGCAGCCGACGGCCGAAGCGTGTTCGGCGGCGGAGCTGCTGGCGGCCACCGACGAGGCGGCGCTGAGCGCGGCGCTGTCCTTCAGCGGTCGCCCACCCGCCGCTTGAGGTCGTCCTTGCTGCTGCTGAAGGTCAGCTCCGCGTAGACGAGGTACCAGTTCTCGCGGTCCAGGATCTTCGGGTGCAGCATCGCCAGGGTCTCGACCTTGTCTTCGTCGAACGAGAACTGCTCGATGAGGCCCAGGGCCTGCTGGACCAGGAACCAGCGGTCCCGCGACGCCGAGCGCAGCACCTCTCGCTTGCCCTTGCCGAACGCCTCTTCGTCCATGGCGTTGCGGATGCGGGCGAGGTCCGAGGAGCTCACGGGCTGGGGGCCGAGGTCCTGGGGCGGCGCCTCGATGACGACGACCGGGGGCGGCTGATCGATCACCACCCGGGGGCGCGGCTCGAGGACCCGCACCTCCTGCACGCCCTCGCGGGCGAACGAGGCCAGCAGTTGGCCCAACTCGATCTGCCGGGCCTGGAGCTGGTGCACCTCGGCCATGCGCTCGAAGATCATCTTGGCGACGGCGGGGTTGTTGGCCGACGGCAGCAGCTCGTCGATGCTCCGCAGCGCGTCGGTCATCTGCTCCTGGGTGACGATGAGCTTGTGCTCCACCGAGTCCAGGGGCGACTGGGCCAGGGCCGACAGGGGCAGCAGAAGAAGCAGGACGAGCAGACGCATGGAGACCTCCGACAACGGACCCGGTCGATGGCCCGTGCAAGCTGAGACGCAGTGTGCCCGCCCGGCATTCGACGCGCTCCCCACTGCGCCTCAGAGCGGGGGCGGCGGGAACCGAAACGGCTGCGCGAACCCCCGGGGCCCCCTCAGGTCGCGGGCGCTCCGGTGCCGCCGGCGAACCCACCGCGCAGCATCGACAGCGCGCCCATGCCCATGGTGATGAGATCCTCGGGGTGATCGACCTGCTTGGCCAGCCGCCAAACCCGCGTGGGGTGGAGGTAGAAGCGCTTGTAGGCGAGGTCGATGATCCGCTCCATCTCGGCGTTGGAGACGGTGTAGCTGTGGTGCTCGATGCGGCTGAACCGGCGGTGCTCGTCGTCCCAGGGCAGGTCGTACTCGCGGGCGATCTCGGTGCCGGGGTACGGCTGGAACATGAAGTAGGCGCTGTAGTCGGGGTCGAGCTCGATGGAGAAGTCGATGGTCTCCATCATCTCGTCCACGGTCTCACTGGGGAATCCGAGGATGAAGTTGCTCAGCACGCCGATGCCGGCGTCCTTGATCTTGCGGAAGCCCTCGACGGCCGACTCCTTCTTGATGCCCTTTTTGATCATGTCCAGCACGCGCTGCGAACCGGCTTCGACGCCCGACTCGATGCGGTAGCAGCCGGCCTGCTTCATCTTCTTGAGCAGCCGCGCGTCCACCCGGTCGACGCGCTCGGCGCAGAACCACGTGATGTTGAGTTCCTGCTCGATCATCAGATCCAGCAGCTTCTCGGCCCGGCGGGGGTGCACCAGGAAGCGGTCGTCGTGGAACCGGAACTCGTCGACGCCGTACGTCTCCTTGAGGTGCCGGATCTCCGCGACCATGGACTCGGGCGATCGGAAGCTCATCTTCTGTCCGAAGATGGTCCGGTCGCAGAACGTGCAGCGGTGGGGGCAGCCGCGGTTGAAGAACAACGACGTCGCCCGCGGGTTCTGCCGGTAGCCAGGCGCCAGCCTGTAGGCGTCCATGGGCAGCAGGTGCCGCGCCGGGTACGGCAGCTGATCCAGGTCCAGCTCGCGGTTGCGGTGCGCCGTCTTGACCACTTCGCCCTGGCGCCGGAACGCGATGCCGGGGATGTCGTCGATGCGGGGGTACTGCTCGGCCACGGCCACAGCCGAGAACTCGCCTTCGCCCACCACCACGACGTCGGCGAGGCCGCGCTCCAGATAGATCTCGGGGCGCGCGGTGGCGTCGTAGCCACCGCACAGGAGGATCGCGTCGCAGCCCATGTCGCGGATCTCGCGGACCATCTGCTGCACGTTGGGCAGGCAGGGCGCCGTGCACGAGAAGCCGATGAAGGCGGGGTCGTACTTCGTGACCGCCTTCTGCAGCCGGCCGTCCATGGGCATCACGGAGAAGTCGAGGACGTGGACGGGGTAGCCGGCCTGCTCGTACATGGCCGCGATCTGCAGGATCCCTAGCGGCGGCATCGTCGAGGTCGCGAGGCGCTCGATGAGGCTGTCGGGGATGTAGCCCGGCTCGATCAGCAGGATGTCGGGCTTGCTCATCGGGGAGTACCTCTCGTCGCTCGGCAGCCGGCGTGTGTGCGCGGATCCCTTGCGGCGTCGGTAATGTAGCCCACCAAATGTTCACCCCGCCACGGCCGATCCGGGGGGCCTCGCGCAGCGATGGCGAGGACTTGGCTATTTTGCCGCCATGCCACGACGCGTCGATGGCCGGCAGCTCGCCGGCGGACTGGTGGGGGTGGCCGTTGCGGCTGCCCTCCTGGCGTGGGCGTTCGACCGCGCCGGCATGGCCTCGGTGACGTCGGCGATGCATCGATTGAGCCTGTCGGCGCTGGTGCCCGCGGTGGTGCTCGAGGCCGCGGTGCAAGCGAGCAAGGCCCTGAAGTGGTGGGCCCTGCTGCAGCCGCTGGGGCCCGTCCGCTACCGGTCGGCGCTCAGCGCCGTCGCCGTCGGGGCCGCGTCGACCCACCTGGTTCCCCTGCGGCTGGACGAGGTGCTCCGCGCCGCCGTGCTCGGCCGCCGGGAGGGCCTGCCGGCGGCCACCGTCCTGGGCACCGTCGCCGTGGACCGCGTCATCGAGGTGTTCGTCGCCGGGCTCCTCCTGGGCGGCCTGGCGATCACCACCGGGCTGCCCCCGTGGATGCGGGCCGGCGCCGCGGCGCTGTGGATCGGGTTCGCGGTCGTCGTCGGAGGACTCGTCGTCTTCGTGCGGTCCGAAGAGGCAGTGGGGCGTTGGCTGAGTGCCCGGCTGCCCGCGGGGGAGCGGATCGCCAGCCTGCTGGGCTCGCTCGCCGACGGGATCCGGGCCTTCCCCCGGGACCGCTGGGGTGTGGTCGTCCTCGTGGGCAGCGCCGGCGAGTGGCTGGCGACGCTGGGCTTCTACGTGTGGATGCTGCGCGTCTTCGAGGTCGCCGGCCCGCCCCAGCTGCCCGTCGTCATGTCCCTGGGCAACGCCGTCGCCTACGCCGTACCCAACGTGCCCGGCGCGCTGGGCACCTACGAGGCGCTGCAAGCGACGGTGCTGGAGAACCTCGCGCACCTCAGCCAGGCCGAGGCCCTGGGGCTGGCCCTGGCCGCCCACTCGGTCCTGATCATCCCCGTGACCGCGGTGGGGCTGTTGGTGGGGCTGTGGGAGTGGCGGCGCCCGGCGAACGAGGCTCCATGAGGGGCGCCGCCGGCGGAGCCGCCGGGTTCGGGGCCGGGCTGGTGCTCTTCTGGGCCGCCGCCTGGCTGCTGGGCGTGGTCTGGCCGCCCGGGGCGGGGCTGGAGGCGGCGCGAGGCGCGGGCCTGATCTCGTTCACGGTGCTGGCCGGGTACGACGAGGCGCAGGAAGCCCGGGTGTGGTTGCTGGGGTGTCTGCTGGTGCCGGCCGCCGCCTGGCTCGGGGCGCGCCGGGGCGGGCGGCGGATCGAAGCGCCGACCCTGCCGCCCTCCCGGGGCGCCTGGATCGGAGTCGGGATCGTGGTCGCGGTCGCCGGGGTCGTCGGGCTGCGGCTGCTGGGCGCGAGTCGCTGGGGGTCGTTCGGGCTCCTGGCCGAAGAGGGCGTCTACCTGGGCGCCGTCCAGGTGCTGCGCGGGGGCGGCCGGCTCTACGCCGACGTCGAGTTCCCGTACGGGCCCTTGCTGCTGCTGCCGATGGATCTGGGGCTGCGGCTGCTCGGCGACACCGTCGCCCACGCGCGGCTCGTGGTGCTGGCGGGGCACCTCCTGGGCGTGGTCGCGATGGCCGCGATCCCGCGCTTGCTGCTGGGGCCCGGCCGCGGGGACCGCGCCGCGCTGGGGGTGGCCCTGGGCATGGTGTGGGTCGCCCCGCTGATGCTGCCGACGCTCAACTCGGTCGCCCTGCGGCCCGCGCTGGCGTTCCTGCCGGCGGCGTTGGCGTGGGCGGGGCGGCGCGACGGGCGGGCGGCGGTCGCAGCGGGGGTCGCGGCGGCCGTGGCGCTGGGGACGAGCTTCGAGGTGGGGGCCGCGGCCCTTGGGGGCGTGGGGGCCGTGCTGTTGGGGTTCCGCGGGGCGGCGACCCGGGCGGCGGTGGGCTTCGGGGCGGCGATGGCGCTGGTGCTGGTCGTGCCCCTGGCCAACGGCGCGCTGCCAGCCCTGGTGGAGCAGGCCGGGCGCATGCTCTCGCTGCCCGCCATGGGCTACCAGGCGCTGCCGTATCCGGACCTGTTGGGCGTGTTCGTCGACGGCTCGGGCGCGCGGGGGAGCTATGGGGCGGCGACGTCAGCGGCCGCGTTCTGGGCGGCGACGCCCCCGCTGTTGATCTGGGCCGGACTCGCGGTGGCCGCGGCCCGGCAAGGCCGCGGGCCCCTGGCCGATCCCCTGTGGGCCGTCGCGTTGCCCGCCGCCGTGCTGTTCCGCGCCGCGCTGGGCCGCTCGGACACCTACCACCTGTGGTTCTACGGAGCGCCGGCGGCCGTGCTGCTGGCCGTGCTGCTGGCGGACCGCGCGGAGCCGCTGCATCGGCGCGCCGGCTCGGCCGCGGCGGCGGCCTTGCTCGCGTTGGGCGTCGCCGCGCAGACCGTCGACGCCCGCTCCGCCGTCGAGTTCCCCGCCGCCGAGGAGCTTCGCCTGGGCACCGCGGCGGGCATCGCCGACCCGCTGGCGACCCGCAAAGCGGCCGTGGATCGCCTGGGAGTCCTCACCACCGAACGCCTCGCGCGTCAGCTCGAAGCGGTGGTGCCGGTCCTCGAACCCCTGCAGGGCGGCGTGCTCGTCCACCCGTCCGAGGCCACCTGGTACTTCCTGTCGGGGCAGACCCCGCCCACCCGCTACCTGTGGGCCTACGACGCCGCCACCCCGGCGCTGCGGCAAGAGGAGCTGGCGGAGCTGACGGAGTCCCCTCCCCGCTGGGTCCTGCGCGCGACCGACACCTTCCCCCTGGACTGGATCCCCCTGGACCAGCTGGTCCCCGAGTACGAGTCCTGGATCGACGCGAACTACCACCCGGTGCGGGCGCTGCCCGGAGCCGAGCTGTGGGAGCGGAAGTGAGCCGCTCCACCCGCATCGCCCTGGCCGTGCTCGCCGCCGCCCTGCTCTGGCAGTTCGCGCCGCTGTACGAGCCGCCGCTCTTCGGCGAGGCCGTCATCGGCACCGACAGCTACCGCAGCCACGACTGGCTGGAGGTCGCCAAGCTCGACCACTACGCCCGCAAGTCCCTGATCGAGTGGCACCGCTGGCCCTTGTGGAACCCCCTGCTGGCCGGCGGTCAGCCGCAGGTGGCGCACCCATCCGACGGCTCGGCGAGCCCCCTCATCCTCAGCTCCCTGCTGTTCGGTGAGATCCGGGGCCTGAAGATCAACGTGGGCCTCGTCGCCCTGCTCGGCGCCCTGGGCGTCTTCGGGCTGGGCCGGCGGGTGCTTGGTCTGGCGGTGGTGCCCTCCCTGATCGCCGCGCTCGCGTGGAGCTGGGCGGGCTGGCTGCCGGCGCGCGTGGCCGTCGGGTTCTACGAGTCCTGCCTCATGGCCGCGTGGCCCGCGATCCTCCTGCTGTGGCTCCACCCCGGGCCCACCGAGCAGCGCCGGCGACGGTGGGCGGGGGCTGCGCTGCTGCTCTACGCGCTGGCGATCCAGATGCAGCTCGCGGTGCCGGTGCTCGTCCTCTGGATGGGATTGCTGGTGGGGACCGACGCGGTGCTGCGACGCCGCGCCGGCGAGGAGGCCCCCCGCGCCGATCTGGCGGGCGCCGGCCTCCTGCTCGGCGTCGCCGGGCTGCTCGGCGCCATCAAGTTCCTGCCGATGCTCGCGCTGCTCAACGAAGGCGGCTTCCGCGACGTCGCCATCTACCCGACCCACCCCGACGCCTGGTACCGCAACTTCGAGCAGCTGTGGTTCGGGCTGTTCCACCACGTGCCCAACGTCCCCGTGCTCGACGTCGACGGGAACCCGCGCATCCAGGAGTACATGACCCTGCAGCCGGGGCCGGCCACGCTGTTGCTGGCGATCCCGGGGGCGGTCTGGGCCGCCCGGCAGCGCGCCTGGCAGCCGTGGCTGGTGGCCGGCGCGGCGTTCCTGTGGCTGAGCTTCGGCCCCCACGCCCCGGTGGACGGGTTCCGGCTGCTGCACCCCCTGCCCCTCTTCTCCGCCATGCGCGGCCCTCTGCGCTACTTCAACTACCCGGTGCTGATCACGCTGTGCCTGCTCGGGGGCGCCGGCGCCCAGGTCCTGCTGCAGCGGCTGCCCCCCCGGGCCGGCCCCGTGCTCGTGGCGGTCTTCCTGGCCTGGAACCTGCCCGGGGCCCACAGCGCGCGGACCCTGCTGCGCACCGCCTTCCTGTACGCCCCCGAGGACCTGCCGGTCTCCCCCCAGCCCACCAGCGAAGGCCTGTCGACGCGCTCCACGGGCGACGCCGCTCGGCTCAACCTGCGCAAGTACAGCAACGTCCGGCGGGGCATGCCGACCATCTACACCCCCGAAGACCTGCCGTTCGAGGTGGCTCCCCTGCCCGCCCGGTGGATCGCCCCCGACGGCACCTGGACCGACGAGGAGGAGTACCGAGGCGAGGCCTGGTCCGACGGCGGCCGCGTCGACGTGCTCGCGCTGCGGGCGTCGGAAGTCGTGATCCGCCATCGCCTCGCCGCCGCCGGGGTCGTCTACGTCAACCAGAACGCCTGGCCCGGGTGGTCGTGCGGCGAGCGCGATCTGGCCGGCGACGCCGAGGAAGAGAGCGGGCTGCTGGCGTTCCTCGCCCCGGCGGGGGATGGGGAGACGACGTGCCGGTGGCGGCCGCGCCTGCTGTGGCCCGGGGCCGCGGGATCAACGCTGGGCGTGTTCGGGCTGCTGGCGCTGGCTCGGCGGCGGCCGGGGCGGCGGCAACAACCGGCTACCTGACCGCCGCGTCCCGGCCGGCGTACAAGTCGACGAGCTGCTCCTCGAGGCTGCGCACCATGGCGATGATCTCGTCGGCGGCGCTGATGCCCAGGGCGTCCTGCAGGGTCTGCTTGTCCGCGTAGAGGCTCGCGAGCTGAGCCTCCAGCGAACCCTCGAGGCCCTCGACTCGAGGCAGCGGGGCGGAGCGGGGTCGAGCCATCGGTCCCTCCAGACCACCCCGGCTGGTCCCATTTGACAGGACGAGGGGCCGCCTCAGACTAACAAGGTGACGACTCGCCTCCTCACCACGCGCCAGGCCGCGAAACATCTGGGCGTCGGCACCACCAGCATCAAGCGGTGGGCCGACGAGGGCGTGCTGCGCTGCGAGCGCACCGCGGGGGGGCATCGGCGCTTCCGGCTGGCCGAGATCGAGCGGTTTCGCCAGCGACAACGGGCCGACGGAGAGCCCGGCGACCAGCTGTCGAAGTGCACGCCCACCGAGCTCGACGCCTTGGAGTACGGAGTCATTCGCCTCGCCGACGACGGCCGCGTGCTGCTCTACAACGCCGCCGAGTCGGCCCTGTCGGGGCTGACCCCGGAGCAGGTGGTCGGCCGGGACTTCTTCACCCAGGTCGCTCCGTGCACCAACAACCGGCTGCTGCGGGATCGCTTCCTCCGCGGCGTGCAGCGGGGCGACTTCGACTTCGAGCTGGCCTACACCTTCACCTACCGGATGCGCCCCACCAACGTGCGGCTGCACGTCTACCGGGAGCCCGACTCCGGGGCGAACTTCCTCCTCGTCCGCACCGGCCCCGCTCCGCACTGACGACCCGCCGACGGGGGCTGCTGGATCGGCGGGGTCTCGTGGCCGGTCGCCCGGCCGGGCGGTAGGGTTTGCGGCCGCAGACGCCGTCCCCGCACGGCAGGAGGAGCCCTCGTGATCGGAACCATCGGCCTCAAGGACCTCCGCATCGACTGCGTGGTCGGCATCTACGACTTCGAGCGAGTGAAGCTGCAGCCGCTGTTCGTGGACGTGGCCTTGCGCCGGGACTTTGCCGCCGCCGCCGCCAGCGACGCCATCGCCGACACCATCGACTACGACCACGTCGCGGCGCTGCTGACCGAGCTGGCGACCTCGCGCAAGTACGAGCTGCTGGAGACCTTCGCCGAAGAAGGCGTCGCCGGCATCCTCGCCCGGTGGGACGACGTCGTGTCGGTGACGATGGAGATCCGGAAGCCCGAGGCCGTGCCCGCCGCCGCGTGCAGCTTCGTCTCCATCGAGCGGACGCGATGAACGGCCGGCCCTGGGCCCTGGTCACCGGCGGGGCGAAGCGCCTGGGCCGGCACCTGTCGCTGTACCTCGCGGCCCGCGGGTACGGGGTGCTGGTGCACTACCGCCGCAGCGCCGAAGCGGCGGACGAGGTCGTGGCCGAGATCGTGGCCAACGGGGGCGCGGCGCGGGCGGTGTCCGCCAACCTCGAGGACCCCGACTCCATCGAGGCGCTGTTCGACTCCATCGCCGACCGCGAGGGCAGCCTGTCCCTGCTCGTCAACAACGTCGGCAACTACGACCCCAAGCCCCTGGCCGACGTCACCCCGCGCCAATGGAACCGCCTCATCGGCGCAAACCTCAACGGCACCTGGGCTTGCTGCTGGCACGCCCGCAAGCTCATGAAGACCGGGCAGATCGTGACGATGGGCTACGCCGGGGTGGAGGCGCTCGTCGCCAACCCCGAGGCCACGCCGTACCAGATCAGCAAGACCGGGCTGCTGCTGCTGACCAAGTCCATGGCCGCCGACTGGGCGCCCGCCATCCGGGCCAACATGATCAGCCCGGGCCAGCTGGAGAACAGCATCGACCTGCCCGAGCGCGTCGCCGACGCCATCCCCGCCGGGCGCGCGGGCGCGCTGTCGGACATCGCCCAGGCCCTGGGCTTCCTGCTCGACGCCGACTACGTCACCGGCCAGAACATCGACGTCGCCGGCGGGTACCGCCTGCGGGGCTCGGTGCCCGACCCGATCTAGAACCGCCCTACTCGACGTACTCCGCCACGGTGACGTCGAACTCGCCCGTGGCCGCGAACGTGAGGCTGTCGTCGGCGTTGCCGCCGGTCACGTCGAACGAGCCGATCAGGGACGGCTCGGCCCAGGTGTCGACCGTGAAGGTGCCCGCCGTCGCCCACCAGGACTCGTCGCTGTGGTGCCCGGTGATGTTCCAGTTGCCGGACTGGACGATCTCCCACTCCCCTTCGCCGCCGAAGTCGCTGAACGTGATCTGCCAGTCGACGCCGTTGCCGTCGGCGGTGTTGATCGTGATGAAGGTGGGCCCCTGGCTCAGGGCGCAGGTCTGACCGGCGGCGCCGGACCCGGGGGTCCCGTCGAACGTCCAGTCGAACGTGCCTTCGCAGGCCGCCGCGTCGTCGTCGTCGTCCCCCGACGCCGTGCAGGCCGTCATCCACACCGTGCTGGCCACCAGGGTCGCTGCGAGCATCCATCGAGTCATGCTGTCCTCCTCAGATCTGGGGCGCCCGTGCGCTCCCGGTGCGGCGCCGCAGCCCCAACGGCAGCAACAGCAGCCAGCCCAGGTTGCCCCCGGCCCCGCAGCCGGCGCAATTGGACGCCGGGTTTGTGGGGTCGGGGGGGTCCGTCGAGTCGTCGTCGTCCCCTGCGCCGACGGGGTCCAACCGCAGCTTCAGCGACACCGCGTCGATGTAGCTGTCGTTGTCGCTGCCGTCGTTGCGGGTCCCTTGCAGCTGCACGCGCAAGCTCCGCGTCCCCACGGGCAGCGGCAGTTCTTCGTCGACGGCCACCCAGGACGGGCTGAGCGAAGTCACGGGGCCGACGCTGGCGACGACGGCTCCGTTGGCGTCCAGGGCCTCGAGCAGCAGCCCGGGCTCGTCGTCGCCCCCGTAGTCGGACAGGTAGCCCTGAAGCCGCGCCGTCGCCCGACCGTCGTCGATGGTCGGGATCCACAGCGTCAGGTCCTGGCGCTGCTCGGCCAGGCCGAAGTCCGACTCGTTCTCGCAGATGCCGCCGACGGCGAAGTAGCGCTGTCCCTCGTAGGCGGTCCCGCCCGCGCACTCGTTGGACTCGACGGACTCCACGGTGCCTTCGAGCACGGTCCACTCGTCCAGGTCCTGTTCGGCGCCCGGGTTCTCCAACAGGTTGCTCGTCCACACCGACGTGCCCGTGGTGAACGCCGTGGGCTCGGACCACGGCGACCACACCAGGCCCGCGTCGCGGTACCGCACGCGCCAGCAGTAGGCCGTCACCGGCTCCAGGGAGTCGACGAACGCGTCGCTCAGGTCGTCGCCGGCCTGCCGGTCCTCGTCGAAGTACTCGTTGCGGTCCTGCCACCAGCGGTCGAAGGCCAGGGCGTCCCAAGCGCTGCAGTCGGCGCTGACCTGCCAGTGCGCGGCCGACTGACCGTCGCCATCGGGGTCCGCAAACGCCGAGGCCACCAGGGTGAGGCCGTCGGGTGCGGGGGCGTCGTCGCCGGCCGGAGCCAGGGCCGAAGGCGTCGTCGGGGGGGCGTTGCCGGCGCGGATCGTGATGTCGTCGGTGACGTCGTTGTCCCGCACGATCTCCGCGTCCCCGCGGGTGACTCGACGCAGACGGAACCAGGGCTCGTCGCCGTCGTCCACGTCGACCACGACGAACCCGTACTCGTCCTGGGTGGTCACGAACTCGGTGTAGTCGGCCTGGGGGTACTCCCCCCAGCGATCGATGCGCCCTCCCGCGGTCGCCACGTTGACCCACAGGTGCTGGTCGTCGCGGCTGTTGCCCCGGCTGTAGCCGTGGGTGTGCCCGAAGAAGTGGATGCTGGGCTTGCCGCAGTCCGTGGAGAACTGCTCGATGCGCCGCACGACCTGACCGGTCCAGGCGTTCTCGCCGGGGAGCCACAGCTCCGACAGGTAGGGGTGGTGCAGCTCGGCGAAGACGAAGTCGATGGCGTCGTCGGCGCAGGTTTCTTCCAGGACGCCTTGCAGCCAGGTCAGCTGCGTCTCGCCCACGAAGCCGGTGTTGCTGTCGAGGCCGATGACGCGGACGTTGCTGTGGTCGAAGTGCCACCAGTGCTCGTCGGTGCCGTTGGTGGGCAGCTCGAAGTAGTCGAAGAAATACGGGGTGTTGGCCTCATGGTTGCCGGGCACCGGGTAGGTGGGCACGTGCCGCATCAGGGGCGCCGCGGGGGCGAAGAAGGTGTCCGCCCACTGGCTGTAGGACCAGCCGTTGTCGACCAGATCGCCGGCGATGAGCACGAGGTCCGCGGTCGTCGCGTCGCCGTCGAGCCAGGGCAGCACCCCGTCGTCGATGACGCTGCGGAACTGGTCGGGGCGGGAGCCGTCCTGCTGCATGTCGCTCATGGCGACGATGCGGGTGGGGCCGGGCTCCGGGGCGATGAAGTCGAACGGGCCGAGCTCCGTGGCGCCGGCGCGGACCCGGTACCAGGCCCGGGCGCCGGGGGTCAGGCCGGTCAGCCGGACCGCGTGCATGGTGCCGCCGCCCGCGCTGGCCCACGCGACGTCGTCGGCCGGCGTGTCGGCGACTTCGGTGGTCCCCCAAGTCAGCTCCGCGTCGCCGTCGTCGGACTCCCACAGGATCGAGATCTCGGTCTCGCTGGCCCGCTGCAGGTAGGGCTCGACGACGAAGCCGGCGTGGGCGAGGGAGGGCAGCAGGAGGAGGGGGAGCCAGCGCATGGCGCGGAGGCTACAGGGGCAGGCACTCCCGGGGTGCATCGACCACGCACGCCTCACCGGCGAGGGGCTCCCCGTCGAAGCGCGCCTGCATCCAGCGCCACTGCTCCACCAGGGTGTTGGCGGGGGCTTCGACGTGGCCCGCGCCAGCGCACTGAATGTGCTCGACGACGTAGCCCTCGGCGCAGAGCGGGGCGATGGCGTCGTGGGTGGGGGGAGCCAGGGCGAGGTCGTCGGCTTCGGCGGTGATCAGCAGGACCGGGGCATCGCCGAGCCGGGGGATGGCCGAGCCGACCACGGTGCTGTCCTGCAGCGTGCAGTCGAAGGGGGCGAGCGCCGCCGAGTCCCAGTCCAGCACCGCCTGACGGAAGTCCGGCTGGTACAGCTCCTCGAAGGTGTCGATGTCGTCGAGGTCGCCGCCCGTGCACTCATCGCGCAGGAGCGAGCGGATGCGATCGAGCACGCCGGGATCGCCGTCGTTGAGCAAGGCTGCCTCCAGATCGGCGTCCAGGCCGTACCAGTCGTCGTGGACCACCAGCATCGCCGCGGTGGCCGCGCTGGCCGGAGACCAGGTCGCCAGCGCCTGCCTCGCGATGCCCACCAGGTCGAGGGCGGGGACCGAGGAGACCACGGAGACCAGGTCGAACTCCGGCAGGTACCAGCCCGCGTAGCGGTCGGCCCACAGCGCCGTGAAGCCGCCTTCGCTGGCGCCGAACAGCGAGTAGCGAGGCTCGGCGGTGAGGCCGGGGCGCAGTTCGGAGACCAAGGTGGCGCCCGCGCGCAAGGCATCGAGGCTCGCGATGGCCGACGGCTCGCCCACGAGGCCCGGGTGCAGCTGCCCCTCGGCCTCGCCGAAGCCGACCATGCCCAGGTAGTCGGGCCCGACGACCACGTGGCCGAGGCTCGCCAGGAGCAGGGGGCCGGCGGCGCCTTCGAGCCCGCGGTCGCTCAGCGCGCAGGAGTCGTTGTAGCCGGCCAGGGGGTGCAGCCAGGCCACGAGCGGGCGCTCGCCGGAGACGTCGGGCACGGCGATGAGCGAGGTGGCGACGGTCAGTTCGCCCCGGTCCTGGGTGACGTAGCGGAAGCGGGCGACGTCGACGCCGTGCTGGGGGGGAAGCTCGGCGACGGGGAAGCCCGCCAGGGCGAGGGCGGTGCGGATCTCCTCGACGGTCATGGACACGTCGGGCAGCCGCTCGACGACCTCGACCGCGCCGACCGACTCGCGGGGCAGGAGGCGATGCTCCAGTCCGCAGGCGCCCGCCGGGAGCTCGGCGAGATCCGGGGGCTCGTCGATGGGCTCCGTGGGGGCGAGGCAGCCAAGCAGGAGGACGAGGGGGAGGAGGCGCTTCACCGGCGCATTGTGCCCGGGCCGCCGCCGCCGCCCGGCCGGATCCGGGGGCGCGCCCCGATTCTGGCCAGATCTGGCACTGCGTGCTATCTGGACCGGAAAGGTCCAGAAAGATTGGGCCCCGACGCCTCGACGTGAAAGTCCACCATGCGCATTCAACTCCTCCTCCCGGCCCTCCTTCTGGCCGGCCCGGCGGCCGCCGACACGCTGACCGCCCCGGCGCCCTCGTCGTTCTACTGTGGCGCGGCGACCGGCGGAAACACGCCGGGCGGCATGCGCATCCAGGCGGACACCAGCTCGGAGATCACCCAGTTCGGAGCGATCTGCCCCATCGGGCAGCCCTCTGAGACGTACACCCTGTTCAACACGCAGGGCGACAACGACCCAGCCAACGACACGGTCGTGGGCAGCACCGTGGTCAACGTCTGCGAGGGTGCACTGCCCAGCGGGCTCCAATACATGAACGTGAACTGGCCCCTGACCGCCGGGGACGAGTACGTGCTGCGCGTGGCGGGCGGAACGGCGATGGCCGTCATCGAAGGCGGCGGCCCCTGCGACCCCACCGACGCCCTCCTTCCCATGGTGGGCAGCGAGATCACCATCCTGGGCGGCGACGTGGGCGGCGGCCTGAGCACGACCCACTGGTACGGCATGTTCGAGATCACGACGGCCCCGGTGCTCGCCGACGGCGACGGCGACGGGTTCTTCAACGACATCGACTGCGACGACAACGACGCGACCACGTACCCCGGCGCGCCGGAGGTCTGCGACGGCGTCGACAACGACTGCGATGGGGTGGTCGGCAGCTCGGTCAGCTCGACGTTCCTGAACACGTCCGGCGGGGCGACCAACCAGAACAGCCTGGCCGGCTCGACCATCGGCCTCGCGTACGGCGTGACCGAGGACACCGAGATCACCGACATCCAGATCTGGGCCAACGACTTCAACACCGGCGGCGTCGCCGACATCGTGGTCTTCGAGTCGGCCGGGGGCACCGGGCCCTGGACGCAGATCGACAGCATCCCCATCCCGAACCTCGCCCAGAGCGGGTTCGCCCCGACGGCCCGCACGCTGGGGCCGCTGTCGCTGCAGCTGACCGCCGGCAACAGCTACGGGTTCAACGTCCAGCCGACCGCCGGCTGGGCGAACCTGTCCGCGCGCGACTGGTTCAGCGGGTTCGACGACCCCTCCTGGGGCACCACGCTGGGGGCGTTCACGACGGACGGCGCCGGCAACTTCAACGTCCCCAACGCCGACGCCGTCGACGGCATCGGCGTGGCGCTGGACTTCGAGATCACCGCCGCCGTCGCCACCCCCGAGGCCGACGACGACGGCGACGGCATCCTCACCTGCGACGGCGACTGCAACGACACCAACGTCTTCGTCTACCCCGGCGCGCCTGAGCTGTGCGACGGCCTCGACAACGACTGCGACGGCAACGCGCTGTACCCGGACATCGACGTCTACGACAACGTGGTCGGCGGCCAGAACCTGACGACCCTCAACGACGGCCAGCCCTGGGGCACCTTCGGGCCCACCTTCGACGCGGCGGTCAGCACGACGGTGGACTCGGTCGAGTTCCTCGTCTTCGACATCTTGAACGCGGGCGCCAGCGCGACCTTCAGCATCTACGAGTCCGCCGGCGGCACGGGCCCCTGGACCGAGCTGGCCAACCAGGCGGTGCCGAGCTTCGCGGGGGAGACGAGCTACGTCAGCCGCACGGTCCAGTTCCCCTCGCCGGTGCAGATGAACGCCGGCGATCGCTACACGTTCGTCGTGCACCCCAACGGAAACTCCTGGGTGTCGGTGCAGCACCACGACAACACCAGCTCGCCGGCGACGAACCCGATCTGGGGCACCGCCGTGGGCCGGACCGCGTTCACGACTCGGAACCTGAACGTCCCGGAGCACAACAGCGGCGGCTTCCAAGGCTACCCGGCACTGATGATGGACTGGCTGATCAGCACCGGCGGCTTCGTCCCGGAGACCGACGGCGACGGCGACTTGATCCCCGAATGCGCCGACTGCGACGACAACGACGCCGCGGTGTCGCCGCTGGCGACCGAGGTCTGCGACGGCGTTGACAACAACTGCTCGGGCAACATCGACGACAGCCTCGTCGACGCCGACGGCGACTCCTTCGCCGAGTGCGACGACTGCGACGACAATGACGCCGCGGCGAACCCGAACGGGGTCGAAGTCTGCGACGGCGTCGACAACGACTGCGACACGATCGCCGACAACGGGTTCCTCGACACCGACACCGACGGCGAGGCCGACTGCGCCGACGACGACGACGACGGCGACGGCATGCCCGACGACTGGGAGATCGACCACGGCCTCGACCCGCTCATCGACGACTCCGCAGACGACCCGGACGGCGACGGCGACAGCAACCTGGACGAGTACCTCAACGGGACGGATCCGAACGCCAGCTCGGATGCGGACGGCGACGGGTTCGACGACAGCGTCGACTGCGACGACAACGACGCCACGAGCTACCCCGGCGCCCCCGAGCTGTGCGACGGCGTGGACAACGACTGCGACGGACTGCTCGGGGTCGGCTCGACCTCGACCTTCCTGAACCAGACCGGCGGCGCGACGAATCAGAACAGCACCGACGGCCTGTGGTTCGGCGCGACCACCGGCACGGTCTTCGAGGCCACGGCGGAGGCCACGGTCACCCAGATCGAGATCTGGGCCAACGACTTCGACACCGGCGGCGTCGGCGACATCGTGGTCCTCGAGTCGGTCGGAGGGACCGGGCCTTGGACGCAAGTCGCGGTCGTGCCGATCCCCGGCCTCGCCAACACCGGCCTGACCCCGATCTACTTCGACCTGGGCACCGTCTCGATCCCCATCACCGCCGGCAACTACTACGGGTTCATGGCCGATCCGCAGACCGGCTGGCTCAACCTCGCCGCCCGCGACTACTTCAGCGGCTACGACGATCCGCCGTGGGGCGTCACCCGGGGCCAGTTCACCGGCGACAACGCCGGCGGCTTCAACCCCAGCACCGGCGCGGCGGTCAGCATCGGCCACACCGTGGACTTCCAATTGACCGTGGACTCCGTCAGCAGCGCGGAGATCGACGGCGACGGCGACGGCAGCCTCGACTGCGAAGACTGCGACGACGACGACGCGGGCAACTTCCCCGGCAACCTCGAGGTCTGCGACGGCGCCGACCAGGACTGCGACGGCGTGGCCGACAACTCCTTCGCGGACACCGACGCCGACGGCGTGGCCGACTGCGCCGACGACGACGACGATGGCGACGGGATGCCCGACGACTGGGAGATCGACCACGGCCTCGACCCGCTGATCGACGACTCGGCCGACGACCCCGACGGCGACGGAGACAGCAACCTGGACGAGTACCTCAACGGGACCGACCCGAACGTCGACGAGAACGCGGGCGACGACGACGACTCCGCGGTCGGCGACGACGACGACTCCGCGGTCGGCGACGACGACGACTCGGCCACCGGCGACGACGACGACGTGGTTGGCGACGACGACGAC
>Ga0055584_100000677_pt1 | contig 32344 bp, 22 predicted proteins | sample OSDHelmetaG_FD_58716 | JGI IMG/M metagenome (GOLD analysis project Ga0055584, IMG submission 58716) | Pelagic marine sediment microbial communities from the LTER site Helgoland, North Sea, for post-phytoplankton bloom and carbon turnover... | ecosystem: Environmental > Aquatic > Marine >... | reverse complement strand
TCCATCACAGCAGTCGCTTCGATGTCCTCGAGTTCCGCTCCAAGCAGCGCGTCGTCCATGGTCCGAGAGTGGCGATCTCGAGCTCCCAATTCAAGCGCGCTCACTCCCCGTGCCCGCGCTTCTTCCAGGGACGCCGCTCACCGGATCAGCTCCAGGAAGGGGCCAGTGTCCACGTCGTACCGGCGCGTCATCGCCTTCTTCCACTGCCAGAACTCGGCGTCCTCCACGGGCCCAGCCTTCAGGCTCGCCTCCACCGCGTCGCCGATCTCGGCCCAGGTCCCCTCCACCACGACTGGGATCGCCTCGACCTCGAGGAACAGCATCAGCTCCCCGTCCCGGATGGGACCCGTCCAGGACCCGACCTCGGTGGCGAATGCGGCCCTCGCGAGCGCGCTATCCCCGCGAACCAGGGCTGGAATGCGGCCCCCCTTCTCCTTGGAGGCGTCCACGGAGAGGTCCCGAGCCACCGAGGCGAAGGCCTCGTCGCGGGCGAGCCTCGCCATGACCTCGTCCGCCGCAGCGCGCCCCTCCACGGTCATGGCGCGCACCTCTCTGCGGTCACAACCCATCAACCATGAGCGGACGCATAGAGGGGCGAGGGTGTCGATGGCGGCGTCCGCGTTGAGCGCCCTCAGGTACGTATCAGGCTCCAGCCCCATGTCGGCCCGGACGAAGGCGGCGAGGTCCGGCGCGCCGGCCTTCCGGGCGCGGGCCTCCGCGGCGTCGAGCGCCTGGCTCACGCGGGCCTGGACTCCCTCGGCGGGAGGCTCGAGGCCGAGGGCCCCCGCCTCCAGCAGCATGATCCGGGAGAGGAGCAGATCGTCGAGGATCCCCCGGACCAGGTCGGCGTCCCGCATGACCAGATTCATCATCAGGTCAGAGACGCCGATCGAGCGGCCCCCCACCGAGGCCACGACGGCGTCCGCCCCGCCATTCACGGCGTCGGGCCAGTCCACGCTCAGACCCGCAGCCAGGTCGGCCACGGCGCTGCGATCGCTCGCTGGCTCCACCGGCAGCGGCGCGGCCGTCCCCCGAGCCTCGTCGCCTCGCCCCTGGTCCGCCGCGGCAGCGGGCGGCGTCTCGTCAGCCGATGGCGCCTCCTCGACCTCGGGCGCCTCAGCCATGGGCCGCGAGCCCGGCAGGACCTCACGGACCTCCGTGGAGCCACACGCGGTGAACAGGACCGCACCGGCGATCACGACGGGCCGCCAGGGCCCCGAGGTGGACGTCATCGGAAGTAGATACGGCGGGTCACCTTGACCCCCCGGCACACGGGGCAGGAGGCGACGCTGGCGGTCTCGCCGCTGAGGACGGTCCCGGTCACGAGCAGCTGGAGGGCGCCGAGGCCGCCGCAGGTCTTGCAGGGCTTGAGGCTCGCCCGCGGGCGGATCTCGAAGTCCCCCGACTCCTCGAGGTAATAAGACATCAGCCAGAGGGAGCGGCCGTTCACGGTCCAGTCCTCCCAGAAGGTCTGCGCCACGTCCTCCTCGTCGTCCGAGGCCTGGTTGCGGCGGGAGATCTTCTGGTTCTCGAGGTAGCGCTTGATGCGATCCTCGATGGCCTTGCGCTGCTCATCCACGGCGGAGACCGCGCTCTCGGCGGCAGCCGCCGGGTTGTCTCCGTTGGCCCCCGCTCGGTCCTCCCCGAGGAGCCAGGTCCCCAGGCCATACGTGGACGACTCGTACCGGCCCCGATCGCGCTCCTCCCAGAGGCGGAGAACGTCGTCCTCCGAGATGGCGCTCGTGACCCGATCCTGAACGTCCGCGAGGACCTGTCCCGCGATGGCCTGGCTGGCCTCCTCCGTCGCCCAGGTGCGCGCCGCCTCGAAGTTGTCGGCGCGCGCCGCCTCGCGGGTGAGCTTGCGGGTGTGGTACTTCCAGCGGGAGCGGACGAGGGCCTTCGCGGCCTCGTCGCGATCAAGCAGCAGCTTCGCCTCCTGGCTGCGAGCATCCGGCACGAGGCTGCTGCCGGCGTACTTGGTCGGGAACGCCTGCAGCAGCGCGAGGGCGTCGTCAAAGCGCTTGCGCTTGCGCAGGCGGTCCGCGCCCCTCAGGTACTCGATCTGCTCCTGGTTGTCGGCCTTGATACGGGCGCTGGCGAGCATCCCCTGGACCTTCGGGAGGTCCTCGGTCAGCCCGAGCGCCACTGCAGCTTCGTAGTGCTTGACCGCGTTCGTGTAGTCGAGGATGCCCTCGCACCGACGGGCCAGATCAAGCTGCGAGGTCGCCGAGGACTCGTCCGCTTCCGAGGAGAACTGGGTGTAGAGTTCCTCGCGCCCGTAGACGTCCAGGGCGGGAAGGCGGACGCCGGACTCGATCCCGCGCACCCGGCGCTTGGGGACCATCTGGAGGTTGCCGTCCGTCTTCACAAGGAAGGAGTCGCCCTCCCGGGAGACGATCACGCCCTCCACGGTCCCGCCCCCCTCGAGGAGCAGGCGCTCCGCGTCGACGTAGACCTCCTCGGCCTCCACCTCCACGTAGCCGAAGTCCATACGGAGCTGATCCGACTGGCCCGGATCCAGGAGGGACCAGGGGACGCGGACCTCGCCGCCGTTGTCCAGCCGCTGGAAGAGGAAGCCGAAGGTGTCGTGCTCGCCGATGGCGCCCCACTGGATCCGGCCGTCCCTCAGCTTCAGCATCATCACGTCCTCCGCCGCCGGCGGCGCGGGGATCGCGAACAGCTCCTCCTGGAGCGGGGCCGGCGTGGCGCCCTCCTGGCCCCACTGCGCCAGCACGTGGGCGGTGGCTCCCACACAGGCGACGCAGGCGACGAGCGCGGCCCTTCGGATTCCGGTGGCTTTCATCATGCTTCTCTCTCTCCTCTCTGGGGCGGGCGCCGGAGGGGCGCCGGGGCATTGTAGGTCAGGCCAGGCAGGCGGGACGGCGCCGGGACAGGGTGTTGTTCGGGGTGGGCGGTGGCGTTGATGTTCCTGGCGCGAGCGTGGTCAGCGAACGAACCTGCGCCGCATGCGAGCGCCGAAGGGGACCTCGCGCAGCATGATGGTCGTCCACTTCGCTGCACGCTCGACTCCCGAGGAGGACCAGGTCACGGCCACCTCGACCACGTACTCCCGTGGCATCCCCTGCGGGTCCAGCATCTCGATGTTCGGGATGGCGTTGACCGTGTATCGCACGCCGGGCCGGCCCGGCACGGGGCGGTCGACGATCAGGGCAGGCTCCCCCACCGTGCCATCGGCGCGGAGCTCGAAGAGGCTCTCCTCGAGGTCATTGATGAGCGCCTCCACCGACGTCGCCGAGAGGGACCGCAGCTCGGCGTTGCGCACCACCGCCGCCCCGAAGTTGAAGACGCCCAGGATCATCGACATCCCCGCCGCCAGCAGGCTGGCGGAGAGGATCACCTCGAGCAGGGTGAAGCCCGCGCCGCGGGCTCTGGAGGTCCTGGGAGCGCTCATCACCGGTCCTCTCCGCTGGAGAGCCTCCAGTTGTCCTCGTGCAGTGCGATGGGGAGGTCCATGTCGATGGGCTGCCCGAAGAGCACGCGGGACTCCATCGGGAGTCGCCGACGCGCCGTCCCGCGGGTCGCGCGGCGGACCACCGCCCGGTCACCGACCACTCGCTTGAGCTCCATCCACTCCCCCGCCACCAGGACGTGCCCGCCCACGGCCGGCCGCAGCGCGGCCCCGTTGGTGACGGTGAAGAACTCCGCGGACTCCTCAGCGGAGTCCAGCAGGCGAGGAGCCCGCTCGAAGTCCCCAGGGCGTTGGATCTCGAGCTCGACGCGGATGCGCCGAGGCAGCAGCGGGCGGATCCCCGCCCGCGGCATGCCCACCGCCGGCTCGTTCCAGACGGTGAGGTCGGGGTCCGGTCGCGCGAGGCGCCAGGCGTCCCACGAGGTCGCGGCGCCCGCCGCGTTGCGCTCGATGCCCCAGCCCGAGCTGCCGTTCTCCCCCGGGGTGAGGCGAGTGGTCTGGGTCGCCATCAGCGGTCGCATCCAAAGCACCCCGCGTGCCACCTCCCGGGCCATGGAGAGGTCCGGCATCCCCGTCCGATCGAAGGCCGAATCCGAGAGCAGCACCGCGGGCGTGTCAGGCGTGTGGACCCGCTCCGAGCGGTACAGCACCCCCGTGTACCGGCGGTCCCCCTCGCGCCCCTCGGGCACCACGGCATAGAGGACCTCGACGAGCCGCGAGGCGCGCAGATCCGGCGCGCCGAGGAGCCCGAGGGAGGCCTGCTCCGCGCTGACCCCGGCGGCCTTCAAGAGTTCCGATTCCGCGAGGGCTTCCTCCAGCTTCTGGGCGTCATCACCCAGCGCGAGCGCGATGCGATCGCGCTCCGCTCGAGCCTCCTTCGCGAGCCGGCGGCGCTCGATGCGCGCCACCTCACTGGCGGCCGCGTCGCGCAGGAATCGCATGCGGGGGAGGTAGCGCTCGACCACGCCGTCGCGCTCCACGTCGAAGACCTCCCAGTCCACGAGCAGGTCGCCCTGCTCCCCGCCGTGAATCTGGCGCAGGTCCGTGCCGAGCAGGGACAGGACCGCCGAGCCCTCCTCCCGCGCCTGCCGTACCGTCTCGCCCCGCGTCCACATCGAGAGCGTCGTGTCCACGATGGAGACCGTCGCGGCGACCACGATGGACGCGAGCCCGGTGGAGAGGATGAGCTCCGCGAGGGTGACCCCTGCGCGGCGGGAGCGGGCGCAGAACGTCATCGATCCGTGCTCCTCATCACGCGGCCCGGCGCCGAGTACGTCACCCCGAGCAGGTCGAAGCGCGGGGTCTGCTTCCAGCCGTGCTGGATGCCAAACTCGGGGTCGAAGGCGCCCTGGCTGTACCGCGCGAACACGCGCCACTCCATCCGGTCCGCCTGGACCCCGATCGGGATCAGGTCGTCCGCCTGCGTTCCGTCCTCGAGCAGGACCAGGCCGGGGGTCTCCTCCGGGTCGGCGTCCCAGGGCACGTCGGCCCCGCGCTGGAGCACGACGAGCTCCACGCCGCCCACGCCAGGCTCCTCGCCCTGCCACGTCACGCCGGCCCACCACGCCCCGGGCTGATCGATGTGGAGGCCGAAGTACCCGAGCTCGGGTCCGTCGAAGCGAGGCGCGTAGCGGTCCCAGTAGCGACACGGGAACAGCACGACCGGCGTCCCCGAGGCGTACCCGCCCGGCAGGGTGCCGAACCGACCGCGGAATGCACCCGGACCGATCCCGTCCTCCTCGCCTTCGTCATCCGCGGTCCGCGGCATGACGAGGGCTCCACCCTGGACCCGGGTCCAGTGGATGAGCTCGGAGCCGATGAGCGCCGTCCCCTTGGACGGGAATCCCTCGGTGGAGGTCAAGGGGATGACCGCGTCCCCGGGCGTGATCGAACCGGCGAGGGCCGAGCAGCGCCAACCCTCCAGCCAGTGCACCGCCTCGGTCACCTCGTGCGCCTGGGGCCGCGTCCCGAGCAGCCCGCGCCCGCCCGGCGCCACGGTGATGGACCCGCTCCCGGCAGCGGAGGAAGTGAAGGCGATGATCTCCTCGCCGACCGCCACGAGGCCGCCGCTGTCGGGGAACGCGCCGAGGGGCGACCCCTGCTGCCCCACGAGCCCGCTCGGAGTCCGGACCACGTTCTCCTCGATCTGCAGCGACTGGTCGGTCTCACCGACCCGCGCCGAGAGCAGCAGGGCGCCCCCCGCGGCGTGTACGGCGGGCTGGGACCCGCCCCAACCCGCGTTGGCCACGGGGCTACCGAAGACGATCTCGTCCACCGTCGCGGAGGCCACGCCGAAGTCCGCGAGGCCGCCCGCCCCGGCGCCGATGGACACCGTCCGCCCCGACCGGGGCAGCTCACCGCTGGGGAACTTGACCATGCGCCCCAGGTAGCGCGAGTCGCTGATGAGGCCGCCAGTGGCGCCGCCGCTCCCCGGGCTCGTGGGGGTCAGGACCGGACCCTCGTAGGCCACGTAGCAGGCGCTGCCCAGGGCGAAGCCCCCCTGGGGCTCGACGCTGGAGGCCAGAGGCGTGGCCACGAGGGACTCCGGCTCGGACTCGAAGCCGTGGATCACCCTGGCCAGCGCCGGATAGTGGGCCCGGTGGATCGTCACCGGATATCCCAGGGCGCCCAGGTCCCCGTCCACGATGAACACCGCGTCCTTGGCGCCTGGACGACCGCGCTCGAAGGCGAAGTCAGGCACGTTGAACTGGACCACCGGGAGGACCGGGACGCCCGAGGGGTGCGTACCGATGCTGGTCCCGAGGGCCCCCCGGAAGTTGAGGATGCTCGCCACCGCGCGGGACAGCGGGAAGTCTCCGTTGGGGTCCTCGCCGCGGCTGGGGTCCCAGTCCGTGCCCGCCGCCGAGACCTCCGGCTCCGGCGCGAGGGCCACCGTCAACGCGACCGGCGAGGTGGCGGTCGAGGGCGACTCGGCCGCGCCCAAGGACTCCCCCATCCCCGGCCCAACGCCGGCGCCGGATCCGACGCCCCCAGCGCCCCCAGCGCCCCCGGCACCTGGCCCTGCGCCACCGCCGCCGCCGCCGCCGCCGCCGCCACCACCGGCTCCCTGGACCTCGGCGTCACCGAGGGAGTGGAGCATGTTGTGCACGCGCGTCAGGGTGCCCGGGTCCGACCGCACCAGCTGCGAGGCCGCGAGGTCGATCTCGTCGTAGCGGATCCACTCGGTCTGCTCGCCGTCATCGAGGCGAGTGATCTGCGCGAACTGCGACTGCCCGGTGGTGGGCTCGGCGAAGCTCAGGGTCGAGGCCCCCGGGACGCCGATCGAGATGGGGTAGCAGAAGGTCGACATCTGCAGGAGCTCGTCCCCGTCGAAGGCCGTCCCGGTCGCTCCCCCGACGAGGATCTGGACGTCCCAGGAGAACACGAAGGCGTGGGCGCCCCCGAGGTTCCCACCCGGGTCCTCCTGCTCCGTGATCCGCTGCAGCTCCACGTTGCGCCCGACCACCTGAAGCTGGTTGCCCGAGTAGCCGGAGTAGCGAATGACCTCCATGCCGCCGACCGTGGCGCCGTCAGGGCTGTTCGGGTCGAGCCCGTTGACGGGGCCGAGCCTGGGGCCGGAGAGGATCGCGTACCCGCCGTTGGGGTTGAACCCTGCCATGAGATCGGTCCCCTGGGGGTCCGCCTCCGGCGCGTCGCCGAGGGCCAGGGTCAGGGGGCCGATCACCTCGGGCCCCCACCCCCGGCCCACCGTGATCGGGCCGAAGGGACCCTGCACCTGGACCGGTTCAAGGGAGTTGTCTCCCGGCAGGCCGACCGCCTGCCCCACGCGGAAGGGGCCCAGCTCCCCGGGCAGCACGGACTGGCCGGACGGGACGTTCCGGCTGAGGGGGAGGCTGTATCCGTAGTGGATGACCGGCGTCCCAGCGCCGTAGCTGCCCGTGATCAGCGCGGCAGCCTCGGCGATGGGCGTGGCTGATTCGGAGCCCTCCACGTCGAATCGGACCCGCGAGAGTCGGCCGCCGAAGCCTGCGTTGGGTCCCACGAACTCGTGCTGGACCAGGAACGATGTCTCGCTGGCCACCGTGGCCTCGATGATCTCGTTCCCGATACGGAGGGCGCAGACCGGGGGGAAGCCCTCGGTGGACTCCACGAGGATGGTGCCGTCACCGGTCCCCACAGGACCCGTGAGCCGCGTCATGCCCAGGCGCTCCACGCCGGTGGCGTTGCCGTTGACCAGCATGTTCATCTGGTCCGGCCGGTTCCCGCGCACGTCCACGGAGACGTGACTCCAGACGCCGATCGGGAGGCCGGGGATCCCGGCGCCGCTGGCGATCGGGTACCGCAGCTCCGAGACCTCCTGGAACGCGTTGTCCCGGTGGTCCCCCATGCCGTCGAGGACGCGCAGCACCAGGTTGTCGCCGGACATCCCCAGCACCACCCGGTCCGAGGCCTCGGTGCGGTCCCCGACGGACATGACGGTCCCGTCGCCGCCGCTCTCCGGGCGGATCCACATGGAGACGTTGAGGGGCGCGAGCACGTCCGGGGCGAGGCGCCCCGACCAGCTCACCATCTCGTTGGTGGTCTCGAGCGTGACCGTCTCGTCCGGCAGGTAACGCCCCTCGAGGGTGCGGCTCTCCTGGTCGAAGTGCATCATCCGCCCGGAGGTGAACTGGGTCTCCTCGACCCGGATCGGATCCAGCTGCACGAAGCCGTCCTCCTCCCTGGAGGCGAAGGTCCGTACCGGCGGCACGGGGTTGCCGTCCGCGTCCGTCACGGGCTCGCTGATCCCCGGGATGTAGCTCTGCCCCTCGAGGGTCCCGAGGTTCGGGATGAGCCGGGAGGGCGGCGTCACGCCGCCGTCGTAACGCCCGGTGGTCTCGGGGCCAGTGAGCCAGAAAGGAGCGGAGCGCGTCAGGCGGAACTGATCCTCGAAGTCCTCCTGGCGCGCGATGACCGTCAGCAGCTCCTCCACCTGAGGGACCACGAGCTCGAGGCGGTCGCGGGCCCCGCTGGCCCGGGCGATGCCGCTCTCGGCGCTGACGTTCGCGCGCAGCTCCAGCTCGAAGACCTGCCGCGAGCTGAAGCCGAAGGGCATCGTCGCGAAGCCGAGCCGAGCGTCGTTGGCGTTGAGCCCGTTCATGTAGAGGGCCGCCGCGTCACGGGGATCGTCGAGGATCGACCCGTCGCCCTCGAACACCGCAGGGATCACCGGGGCGTCACTCGGCAGGACGTCCATGCCGCCGGCGGGGAACACCAGCCGCTCGGCGAAGTCCTTCATTCCCGTGAAGGGTCGGGACTCCATGACCGTCGCGGCCAGGCTGCGCGCCTCGCGCTCGTCGATGCGGTGGTTCTGCCCGAGGAGAGTCAGGTTGGTGAACAGCGCCACCAGCACCTCACGGGGCGCGGTGTTGATGTTGACCGGCCGGCGCGCCATGACCTCCGCCGTGGTCAGGAACGCCTCGTAGTCGTTGTCCAGCACCCGGTCCATGTAGACGCGCCCATCGCGGCCGCGCTGGATGATGACCCGCAGCTCGGTGTTCACGCCGTCGGAGATCCGCACGGTGCTCCCCACCCCCATCCAGCGCCCCTGTTCGGGACGGAACGACAGGGCGAGCCCCGCCTGGAGCGGGCTGATGAGGCGCGTCGCGCGCTGCCAGACCGGGCCCGCGTTGAGGCCGCCGTGGGCCGTGGCGGTCCTCCTCAGGAGCAGGAGCGAGGCCTCGTCAAAGCCACCCGAGAGGGCGAATTGATCCGCGGCTCGGATCTCGTCCAGGGTCGAAATGGACTGGGGCTCGCCGTCCGCGGAGAGGGTCCTCCAGATCGCCGGCGCGAAGGCCTGCTGGCCGAGCACCGCCGCGCCCACTCCGTGGGTCGAGGGGGGCCGGGGCCCGGTGGTCTGCCACGCGCCCTCGTCGTCCTGAACGGTGCCGAGGCCGCGCTCGGACACCATCTGCGCGCTCTCGTCCTTCTTGTCCGGGTCCCCCATGCGGATCAGCTCGCCGTCCACCGACACCACCGTGCCGGGGGCGAAGTCGCTGCCGCCCGCCAGGGTGAGCGAGTCTCCCCCGCCGTTCGTCGGCGCGCCGAGGCGGGCGACCTGTCCCAGGAGGTTGCCAAGGACATGGGGTGACGCGCTGTTGAGGTCCACGAGCCCCGCCACGTCGACCACGCCCAGCCCGAAGGCGACCCCGTTCGGGTCCGCGGGGTCGAAGACCCCCGCGGGGAAATCCATGGACACCTGCACCTCGTCCAGGCCGTCGTGGTACGGCGTGGGATCGAGGGCGGGGTGCGTCTCGTCGAGGCTCAGGCGCGCGTGACGTCCGGCAGCGTCCAGGGCGAGGCGGAGCTGGACGTCGTTCTTCTCGAACTCGCTCGCCGCGTCCGCGTTGCGAGCCGTCGCGAGGAACGGCGCCGTGAGCGCAAAGAGCGCCAGCAGGATGAACAGCACGAGGACCAGCACGAACCCGCGCTCGGCGTGGGCCGCGGCGCCAGGAGCCCCGGGGGCTCCGGCCCGGTGGGGCGGGCTGGCTCGGTGGAGCAGGCTCCTCATGCGTCCACCGTCCCGAGCGCCCGCACCGTGATCAGGTCCGTTCGCCCATCGTCGAAGATCAACTCGATGCCCACGGGGCCCGCGTGAAACACGGGGTCGAGGGCGCCGCTCTCGTCGAAGCGGACCTCCGTCGGGCCGGTCGCGAGGAAGTCCGCGCTCTTCGGGAGGATGACCTCATCCCCCACGGTGATGACCGAGAGGACCACGTCGTCCACCCGCCCGGGGAAGCGCTGGCGGCCCCCGCCGAGGACGAGCCCGCCTTCCAGTCCCCAGATCGGACGGGTCTCCTCACGTTCGGCCACGGGGACCCCGTCCGCGAGCGCGACCACGCGACGGCCGTCGTATCGGAGCTCGATGCCCGTCCAGTGTCCCGGCTCGAGGACGCCGCCGCCGGAGCGCAGGCTGATGGTCTCCCCCTTCACGGGCTGTCCGAGACCGTCCTCCCGCTGGGTCGTGAGCTCGAAGGTCACCGACCCGTCGCTCTGCGCCTTGACCTTGACCACCTTGCCCAGGTCCACCACGTCCGCGTTCACGAAGGAGACCGGTCGCAGCATCACCGAAAGCCGAAAGCCCTTCGCCAGGTTGAAGATCGGGTCGGAGCTGAGGTCGATCTGCACCTTGGCCCCGCGCGGCCCGAGGTCGAGATCGAGGGCCTTGCCCACGTAGCCGTCTTCCGAGAGGAAGGGGCCGGGGAATCCGTCCGCCACGCCGTCCACCCCGCGGGCCCCCGCCAGGGACTGGTCCTCGAAGCGCCAGGTGCCCGCCACAGTGAAGGCCTCCGACCGCACGGCCTTGCGGCGATGATCGATCAGGATCCTCGCTGGTGCGCCCCGCTCGATGGCGGTGTTCCGCGTCTGCCGGAGCGCGTTCGCCACCAGCCCGCGGGCGGCGCCGCGACCTGGATCAAAGGACGCGAAGCTCCCGAGCCCCACCCCGAGGACGATGCCGATCAACGCCATCGTCAGGAGCAGCTCGACGAGGGTGAACCCGGCGCCCCTCCGCGGCCACCCAGGGCAGCGGGTTCCCCTCAGGCCAGGCCGGAGGTGCGCGACGGGCGCGCGGCGGGCGGGTTCATTCCACATCGATCTCTGGGGCGGCGCTGGCTCAGCGCTTGAAGTTCCCGATGTCGTCGGCCGTGCCAAACTCGCCGTCGGGGCCGGCGGAGATGAGCTGGAACGTGTCCTGGCGATACGGCGACCCGGTGGTCGGGTTCACCGCCGCGACGACCTTCTCCTCGATCCAGTCCCCCATCTCCTCGCTGTAGGTCAGATAGGTCCCCCCCTTCTCGTAGTCCCGGCGGTGCAGATACGCGATCGGGTTCTCCCAGTGATCGCACAGCTCGAACACTTCGGAGCTCTGGAAGCGGGAGTGGGGCCTCTTGCTGTCGTCGCCGTCGGTGTTCCCGAGGCGGTCGTCGTAGTCCCCGCCCGCCAGGTAGGAGCCGTCGGCGGGCATGAGCGCGATCAGCAGTGACTCGACCCCCATGTTCGTCTTGCTCGGCTTGGGGTCGAGCTTGCGGGGGAACGTGGAGGGCGGGAAGTCCCCCTTCTCCCGGCCATAGGCCGCGATCTCCGCGGAGACCTGGTTCAACCAGGTGCTCGTCATCTTGGAGTTCACCGCGTCCTTGGAGGAGAGCAGGTTCGGGATCAGGAAGGCGAACAGCAGCCCCACGATGATGATCACAGCCAGCAGCTCGATCAGGGAGAAGCCCGCGCGCGCGGACGCCGCGCGGCGCCGCCAGGGCTCGGTCGGATGGGTCAGCATGGATCAGCGCCTCCGGACGACCCGTGCGTCGTCCATCAAGAGGTCCGGCCGGCGCCCCGCCTCGCCGCCCACGAAGACGCCGAAGTTGATGGGCTGGCGCGAGGACGTGAGGCGATCGCACTCCACGTTGGTGGCCACGGGTTCGCCGTCGATGTAGATGGTGAAGGTGGCGTCCAGGTCGTCGCCGACCCGCTCGATCTCCACGCGGATGGGCTCGCCGATGGGCCACTCAGGCCCGACCAGCTGCTTGAAGCTCGCCTCCTCGTCCGTGGGTGACTTCTGCACGCGGGCCTCGATCAGGCCGTCCCGGTTCCGGCAGACCACCACCTCGGCGGTCACCTGCGCCTGGCCGTCCGGGCGCGCACGCTCGGAGGAGATGAAGACCCCCGCGCGGGTGCCCTTCGCCTTGGGGCCGACGGTCAACACGCACGAGAAGGCCAGGAAGCGATCGGGCGGCAGGGACCGGAAGGCGCGGGTACGCCCGCCCCGGTCGTTCTGTCCCTCGATGGCGATGCCCTCGTCCCGGATGTCCACCAGGGGGCCGAAGCCCTGGTCCAGGACCCAGCCGTTCCCCACCCGCCCCGGGGCGCGGTCGAAGCGGTCGAGCCAGACCTCCTTGGACTCGTGGTCGACGATGCGCGCGCCCTGTCCGGTGGCGTACACCGTGACCGCGTCCTCGTCGCCTGCGGCGCGTCGGTCGTCGACGATCTCGCTGAAGAGGGTGATCGCCTCGGCAGAGTCCCCCGAGGCGTAGTTCCACCAGGCCACCCCGGCGCGCGCCGAGGCCAGCGCCGGTGAGAGCCTTCGAGCCTCTCCGAAGCAGATCTCCGCCCGGCTGAGGTCCTCCGACTGCAGCGCGTTCCAGCCGCGCCGCGACCAGAGCGAGGCGCTCCCCTTCTCCACGGCGAGCGCGCGCTCGTAGTACCGCTCCGCGCCAGCGTGGTCGCCGGACGCCTGGAGCAGGGCCCCCATGCGCTCGAGGGCCGGCACGAGGTCCAGCTCCACGTCGAGCGCCGCACGATAAGCCGCGCGGGCCTCGAGCTCGTCGCCGTCCTCCTCGTACAGGCGCCCGCGCTGATAGAGGGTCCAGGGGTCCCCCGGCGCGGCGCGCAGCGCCTCATCGGCGAAGGTCACCGCCTCCTCGCGGTTGCCGGAGATCTCGGCCAGCCGGCTCATGGCCCGAAGGGCCTCGAAGCGGCGGAAGGGATCAGCGTCGAGGGCGAGTCCCAGGGTCTGGGCCGCCACTTCGAGCTCTCCGGAGTCCATGGCGTAGAGCCCCGCGGCGAGGAGGACGTCGAAGCCGCCCTCCACAGGGGCGCCGTCGTCGCCGCCGAAGCCCGCCCCCATGAGCGCGGAGGCGTCTTCCGTGAAGCGCATGGCCGAGAGGGTGCCGGCGGCCGCGACCGCCTGCAGGCCGACCTCGTTGGCCGCGTCAGCGCTCAGCGCTGTGCCGAAGGCCGCGACCGACTCGTCCATCTTGCCAGCGCCCAGCAGCGCCCCGGCGTAGGCCAGCCGGATCCGGACCCGCATGGCTCGCTCCTCCGGGGCCTTGGGCTCCCGGCGCACCGCCTCCTGGAGGTGCTCCAGCGCCTCCAGGGTGCGGCCCTCACGGACGAGGAAGCGGCCGAACCAGTAGCGCGCCTCCCAGTTGGTTCGCTCGATACGAAGTCCCTCACGGAAGCTCGCCTCCGCCGCGCCCTTCATGCGCAGCTGGCCGAGCAGGACGCCGAGACGGGCGTGGATCGAGGCGTTGGTCTCGTGACCGCCCTCGAGCAGCGACCGATACGTGTCATAGGCGTCCTCGAAGCGGAAGCCCAGCTGATAGCACGTGGCGAGCCCCATCCGGGGCCGCGCGTCGTCCTGGAGGTTGATCTTCTGGGCCCGCTGGTAGAGCGTCTCCGCCACCTCGAGGGCGCGCGCGGTCTCGTTGCGCTTGAGCAGGCAGGAGTCTGCGAACTGGAGCGCCGCCTCGAACTCTCCGGGCTGGAGCGGATCACCGAAGCGCACGAGGCCGACCTCGACCTCGGTCAGTGCGTTGTCCACCAGACCGAACTCGTCGACCCGCCCGGGCTCATAGGTGATCGGCGTCCGATAGAGGGGTGAGCCGGTCGCGGGGTTCACGGGCAGGAAGACCAGCTCGGGGTCGTCCAGGTCCGGGAGCTCGTAGCGGTTCTCGTTCAGGATCCGGCCGAACTCGAACTTGTTGGTGTAGATCCAGTCGTACTCCTTCTTGAGCCCGGCGATCTGCGCGGCGCGCGCCTCGGGGTCGTCCGAGAGCTTGGTGGTCAGCTCGCCTGAGGGGGCCTCATCGAGCTCCATCGCCCCTCCGGCACCGTCGACCGAGTCGAAGAGACCCGGCACCACGCTGGCGTTGGCGGGGCGCTCCGGACGCCGGAGAAACTCCCCGTAGAGCGCGGGAATCGGACCCCAGCCCGTGGGCGGCGCCAGGGCGGTCATGGGCTCGAGGGGCGGGAGCACCACCCCCAGCGGCGGGAGCGACGACGTGGGCGACGGCGGCGAGAACAGGTCCCGATCCAGGGTCAGCGAGCGCCCCCGGTCGGCCAGCGCCAGGTCGACGTCAGGGGCCTGGAGGCTCACGTACTCCTTGGGCTTGACCCTGGTGGAGCGCCTCCCGGACCCGGAGTCGGAGAGCATGGCGTTGAACTTCCAGCCCACGAAGGCTGCGAAGATCAGGAAGACGATGGGCTCTTTGCGCATCTAGCTCGACAGTTGGGGGTAGCGAATGGTCGGGGGGTGACGCGCTCAGGCGTCCTCGTCGTCGGAGACCTCGACCTCGTTCACACGAACGACGAGGAAGGTGACCTTGGCCTGGACCTCGTCCGACTTGGACGTGGCGCGCCGTGCGTCGATGGAGTCAATGGGGAGCGCCTGCTGACGCACGGAGAACTCGGCGTTGCCGTCGGCCGGCGTCTCGCAGGCGAGCAGCCAGCGGGCCACGGCGTCCGGGCTCGCGACGATGTCCACCGAGACCTTGGTCTTCTCGATGGAACCGAGGCCACGCCGCGCCGTGAAGGCGGGGTCGAGCTTGATGTCGGCGCTGCGGACCTGCTTCACCCCGGACTCGATGGCGAGCACGAGCACCCGCTCGAGCAGATCCAGGGCGTGGAGGTTGCGCTCGATGGCGTCGACGTTGTTCGTCTCGAGCCGCTCGAGGTCGAGGCCCTCGGGCAGCCGCGCCCGGCGTCGGCTGGCCAGGTCCTCGACCCGGTTGCGGACCCGATCCACCGAGGACATGTAGACGTTCCGTGCAGAGCCAGAGCGGCCCTCCAGATCGAACTCGGGCCGGGGCGCAAACGCCACCGCAGCGGTCAGCGTCTCGAAGCTCGCAAGCAGCGCCGCGTTCTCGTCCTGGGCGACCTCCCGGTCGTCTGCGGTGAACATCTCCGTGTTGAGGTTCCTGCGCGCCTTGGAGTTGCTTCGATTGATGTTGTCGATGTCCCCCGCGTACATGCCCTCGACCACGAAGTACCCGATGAGGAACACGAGGAACCCGGACCCCACCGTGGTAATGAAGCGCTTGTTCTCCTGCCAGATGTCATTCAGATCCATCGCCTTCCTCCCCGGTCTCCTCGAGCGCGCCTGCGAAGGACGTCATCTCGATCTTGAACTTGTTTCGGTCAATGGACGGGTTCAACGCGACGTACGGCATGGCCTCCTCGAGCTCGGCCAGCAGCTGCTGGAACTGAGCCGTCGGTGACTGAACGCCGTCCCTTGCCTGCCCTTGAATGGAGAGGATGGGGCGCTCGTTCCCGCGCTCGACCCGGAGCTCGCTATCGGTCCCGAAGGCGCTCTCCACCCGCGTGATCCAGAAGTCGCCCGGCAGGCTGTCGTCGAGGAACGCCACCGCGCGGGCCAGCTGCTCGCCGGACCCCGCGATGCCCTGGAGCGCCGTGGTCTCGGCCACCAGGCGGGCGTTATCCGCGACCAGCGCCTCCGTCTCCGAGTGAATGTTCCGCGCGCGCGCCACGACCGAGGCGAGCCCGCGGTTCTCGCCGGTGAGTCGGTTCAGCTTCGCGTTGAGGTGGGTCACCCGGTAGCCGAGGAAGGCCACCGCCAGCACCGCCGCAGCGATCAGCCAGATGGTCCCCCCCAGGAAGGCCCGCTTCTTGGCGAGGGCCTCGGGGACGATCTCGAGGGAGTAGGCCTCGGGGTCAGAGGCCATGGTGGCCATGCCGAGGGCGACCACGGACTCGAGCTGGTGGGCCGCGAGCCGGTCAGCGCCCTCCGGGTCGAGGGCCGAGGTGTCCACCACCCTGAACGGGTCGAACAGCTCGACCGGGACGCCCATGCCCGCGGACAGGTACCGGGGCAGGCCGCGCAGCGCGGCGCCGCCGCCGCAGAGCAGCACGCGGTCGACCTTGAGCCCGGTGAGCTTCACCTGCGACTTGCAGAACATGACGGCGCTCTGGAGGAGCGAGGTCAGCTGCCCGGCAGCGGCCATGACGGCGCGGGTGGCCTTCTCGCCCTCGGGGGTCGCGTGACGCGCCCCGGGGGTCAGGTCCACGTGGTCGATCTTGGTGGCCTCGGCCCTGGCCGGTGAGAGCTGAAGGCGCTGGACGAGGGCCTCGTCGAAGAGCCCCGAGCCCCCGGTCAGGTTCCTGGCGAAGACCAGGTCCGCGCCGCGGACCAGCACCACGTCGGTGGTCTCGTGGCCAATGTTCGCCAGCAGCACCGTGTCGTCCTCCACCACCCCGTAGCGGACGAAGGCGTTGTAGAGGCCGATGGACGCGGGCGAGAACGCCTCAACGCTCCCACCTGCGACCTCGACCCCGTCGGTGTGTCCGTCGAGCAGGGACTCCCGCGCCATGGCGAGCAGCACAACGTCCTCGCCCTCGATCTCCGGGGGCCGCGGGAGCAGGTTGAAGTCCGAGGCCACCTCGGCGCCGGACTGGTCGCCAATCTCCTGGACCTCGAAGCGCATGAGGTTGCGCAGCTGCCAGTCCGGGACTCCGGGCACGCGCGTATAACGCACGTTCACCTCGCGGCCCGAGGCCGCGATACGGGTCGCGCCCAGCTTGAAGTCCGCCTGCAGGGACGCCCAGCCCGAGTCCACGGTGCCGAGGTCGTTCTCTCCGGCGGCGTAGTTGGAGACGTGGAACGTCCCCCCCTTCCATGCGCCGCGAATCGCGACGGCGGAACGCGCCCCGACGTCCGCTCCTGTACTTGTCTTCGCCATCAGCGCTCTTCTCCTTCCTCGGACCCGAGGCCCGCGGTGTACTCATCCAGGCGCTTGACCAGGTCAACCGCGCCGTCGTTCTGCAGGACCGTGGAGATCGCCTCGAGCCGCTGGCGCTCGAAGCGGTCGCTCTCCCCGAGCAGCGCGGCGAGCTCGGTCTTGATCTCGCCGGCGAGCTCCAGGAACTGCGCCTCGACCTCACCGGCGCCCTCGTACTCCTCTGCGAGGGCCAGCGCGTGCGTGAGCTTCTCCTCGAAGAGACCGGAGAGCCCGAAGAAGCGGGCGCGCTCGAGCTCGCCCTCCAGCTCCTTGAGGGAGCCCCTCGCCTCGGCGCCGAGCTCGGCCTGGGCCACGATGGCGCGTTCCACAAGCCCTGCGTCAAAGGGCACGGTGCTCAACAGGGTCTGCCACGTGGCCAACGCCGCACCGCGGCTCCCCCGCTTGCGGAGCTCCCCCGCCTGACGGGCCAACCGCTCGGCCTGAATGCGCTCGTCGGTCAACTTGACCTGGACCTTGAGCGTCACGCCCTCAGGGACGCTCGCCCGCAGGACGGCGTCATCGCCCGAGGGCTTGGAGGAGAACCGAAGCGGCTCGCTGCACGAGATTCGCACGAGGCCAGCGTCCGCCCCCAGGAGCAGGTCGGTGGCCTCCGAGAGTTCGAAGGAGGTGCCGTGCGCCACGTAGCCGGCGGAACCGAGGGTCGCCAGCCCCGCGGAGACCAGCTCCCCCTCGGCGCGCAGGACGAGCTCGCCCGCTCCCTTGGGCGCGAGCTCCCAGATCCCATCCCCGCCTCCGAGGGTGACCCCCACGCAGTCCTGGGCGGCCCCAGCGCGGAGGATCCGGAGGGAGGAGACCCTCGGCTGGTCCAGCGCGGAGAGCGAGACCGCCAGGATTTCCCCGTCCGCCGCCATGCCCGCGATCGCCATGGACCACTCGTCAAGCTCGCGGATCCGCAGCCCCGCGGCGTCCGCGGGAAGCAGCGCCACGTCGTCCACATCGAGGATGCTGGACTCCACGTCGCCGGCGTCCTCGTCCGGGCGCGGCGCGCCGCTGCCCTCACCCCGCACCACGACGCTCGCGCGGTCGAGCCCCCGCGGCGCGGTGCCCTGCAGCACCAGCTCCGTCCAGTCCTCGCTCCCCGCGAGCGCCTCGGACCACACGGTGACCGAGGGGCTCCCCTCGCCGGTGCCGGAGAAGCGCAGCCCGAGCCTCACCGCGGCGCCCTGGTCGCCGCGGACCTGGGCGACCGCCTGGACGCTCCGAGAGGTGGCGTTGAGCCGAACGGGGTCGGAGGCGATGACCGCCACGTCCCCCCCAAACAGCTCCGCGCGGATCCCGTTTCGACCGCTCCGGCGGGCGGCCCGCGAGGGATCCCAGAGGGCCGCGCGCGTCTCGTCGACGGCCCACCCCTCCGACTTCTCGAAGGAGTAACCGGTGCGGATCAGGTTACCGGGGACCTCGGCGACCGCCATGGAGGCGCCCGAAGCCCGGGAGCCCTCGTCGGCCTTCTGGCCCATCCACCACCAGGCCCCGGCGCCGGCGAGGGCGAGCACGACCACGAGGATCGGGCCGAGCTTGGAGCTCTTGCGGGACCTCGCGAGGTCGTCCGCGGTGATGACGCGGGACTCTTCCTCCTCGTCGGCCATCTCCAGCGCCACCGGCGGGGAGGCGGGCGCGGGGGTCGGCGCAGCCGGCGCCGCCGTCGGGACGGGCGCAGGGGCCGCCCGGCGCGTGGGCATCGGAGCGGCCGCCGGCTCCTCGAGGACGAGCTCCTCGGGCTCCTCCAGCATCAACTCCTCGCCCCCGAACCCGCCCGGGTCCGGGGCGCTCTGGGCCTGGTCCAGGAGCGTGAACTCCACCGCACCCAGGGAGAACTGTCCGAGGTGCTGCAGGCCCGACTCGGAGACCTTCTGACCGCCGACGAGGGTGCCGTTCGTGCTCCCGAGGTCACGGACCGTGACGCCCCCCGCGCTGACGACGATCTCCGCGTGCTTGCCCGAGACCGAACCGTCCGTCACCTGCAGGGAGTTCCCTGGCCGGCGTCCGACGGTGAACACTCCGCCAGCGGCGGCGTCGACGAGGATCGGGACGACCTCGCCGCGGCGCTCACCGGTCTCGAAGCGCAGGGCGTACTGATAGTCCATGTGGGGGATTCTGGGCTCAGGAGAGCGGGTCGAGGCGGGAAGAGAGGCCTGGCACGTGCCTATCTCAAGGAGCCGTACAGGTTACCCGCCAGCCCCCGCCGCCTCACGATCTCCTTGGGTCAGGATCTGACGGTTCCCTGCCCTCAGGAAGCCGCTCCGCCGAGGCTCGCCGCCCCCTCCTCCGCGGCCCGGGGCCACCGGTCCCGGCTCCCCATGGAGACCCACCGGCGCCCGGCCAGGATGAGGTGATCGGTCACGGGAACACCGAGCAAGCGTCCAGCCCGGACCAGGCGCAGGGAGACGCTCCAGTCCTGTGGGCTCGGCTCGGGATCGCCGGAAGGGTGGTTATGGGCCAGCAGGAGGGATGCCCCGCCCAATCGGAGCGCCGGGCGGAAGACCTCGCGGGGATGGACGAGGGCCGCATCGAGGGTGCCTCGGCTCACCTCCTCGTTGCCGATGACCCGGCGGCGGACGTCGAGGACGAGGACCCGGAAGGACTCCACTTCGAGGCCTCGCAACTCGGGCGTGAGCAGGCGAATGGCGTCCGCGGGCCGGCGAACGTGGGCCCCCCCGTCAGCTCCCGACCGCTCCACTTCTCTACCGAGTTCGAACATCGCGGCGAGGCGCTGCCCCTGTGATCGAGTCAATCCGCACTCGGCCGCCAGGCTCCCGGGCTCGAGTCGGGCCACCCGGGCCAGTCCCAGATCCGTGATGGCCCGGGCCAGCGATCGGCGGCGGCGCTCGGTGAGCTGCCCCGCGGCGCGACAGGTCAGGTGCGCCGCCGGCGTCAGCGCGGCCAGGCTCGCCCGGTGGTCTCCCAAGGACCGGTGGTCTCCCATGGAGTCGCGTTCCGAAGATCCCATTGAAGCGCTCCGCCGTGTCCGCCGTGGGCAGCCCCATGCCCGCCGTCGACAGTCGGGGTCCGCTCGGCCAGCCCTGGAAGGACGGTCGAGTCGCCCATGGGTGACGCCCAAGGACCGGCGCGACGGCAGGGCTCAGCGGGCCAGGGAGTCAGCCAGGTCGCCCAGGACCGTGTCGAGGTCCACCAGCGTGCGCTCCTTGAAGTGGGCGACGGCTCCCTTGACCCCACCACCGCGACAGGCCGCGATCATGGAGAAGACCAGGTCGGGCCCGTACTGGACCGCGAGGTGATCCACGAAGGCCAGGGCCTGGTCGTAGGCGCGCGCGACCTCCGCGCGATCCTCCCACCCCACGAGGTTGCCGTTGAGGCGCGAGAGTGGGAACAACGTCGCCGACGCCAGCCGCGCCCTCGCGACGCCCACGTCGCTGGCGCGGCGGGCCGGGTCCTCGAGCCACTGCGCGACGCCCTCGTTGAGCCAGGCGGGGACCCTGGAGCCGCCGATGGAACGCGTGAACGCGTGGGCAGTCTCGTGGCGCAGCACACCCTTGACGCGGGCGAAGCGCAGCTCGCTGCGCAGGTCTTCCACCGGCACCCGGATCTTGCCGTCGAACACTCCGCCGGCCCAGTCGCCGAGGCCGGTGACCTTGTCGAAGCCCTCCGCGTCGTAGAGCACCACCTCGATGCGCCCCTCCCCCGCCTCCACCGGCCGACGGCGGAACTGCTCGCCGAACTCCTGGTAGGTGTCCTCGAGAAGGACTTTCAGCCGCTCCACCCCCTCGGTCACCCCTTCCCTCGAGCCGTCGTAGCGGAATGTGAAGTGGAGGGTCGGCTCGACCACGAAGTCTCGCTCCTCGTCCCGGATCCGCCGGGACCGCTCGAGCAGCTCCTCCACCAGCGCGCGCCGCTCGGGGTCCTCGATCCACTGCAGCGCGGCCGCGTAGTCGTCGTAGGCCCCATCCGCGCCGCTCCTCCCCCGGGCTTGCGCGCGCCGCAGGTACGCCTCCCCGAGGTTGGCCCCGAAGGTCGCCACGTCGGGCCGCGCCGCGGTCGCCTCCTCGAGGAGCGCCACGGCCTCGTCCAGGCGCCCTGCCTCGAGCGCCGCGATGGCCTGATCATTCAGGTCATAAGGCCGCTCATCGAAGGCCTCGGGCTCGCTCACCCGATCCGGACCTGACGCCGCGACCTCGGGGGCCGGGGCCGGGGCCGCGAGCTCCGGCCGGACCGGCGCCTCTCGCTCCCCGTCCGTCCAGTCTCCGGGGACAGCCGACAGCGCCTTGAACACCGCGGCCGCGAGTGCGGCCACGACGAGCAACGCCAGCACCACCCAGGCGCCGCGCCCCTCCCGCGACGGGTGAGCCTCCGGGTGCTCCTTCTTCACGGGGTGCATGTCGGTGAAGACGATCCCGGCGTCGAGTCCCTCCCCGGTTGTCCCACGCCACGGTCCGCCAGGAGCGCGGGGAACGGGGCATAGACCGCCGGGTAGCCAAGGGAGCGCTCGACCTCCCGGATACGCGCGAGGAAGCGCTCGTGGGTGGCCTCCAGGGCGTCCTGCATGGAGGGATCGCAGAAGTACGTCCGGCACCCCAGGGGCCGCGCCTCCCGCGCGGTGCACTTGCCAGCGACGTGGTACGGACAGCGCCCCTCGGCCTCGGGGACAGGAGCCTCGGGGAGCGTGGCCGCGGCGTGGTCTGCCTCGAGCCCGGTGGAGTAGAGGACATGATCCGCCTCCTCGAAGCGGCAGCAGATCCCGCGCGCGAGGCACACCGGCCGGACCGCGTCCAGGAGCTCGTCCAACTCCGCGTAGATCGCCGCGAGCTGCCGCGCGCCCTCGCGGCGTTGCTCAGCCGTGGGCTCCATCCGGATCCCCGGGCAGGTGGCCCGGGCGCGCTCGAAGCCGTCCTCGGACTCCATGACCGAAGGCCAGTACGGGAAGGTCTTGCAGTGCTCCGGTCGGGCCCCGTAGACGGAGCAGTGGTTGTTCCCCTCGAGGAGCGTGCACCGGCCACCCTCCCCCTCGCTCCGCTCCCGGAGCGCCTCTCGCATGACACCGGGCTCGTGCGGGTCAGGCACCGTGCGGACGTGCCGCTCGCGGAACGCCTCCGTCGACATGTCGAGGGCCGCCGCCATGGCGGCGGCCTCGCCGTCCGCCAGCCAGACATACCCCTCGCCACCGGTGCAGCAGTGCCCGCAGCGATGGCAGGAGAACTGAAAGGGGACGACCCCCTCCAGTCCGGGGTCGGGCGCCGACCCCGTGCGGTGGGCCTCGGCCTGGGGGAGATCCGTCAACGGCTCACCCTCTCCGCTTGGAGCGGCCGGTGGACTTCACCCGCCGGCGGCCGCGTCCGTCGCTGGCCGAGGCCTTGAAGTCGAGGCTCTCCGCGCCCCGGACCTGCTCCTCGATGTCGGTGACCAGCTCTGGCCAGTCCTGATAGCGGAGCTCCGCCTCCTTCGACATCATCTTCTCGATAAAGTAATGCAGGTAGGGCGAGTGCCCGCGGCCCTTCAGCTCGGGGGACGAGAGCTTCTCCATGACGTGCTGGCGCAGCACGTCCTCGTTCTCATCCCCGTCGAAGGGGAGCTTGCCGATGGTCAGCTGGTAGAGCGTGACCCCGAGGGCGTAGATATCACTGCGGATGTCCGCGCTCGCGCCCCCCTCGGCCTGCTCCGGGGAGAGGTACTGGGCCGTACCGCGGGCCGTCCCCTCGCCGTCCTTGGCGTCCTGGGCGGCGCAGAAGCCGAGGTCGATCAGCTTCACCCGCCCCGAGTCCGTCAGCATGATGTTGCCCGGCTTGACGTCCCGGTGGACGAGGCCCTCGGTGGCCATGTAGGCAAGCACCTCGGCCACCTCGAGGACGATCTTGAATGCGGAGTCCTCCTGGAAGAGGTGTCCATCATCCAGGTACTCGAGCAGGGTCCGGCCCTCGACCACCTCCATGCGGGACAGGAGCTGATCCTGCGATTTGGCGGGCCCGAAGCCCTTCACGAGGCCAGGGTGATCGAGGCGCTGGAGCAGCCGCGCCTCGTCCACGAACGCCTTCACCTCGACGGGGTTGGAGGCGTAGCTCGACTCCAGGATCTTCAGGGCCACCTGGCGACCGGTCTTTTTTTCCCGGGCCCGGAAGACCCGCGCGGTCCCGCCAACACCCAGGGAGGCCAGCACCTCGTGGCCGGTGACCTCCGGGCGCTCGCCGGCGTCGGTCCGGATCATCCGATCCACCCGCTCCTCGTCCCATCCGGGGAGGGAGAGGAGCAACTCCGGAAGGGCCACACCGTCCTTCAGGCGCGCCAGGAGCGGCTCTGCCTGCTCACGCTCCAGGTGGCCGTGGTGAACGAGCTTGACGAGGAATCTGAAGTCGTCTTCGGAGGACATGGCCGGGTCAGTCTAGGCCTCGCCCCCCGGCCGGGCACGCCGCGCGTCCCGCTTCCGGACGAGAAGCCAGGCGGGGGGTGCGTCAGATCGGGCTTGGCGCAGTCTTGCGTCAAGATCGGTGCCTCCGATCGACGAACTACCTAATCCACGCCCTGCCGTGCCGCTTCCCCCACGCCCATCCCCTCCCACCGTGTCCAGTACTGCTCCCGAACGTAGCTTCTACCGCTACTTCGACCTCGCGGACTGCTTCGTGCAGATCCTCGCGCTGGACGAGGGGGCGCTCACCCTGCGGAGCCGTCCCGGGCTGGGCCGAGCGGGCTACCGGAAGATGGTGATCGAGGCGTGCATGCCCGAGTTCCGCGGCGACCTCGAGGGCCGCCTGGAGCGCCTGTTCCCGGACGACCCCCTGATGGTCGAGGACCTCCTCTATCAGCTGTGCGTCGAGGTCAACCCCGGGCTGGACATTCACGAGGTCCGCTTGACCGTGGACGCCGCTGCGGCCGCGAGGCCCCAGACCGCCAGCGCGAGCGAAGGGGACCAGGCCCGGGAGGCCCTCCTGGAGCACCTCCGCGGGGTCGCCAGAACCCTGGGCCGAGATCTCAAGCGGGACGTCCTCGGGCAGGACCGCGCCATCGAGAGCGTCGCCCGCGCCGTCCGCGCGTGCGCCGCGGGGCTCGGGGAGTCCGGCCGCCCCCTGGCGTCCTTCCTCTTCCCCGGCCGGACCGGCACGGGAAAGACCGAGCTCGCCCGCCGCATGGCGGAGCGCCTGTTCGCCCGCGGCGAGAACAAGGGGCTGGTTCGCATCGACTGCTCCGAGTTCGCCCTCGCCCACGAGTACTCGAAGCTCATCGGCTCGCCCCCCGGGTACGTCGGCCATGACGACGGCGGCCAGCTGACCGACGCGGTCGCCGCCGAGCCCGAGTGCGTGGTCCTCTTCGACGAGGTCGAGAAGGCCCACCCCAAGCTGCACAACCTGATGCTCCAGATCCTCGAGGAGGGCGCGCTGACGGACAGCAAGGGCCGCCGCGTCTCCTTCGAGCGGACCATCGTGGTCATGACCTCCAACTGCGGCGCCGAGGAGGTCACCTCGGCCACCCGGGCCGTCGGCTTCGGCGGGACCCCCACCATCGGGCGTGCTGCCCTCGAGGTCATCACCGAGGACGCCCTCGCCAGGACCTTCTCCCCGGAGTTCCTGGGCCGCATCGGGGACATCGTCGTCTTCGACGAGCTCTCCCGTCAGACGGTGGAGCGCGTCGCCCAGAAGAAGCTCGCCGAGCTGGCCGAGCGCGGCGCCGGCCGAGGCATGCGCGTCCGCTTCACGCGGGCGGTCGCCAGCTGGGTCGCCGGGCGCGGTTTCCGCCCCGAGTGCGGCGCCCGTGAGCTGCGACGGGTGATCCAGCGGGAGATCGAGCCCCGGCTCTCCGACGTGCTGCTCTCCGGCAGCGGAGACGAGGTCGTCGTCCGCGCGCGCGGCGGCGAGCTCCGCTTCGACGCGGCCTGAGCCTGACCTCCGCGGCAACTCCCGCGCGGCGGCGCGGCGCCCCGCCTGCTAGGGTGTCCGCCATGCAGCTCCGCCTCCTCGCCCCCGTGGCCAGCGCCATCCTCCTGGCCCTCTGCTCCTGCAGCGCGTCGCGCTGGTCGACGCCCGTGACCGACCCGGCCACGCCGCTGGCCCTCGAGGGACTCACGGTCCTCCCCCCCCAGGGGACGAACTGGTACGTGGTCGCAGAGGACTCTCGCAACCTGGTCTTCGCGCGACGCTTCACCGACGAGGCGGTCTCGACCATCGCCTCGGCCTCCGCCGGCGAGTCCGAGATCTCCTTCGCCACGCCCGCGGGCTTCCTGCGGCACGTGGAGCGCGTGCTCTCCGAGGGCCGCGACCGGGAGCGCGCGATCAACGCCACCTGCGAGGCGAGGCTCACCCGTCGCCACGGGGACCTGTGCGTGGAGTACACCGAGACCTTCCTGGACCGAGGCGCACCCGCAGCGCAGGGAAGGACGCTCCGGGTCGAGACCCGGGGCTGCTGGTTCCTCCACCCCGAGGACCCGGTCCGCTCCGTGGTGCTTCTCTACTCCACCCGGCGGCCGTCCACCGAGCCCATCGCGACAGGCGCGGCTGCCGAGCGGTTCTTCTCCGGCGTCCGCCTCGCGGCACCCCGCTGAAGATCCAACGGGGGAGCGCCCTGCCGGGCGCCCCCCCTTGAGGACCTCGCTCAGCTGACTCGCTCCGCCGGGACGATATTCGGGATGAAGCGCACCGCCTCGAGCTGCGAGCGCTGGGCGGTATCGAGGCCCAGGATGCTCACCTCTCGGCCATCAATGGAGAGGTCCAACACCGCCTCTTCAAGCGCATAGACCCCTGACTGGTCAAAGAACGGAACGTCGGTCAGGTCGATCTCGACCTTGCGCGCCTCCGCTGGAATGGCCGTTCGCAGGTCGCCGAACTCCGCGACGTTGCCGAAGAAGAGCGGCCCCCGCACGTGCTTGACGTAGCGGTCACCCTCCATGCCATCAGCCTCCTCCTCGGTCCGAACGACCTCGAAGCGCCCCGCGGACCAGCGGGACATCGAACGCATGAAGAGCAGCGCGGCGAGAACCAGCCCCACGGCGACCGCGTAGACCAGCTGCCAGAAGACAGTGAGCAAGAGGACCGTGATCAGGACGATGCGATCGGGCCACGGCATGACCTTCAGCTCGCGGAGCCCCCGGTAGTCCATGACTCCGACGCCGACCGTGATCAGGATTCCGCTCAGCACTGCCGTGGGGATCTTGGACGCGATCGGGCCGAGGGCCATCAGGGTCAGGAAGAGGAGGGCGCCGGCGATCATGCCCGAGAGCCGCGTGCGGCCCCCGGCCTGGATGTTGACCACCGTTCGGATCGTCGCGCCCGCTCCGGGCAGGCCGCCGAAGAGCGCCGCGATTCCGTTGCCGATTCCCTGACCGATCAGCTCCTTGTTGGGCTGGTGCTTGGTCTTGGTCAGGTTGTCCGCGACGACCGATGTCAGCAGGGAGTCAATCCCCCCCAGCAAGCTGAGCAGGAAGGCCGTGAAGACGAAGGGCAGCGCCTCCTCGATGGACCCGAACAGGTCGAAGTGAGGGGAGGGGAGCCCGCTCGTGATCGGCGTGATGGGCCGATAGTCCAGCCCCATCGCGATGGCGGCGCCGGTGACGCCCACCAGAGCCACGAGGGCCGAGGGGATCACCGTGGTGATTCGCTTGAACCCGTAGATGATCAGGATGGTCACCACGGCGAGGGCCAGCTCGAGGAAGTTCGCCCCGTCGATGGCGTGGGGCAGACTCCTCAGGGTCCCGAGGACCCCCTTGGCGTCGTTCCGAGCCAGGACCTGGGCCTCGAGCTCGATGTCCGCGGCCGCGATCCCCTGGGCGCTGAGGTTGAAGCTCGAGAGATCCTCGAGCTCGAGGGGGTCGTCCATGCTCGCGGCCTCGAGGGCCTTGTGAAGCAGCGACTCCTCGGCCTGGACGAGCTGGGCCGTCACCGCGTCCGGGTCATCCGCTGCCACGTAGCCCACCGCTGGGAGGACCTGAGTGATGAGGATGATGACGCCGATCCCGGTCATGAAGCCCGACACGACGGTCCTCGGGATGAAGCGGATCACGCTCCCTGCCTTCATCAATCCAAGGCCGATCTGGAAGGCACCGGCGAGGAGGAAGACGAACAGGATCAGGGGCAGCGCGTCGCTCACCTCCCCTCCCTTGGCCGTCACGATCGTCGTGACGATCGCGGCCGAGAGGACCGTCATCGGGGCGGTCGGGCCGCTGATCTGGGTGGCCGTGCCGCCGAGCATGGCGGCGAAGAAGCCGATGAAGGCGGCTCCGTAGAGGCCAGCGGACGCTCCGAGTCCGCTCTGTTCGCCGAAGGCGAGTGCGAGGGGGAGAGCGACGACGCCGGCGGTGAGGCCGCCGAACAGGTCTCCGCGAAAGTGGGAGAAGAGACTGGGTTGTTTGGACACGGGGTGTGGAGGCTCGAGAGAGTCTGCGATGAAGTGAGGGGGACGGCCGGTGGGCTCTCGATCGTCGGAGGGCCCAGCCGCGAGGCGGCCTCATTCCGAGCGTCAGTGAACCAGCGACGGCTCCCGTCGATCCTCAGCGGCGCCTCGCCAACGCGCGCCGCCGCGGGCCTGAAGGCTCACGAGTCGGACGGTGTTGGATCTGCTGCAGCGTGAGGAGCGGCGCGAGCCGCCCCCCGCTAACACCGCAGCGGAGGGACGAAGTGCCCCGGCGCCCGTGGCACCCTCGCCTCGACCAGCTGACGCACGATCCGCTGAACGGGGGGCGCTGCCACCCTCATCCGGACCCGGGCGCTCACCCGGGCGCGCACGCTGCGCACCACCGAGATCCCCTCCGGGGAGACCTCCTCCACCCGCTCCGACTCCTCCTCGAAAGGAGTAGGTCCCCCCTCTGCCGAGGCGGGTCCCGCCAGGAAGGCGAAGATCGCAAGCAGGAGGACGGTCAGGAGGGTGCACTTCGGGGGGCGCATGCCCGTATGGTAGTCGCCCGCAAGGGGGCCAATCAATCGCCTCCCTGAGCCAGACCAGGGTTAGCGTGCCGCGCTACCCAGGGCGACGATCGCAAACGCCAGCATGACCACAGACCCCAGGATCCACCGGGAAATCTCTCGGAGGCGGACCTTCGCGATCATCTCGCACCCCGACGCCGGCAAGACGACCCTGACCGAGAAGCTGCTGCTGTACTCAGGGGTCGTCCAGACCGCAGGCCTCGTGAAGAACCGCAAGGGCAAGCTCGCCACGTCCGACTGGATGGGGATGGAGCAGGCCCGGGGGATCTCGATCACCTCCTCGGCCATGCAGTTCCAGTATCGCGGGCACGTGATCAACGTCCTCGATACGCCCGGGCACGAGGACTTCAGCGAGGACACCTTCAGGACGCTGACCGCCGCGGACTCGGCCATCATGGTCCTGGACGCCAGCAAGGGGGTCGAGGCTCAGACGCGCAAGCTGTTCGAGGTCTGCCGCCTCCGGGGGATTCCGATCCTCACCTTCGTGAACAAGCTCGACCTCCCCGGTCGTGATCCCCTCGACCTCATGGCTGAGGTCGAGGAAGCTCTCGGCATTCAGAGCACCGCCATGAACTGGCCCGTGGGCTCGGGGCGTGACTTCCGCGGCGTGGTGGACCGGCGGACCAGGGAGCTCATGCTCTTCGAGAAGACCGCCGCCGGGGGTAGCCAGAAGTCAGAGGTGGAGCGCATCCCGCTGGACTCGCCCACCGCCGAGGAGCGGCTCGGGGCAGAGGAGGCCGCGCGCGTGCGCGAGGAGCTCGAGCTCCTCGAGGTGGCGGGGAACGAGATGGAGCTGGACCGCTTCCTCCGCGGGGAGGTCACCCCGACCTTCTTCGGCTCGGCGCTGACCAACTTCGGGCTGGAGCCGTTCTTCGACGCCTTCGTCGAGCTGGCGCCCGCGCCCTCCGGCCGCATGGTGGACGAGGACAGCGGCGGCGAGGTGATGCGCGAGGCGGACGAGCCCTTCAGCGCCTTCATCTTCAAGATCCAGGCGAACATGGACCCGCGCCACCGGGACTGCGTGTCCTTCATGCGGATCTGCTCGGGGCGCTACACCCCCGACCTCCAGGTCAACCACCGGCGCCTCGGCAAGAAGGTCCGCCTCGCCCGCCCCCAGAGCATCGTCGCCAAGGAGCGCCACTCCATCGAGGAGGCCTTCGCCGGCGACGTGGTGGGCCTCGTCGGCAAGGGGCTCTACCAGATCGGCGATACGCTCTCTGACGCCGTCGGGTTCGCCCACAAGCCCCTCCCCCAGTTCCAGCCCGAGCTCTTCGCGCGTATCGCGCCGCTGACGACTTCGGACCGCAAGAAGTTCGACAAGGGCATGAAGAACCTCATCACCGAGGGCGCCGTGCAGCAGATGTGGCCGGACGTCGGGCCCAAGGAGCCGCTGATCGGCGCGGTGGGCGCGCTCCAGTTCGAATCGCTCCAGTACCGCCTCAAGGACGAGTACGCCGTGGAGACCCGGCTCACCTCGCTCCCCTACGCGTCCAGCGCGTGGGTCGCAGGGGACGAGGAGGCCTTCAAGGCGCCGACCAACTCACTGCTGGCCCGGGACGACCGCGGCCGCCGGGTGATCCTCTTCGTGAGCGACCTCGACAAGCGGATCGCCATGCAGCAGAACCCCGACCACGAGCTCCTGAACTTCGCCTGAGGGACCGGCCCCCCCGGGCCGCTCAGGAGTCGTCCTCGTCCCAGTAGCCCAGCTGGTCCACGGGGACGAGGACGCTGGTGACCACGTTGGCCGAGTGGGCAGTGACCCGCTTCAGGTACCGATAGGCGAGCGCGCCAGTGGCCGCCGCGCTCCCGGGCCCGTCCCCCGCGATGATGGCCTCGATCTGCTCGTCGCATCGGCGGCACACGGCGTCGGCGTCCTGCCCGAAGGCGCGGGCCGCGACCTCGTCCTCCGTGTCGTAGATGTTCCGCGCCTTCGCGAGCATCCGGGAGATCCGGTCCCGCAGCTCGATCAGGTCCTCCCTGTATCCCGCGGGGACCTCCCCGCCGAGGGCCCCGAGCTCGAACAGGTTCTTGGCGTAGTCTCCGATGCGCTCCGCGTCCCGGACGATGCTCATCATCGCGAGGTGCCCGCCGACGCCCTCCGCGCCGAACGCGGTGAGGTGGGTCAGGATCCGCCGCCGGATCCGCCGCTCATTGCTGTTGATCCGCTTGTCGGTCCCCCAGATGTCACTCCGGATGGACTCCACGTCCGTCCCGCCGAGCAGCGCCCCGGTCGCGAGATCGAAGATGTGCCGCCCGTCCTCGAGCATCTGGCCAAAGTGGCGCATGATCTCGTCCGCGCTGTCGGCGCTCTCCTGGATTCGCTTGAGCCAGTGGAACATTGGTAGGGATCTCGGGGGAATTGGGGGACTGGGCGCGCGGCGCCGTCAGAAGAGCACGATCCCGCTCAGCGGGATCAAGATGAAGGTCACCACCACGTAGCCAACCACGTAGAGCTTGCTGTGGACCGCGGCGATCGCGAGGCCGCGGGCCATGTTGATGGGGATCCGGCGGACCGCCGCGAAGGGCAAGACCAGCGAGACCGACAGGGTGTTGAAGATCATGTGCACCAGCGCGATCTTCAGGCCCTCAAGGTCCGTGGCGAGCGATGCCATGAAGGCCGTGATCGTGGTGCCGATGTTGGCGCCCAGCATGAGCGGGAAGGCGTTCTCAAGGGAGAGCACGCCGGAGGAGCACAGGGGCACCAGCAGCGACGTCGTGATGCTCGACGACTGAACGGAGATCGTGATCAGGGCGCCGACGGTGACCGCCAGGAGTCCCGACCTCCTGACCGCGGCGTTCAGCGCCTGCTCGGCGCGGCCGGCCATGACCTTCCGCATGACACGGGTGATGGTGGTCAGGGAGACGAGGATCAGACCCAGCCCGGAGGTCAGCAGCAGGACCGAGAGCAGCGTCCCGCCCGCGCCAAGGGACTCATAGCCGTCCCTGACGACCCCCGCCCCGGCCTTGACCGCGCTCTTGATCGGGCTGTCCAGCTTCCCGCCGGCCTCCCCCACCGGGAGCTTGTCCGCGATCATCGAGGCCGTCTTCGCCAGGAAGCCGGTGGCGATCTCGACGGGCAAGAAGATCGCCACGGCCAGCAGGTTGAAGAAGTCGTGCGCCGTCGCGGCGGCGAAGGCCCGGCGGAACTCGGTGCGGCGCGCGACGCTGCCGAGGGAGACGAGCGTGTTCGTGATCGTCGTCCCGACGTTGGCGCCAAGGATCATCGGAACCGCGGCCTCGAGGCTCACGGTGCCGGATCCCACGAGCGCGACGATCGTCGACGTGGTCACGGAGGAGGACTGGACGAGGACGGTGGCGAGGATGCCCGCCGCCAGTCCAGCGAAGGGATTGGAGACGCCGTCGAAGAGGCCCTCGGCGGCGCCGGCGCCGGCCAGCTTGATCCCGCTCTCCAGGAGCTTGATGGCCACGAGGAACAGGTAGAGCAGCCCCATCAGCATCACCACCCGGAGCGCGATGGCCGGCGCTCCGCCCGGGGCGGGCGTCGGTGAGGGAGTGGAGAGGCTCAAGGGATGTGGCTTGCCGTGGAGCGTACCCCCGAGCGCAGGCCCCCGCTCCTTCTATCCCCGCGGCACTGCGAGCCCCCCGTCGCCTGGGGCTCGGACCGCTCCCTGATCGCCTCCGACCTCCGGCGCGATAGCATCTACCCCATGCACCTCGCCCTCAGCCTCCTGCTCAGCACCTCGCTCCACGGCCCGCCTCTGCCCCTGCTCCTGGCTGGCCCCTCGAGGGCCCGGGGCACGGATGACCCCCCCCTGGTCCAGGAAGCGCCCCCGTCACGGGTCGACGCGCGCAGGTTCATCACCTCGCGGCGCAGCGACGTCCAGCTCCCGCTGCCCGAGGAGACCGACTCGTTCTTCTTCGTGGTCTACGGCGACCGCACCGGCGGCCCTGACGCGGGGGTTGAGATCCTCCGCGCGGCGGTGGACGAGACCAACCTGCTCGGGCCCGACCTCGTGATGACCGTCGGGGACCTGATCCAGGGCTACAACACCCCCGCGCCCTGGATGGCGCAGATGCGGGAGTTCCGGGAGGCGATGTCCGGTCTCCGCGCGCCGTGGTTCCCCGTCGCGGGCAACCACGACGTCTACTATCGCGGGCCCGCCGGAACGCCGCCGCCCGCCGAGGAGCACGAGGGCCGCTACGAGATGCACTTCGGGCCGCTCTGGTACGCCTTCAAGCACAAGAGCGCGTGGTTCATCGTCCTCTACACCGACGAGCCCAACCCCGAGACCGGGGAGCGGAACTTCAACAAGGCCGAGTGCCAGACCATGAGTCCTGAGCAGCTCGCCTGGCTGGATGACACCCTGGAGGTCACCAAGGACGCCGAGCACGTGTTCGTCTTCTGCCACCACCCGCGCTGGGTCGGCGGCAAATACGGGAACGACTGGGACAAGGTCCACCGCCGGCTGGTGGCGGCGGGGAACGTGAAGGGGGTCTTCGGCGGGCACATCCACCGGATGAGGTACGACCCGCGCGACGGGATCGAGTACTTCGCCCTGGCGACCGTC